>JACXTT010000146.1_pt1 | contig 107817 bp, 103 predicted proteins | sample 9270951 | NCBI WGS metagenome assembly JACXTT01 (sample SAMN15532306, study PRJNA645909) | rock metagenome | isolation source: weathered quartz diorite | place: Puerto Rico | collected 2017-06-21 | reverse complement strand
GTCATGGAGGACACCGAGGTCTCCAAGCAGCAGATCACCGAGCGCTTCGGCAAGCCGGTGGCGGAGCTCGTGGACGGCCTGTCCAAGCTCGATCGCATCGAGTTCCAGTCCCAGGCGGACGCGCAGGCCGAGAACTTCCGCAAGATGCTGCTCGCGATGGCGCGCGACGTGCGCGTCATCCTGATCAAGCTCGCCGACCGGCTGCACAACATGAGGACCCTCGATGCGGTCCGCCCGGAGACGCGCCGGCGCGTCGCGCGCGAAACCCTGGAGATCTACGCGCCGATCGCAAACCGGCTCGGCCTCGACAGCCTCTTTCGCGAGCTGCAGGAACTCGCGTTCTCGAACCTCTATCCGGGGCGCTACAAGGTGCTCGCCAAGGCGGTGAAGGCGGCGCGCGGCAATCGCCGCGAGGTCGTCAACAAGATCCTCAAGGCGCTGAAGGAGCGCCTGCAGTCGGCGGAAATCGAGGCCACCGTCACCGGCCGCGAGAAGCACATCTACTCGATCTACAACAAGATGCACGAGAAGCACCTGTCTTTTTCGCAGGTGCTCGACATCTACGGTTTCCGGGTCGTCGTCGAGGACATTCCCGCCTGCTATCTCGCGCTCGGCGCCCTGCACAGCCTGTACAAGCCCGTGCCCGGAAAATTCAAGGACTATATCGCGATCCCGAAAGTCAACGGCTACCAGTCGCTGCACACCACCTTGATCGGCCCTTACGGAATGCCGGTCGAAGTCCAGATCCGCACGCAGGCCATGAACCGCATCGCCGACGCCGGCGTCGCTTCGCACTGGCTGTACAAGAGCTCCGACGCCGAGATCAACGAGGTGCAGCAGCGCACCCACAAATGGCTGCAGTCGCTGCTCGACATCCAGCACGCCTCAGGCGATCCCGCCGAATTCCTGGAGCACATCAAGGTGGACCTCTTTCCCGACGAGGTCTACGTGTTCACCCCCAAGGGCAAGATCATGGCGATGCCGCGCGGCGCGACCCCGGTGGATTTTGCCTACGCGGTGCACACCGACATCGGCAACCGCTGCGCCGCGGCGAAAATCAACTACGAGCTCGTGCCGCTCAGAACCGAGCTCAAGAACGGCGACCGGGTCGAGATCATCACCGCCGCGCACGAGCACCCCAACCCGGCCTGGCTGTCCTACGTGAAGACCGCCAAGGCGCGCTCGCAGATCCGGCACTTCCTCAAGACCATGCAATACGAGGAAGCCGCGGCGCTCGGCGAGCGCATGCTCACCCAGGCGGTGCGCGCGCTCGGCGCAAAATCCTCGGAGGCGACGTCGGAGCGCTGGGAGAGGCTGGTCCGCGATCTCGGGGCGAAATCGCGCCAGGAAGTCGTGGCCGACATCGGTCTGGGCAAGCGGCTCGCGGCGATCGTCGCAAGAAAGCTGCTGACTCTGACGGAGCCTCAGGGGGAAGGAAAGGGGCCGGCCGGTTCGATCGTCATCCACGGCTCCGAAGGGATGGCCGTGCAGTTTGCCCGGTGCTGCAATCCCATCCCCGGAGATCCCATCGTCGGGTTCATCAAGAAGGGCCAGGGGCTCGTCGTGCATACCAACGACTGCCCGATCGCCGCCAAGTCGCGCGGCGATCCGGAAAAATGGCTCGATGTGGAATGGGCGCCGGAAACCGACAAGATGTTCGACGTCGGGATCCGCGTTACCGTCGTGAACCAGCGCGGCGTGCTTGCCAAGGTGGCCACCGAGATCGCCGAGGCCGCTTCCAACATCGACAACGTCAGCATGGACGAAGAGCGCAGCCTCTACACCACCATGCGCTTCACCCTGCAGGTCGCCAACCGCCTGCACCTCGCCAGGGTGATGCGTGCCTTGAGGCGCATCCAGGAAGTGGTGAGGATCGCGCGGGTGAAGGAGTAGGTTCGCCTAGGGCCCGGGCCCGCGATCGCGCGACACGGCCGCGATCAGCCGCTCCGCCCAGTCGAGGACGTTCCTCAGCGGCGTTTGTGCGAGTCCCCAGCCGACCGATGCGCCGATGGCGTTCGCGATCATATCGCCGACCTCGAAAGTACGGTAGTCCGTCATTCCCTGGAGGAATTCCAGCAACACGCCCATCGCGGCGAATCCCAATGCAGCGTAGAGCTGGCGACCCCGGCCTTCGATGATCATTCCAAACCAAAACGCCAGGCTGCCGTACGCAACAAAATGCGCAAGCTTGTCCTCGTTCTCGACGAGATCCACATCGAGCGGGATGAGCGACAAGACCACGACCGCCGCCACCATCCCCCACCCCAAGAGAAGCCAGAGTCGTCGGTGCCGCTGGGAGAGCTGCGTCACTTGCACGGAATCCAATTGAGCGGATCGTCCCACACGACATCGCCCGCGGCGACCTGCGTCCCGGCCACGAAGAGCGGTTTCGCGCCGAGCCGGGTAACCCTGACCTCGACTCGTCGCGCGCCCTGATCGACCGCGAGCGTTTCGCCCTCGGTCCACTCCCCGGCCCCGACCCCGACGGTCGACTCGTGGCACAGCCTTACGCCGGACTTCGCCATGGCAGCCAGCGACTCGTTCGTAGCCCGGAATCTCGCGACCATCATCGGCGTCGCGCGCCCTGCCACCGCGTCGTCCTTCCACGGCCCGGCGTAGCTGTCGCCGCTCGCCCAGAAATAGACGCCGTAGCCGTTGCGTTTGTCGCTCGAGAATCCGCCCTCGTAGCGGTCCCCCGCGAAAGCCGAGCGCTCGCCCCAGGCGTAGATGCCCGTGCCGTGCTTGAAGTCGTCCGCGAAGTCGCCCTCGTAGCGATCGCCCCACGGCCAGGTCTTCACGCCGCGGCCGTGCTTCTTGCCCTGGCGGAACTCCCCGACATAAACGGCGCTTCCCCTGGCCGTGCCCGGCCCTTCCGCCTTGCCGTTCGCGCAGGCGCCCGCGTAAGAGCCCTGCAGCTCGGGGTCGAGCACGACGCATTTCGGCGGCACCTGCGCAGCGGCCGACGACGCCCAGACGGCAAACGCAAAGACCGGCCACAAGCGAAGACCGGGTTCACGATTCCTGTGCATGGGCCTTGTTACCTCGTCTCCCACCTTAACGCAACGCCGGCGGGCCCGACCAGCACCTTCGGCGCCTTGTCGTCGGGCTTGCGGCGTTCCTGCCAGAAGAAATCGCCGATCGCGAAACCGAGCAGCGAGCTCGCCACCGTATCCGACAACCAGTGCTCGCGCGAGGCGATTCTGCCCGCGTTGGCCAGCGCGGCCGCTCCGTACAACCACGGCGCCTGGTACTCCTTTGCAAACGGCGTCACGGCGGCCCACGCGACGGTCACGTGGTTCGAGGGGAAAGACGAGCCCGGGCGCTTGAACGGCTCGAAATCGGCCGGCCCCTTCCCGTCCGCCGGCCGCGCGCGGCCGGCGGCGTATTTGATTCCGAGGTTTGCCAACAAGCCCGTGACTCCCGCCTCGATCGCCGCCAGCCCGGTATCGGCGACGCGCTGGTCGCGCTCGGAGAGCGCAGCGAGTCCCGCCGCGCCTACCGCGGCGACAGGCAGCCATTTGCCGATTCCATCCAGCGTATCGAGCGCGCGCGAGCCGAAGTGACGATCCACCGATCGCGAGACTCTGCGATCGAACACCGCGGAGCCGAGCACGGCGCCAGCTCCCAACAAAGCGGTTTCCCAGGCGCCCGAGCCGCCCAGCGCGCTGGTTCCCTGGCCCCAGTCCTGCAGCATCGTTCCGCCGACGCTCTCGAACGGCCGGTCCCAGAACGGACTTCCCAGGTACGGAAGATTGTAGTCGTCCTCCATGTCGCCGAAGCGCACCAGGCCGTCGCGGTCGTGCATGTCGAGCATCAGCGGCTTCTCGAGCATCTGATAAAGATCGACGGGCGAGTAGACCATCTGCCCCGGGTCGCGCGTCCAGGGCGAGAGCGAGAAACCCGTTACGAGCCTCGTATCGTTGGGGAGCAAGCCTTCGAACGGAATCGAGACGAACACGCCCTTGTCGTGGTAGTTCGCATCCCCTCCGACTCCCTTGTCCACTACGTCGGTGACCGTATACCACGCGCCCAGTTCCATTCCGATGCGGAAGCGCCGCTTGATCTCGAACCGCGCCCCGAAATCCCGGGCGAGGAAGCGACCCGTCCGTACCGTAAACGTCGACTGATAAGGCAGCCTGTAATGCACCGCCGCGAGCGCGGTGACGGTCTGGTAGTCCCTGAAGCCGAAGCGGCCGTCGAAGTCGCGTTGCTTGACCGCCTCGACGCTCAAGTCGAACGCCCAGGGCTCGCCGCGCTCGACGTACAGCCACTGCCCGCCCACGCCGCCGTACATCTGCTCGAGCCAGCCCCCGGAGAGCCTTGCGTAGGTGCGCTCTGAGGGCTGATAGACGCGGTTGAGGAGCACGTGATCGACTCTCACGCGCGGGCCTTTCGCGTACTCGCCGAAATCGGAACGCACGTGCGGAAGGGTGCTGTTGTTCACCCCGAGCGCCTGGCTGATGTTCTCGTACACGATGGTATTCACGCCGGTACTGAGAAAGAGGCGCTCGGCCAGCTCGCGGTCGTAGGTGGTGAGCACGCCGAGGCTGTACTGGAACACGTTCGGCCCGTTCAGATAAGTGGTCAGCGTGGGCCTGACTTGAAACACATCGAAGCCGGCATCCTGGCTCCTGAAGCCGATGAAATTGCCCTCGCTGCCGTAGAGGACTCTGGCTTGGGTGGGTTCCTCGAGCGCGGCCATCAGGTCGGCCTTGTCCTTTTCGGAATAAGAAGACGGGTCCGCGTAGCGGATGGAAACGGATTCGGCGAGCTCGCTTCGCTTCAGCAGGCCGTTGAAGTAGCGATTGAGCTTGCGCAGATCGGTGAGCTCATAGGTCGCCACGGGCAAGCCGTTGGTCGTGTAGGTGACGCGGATTTCCGTGGTTTCGAGGGGGGCGAGCAGCAGCGCAGTCCTCGCCGCCCTGCCGACCGCGCGGCTCATCTGGGAGATGCGGCTGTTGGTGAGCGCCAGCGAAAGGCGCGCGTTCGGCTCCATGCGGAGGCGCACGTCCTTGAAGTCCTGCCGGAAGAGCGCCTCGTACATGCGCTTCCTGTAACTTGCGTCGCGCTCCCACTGCGCAAGCGTCGGCCGCGGAATCACCTTGGCGTAGGGCTCGGGTTCCGCGGCTTTGGGTACCCATTCCTTCTGCTCGAGCGGTATGGAAATGTAGGCGGCGGCTCCGGTTACGCCGCGCTGGCTCGAAACCGCGGCGGTCGTCCATCCGAGACGATACTCGATCGCGTTGGAAATCCCGTGCCGGCGCCCGGCCAAGTGTGTCTGCTCGGCGAACGGAAAGTTCTTGTAGTCGCTCGCGTCGTACTCCGAAACGAGCGACCAGTTCCCCGCCCAGGACGGCGAATAGCGGAGGCCTCCGAAGGCTCCATCGATCTGCTGGCGACCGTAGCCGAGCGTGATCTGCGCGTCGCCGACGGTCTTGGTCGCGGCCGCGAACTGCCGAGGGAAGAGGCTCGTGCCGAAGGGGTCCTGCGCGCCGACCGCGACCGAGGGCCACCAGCCCTCTTCGCTGATGAGGCGGATCTTGATGCCCGCGTTTCTGTCCTTGTAGGCTCCGTAGCTGGGTCCGAAACCGGTGCTCGTTTGATTAGCGAATCCGGCAACGCCGTTGATCCGCGTGATTGCGAGGTTGGTCTCGAGCCAGGGAAGCAGCGTCGCATTCGCCGAAAGATCGAAATACGGCGGCGCGTAGGCCATGCCGAAGCGCAGAGTTCCGTCGGGATTGAAACGGGCGTCGGGCATGTTGATGAGCCCGGTCGGACCCGCCGCCGCAGAGGAGGACAGGCTCCACGCGATCACGCCCATCCAACACGCTAGAAAACGGCGCATAGCCCCTTGCCGGATGGAACGGTTCCATCTCCGAAACGCGGCGAACGGAACGTTGTGCCCGCGCCGCCGCGACGACTTCGCGGTGCCGCGACTCTACCAAGAAAACAAAACCCTGCCAGGATTTCCCTGGCAGGGTTTCGCAAGTACCGGTCTGAAAACCGCTTAGTGGGTGGCGGCGCTGGTGCTCGAACCCATCGCGGCAACTCCGACTACCACCGCCACACCCGTGGCTACCGTGCCGACCGTGGCACCCATCGCGCTCGACGCACCTGCCGCGCCGGCGCCGGAGGATGCTCCGCCAGCCTGCGCCATCGCGTTGCCAGCGAGCATCGCAAAGAAAATCACCGCTACCAGCTTTGTCATGAGTCCCCCTAAAGAAGCCACGGACGCGAATTCAATTTTGCCAGCACATTAGCACACACACTCAAGTCCTCGCAATACCAGCCCAATCCCATAGCCCCTCGCCAGATGGAGCGGTTCCGTCTCCGAAGCGCAGCGAGCGCGGGACCGGGTGCCCGCGCTCGCCGCGACTTCGCGTCGCAGCAACTCTACCAAAAAACAAAACCCTGCCAGGATTCTCCTGGCAGGGTTTTGTGAATACTGAGTTCGGAAACCGCTTAGTGGCTGGTGCTGTTATTCGCAGACGCCGCGGCAACTCCCGCGACCGCCGCCGCAACCGTGGCTACGGTACCTGCTGTAGCACCCGCCGCGCTGCTAGCCGCACCGCCTCCGGCGCCCGAGGATGCACCACCCGCTTGTGCCATCGCGTTACCCGCGAGCATTGCAAAGAAAATCGCCGCAACCAGCTTTTTCATGAACTCTCCCCCTATAGGAACCAAAAGAAAGGTAGATCGGATGGTGCCCGCACATTAGCACATCCCGTCAAGCCCTTGCAACACTAGCCCGACCCAGCGTCCCTTCGAGTAAACACCGCGAGCCTTTCGCTATTCCGCGGCCTTGGCGTGCGGGCGGGCTCAAGCACACCGGGACCGCGAGTGAAGCGCGAATCATGAACGTTTTACGTTACATTTTAATGACTTGCAAGGCAGCCACTCCCTTTCATGCTCCACGGGGAATCGCCAAAATTGCCGCCGGAAACAAGTGCGTTAGGACGCGTCCTTCGGGAATCCGGGGTTGAGTATCATGAGCCCTTATACCCTCCCGCGCTGCCGCAAGCGCAAGCTTACAAGGTGATTACTCCGAACCTCGGCAAGAAAACGCACGCCCCGATGGCCGTGGTTCTGTTCGTCGCGGCAGTGGCTGCTGCGCATTTCCTCCACGGCCGCGTGTACTACCCTCACGTGGTGGTGGAAAGTCAGCAAGACGTCAGGCTCGAGTTCCTGCAGCCGGGTCTGCGCAGGAATGAAGCTTGCGAGTCGGCTGTCGCTACGATCGCCGAGGCTATCCGAGCCAGCTGTCCCGCCTGTCGCGTGGCGATGCGGCAATGCGCCGGCAAGCTCGAACCCGCATACGAGAAGCTGCTCTCCGAAGATCCCATTGAAATGCCGAGTTCCCGCTTGCCTCACGGAGTCGTGACGTATGTATCGGACAACAAGGCGCTCGCCCTTGCGGCCTGCCGGGAAACGGAGCGGTTGACGGGCGCAAACGGCGCAGCTCCGGCCGTCTGCTATCCGCCCGACACCAGGCGTCCATTCCAAGCGAAGCCGCAGCGTTTCGAATCCGGGCAAGTCCTCGCCGGGCTCATGATCCTGTTGCTGGCCGGCTTGACTTCCGTTTTCGTCGGCCATCTGATCGTGCGTTACGAGGCCTTTCACGCAAATTGGAGCTACGACCCCGTCAATACAGGTCCGCAGAAATTTCATTCGGCGCCCACCCCTCGCATCGGCGGCCTGGGGGTGATGGCCGGCCTTTTCGTATCGGGAGCGGTCCTGCTTGCGGTCGCGCAGGGCGCATCGAGCGAGCAATTCGGCTACCTGCTGCTCGCGGGCCTGCCCGCGTTCCTGGGAGGAATCACCGAGGACGTCACCAAGAACGTAGGCGTCCTGACCCGGCTCCTGCTCACCATGCTCGCCGCGGCATTCGGCGTGTGGCTGCTGGGGGCGGTCATCCCGCGGCTCGACGTTCCCGGTTTCGATACGCTGCTCAAGTGGGCGCCGTTTGCGATTGCATTCACGATGTTCGCGGTCGGCGGCGTCGCCAACTCGATCAACATCATCGACGGGTACAACGGCCTGGCGGCCGGTCACGCGGTCATCGTGCTCGCCGCCATGGCCTGGGTTTCGGCTCTGGTAGGAGACGACTTCGTCTTCAGCTCCGCGCTTGCGATGATCGGCGCCTTGCTCGGATTTCTCGCCTGGAACTACCCGAAGGGAAAAATCTTCCTGGGAGACGGCGGCGCCTACCTGCTGGGCTTCTGGCTGGCGGAGATCTCGGTGCTCCTCGTGGCGCGACACCCGGAAGTCTCGCCGTGGTTCCCGATGCTGCTGCTCGTCTACCCGATATTCGAGACGCTCTTTTCCATGTATCGAAGGAAAGTCATACAAGGCCAATCGCCCGGGCAGCCGGACCGCATGCACCTGCACCAGGTGATCTACATGCGGCTGACGCGAGCCCAAACAGGCACCTCCGACCCAACGTCGCTGACCCGACTGAACAGCAGGGTCGCGCCTTTCGGCTGGCTGATGACCTTGTGTTGTGCCGCGCCCGCTTTATTGTTCTGGGGAGAGACGCGGTGGCTCGTCGCGGCGTCAATTCTTTTTTGCATCGCGTACGTCACGGCTTATCTCTGGCTGTTTTTTTCGAGCCGCAGCAAGGTTTGACGCAACAAGATCCAAGGCGATCAAGCCCGCGACCCGGCTTGATTCCACTCTCCGACTGTTTCTTCAAGCACCTTCAACATCTCCAAAGCAAGACGCTCACGATCGAATTTTCTCTCGACAAATCTTCTGCCCGCGGCGCCCATGTCCTGGCAAAGAGCGGGGCCATCCATGAACTTCAGTATTGCTTCTGCGAGGGCATGCGAATTTTCGGGAGGGATGGCAATTCCGGCCCCTGCCTCTTTTAGCAGGTCCTGGCTCTCGCCGCGGACGCCGAGGATGATTGGTCGGCCCGTACCCATCGCCTCGAATATCTTCGAAGGAATTACGTGGTGAAAGAGCGGCGCGTCCTTGAGGAGTACGAGAGCCACGTCGCACAGCCGCCAATATTGCTTTACCTCTGCCTTGTCCACCGGACCGACGAATAGGACGTGATCGAGGCCACGCCGTTTAGCCTCTTGCTCGAGTCTTGCACGCTCGGCGCCGGTTCCGACCACGACGAAGGCTAGATCCCCGCGATCCCGTAAACGTTCAGCGGCCGATAGGAGGACATCCAGTCCGTGTGCCATGCCGATCGTGCCGACGTATGCGGCGACGAACTTCCCCTCCAGCCCGAGACGCCGGGCCAGCTCCACCGGCTTTGGGCCGGGCACAAATGCCTCTAGATCGACTCCGTTTCGAATCACCGCAATTTTCCCCTGTGGAATTCCGTTGGCGACGAGAATTCGTTTGTAGGCATTGGTTACGCTTACGATCTTTGCTGCCCGATGATAGAGCCAGTATTCGAGCCGTCTCAGCATGCTATGCAAGGGCCCTTCGCTCATCGCACCCACTGCCACGATCGAATCGGGCCACAGATCACGGAGCTCGAAGACGAATGGCCGGCGCCTTATCCAGGCGAGAATGCAACCACCGAGCGCCGTGAAAATCTGGGGCGAAGTCGCCACGATCACGTCGGGAGTGGGCAGGAATAATCCCCCGACGACTCCAGTCACCCCAAAGCTGAAATAGTCCAGGGACCGTCTGAGGAAACCCTCATTGGCCGTCACGTAAGTCCAGACGCGCACAACGCGGACTCCATCCATCACCTCCCGTTGCCAGAGTTTGTTCCGGTACCCCGGAAAAACTCTTCCGGCCGGGAAGTTCGGAACGTTGGTAAGCGCGGTCACCCGATGTCCTGCCGCAACCCAATTCCGCGCGTGCTCGTGAGTCCTGGTGGCCGGAGCGTTGGTCTCAGGCGGAAAGTTGTCGGTTAGGAAGAGGATGTCCAATGAACCGCTATCTTTCTTCGAAGATCTCGACCACTGCGGCGATGGGTAGCTGCCCCTCGATTCGCCAGACCAGAACCGGCCGTGCAATCGACTTCCCGAACTCCGGAGCGTACTCCCCTTCTTCCCTTATCAATTGCAGCCCGTTTCTACCGACCATGCGCCACTGGGCGCCCTGCGGAAGAAGGATCATCCAGTCGCCGTTCGTCGTTTCCTCGACCCTGATGCCGGGATGAAAGTGGAAATGGCCGGCTGCCCGATGATTACCCGCTCCTGAAATCGAATCGCTCACCCTCAGGAGACGTTCCTTCAGCACGATTGTCCGTCGGTGCACCGGCTCGCCTTCCAGCCGTCGATAACCATCATGGGAACATGCCACGTGAAGCGCACCCTCCGAGCGTTCAACCGTTAGATCGAAGGGACGGGCCCTGCGCGCAACGCGAAATCCGCTCCACACTTCAGTCGAGTCCTCACCGTCGATCTCGACGGTATTGTGTGCCGCCGTTGAACGTTGCCAGGTCCGCCGCGGCCCGAAGTTGTATGTCGAGATGCCGGAGTTGGTGAGAACGCGCACGGTGCCCAGTGAAAGCTCGAACGAGAGCGTGTCGGCGTGCGCGTGACCCGGAATGTAGTCCGGACCGACGGGTGCTGCATCGAATATGATCTGCAGCCGGTCGTGCCGGATCCGGACATAGCCGCTCGGCTCCAATCGGAGAATTTCCTCATCGGGCGGCGCGCTAATCCGGAGGCCCAACGTGCGCGCACAGGCGCCGAGCTGCGATAGCGTCAAAGCGATTCCGAAAGCCGAGTCGTTGAAAAACGCAATGTGCCCGTCCGGATGGCACATCGCTGCGAGCCACGTGAACATGCGGCCGGCGACATCGGTCCAGCGCTCGAACATTTGGGACGGCACAACCGAGGGGAATACCCGGCCCATCGCGAGAAGATCGAGAACGTCCTCGAGGACGATCGAGTGATACATCGGGCTGCGTTCGAAATGTCCGCCATCGGCGAGAACCTGTTCGGTGAGCTCTCTTTCGAGGATTCCAAGACCCGCGGTTAGCCATTCCTTGGATTCGTCACCGTCGAAAAACAATCCGGTGAACACCAGCGCCTTGGCGTTGGCGAGGAGATGATTCCCGAGGAGGTGGTATTCGAGCCGTCCGCGTAAGTAGCGCGCCTGGACCGCGAGGCTGTGCACGGCCGCATCGGACAGAGAAAACCCCGAGCACGCCCATTTGATCCAGTTGACGATCCGCAGCGAGAGCGGGTAGGGCTCCCAGCCGGCGCCGAAGCCCGGCGAATTCTCGGTGATCCAACGGGCAATAAGCTTCTCGTGCCACGCTCTGCGACGTCCCCGCCCCGCCGCATTGAGGTCGTCGAAGTAATGCAGGTTGTAGAGCCAGAGCCTGCCCGCGCCGGGATCGTTCCAGTCCGCGGCGACGGACAGCGGCCGCGCGATATTTAGAAACCGAAAAACGTTTTCTTCAACGAGGCTCCCTTCACGCAGAGGTGGCAGCGGAAAGACCGCTGCCTTTATGTGTCTCCGGCGCGGTGCGGGTGAGGTGTCAGGCCGTGGCCGGTGAAGGGCAAACCAGGCTCGCCCGACAACCTGGCTGGGTCTGAGATGGCGAAGCGTGTGGTAGTAGAGCGTCAGGCTCAAGCTTTGGCCGCCGTCGAGGCCGCCAGCGTCACCCGCGCGACCTCGATCAGCTCCGACAACGGAATCGGAGAAGCCTTGCCCTCCCGTACGGCGGTCACGAATGCTTCAACGCAGGCGCTATGCCCCTTGTCCTGCTTCCACAACCTCATGGCTTTGAAACCCGGCCAGCCGAAACCGCGCAGCGTACGGAAATTGTCCAGTTGCAGCACGCGACCACCGCAAAAGACGTCCAGGCGCTCCTTGGGGAACGATCGATGGCCGTTCGAGAGGTAATGCACGGTCCCCGTCGAACCGTCGGAAAACCGCAGCGACATGGTCACGCAAGCGTCCGCCGTCCTCGCTGCGGCGACCTGGTGTTCCACGATCGGGCTTGCGGCGAGGAAGCGGAGCAGATCAATGAAATGGCAGGCTTCGCCGATGATGCGCCCGCCGCCGGAATCGGGGTCGCGCGTCCAATGTTCCGGCGGCACGGCACCGGCGTTGACGGTCATGACGAAGGACTTCGATTCGCGCATGGTTTCGAGCAGTGCTTTCGTCCTGACGACGTGCGGGGCAAAGCGGCGGTTGAAGCCCACCATGAGAATAGGCGCGATCCGGCCGCTCGCGCCGGCGGCACGGACGGCCTCCTCGACCGCCTCGATCTCGTCAAATCGGATGGCGAGCGGCTTCTCGACGAAAATGTGCTTCCCCGCCTTTAACGCGTCCACTACGTAGCCTGCATGCGAATCATGGCGCGTGGCGATGACTACGGTATCGATCTGAGGATCGCTGAGAACCGCACCGATATCCGTGGTGGACTGCTCGAATCCAAATTTCCTTCCCAGGTGCGTCCCCGTAAGTCCATTGGCGGATGCGATCACACGCAGTCTCGCCCGGGTCTTTGCGAAGGCGGGCACGAGAACGGACGAGGCATAGTTCCCCGCGCCGAGCAGTCCGATCACCGGCCCTCCGATACGCACCGCCGCAGCACCCGCTAGCGGCACTGTGCGCTCCTGTGTGCGGGACGCGGCGTTCGCCTCCTTCGGGTATTCGATCAATACCCCGAGCACCGGCACATTTCCCGTAATGGCATCGTACGCCTTGGCTGCATCTCGAATCGGAAAACGATGCGAGATCAAAGGCGTCACATCGAGGCGTCCTTCGGACATCATCTCGAGCACGGCTTCGAAGTTCCGCTGCTCGGTCCAGCGCACGTATCCAATGGGGTAGTCGCGGCCTTTTTCCTCGTATTCAGGATCGTAACGCCCAGGACCGTAGGAACACGATACCTGGAAGGTCAGTTCCTTTTCGTAGAAATCGGCGCGCGACAGCTCGAGCCCGGTGACCCCAACGAGAACTATTCGACCGCGCGTGCGGCACATCCTGGCAGCCTGACGCACTGGATCGCTGCTTTGCGTCGATGCCGCAATCAAGACGCCATCGACGCCGCGCCCCATCGAGAACGCCATCGCCGCCGCAACCGGATCCCCTTCCGACTCGAGGTCAACGGTTTCCGCGCCAAATTGCCGCGCAAGTGCGAGCCGGTTACGATCGAAATCCACACCGAGCACGCGGCAGCCTTGCGCGCGAAGCAATTGAACGGTCATCAAACCTACGAGTCCCAGGCCGACAATCGCGAATGATTCGCCGAGGGTCGGCTGCGCCAGCCGGATGCCATGGAGGGCGATTGCACCCAGCACCGTGAAGGCCGCGGCGTCGTCAGGCACCGCATCTGGAATTTTCGCGCACAGGTTCGAAGGCACGCATACCATTTCCGCGTGTCGGCCATTCGACGCGACACGGTCACCGGGTTTGAACCCGCTGACGCCCTCCCCGACTTCGACGACCACGCCGGCGTTGCAATAACCGAGCGCGATGGGTTGATCGAGCTTGTTCCGGACGGCTTCGATGGTCGGCAGCAGGCCGTCTGTGCTGACTTTGTCCAGCACCATTCGGACTTTGTCGGGCTGCTGACGGGCTTTTTCCACCAAACCGGCTTTGCCGAATTCGACCAGCATTCGCTCGGTTCCCGGGGACAAGAGCGAAACAGTCGATCTGATCAAAATGTGACCGGACCTCAGTGCTGGAACCGGCAGCTCGGAGACGGCGGCTCCCCCGTTCCGCAGATTTTGAGTCACCTGTTTCATTGTCTTTTCGCAACGAACCGATCCCCGATGCCCAGCCCCTGCACGCTCTCCTCGAAACCTTGCACGACAATCTCATGATTATGCTCCAGCGCTTCGCGGGTCCTCAGGACGAGCTCTCCAGTCTCCCAGACGTAGCGCGTGGAACAAGGCGTCCCGGCGAACGGTGACGGACGCACCAGCCGATAGCTGTTGATTATGTTCTGCTCATGGCCGTGATTTCTGAACAAGGTCGACAGGTGCCGGATCCGGGGTCCGGTTTCTATCCTGGCCGACCGAAAGTCGTCCATCGAGATCAGTACGTTTCCACGATGTGCGGAGAAACGCTCCCGCACCCCTTCGAACGTATGGCCCTTCGCCGAAAAGCTTATGACGGCTATGGACCCGTCCCCGAAGCAGTATGTCACGGCGATATCGCAATCTGCTTTGTCCGAGCGCGTCGGAACAATTCTAATCGGATAGCGCGCCTCCGATGGAATCATCTGATAGACGAAGTCCGTCCAGTGGCAAAGGTTTCCGAGCACACGGCCACCCTCCTCCGGCTTGAAATACCAGTGGTTGGATGGGATTTCGTGACCTGCGACGAACCAGTTGAGCATTGCCGGCCCGTCCTGCGAAAACAGCGCCGCCTGAATCTCCACGCCCAGCGGGCTGCCGGGCCGGTTGAATCCGAGTGCCACCTTGCCTGTGGACCGCGCCATCGCCGAGCATAACCCGATGAGCTGATCGATCGAAACCACGTGGGGTTTTTCGATATGCACCGTCTTACCCCGCCCAAGCGCCTCGATCGCGTATTCGGCATGCGAGGCATGATTGGACGCAATGTAGACGAGATCGATCCCGGGATCATCGATCAGATCTCTGCTGCTCGTCGTGCAGTAGCCGGCACCATAGGCGGCGCCCAGCGAGCACGCGCGTCCCTGATCCACGTCCATCGCACTCCGCAGCACGCGCCCGAAATTCCGCTTCAGGTAATAGCCGATTGTGCTGTACGCAAAACTCCCGCATCCTATGAGCCCTACGTGGCCGGCGCCGTTCGCGGGTTTCTGGCCGACACTTGCGCTTTTGTACTGGCGGCGCATGTGAAGCTGCGCCAGCACCTTCATCCAGGTCCTGCGGGGCCCATAGAGACGAACGTAGCGCGCTACCTTCGCGATCTTGAACCAGATTGGGGCTTTGAGGTAGTCCAACGCAAAGACTCCGGTCACCAGCCCAACAGGGCTTTGGCGGTGCCTTTCGCGCACGCGTCCCACGAGAAATGGCGCGCCCGCTCCCAGGATGATTGCGAAAGGCTAGCGCCGAGCTTTGAATCGGTGACTACCTTTCCGATAACTGAGCCCAATTCGCTCACATTCCGTGGCTCGTAGAACATGGCTGAATCCGACAGGATCTCGGGGAGTGGCTGAGCTTTACTGGCGACTATCGGACAGCTCGACGCAAGGGCTTCGATGACGGAATTCGGGCAGGCCTCAATTTCGGTAGAAGCGACATAGCAACTTGCGCCTCGATAGAGCGAGGGAAGAGACTGAGGCGGCACATTTCCCAAGAAGCGGATTTTATCGGGATCCGCGGATTCTCGGACCTTTTGACGAAGATATGCCTTATACGCCCTTTCGTTGCTGTCGCCCGCGAATACGAGGTGGAGATCCGGGATGAGCGGACGGACGTACGCCGAGAATGCCCCGATGATGTCTTCTGCCCTGCGATAGGGCAGGAGCGATCCTACGGAGAGGACATAAGGAAACGGTAATGGGGCTGTTTCTCCTGGGGCTTGTCCGTGAGTTCGAGCGGGTGCGTCGAACGCCGGGTCGCGACCATGGTAAACCATTCGAAGTCTCTGACCGCTCACGCGAAGCTCCCGCTCGGCGCAAGCGTATGCGTAGTCCGAGACCGCGATGACGCGGTCGGCGCGCCGCAAGCAGTAGGCCGACCATTTTTCGAGCAAGGCATTGCGAACCGCTCCCCGGAAGCCGTACGAATAGGCCCGAAACCGAAACGGCTCCATATTGCGGAGCATCAGCACGTGGCGAGTGCGCCGGGGCAACAAGGCCGCTTGATAAGGAGTAAAAACCACGTCCGCCCGCTCCGCACTAACGATGCTCTTGAGCGTGAGAGCTTCGTGGGCGGCTCGTCGCAGACCGGTAGAACTCCGCGCATCGAGCTCGACGCGCCGCGCCTTTATCTCCGGAGGGAAGAAGGTCCGCTGGTGTGCGTGATGAAGAAGAACCAGCTCGACCGACGCGTCGAGCCGATGAATCTCCGCCGCGAGCTTGGGCACCAGGTTGCGGAGGTAGGTGACGGCGCCTCCGCTCACCGACGAGAGGCAGTTGATCAACAGCCGCATCTAGGCTGCCTTCCTTCGACCCCTCGCCACAATCCCATTCGGTCCTCGCCCGACCGATATCTCGTCGAGCTCGCAGTCCTCGAGCCATCGGCGAACGGTCGCTTCGCTTTGGGGAACGTCATAGGCTGGGGCATACATATCGAAGGTGTCCAATACCGCCCACTCGCGGTTCACGGCGGGCGGCAGACCCAGGTGCGAGTACTGGAGTATAGGCAGCAGCCGGGCGCCCAGCGGCCCTCCGATGCGTCTCAGCAGTACTGCGGCCGGAAGCAGGGCATCGACGCTGCGCTCGACCCAGCGGAACAGTCGATCCTTGTGCATGCGCGTGGTCAACGGGCGAAGAGCGTACTTCCATGAGATCAGCGCAGACAGGCGCCGGGCGTAAATATCCACGACGATTTCGCCGCCTGGCTTGAGGAATCGCGCCAGGCTGCGAAACGACCGCGCCGGATCGGGAGTGTGCTGTAAAACCCCTAGGGAAATGACCTTGTCGAAGGCGCCCTCGCGCAAAGGAACCGCGTAGATGCTCGCCTGAAACAGATGCAGCCTTGGTTGGTGGCCGTTGTTGGCGAAGTTCGCGGCCACAGCGCTCGACAGATCGAACGAAAACACGGTCGCGCCCGTGCGAAGAAGAACCTCGGTGAAACGCCCGGCGCCCGAGCCAGCTTCCAAAATCAAATCGCCTTCCAGGCTTCGGGGCCACCGAGTCGCATGGAACAGACGCTCCGACGACAAGGGAAGACCAGTATGGCTGTCCAGTTGTGTCCTGTGGAACTTGTTCCATTGAAACCCGAAGGAACCCCCGTAGTCCTCCCCGGCGATGAACCGCGGTATTCTGGATTGAACGAGAAAAGCCGCCCGGCATCGCCGGCAGACAAGACGTCCCTCGACGATTTCGTCACCGTCGAGCAAGGACTCCTCGAGATCGAGCTCCCCGGCTTGGCAGCTCGGACAGCGAAAATGGCTGAGCGCCGAGCGTTTCACGCGACGACCCCGGACGTCGAAGTCAACACCTGATAGAGGTCGCGGTATTGGCGCGCTGCCTTTTCGACGGACCATTCGGTGGACCGTTTGCGAGCCTCCTCCGCGCGGGCGCCCGCGGCCGCGGGAGCGTCGAGAACCTCGCGCAGCGCCGCGGCGGCACCCGCGACGGAATCCGGCTCGCAGAAACGGGCGGTCGCGTCGTCGAGGATCTCCCTGTGCTGGGGAACATCCGAGACGACCAGGGGGCAGCCGACGGCCATCGCTTCGAGGACCGCGTTGGGACTTCCCTCGAAGCGGCTGATCGACACGAACAAGGCAGCGCGACGCATCCAGCGCCACAGATCCAGCGTAAAGGGACGCAACCGCATCCGGCCTCCGGAACGGGAAGCCGCGATGCGGGACCCCACTTCGCGTTCGAGCGCGCCTTCGCCCAGGAAAAGCGCACAGCAGTCGGACAGCTCGACGAGGACCGTATCGACCGCCTGGACGAGAGTGCTCAGATTCTTCTCCGGACTTAGGCGTCCGGCAAACAGGATGAGCCGGGCATCGGAGGGAAAATCGACCGACGCCGGATCCGCCGGAAGAGCGGCCCGGATCAGATCGAACTGCAGGCCGTTGCGGATTACCTCCACGCGCGGAACACGAAGCTGCGCCGCCCAATACGCCGCTCCGCCCTCGGAATTTGCGACGACCGCCGCGGCGTGCCGACCGACGCACAGACGCAGCCAGTGCTTCCAAGTCGCGGGGTAGGCCTGAGCTGACGAGCGCTCGCTGAGAACGAAGGGCAATCCCTTGAGGATCGCCGCCGCGCCGCCGAAGACGTCCATCTGCGGCAGCCACGTCTGAATTAGATGGGGCCTGACTTCGCCGATGAGCGACAAGACGCGAAACAGGATCGAGGGATCGTGGTTGCCACGTCTGGAAATCCGGTGAAGCTTTACGCCGGAGCCCTCGAACAGACCCAGGTTGACCCCGGTTTGGACGTAGCCCACGTGGACTTCTACGCCCAAGGATGCCAATGCTCGAGAGAGCAACGCTAGTTGCCGCTCCGCACCGCCGACGGAAAACGACGGAATTAGATGAAACACCCTCACGCGATTTGTGATCGCCGCATTCATCTTCTGCCGTTCGATGGGGCGCGTTTTCCCGCATGGACAGCAGAAATCCCGACTACCGACTCTTTATGCCGCAAGCTGCCTTCGTGGGTCAAATTTAGCGGAGGGATAGATACTCGAAACGAATCTCACGAGAACATAGGCGGGTACGAATATGAAGACAACGTGGCCGAGCAGATAGAACGTCGACGCTCTGTATGTGTAGTAGCTCCAGACGCAAAGCCAAAGGTAGAACAGGGTGGGCCAAAACCGTGATGCATGCCTCGAATACCAGTTGTGCATCTCGCCGAACACCAATCCGAGAACGATGCCGCGAAGAACCATCTCGATCGCGCCCAGGCCGATCGCGGCCTCCGAGATCACCCCAAACATCAACCCTACATCGGAATCCCTGGCCCCGATCAATTCCAAGTACCACTCGCTGGGGTCCATCTTTTCGAAGGGTAAAATTTGTTGCGGAATCAACCGCAGCAGATCGGCTAGGTAGAGTCCCCACGGTATGTCGGGCAATCCACCTGTGTCCCGAAGCATGATCAAATTGTAGGCGGTCCCGTACATAGCTTGAAACTCGCCGCCGGCAGAGGCCGCGACGAGAATGGTATCGGCTTGGCTCCCCACATCGCGCACGATCCCGTAGAGCACTGCACCGGCCATAACCGCCCCCGCCACTGCAATCAGAAGCAAAGGTCGCAGCGGACGGCGCAGACGTTGGTGAGCAAGCAACCACGCAAGTAAGAAGAAGATAACGGATGATCGAGCACCGAGCACTGCAAGTGCGCTAAGAACGGTAAACACCGCCCAAGCTCTCAGCGTCCAGCACCACACGGGCGAATCCGAACGACTCACAAGGAGCAAGATAAGCCCGAATTCCAAGACGATACCTATACCCACAAGCTTTCCGGTGACCTGCTGCACGAAGAGCGGGAGGCTGGCGCCTGTAGGTCCCTCCGAACCGTAAGTTGGATTAAGGTCCACGCCGTACACGACCTGTAACAGCTGCACATAGATGAGGATGGCCAAAAAAAGGACGACCATACTGAGAATGGTGCGCTTGTTTGGAACCACGAGCCCTGTTGCGACGTTCGCGGCAGGGTGGCGTCGTACAAGCGCGTAAGTCGTTGCGAGCGACAATAGATACAAGGCTCCCCACCACCCCACTCTGGCGAACTCCGAAGGCGTTGCAGCATACGCAACGAGACGGCTGTCGCTGAGCGGGGTCCACGCGAGCCCCGAGACGAGAAACGCGAGCAGTGGGTAAGACAGATAAATGGATGTCACGACGACGCAGAAGACGCCGATGTCGAAATAAGGGGGCAGCTCGTCGCGTTTCCATAGCGCTGCGATCAAGAGCGCTGGAATCGCGACGATCGCGTATATCGGAGATACGACGACGCGCTGTTCCGGCTCCAAGGCGACGAACGCGCCTAAGGCAGCGACGAGCACCGTGCCGACTACGACAACTTTGACCGGAAAGCCTTTGTGGCGTTTTTCGTTGTATGTCATCCTCGCGAGCGCTCGGCATCAGCCATGTCGCGACACACGACGCCCCGTCGCTTGAAGCATCAGTTTAGAGCGAGATCTCAACGTCCGCAGCCAGCCAAGCGGCCGTGGGCCAAGCAATCCGAACCCGAAGATCAACCAAATCCGAAAGGTACGGAATCTCTACTTCATGCCGCAGCGGGACGTTATACAGGAGCACAGCGGTGCGAGCCCCCTTTGCAGTCCGGAGTGCGAGTTGGATAAAGTTCATCGCCATGCTGTAACGAGCTTCGAGGATTGGTCGCTTGCTGCGCGTATCCATTCTGAATACGAAATTACGCGGCCACGAGTACCACAACAGCAATGCCTATCCGAGTCAACGACCTCTCGATTCGCTTCCGTTTCTTGGCCGCACAGTCGCGGTCATCCCACCAGAAGATACCGTCATCGCCGAGACTGCCACGACACGCGTTGCATGCCCTTTTCGATCAGCTGAGCACATCGAAGCGTAACCGCACGAAAGCGATATTCTGTCATTACACGTCGATACGCTTTGAAGGCGATCTGCTTTCGCTCATCGTCGTGGTCGATGTAATACTTCAGCTTGTCAATAAGGTCGTCGACATTCTCATAGCCCACTGCCTCATCAACATCGAAAACGCGAGATAGGTAGCTCGGGCAATCGCAAACTTGCATGACACCATTTGCTGGGAGATGAAACAATCTCTGATTACCGAGCCCAAAAACATTCCAATGAATGTTGAAGCCGACCTTGGCCCGCTGATACAAACGAACCCGTTCCTGAAAGCTCACGGGTCGGACCCACCCCGGATATCCATGTTTAATGATGAAATACAAATTATGCTTGGCCCGGAAGAAGCCATGGACGCGAAGGCGCGAACCAAAGGCCCGTTTGACACGCGCGATGAGATCAAGCTTTTGGAAAAAAAAACCGCCAACGTAAATCACGTCGATGTCGCGTTCATGATCCAAAATCGTCGATTCAGTTTGTGAACAGTCGAATTCAAAGTCGAACACCGCAATCGGTAGCCAATCCGCGTTGACCATTCCGCAGTAGCGCATTTTCTCCGCCAATTCCATATCTGGACTATATCCAGGCCCCATGAAGAGCACATGGTTGTATGCGTGTAAGTAGGGTATATTGCGCATGTAGGTCGCGCCCGGATCGTCACCGCTATACAGAACCTTGTACACAGGAAGTTTTCGTAGGTAATCCGGGTGATACGGTGGGCAATTCGTAACAATGATGGCGTCCACTTTATGTTCGCGCACACAGGACTCAAACTCTAGATACATCTTTAATAGCCCTTGATGGCGGGTTTGGTATAAGACGTCTAGCTTGACAGCGTCGGTATAAAGGCCGGGGTCGAGATACGGTCCGTGATTGAAAGGTATGAAGGCATATTTCTCATTTGACGCGAACCGAATTTCCCTCTCCCAGCACTCGGCCTCATAGCCAACCTTGTTGAATGAGTAGACAATTTTCATTCGTGTGTCGTCAATTCCAGGGGACTCACACCGATTAGGGCGAGATATCCCGGCGCACCATTGTCAAAGCGATCATGGGACATAGAGGTCCGATATCGAAGGGCTGCACTAGAGCAAGACAATTACCGATGATAAGGGCCGGCTTCGCGACCCATCCTGGTAACTTCCTATCCAGACTAATCAGCCATGGATTTATCTTTCCCACCCTCCTGGCAGTTGTCTGCTCCACGAGCTCTTGAGGAGCGAGATTCACCATTGCGCCGCAGTTCATAATATTGAGGTTGTGAATCGCCAAATTGGCCGGGTCGAAGTATCGCTGTAGGCGTCCGTACACTCCACCATAGTTGGGAATAGCTATCAGCACGGTCCCCCCTGGCCTGGCGAGTTCCACATGAAGCCGAACGATGTCTCTGGGATCGTCGAAATGTTCTATGAGACCCACGCTGTAAACAAAATCGAAAGACGCGCGTGGCAAAGTTGTCGAAAAAACGTCTTCACAATGGAGATCGCCATCTATGCGAAGAGCTTCGAAAAGACGCTTGGCAAGGTGGACCCCATTTTCTGAATAGTCCAGCCCCGTTACCTTTGCTTGGAGAACTTTTGCGACGAACGCCAGAAGCTTTCCAGGAGCAAAGCCGATCTCCAGAACGTGCATGTGTGGGTGAACATAGGTTCGCAGCAGGTTTTTCAAATCAGCTGTGCTCGCGATCAAACTTGAAGGAAGGCGGAGGCGCGGTCGCGCTGAGTAAATGCCCTCCCAATATTCAGGAGTCGTCTTGGAGTCATTCTTTTCCATGTGCAAGCCGGTGTGCACAACTAAGGGTTGATTTCAGAACAAAGTTCTGACTCGGCAGCCAGTTTCTATTTCGATATACAGCCTGGACCTCGAAGAATCGGGACATGCGCTTGACCATGTCCCTTACGCGGTAGCCTCTCATACCAATTTCCCAATAGTGCTGCCCTGCCATGTATCGTGGAGTAATCCCGTCAGGCTTTTCAAAGTAGTTGAACAGGTCTATCACCAGCGATATATCCACAGCTCCAATTCCAGGGATGCAACGGAGTTGAACGTGGCGCCCGTGCACTGGCAGGTACACCAAGGCGTGCTTGCTGACCCGCGCAATTTCCTGTAGCGCCGAATCCAAATAGGGCTCCGCGAGGTGCTCCAATACGTGCGATGCGATTACCGCGTCAAACTGACCGTCGGCAAACATGGAGAGATCATGAACACTCCCAATGATGTCTGGCTTGAAAGTTCCGTCAATGTCGAGGGTTGTGACTTGATAGCCGCGCCACTTGTGGACCAGAGTACCAAGTCCTTGCCCTGGACCGACAATCAAGAGTGTCTTGCAGTTTCCGCAGGACTGAAGATCTCTAAATTCGCAGTACGAATTCACGAAATTTGAAAGATTCAGTTCCCCGAACCATCTTTCGCGGTCGACCGGCATCGGTGCTGGCCGCGGTACGCATGGGTGCCGATTAGTATTTTCCTGTTCCATTGGGTAGCCTTGGGCGTAGAGTAATGCCGATTACCCATCACGTAACGGCGCGATATGAATCGATCGGCAGGATGGCGTTTCGGATGACACGTACTACTTGTCGCCGACTGAGAACCCGATGCGGTAGACCAAAGCAACGACGATGCCGAGTGTAGTTGTCCATGCGATGGCATACGCCAAAGCCAAGCCGGTCGCCCCGTACATGGAGGTCAACTCGTATGAACAGACAACTAACAAGACATCTCTAGGTATTGCTATGGCTAGGAGGGATAGCCACATTTTCGCGCGGCTTTGTACAATTTGGTACAAGGCGAGTGCCAACCCTTCTGGAATAGTTGAAATGGTCAAGACAAGCAAGACCAGATATCCGTCCATGAAATCCTTCCCGAAAAGCCGCATTAACCATGCGCCAGCTAACGCGACTGCGAATGAAGCGACAACTACGGAGCCAGCCGTGGCTTTTGTGTTTGCCCAGAACAATCTCCTGTATTGGTATTCGTTGCCGATGCCTCGTTGGTTGTTCAGCAATGATGTGCCAACATTATTCAAGAGTAACGGCAGGAACAGGATGAGAGTGCGCAAGTTGTTTGCTGCGCTATATAGCCCCATCTCAGAATAACCGCCCGGCTGCTGTACAAGAAAGGTATTCGCTAGCCAAAGCGCAGGTAGCGTCGATAGTCCGCCAAGAGCTGCCGGAAGTGCAAATGAAAGGAAAATCCTACGTTCCGATGACAGGCCCTGTCTGCTCGACTTGATTCCCTGACACGCCGCCTCGCGTCGAATCACCCAACCAAACAAGGCCCAACGTCCCATCGCGCTTATCGCAACCGCGGCAAGCGCACCCTCCAGCCCGAACATCCAGGAGCCAAGTACACATATCAAAAGATGCGCGAGCCCCGTCGCAGCTCCGGAGATTGCGATCGCGCGGTAGCTCTCCAAGCCGGAAAGAGCCCCAACCTGGTACCCGTTCATTACTGAGAACAGCACAAAGCCCGCCGAAATGGCAATTCCAGCGGCCAGATGCGGAGCATTCAACATATGTTTTGCGAGCCAAGGTGCTCCAGCAACCAGCGAGACAGTTGCCAGGACTCCGGTGGCCAGGGTCATCAACCAGCAAAACCCCAGAATGCGGCCAGCCCTCTCCTTATCAGTGGAACGAAATTCCGCTACGTATTTTGTGGCCGTTATGCCGGTTGCGACTTGAGCGATGCTGGAAAGGGTCAAAACCGTACTCTGAACCATTCCAAACTCACCAAACACCTCGCGACCGAGCAAATTAGCGATGAGAACATTGGCCAGAAAAGTACTTCCTTGGCTGAACACCGCGCCAAGAACGTTCCAAGATATCCCCCGACGGTATCGGGATCGCAGACTGTCCGAGATCGATAGGTAGTCCGACATGATCAACTACTGAGCTTCGAGCCACGCTTGGAACATCAGCACGTTCCACAAGTACGCGCTCCGATCGTGCTCACCTGATACGTGCTGTTCCCACAATGCCCTCACAGGCGCTGGATTAAGGTAACCGTGCGCTCGGATAGCTTCTTCGCGCAGAAGATAGCAAGCCCAGTCTCGCAATTCGCCCCGCAGCCACCGAGCGAGGGGCATTCCAAATCCAGCTTTCGGCCGTTCAAAGAGCTTGGACGGCACGTATCGCCTAAGTACTTGTCGAAGAACCCACTTATTCTGTCCGTTACCTAATAGCAAGTTTCTCGGCAGCCGCCAAGCGAACTCAACGATTCGATGATCAAGCATAGGCGCGCGCGACTCCAGGCCGACGCTCATGGAAGCACGGTCGACCTTGACCAACAGATCGTCAGGCAAATATCGCTTGATGTCGAACAGACGCATTTCGTTCAGGTAAGACTGATCGGTTCGGTGTGCGGCATCTTGGATTGCTTGTTTTGTGTCGGCTTCTACACCGAGTACGACTTCTTCCGCGCGCTGCCACATGGACACTAAGCGTACATACATGTCGCTGAACCGCTTCGCTTCGAGCAGTTGCACGAACCGGTGTAGGCGATGACCTGTTATGACCTGCCGCAACCCACCCGGAGTTGCGAAGCGCAAGGCTCGATCCCAAGATTGGGCTGAGAGCTGACTCAGGAGAATCGATATCGCTTGGCGCCCCCATTGGGGAAGCCGCTGGACCTGTTTCCAGAGTGTCTCTCCGAAGTGGTAGCGAGGATAGCCCGCAAACAGCTCGTCTCCGCCGTCCCCAGACAACGACACGGTCACATGTGGACGGGTCAAGCGGGACAGCAATATGGTAGGGATCTGCGAGGAGTCGGCGAACGGCTCATCGTAGATCTCGGGCAGGCTCGGTATCACCGCCGCCGCGTCTGCCGGCGTTACATAGAATTCAGTGTGATCGGTTCCAAGGTGTCTAGCGATTGCCTTGGCATAGGGCGCTTCATCAAATCCTGGCTCGTGAAATCCGATCGTGAAGCTCCTAACGGGTCTGCTCGACTGGGCCTGCATCAGGGCCACGATCGCGCTGGAATCGATACCCCCAGAAAGGAATACGCCAAGCGGCACGTCCGAAATCATCTGACGTTTTACGGAATCCCGTAGCAGGATTTCGAGCCGATCCACCGCGTGAATCTCGTCGATAGGCTCGGGAGAACTATCGTTCTCGGGCACATCATCTAGCGACCAATACCTCCGAGGGGGATCGCACCGGAAGCGGCCGGTATCGCTGACGTGCACCGTCAGCAGGCTGCCGGGTTCGAGCTTTCGAATTCTCTTATAGATACAGCCCGGAGAAGGTATGTATTGAAATCGCAGCAAGTCGGCAAGTGCGTTTCGGTCAATTTCCAGGTCTGCATCGGGGAGTGCCCGAAGCGCTTTCAACTCTGAAGCGAATGCGAATGAGGAACTCAGCTCCCCGTAGTAAAGAGGCTTCTCCCCCAGGCGGTCTCGCACCAGATGTAGGACTCGTTCCTCTCTGTCCCAGAGAGCAAAAGCGAACATTCCGACAAACTTCTGCAACGCTTTCTCAAAGCCCCAGGCGCTGACGGCCGCAAGCATCACCTCCGTATCGGAGTGACCTCGCCACGCCGCTCCTTGCGCCCCTTCGCCTTCAAGCTCTCGACGTATTTCCAAGAAGTTATAGACCTCTCCGTTGAAAGCGATCACGTAACGACCACAGGTCGACTGCATTGGCTGACGACCCGAAGGTGAAAGGTCAACAATCGACAGCCGCCGATGCCCCAAAGCAATCCCTGCGGATTCGTCCGACCAATAACCCTCGTCATCCGGTCCTCGGTGCGCGAGGGTCCGAGCCATCCTACTGAGAAGGCCCGGGTTTGCCGAGTGCTTTGCGCTTATGAGACCGACGACACCGCACATTGCCGCACCAAGAATTGGTCTTCTTACCGGCTACACAGCCACGCCAACGTTAGGCTGACGCCCATGCACGCTATTTCCACCTAAGGTAGCCGCGTAGACTCTCAAGCCGCGAGGCCTGATCGGGATTTGCCTGGGCCCTCAATGTTGCTTCACGAACAAAGGCCCAGATGATCGAGACAAACAAACTCAGGAAGGCGGTGAGCAATACGATTTGCGCCCGCTTAGGTCTGGACTTACGGTCCGGTTCGATCGCCTTGTCCATTACTTGCACAACTGTTGCATCCTTGGCTTCGTCTATCTTGGCGAGCTCAAATTGCTTTGCGAGCAATTCGTAGAGAAATTCGTAGTACTTCACGTCACGAAGACGGCCGAGGTTATCGAGCCCGCTTGCGCCTGCCGCGTCTCCCTTCCCGGGGACTGAACCCGGGCCCGAGCCTTCGATGCGGCCCAGTTCGCGCCTGAGCGCTTCAAGTTCGTGTTGGGTCCTCTGAAGTTCTGGATTTCCTTCCGCGGCGAAAGTCCGCATAGCCCCGACCTGAACCTCCTTGGCAGAAATCTCGGCGCGCAAGCGGGCCGTGACCGCGATCATGCTGCGCCCCTGAGCGTCGACCTGCGCAATTCCTCCTTTTTGGAGACCCTGCCTTGCCGTGATTTCCGCCGCGGTTAGATTGTCCTTCGCCTGCAAAAGCTGGCGTTCGTAAAAAAGACGTCTCTGAGAAGCTTCGGTCACAGCCAGCACTTTCGTGAGCTTCATCAATTCGTCCACATAAGCGTTCGCCAGGTCCGCCGAGCGGCCGGGGTCTCTGTCATCGACCTCGACCGTGATGATGCCGTCTCTGCCGGCGCTGATTGTGGTCCTGTTTTCCAGGATTTTGCGCGTGTCGCTTTGAAGCTTCTGATCGTAGAGCTTGGCCAACTCGAAGCGAGAGATCAGGTTGTCGGCTACGGTGCGGCTCTTGAGCATTCCAACATAAAGGTCATTGGGATTCCTTATGCCCACGGACCCGCCGATGGCGCCGGCTAATCCTCCAAAGGCGCCGCCTAGCTGGTTCAACAAAGCGGTGGCCGCCGAGGCGCTTTGCTGGGGAGGAAGGATCCTGGCTGTGCTGGTATAGACGCTCGGCAAGAGCAGGCTGATGATCGCAGCCGTAACCGCTGCAACAAGTGGGATGCCGAGCACGATCCGCTTGTGCTTGGCAAGAACGATCAGCAGGTCGAGCAGGCTGACTTCATCGTCGGCGGATGCGTTTTCCTCTGCCGGACCATCTTTGCGATTTTCCGAGTCAATCTGCTCAGACATGGCGGCTTGCCCAGATGGCTATTGCCGTATTACCTTCACCGCCGCCGCGCCCAGGCCGAACTGGTAGAAGATCTGGGAGATATCCTTGAGCGCCCGAGTGACGGTGGTGCGGTCGAGTTCTTCCGGAACGACGATGCTGTCGCCCGGCATGAGGCGCGAGCGCTCCAGCGAAGCCGTGAAGAACCCGGTCTGCTGCTTGCTTTTCACCGAGCCGTCGGCGCGCAGCACGTAGATGCTGCCCTCGTCGGCGCTCTTGGTCGGGCCGCCCGCCTGGGAGAGATAGTCCGCCACGCGTTTTTCCGGACGGTAGATGAAAGAGCTCTCGGTGTACACCGAGCCGAACACGCTGACCATCGAGGGCTTGGAGGGAACAAGGAACCGGTCGCCGTCTTCCAGGGGCAGCTCGGGGAGATTCGCGATCTGCGCGTCTTCGGGCAGCTCAAGCACGATGCGTCCGATCGGCTTGATCTGGCGCAGGCGCGCGAGCAGCGCTTGCTGGTTTTCCGCCTGCTGCTTGAGCGAAGCGGCGTCCTCGGGAGAGGTCACGTTCTGCGCGCGCAGCGCGTTGAAGCGCTGGATGTCGCGCTCCAGGCGGTTGAGCGCTTCATCGAGGGTCTTTTCCTGCTGCGTGCGCGTGGATTCCCGCGTGTACTGGGCGCCGTAGAGGTAGGCGTTCGGCGTGAACCCGCCCACCCGCGCGACGAGCTGCCGCAAGGTTTCTCCCGGCAGGATCTGGTAGACCCCGGCGCCTTTGAATTCCCCCTCCAGGCGGATGTACTGGGTCTGCTTCGCGATCGGCACCTTGATGTCCTGCTTCGAGAACACCGTGACGATGTCGCCGGGCTGGAGCAGCAGGTTCTGCTCGGGATCGCCGTCGATGACCGCCTTGCCGAGATTGAAGGGGATCAACGAGGTGGTGAGATCGTTGCGGTTGAGGCGCTCGATCACCGCGTAGTCCCAGTTGACCTCGCGCAGCGGTTTGATCTGGTTCACGAGGCGCAGCGCGTCGGCTCTCGCCGCGTCGAGCTTTGCGGATTCGTCCTTGTTCACCTGCTGCAGGCGCGAAGCCTGGGTCGCGCTGGATACCTGGTTCGGATCGAGGAATCTCGCCGCCTCGGATTCCGTCTGCAGGCGGCGAATCGTGTCGCCGATGGTCGCGTCGAGCTCGCTCTCGGGCTTGCGGCGCTGGTTGAGGTCCTCGACGGTGAGCCGCGTGCCGGTCGCGGCCTGCTGGTTGAGGATGTTTGTCACGTTGTTGTCCAGGCCCACGGCCTGGTTGCGCTTTATCCAGTACTCGCGCGAGAGCAGCGCTTCCCGGTCCGGGATGAGATCGCGAACGCGCATGCCTTCGCGCCAGGGAAAGCGGCCCGGCTGCGCGACGTCACCGCGCAGCGCCACGGCGTTGTCGAAGCGCGGCACGAGCGAATACACGGTCACGAGATCGCCGTCGCGTATCGCGCGGGAGAGCCCGCCCATGTCGAGGGGAAACTCCTCAACCTTGCGCGCCTTGTGGTCCTCGATGCGCTCGACGGTGGCTTTCTGGCCCGCGGCGGTGGTAGCGAGGCCTCCCGCCCAGCGGATGAGGTCGAAGAGCACCGTGCTCTGCCTCAGCTCGTAGACGGCGGGCACGTTGACGCTGCCGGTGACCGCAACGAGCGGCCCGACCGGCGGGATGTAGATCACGTCGCCCGGGAGGAGCTTCGCGTCGCGGGATTTGTCCCCGGAGAGCAGCAGATCGTACAGGTCGAACTCGGCGACGACCTGGTTGCCGCGCTTCACCTGGACGTTGCGCATGGAGCCCTTGCTCGAAGGCCCGCCTGCAGCGAATACCGCGCTCACCAGCGTGCTGAGCGAGCTCACCGTGTAGGTGCCGGGCCGTTTCGCCTGCCCGACGACGAAAATCTGGATCGAGCGCAGCTTGCCGAGCGTCGCGGTCAGCTGGAAATTGCGGAACGTGCGTCCGAAGACGGTCTTGAGATAGGCGGGCAGATCGCTCGCCTTGATCCCGGCGACGTTGATCACGCCCACCTTGGGCACGCCGATCGTGCCGTCGCGGTCGACCACCGAACTGTAATCGACGTCGATCTGGCCCCAGGCGCGGATCTGGATCTCGTCTCCCGGCCCCACGACGTAGTCGGCCGCGACCGGAACGTTGTCGACCGGGGCGAAAGTGCTCGGCACGGTGCGGAAGAGATTTGCGCCGAACATCGGCAGATCGCGGCCGATCGACTGCATGACGAACTGCTGGAATTCGTTGCGCTCCTTCTGCTCGGCCTGGAGATCCTGCTGCAGCTGCTCGAATTCGAACTCCTTGATGCGCTGCTGCAGATCGGTGCCGGGGAACGCGGCGCGCGCACCCGGCGTGAGCCCGGTCTGCCCGGTTCCCGCCGCGGCGCCCGGCTGCGTGCCCGTCGTCGTCGCGCGCGGGCGATTGCTGATTGTGTTGAGCGGGCTGCGGACGTCCTGAATGCTCGGCATCGCAGGAATCTGTTGTTCCTGGCTGATGGCGGGAGCGGGAGCCGTCGTGGTCTGTTGTTGGGTGGACTCGACCTGCGCGAAGGCGGGCGTCGCGAGCAGGATGCCGAGGCCGATTCCGAAAAAGAAAAAGTTAGTCCGCATATAAGATCCATTCAAAAAACTGATCGGAAACCTACGAACTATCTGCAGGAGTTACCAGCAGGGCGTTGAATCTTATACCCATTGTGCAGGGTCGTCCATTGCGGCCGCATTGCCAAAGAGCACGGGGAGTGTGGAAGTGCCTGAGGCACGGCAGGCGCAGCATCCCGCGGGCCGCTCTTCGCAAAGGGGCGATGATGCAGCACGCTACAATACGCGACCGAAACCGCAGCGCAGCTCTCAATGAATGAATAAGGCCAAGGTCGCGCTGATCACCGGAATCACCGGCCAGGACGGAGCCTATCTGGCCGAATTTCTCCTGGGCAAAGGCTACGTGGTGCACGGCATCAAGCGCCGCACCTCCCTGTTCAATACCCAGCGGATCGACCATCTCTATCAGGACCCGCACGTGTCGGATCGCCGATTCATCCTGCATCACGGCGACATGACCGACTCGAGCAGCCTCGTCCATATCACCGAGGAGGTCCAACCGGACGAAATCTACAACCTCGCCGCGCAAAGCCACGTCGCGGTGTCGTTCGAGGAGCCTGAATACACCGCCAACGCCGACGCGCTCGGCGCGCTGAGGCTGCTCGAAGCGATCCGAATCCTGGGACTCAAGGACAAGACCCGGTTCTACCAGGCCTCGACCTCCGAGCTCTTCGGGCTCGCGCGTGAATCGCCGCAGACCGAAGGGACGCCTTTCTATCCGCGCTCGCCTTACGGCGTCGCGAAGCTCTACGCCCATTGGATCACGGTCAACTACCGGGAGGCCTACGGTCTTTTCGCCTGCAACGGCATCCTGTTCAACCACGAATCCCCGGTGCGGGGCGAGACCTTCGTCAGCCGCAAGATCACGCGTGCGCTTACGCGGATCAGCCTCGGCCTCGAAGACTGCCTTTACTTGGGGAACCTCGAGGCGCGCCGCGACTGGGGCCACGCTCGCGAGTACGTGGAGGCGCAGTGGCTCATGCTGCAGCAGGAAAAGCCCGAGGATTTCGTGATCGCAACCGGCGATCAGCACAGCGTGCGCGAATTCGTCGTCGCAACGGCAAAAGAACTCGGCCTGCAGGTCAGCTGGAAAGGAAGGGGACGCGACGAGCGCGGATACGACCAGAAGGGGCGCTGCATCGTTGCCGTCGATCCGGACTATTTCCGTCCGACCGACGTGGAGAGTCTGGTGGGCGACGCGAGCAGGGCGCGGCAGAAGCTCGGCTGGAAACCCCAGGTACGCTTCCCGGAGCTCGTCGCGGAGATGGTCCGCGAGGATCTCAAGGAAGCCGAGCGCGATCAGCTCGTGAAACGGCACGGCTTTGAGACCGATCGACGCCACGAGTAGGGCGAACTCGAGGAATCCGGGCGACGCATGGAGTTGAACGCGCGGATCTACGTAGCCGGGCACCGGGGTCTCGCGGGATCGGCGCTGGTGCGTCGCCTGGCGAGCGGGGGCTTCCGGAATCTCCTCACCCGAACCCACGCCGAGCTCGAGCTCACCGACCAGGCCGCAGTCAGGAAATTCTTCGCGCAGGAGAGACCCGCCTACGTCTTCATGGCGGCCGCGAAGGTCGGCGGGATCCTGGCGAACAACAACTATCCGGCGGAGTTCATCCAGTCCAACCTTTCAGTCCAAACCAACGTCATGCACGAAGCCTGGAGGAACGGTGTCAGGCGCCTGCTTTTCCTGGGTTCCTCATGCATCTATCCCCGCGACTGCCCCCAGCCGATCAAGGAGGAGTATCTGTTGACGGGCCCGCTGGAATTCACGAACCGCGCCTACGCAGTCGCAAAGGTAGCAGGCGTGGAGATGTGCGGCAGCTACAACCGCCAGTACGGCACGCGCTACCTCGCCGCCATGCCGACGAATCTCTATGGGCCCAACGACAACTACGATCTCGAAGGGGCCCACGTGCTGCCTGCGCTCATACGCAAGATGCACGAGGCGAAGACGGGTGGCCTGGATCGCGTGGTGATCTGGGGCACGGGCTCGCCCCGGCGGGAGTTCCTCTACAGCGACGACATGGCCGATGCCTGCGTGATGATGATGAACCTTCCGGACGACGCGTTCCGCGAAATAATTCAGGGCCCCAACGGCCTGCCGCTGATCAACGTCGGATGCGGCGAAGACCAGACCGTCGCGGATCTTGCCCGCGCGGTCGCGTCGGTGGTCGGATTCGGCGGCGCGCTGGAATTCGACAAGAGCAAGCCCGACGGAACGCCGCGGAAGCTCCTCGATGTCAGCCGGCTCCGCAAGCTCGGGTGGTCGCCCAGGATCGGTCTCGAAACCGGGATCGCCGCGGCATACAAGGACTTTCTGGCCCGGGAGGGCGGTCTTTCAAACCGCGTTAATTCGCGTCGGCTTTAGACGCCGCCCGGACGCTCCATGCAGATGAACGGCTCGCGCCGGTTGACTCCGTAGAGGCTCTCGCCGTAATCCTTGAGCACCGCGTCGTGCTCCAATACTTTGGAGACGAACCCGACGCTTTGCAGTCTCGAAAACAGATCTCTCCCGTAGAGCCGCACGTGATCTTCCTGCCCGAAGGCCTGCAGCCTCGCTTCCTCGTCGCGAATGCTTTCGTCTTCGAACGTCCGGGTGAGCTTGTCACTGTAGGGCGTCTGAAGGACCGCCAGGCCGCCCGGCTGCAGCACGCGAAATATCTCCTTCATCGCGGCGCGGTCGTCCGCGACGTGCTCGAGAACGTGGTTCGCGATCACCACGCCGAACGCGCAGTCGCCGAATGAAAGCCTGGTGAGGTCCTCCCGCGTGACGTCCGCCGCGTTGGGAAACAAGTCCGCCTTGACGTATCTTGCAGGCCTCGCGCGCGAGATCCTCGCGGCGAGGACGCGCTCCGGAGCGAAATGGAGAACATTGGCGCCCTCGATCTCTTTCCACATTCCGGCACGGTCGAAATACATCAGCAGATGTCTTTCCCTGTCGTGCGCCCCGCACCTCGGGCAGGAAAAGTTTTCCACGTCGCTCCCGATCACATCGAGAGCCTTGATCAAGCGCGGCACGTCCTTCCAGCCTCCGCGGTACGGCAGGAACCGGCCGACGCGCCTGTTGCAGGCATAGCACAGCTTCGCGGAGCCCAGGACCGCGAAAGCCCTCGCGATCCGTCCCATCGCCCGCGAACTGAAGTTTGCGATCATTTTTGCCGCCCGCTTTCTACCGGTCGTACAGGATATCGGCCCCGCCCCCGAAGATGCGGCGCGCGAGCCTGCGCAGGACCCTTCCGCCCACGGAGAACGGGAGCATCAGCACGAACCAAGCGAGCATTGTCCGCGACACCAGCGGGCACTCCTTGACGATCCTGTCGCCCCAGCGCCAGGCCTCCCCCGGTCTGCCGCGCGCGACGGCGAGGCGGACGACGTTCTGGACGAGGCCCTTCACGCATTCCAGCAGGGCGCCGCGGTCGGCGCCCATTGATCCGGCGCACAGGATCGCCTTCCAGTACAGCTCCAGCACGAATCCATAGTTCGTCGACATCGTCGAGGTCGCCGAACGCCTTCGATAGGCCGCGAGCACCCGATTGACGTATCCCAAAGCCCCCTGGCCTGCCAACAGAATATGGAAGTGGTAATCCAGCGCATCGCCCTGCAATTGCAGGATGGGATCCCTGCAGCGGGCCCGGTACACGAGGGAGCTGCCGTTCAGGAAATTGCCCTTCCTCACCAGATAGTCCAGGTCGAACTGCTGCGGGAGCACCCCGTTGAATCTCCCCACCAGCTCGCCTGAATCGCTGATGGCGATGGCGTTGGCGTAGACCGCTGCGCAATTCCGGTTCTCCTCGAGAAAGGCGATCTGCTCCGCAAGCTTTCCCGGAAGCCAGTAATCGTCGCCGTCCACATGGGCGATGTAATCCCCCTCGGCCTTGCCGATGAGGACCTGATAGTTCCGCGTGCCGCCGATGTTTTTCGGGTGGAAAACCGGGAGAACCAAGCCCGGATACTTATCGGCGTACGCGGCGATGATTCTCCGGGTCTCGTCCGTGGAGCAGTCGTCCCCCACCAGGATTTCCAGGTCCGCATCCACCTGCTGCCCGACCACGCTCGCCAGGCAATCGCCGATGTACCGGCCGTGGTTGTAGGCCACGACGCAGACGGATATCTTCAAGCGGTTTTCACGCATGCTTGCCGATTTTTCGCAGCAGATCGAGAACCAATTGCCGGGTCTCGAAGTGAACGAGAAGCGCGGCCGCGATCACCAGCAGCGCCAGTAGACTCAAGCCAAGCGCGGAAACGACCCTCGATGCCAGCGGCCAGGCGATCTGCCGGGACAGCAAGACCGGCGCCGCGGCGATCGCCAGCGCCGGAAAGACATCCCGGAACAGCCAGGCCGTGCGGATTTCCGGCAGGAATTTCCCATGCACGACGGGCGTCCAGGCGAGCAGAAAGAACAGGTTCGTGACCGCCCAGGCCATCGCCGCTCCCACGGCGCCGTAATACCAGGTGCTCGATATCACCGCGGGAATCAGTATGAACAGGCACGCGAGGTTGCCTTTTATGTGCAAGCTGAGGTCGCCGTGCGCGTGCTGCAGGAGGTAACTCATCGCCGCCGCCCCCATGAAGCAGGTTCCGGCGGCATACCATCTGAGCACCTCCGCGGCCTGCGAGGCGGCCCCGGCGTCGCCCGTCCAGGCGTAGAGGACCTGCGCGGGAAACGCGACCATCACGCCGCCGATACCCGCGAGCATGGCAACCAGCAGAATCGTGGTCTTGCGATACAGCTGAACCAGCCTGCCGTGCTCCTTTTGCTCCGCGAGAACGACGAGGCGTGGGAGAACGGCCTGCTGAAGCGGCGACACGACCAGGATCGTGCCCAGCGCGATCGTCGTCGCCAGGATGAAGCCGCCGTATTCCTGCATCGGCAGCATGTGCGACAGGATCAGCTTGTCCCCCTGGCTGACTGCGACCCACATGCAGGTCAGAAATGCCAGCCCCCTCCCGAAGCGTATCGGTTCCTTCAGCACTTCCCATTGAAATTTGCCGACCGGGCCGCCGGGCAGCGATCTCCGCAACACGGCTCTCATCAGCACGACCTCCACGACGGCGACGACGAGCTGGAACAGGAAAAACGCCAGAATCGAATTCGATACCCAGATCAGGATCGGAACCACCGCCACGGATCTCAAGGTGGCGACCGCCGCCGCGATGGAATTCGCGCCGACCTGATGCTCGAGGCCGAGCAGGCCGCCGCGATAGACCCCTGAAACGAGCCGCAGGCCCAGGACGATGCCGACGACGCCGACGCAGCGGGCGACATCCGCGGGATCGAGGGCGTCGAGCTTCAGCCACGATTCGGCCACCCAGGGCCCCAGAGCCCAGCTCAGAGCGGCGATTGCGACGCCGAAGACGCCCAAAATGATTTCGAGCAGGCGCAGGAACATGTTCAAGGACTCTACGGTCGTCGCGCCGGCGTTCAATTTTGCGGCCTCCCGCCCCAGCGTCAGCGACAAACCGAAATCGAGCACCTGGCTCCACGCCTGGACCATCGCGAAAAACCCGACCAGGCCGTAGGCCTCGATTCCCATGTACTTGAGATACAGGGGAACCATCGCGATGCCGATCAGGGCGACATAGACCTGGCTCGCGTAGTTGACGGCTATGTCGCGTCTGAGGGAGGCGCGCTCGCTCATCCTTCATGATGGATCTGGCGGAGCTGCAAGGCGACCCGGCGGGAATTCATCCAGTCAGGCCCGATCAACCGCGCGTGCACACGAGATAGATGCTCGCCGACAGTTCGGGATACTGCATTCCGAGGGCGTAGCAGCCCTCCAGATAGCCTTCGTCGATCACCTTGTTCTTCATGAGCAGATCGAACTGGAAATTGGCGAAGGGCTTGAAGAAAACCCCTCCCCGGGATTCGACGTTCAGGCCTGCCTCGCGCGCGTCGCGTTCGAGCGTATCCAGGCTGTAAGTGCGGCGGTGCCCGTGCGCGCGCTCGCCCGCCGTGACCGAGCTGTTGGTCTCGACCAGGCCCATCTTCACGGCGATCTGGCGCGAAGCGGCGTTCGCGTTGGGCACGACCACGAAAAGCCTGCCCGTCGGACTCAGCCAGGCGCGCATGCGCGACAGGGCCTCGACGGGACGATCCAGGTGCTCCAGCGTATGCACCAGGAAAATCGAGTCGTATACGGGCTCGAGTTCCGCGGTCTCGATCGTCGAATGAATGAAGCGCACGCGCGCCGGCACTTTCGTTCTTGCGATCTCGATCAAGCTGTCCGCAGCCTCGATCACGGTGAGGTCGTCGAAGCGCTCCGCGTAGAGTTTGGTCGTCGCGCCTTCGAAACAGCCCAGCTCCAGCGCCTTTCCCTTCGTGAAGAAGGGCGACAGCGTGCGCATCATGTAGCGGCGAACCACGGTGTCGAAATCGTAGGCGTATCGCCTGGATTCGTTGTCCTGGTATTCCCGATTGTGGTCTCTCATGGATGCTATCCTTTGCCGCGAGACGCGTCCTGCGATTCGGGCCGCTCGCGCCGCATTTTCAGGAAGTCTTCCCGGTTCCCGACGACCCGGAAGCCGAATTTCGTGTACAGGCGAATTGCGGGATGGCTGTCCTTCGAAACTTCCAGCGAAACCGTTTCGACGTGCTCGGCGCGCGCGCGCTCAAGACATGCCGTGAGCAGCCTCGCCGCAACACCCCGGCCGGAAAACTCGGCCAGCACGCTCGTGTTCGTGATGAAACAGGAGCGGTCCCGGGCATCGATATAAGCGGCCACCATCCCGACGAGGGACCCGCCGTTCCAGGCCTCGAAGGTGACGGCATTAAGGCGGAGCTTCTTCGAATACTCGCCGATATCGACCCTGTCGCTGAGCGGCGGGGTGAACTGGCGATCGCAGCCGGACAGGTGCGATCGAATGTCCTCCTCGGAGCACGCATTCACCTTGAAGTCCAGGCTGTCGGCATTCATTCCAATACCGCCAGCCCGAAGCCGTAACGGCCGAACTCGTTCCCGTTGTAGAGCAGATAGACCCTGCCATTGCGTTCGAACACGTGCGGGTAGCACAGCATGTCCGAATCCCAATCGCCTTCGGTGACGTCCAGTCCCGGGTCATCGTCGTTTCGCGTCCAGTCGACCAGGTCGTCCGAGCGGGCGTGACCGATCCGGTAGCTCCTGCTCCGGTTCGTCCTGAAGTCGTGCGACTGGCGATAGCAGAAGAACATGTGATAGGCCCGGCCGATCCGCAAGACCGACGGAAGCGCCTGGCTCTCGTCGGCGCCCAAGCGGTCGTCGATGATCCGCCGCCCCTCCTCCTTCACCCAGTTCACGCCGTCGTTCGAAACCGCATGCCCGATTTTATACGTCCGGTCGGGCGCGGCATCCTCGGAGAATTTCCTCCATCCCGTGCCGAAGATGTACCACATGTGATGCACGTCTCCGAAAACCCTGACGAAGGGGTCGCCGACCAGGCAGGGCTCGCGCAACGAAGCCGCGAGAATCGGCCCGTCCCCGATTCTCTGAAAAGTGCGTCCATCGTCGCGGCTGACGGCGAGCCCGATGGCGGTGTCCACGGATACCGAGACTCTCCGGCTCCATCCGCAGGTATAGCCGAGCACGCGCCCGCCGTGCCTGAGCACGTTCATCGGAAAGATCCCGTGCTCGTCGAAGCATCCGAGCTTTCCCAGCCCGATGACCGTGTGCCTCGACACCCCGATGACGTCGCGCATGGCCTCATTCATGTCGACATAAGCGACATGGCTCAGGTATTTTCCGTTGGCCTTGTCCACCGACCGGGTGGAAAAATAGATCCTGACGAAATCGTCGAAAAGCAGCGCCTGCGGGGACTGCGCAAACTCGGCGCAGTCGTTGGGCAGGTCGAATTTCCTGGGATCGAAAATTTTCCCGAGCCTCTTCCATTTCACGGCGGTTCCGGACTCACCCTAAGTTAGAGTTCCTTCCAGCTGGGCGAGACCGAACCCGTGCTTGCCCACCTGGTTTCCGAGATAGGCCATGTAAATCCGCTCGTCGAGCGCGAAGACGTGGGGATAGCTGACCATCTCGGAATCCCATCCCTCGTCGGAAACATCGATACCCGCCTTCGAATCGTCCCGCACCCAACGGGTCAGATCCTCGCTCGAAGCGTATCCGATCCGGTAACCCCTCTCCCTGCCCCGGAAGCCGGCGCTGTACCGGTAGCAGAAGAACATGTGGTATCTGCCGTTGCGGTAAAAAACATCCGGACTGGCCTGCGCCTCGTCCTCTTCGATCCGGCTCTCGACCACATCCCGGTTGGTTTTCGACCAGTTGATCCCGTCGGGCGAGGAGGCCATGCGGATTTTGTAGACGGGCTCGGTGCGTCCGTCCACCACCTTCCACTTTCTGCCCGCGATGTACCACAAATACCAAGTGTCGTCGAAGAACCGGATCTTGGGGCCGCCCACTACGTAGGGCTCATCGGGCGTATGGGACAGCACCGGGCCTTTGCCGGCCTTGATGAATGTCCTGCCCTCGTCCCGGCTCGTCGCAAATCCTATTGCGACATTGAAAGGAACGGATTCGCACCGGGTCCACCCGCCGTAATAGGCGCGCACTTCGCGGCCGCTTCGCGCGACGGAGACGGGATAGGTGCCGAACTCGTCGAACTCGCCCAGCGCCCCCAGCTCGAGAATAGGACGCGCGCTCACATCCAGAATTCTCATCGGGTCGGCCCGGTCGAGGTCGACGTATGCGGAATAGCTGACGTACTGCCCGTCGGCATCGGCCTGCGGCCGGCACGAGAAATAAATCCGCACGAAGCGGTCGAAGATCAAGGCGCAGGGAGCCTGGGCGAATTCCTTGAGCCAGCTCCTGCCCTCGACCTCCTGCGGCGTGAATACCTTGCCGAGTTTTTTCCACTTGAACATCGGCCCGCCCGGTTCTAGCCGGACCTCTTCATATCAGCTCGTAGTTCGAGTCGAGGCATTCCCTGATCGCATCCGGCGAGTTGAACATCATCACATCGATGATCGAAAGCGACGGAACGAACGGGCCGCCGAATTGCCGGTATTCGAAAGGTCTCGTTTTCAGGAATTTGAGATCGATTCCGTGCGCGCCGAAGTCCTCTTTCGAGTAAAGCTCCTGCCCTCCGATTGGGTTGATATAGACGTCCGCGCCGACGTGCTTGCAAAGCTCGAGGACTTTGTCCTCGCCAGCGAGGGAGTGATCGATTTGAAGGGACGACGATACGACGATCTCGGTGCCGATCGCCAGGGATTCGCAGGCCTGTCTGATCGAATTCAGGATGAATCTGAACAAGTTGGTCTCTTTTTCGAGCACGATCCTTTCGACGAGCGAGAATGTCCGCTCGAAATAGGGTGACCGCCTGTAGGCTTCCCGGATCTGATTCAGCAGCTTGGCTTTCTTGAAGTCGGGGGATATCTCCCTGTCGCTGATGCCCAGGGAATCGGAATCCTTTCTCAGCGGGATGGAAAACACGGCATCCTTTCCGTTGAGGAGAAACCGGTTCCGGTTGATCCAGCCCTTTTTCGTGTACTTGACGTTGTCGTAGACGATGAACAGGTCCGCGGCATTGATCAACTGGAAGTATCCGACATAGGGAAAGAAATAAGGCTGCATGATGGCCAGGCTTTTCATGCGCCGGTCTAACGGGCGACCAGCTCGACGACGGAATCCACTTGCTCATCGGACAGAGCGGGATAAATCGGCAGACAAAGCACTTCGCTCGCGGCCTTGCTCGCCACCGGCAGGTTCGAATGTGCAGCCGACAGCAGGCTGCGATACATAGGGAAATCGCTGATCAGCGGATAGAAATAGCGCCGCGCATAAATGCCGTTGTCCCGCAATTTTTTGTACAGCGCCTCGCGGCTCAACGGATACCCGGGCCGGACCAGAATCGGGAAATAGGCGTAGTTGGCCACTTTCTCCCCGGCATCCTGCAGGCAGTGAATGCCTTTGACGCGCGCCAGCGCTGCGCGGTATCGGGCATCGATGGCTCTGCGCCTTCGCAGCGCTTCATCGACACCCTTGAGTTGCAGCAGGCCCAACGCGGCGTTGAACTCGCTCATCTTGCCGTTGATGCCGGGAGCGACCACGATCGTTTCATCCACGAACCCGAAGTTCTTGAGATGATCGACGCGCTGCTTGGTCTTGGCATCCGGGCAGACGATGGCGCCGCCTTCGAAAGTGGTGAATACCTTGGTTGCGTGAAAGCTGAGCACCGAAAGGTCGCCGTGGTTGAGCACGCTGCCGTCGCGGCATTGAACGCCGAAGGCGTGGGCGGCGTCGTAAATGACCTTGAGCCCGTAGTTGTCGGCGACTTTCTGGATGCGGTCCACGTCGCAGGGGTGGCCGTAGCAGTGGACCGGCAGGATGGCGGTGGTTTGCGGCGTGATGGCCGCCTCGATCCTGTCCGGGTCCATGTTGAGCGTTCTCGGATCGACATCGACGAACACGGGGTTGATCGCGTTCCATAACAAGGAGTGGGCGGTGGCGACGAACGAATAGGGAGTGGTGATGACTTCGCCCTGGATGCGCAGCGTCTGCAGGGCGGTGACGAGCGCCACGGTGCCGTTGGTGAACAGGGCGATGTGCTTCACCCCAAGGTGGTCGCACAATGCCTGCTCGAACTGCTGATGATAAGGGCCGTTGTTGGTGAGGATTTTGCTTTCCCAGATATTTTCCAGATACGGGATGAACTCTTCCAGCGCCGGAAGCTGGGGTTGGGCAACGTAAATCGGTTTGTTGGTCATTTGTGCGCGTCGCAAGTCGGCTGATCGCCGCCCGAATCCGGGCTTCCCCCCAAATTTTCGTCTTCCAGGCGCAGGCGGCCTGGACGACGACGCAATTTTCGCTTTGGACATTGTTCTCGAATGGCGAGCGGGGCCGCGAAGGTTGCCTATATTGCGCGCGCGGAGTGGCCGGAGGCAAGCGACGTGGATTAAAATGCATCGAGTCGGAAAAATCCGGGGGACCGCCTCGACGATGAAAATCAAAACCAACGGCATCGAGCTGAATTACACCGTCGAGGGCAGCGGCCCGTGGTTGGTGATGAGCCATTCCCTCGCCTGCGATTTGTCGATGTGGGACGAGCAGGCGGCGGTGCTCAGGCGCAATTTTAAGGTGCTGCGCTTCGACACGCGCGGCCACGGCGCGAGCGACGCGCCCGAAGGCGAATACACGCTCGACATGATGGCCTACGACGTGCACGGTTTGCTGCAGGCCTTGAGCGTCGAGCGCTGCCACTGGGTCGGCCTGTCGTTGGGCGGGATGATCGGCCAGACCTTCGCGCTGAAATTTCCCGGCATGTTCGCGACCATGGTGCTCGCCGACACCACCAGCCGCTACGCGCCCGAGGCCTTGCCGCTGTGGCAGGGCCGCATCAAGACCGCGCAGGACAAGGGCATGGAGGCGCTGGTCGAGACGACACTCCAGCGCTGGTTCACCGAGCCGTTCCGCAAAACCCGTCCCGAGGTGACCGCTCGCGTGAGCGCCATGATCCGCGCCACGCCCGTCCCGGGTTACGTGGGCTGCTGCTACGCTATCCCCAAGATCAACCTGACCCAGCGGCTGAAGGAGGTGAAGTGCCCGTCGCTGGTGATCGTCGGCGAGCAGGACGCGGGCACCCCGGTCGCGATGGCGCGCGAGATCCACGCCGCGCTGCCCGGATCCGATCTGGTGGTCATCCCCTCGGCCTCGCACTTGTCCAACCTCGAGCAGCCGGCGGCTTTCCTGCGCGCGCTGACCGTTTTCCTGAACAAGCACCGCTAGACCGCCCCGGCGCTTCGCGCCCCCTTCGATGAGGAGGGGACGAACCGGCAAGGACCGAATGTCGATGAGAATCCTCCTTCTCGCAGTCACGCTCGCTTTCGCGGCGGGCGCTCCGGCGCAGCCCGCGACCGAGGCGAAGTGGCCGTCGCGCGCGATCCACCTGATCGTCCCCTTTCCCCCCGGCAGCTCGCCCGACCTGATCGCGCGGGTGCTCTCGGAGAAGCTCGCGCCCGCGCTCGGGGCACCGGTGATCGTCGAGAACCGCCCCGGAGCGGCGGCAACCTCGGCACCGCGCTCGTCGCCAGGGCCGCCCCCGACGGCTACACGATAGGCATTTCGATCCCCGGCCCGCTCGCCGTCAATACCGTGCTCTACAGGAAAATGGAATACGACCCGTTCAAGGACCTCGCTGCGGTGAGCCTCGTCGGGGCGAGCCCCAACCTGCTGGTCGTCGATCCCAGGCTCAACGTCGACTCGGTGAAGGAATTCGTCGCGCTCGCAAAATCGCAGCCGGGCAAGCTCAACTACGGCTCGGTCGGAAACGGCAGCACCTCGCACCTCACCATGGAGCTCTTCAAGGAAGCGGCGGGAATCGAACTCGTGCACGTGCCCTACCCGGGCAGCCCGCAAGTGAACACCGCCATACTCGGCGGGCAGATCGCCGCGGGTTTCGTCGTGCCGGCGACGGCGATGCCGCTGGTGCAGTCGGGCCGGCTGAAAGCGCTCGCCGTGACGACCAGCGTGCGGAGCATCGTGCTCCCCGAATATCCCACGCTCGCGGAAGCCGGCTATCCGGAGGTCGTCTCGACCGCATGGAACGGAATCGTCGCGCCTGCCAAGACGCCCCTGCAGGTTATCGAGCGCCTGAGCCGCGAGCTCGTCGCTGCCTTGCGCAGCGAGGACGTGCGCGAGAAGATGCTGCGGATGTACTTCCAGCCGACCGGCACCGCGCCCGCGGGACTGTCGAACCTGATGCGCTCGGAAGTCGAGCGCTGGGGCAAGGTGATCCGCAAGACGGGTGCAACCGCGGATTGACTTGGGTCTCTCGCGTGAGGGCGAGCAGAGGGGGCGGCAGGTGATCGATTGCGCGAGTCGCGGCGGCGACCTGCCGACGTTTCAACAGGGCTAGCCGTCCATTGGCTCGCTTGATGCTGTCGGCCTCTCGGCCTCTCGTCGTGAGCGCTCTATCCGCCCACCTGGAACTTGGCCACGCATTCGCCGATGGGTTCCGGGTAGATGACCGGCGCCCAGTCGACGTTCGTCAGATTGGTGTATTGAGCTACGATCCGGTAGCGCGTGCAGGGCTTCGCGTCGAGGTCGACCAGCTTCTTGCGCTTCCAGTACGCCCCGTCGCGCGTGCTGAATTGGATCTCGAGCTGGTGCTTTCCCGGCTTGATCGGTCCGGAGCGCGGGTTCAGCAAGTAATCTCCGTCGATGGCGTTGACGATCACGGGGAGCTCCTTGCGCGCGGCGCTGATGGGACCGACCTCGACGAGCGCATACGGCGCGTCGAACGGCTCGACCGCGGCACACCCGGCCGCCACGAGCGACCCCATCAGGAACGGCATCAATTTCATGTTCATCCCGCCGGAGACCGGCTCATCGTGAGCCAAGCCCCCTATATACAACAAACAACCAAACCGCACCGTCGCCTTCGGAGTCGGCGCAAACTGCCTCGCCCAGCCCCGGTGCACGGGCCCCACCGAGAAAACGCAACAACGGGCCCGTACAGCATACGCCCCCGCCTGTCACGGGTCAAAGGCCGGGCCGGGGCATGATGCTGCATCACGGCACCCGTACCCGCCGGGGCCGGTTTCGGCGTCCCCATCGTTTATTTTTTTGCCACATTGTTGTCACTTGTGCATAATTTAGGGGCTTTGGACCGGATGGCTTTTCTATTTCCTTACAAAAAAGGGGAGAAAACATGAAGAACGTCACCCGCCGCATCGCATCGACACAATCGATCGCGCTCGGCGCCGCATGGGTCACCGCGCTGATCGCGCAGCCCGCCTTTGCACAGCAAACCATCGAGCGCGTCGAAATCACCGGCTCGAGCATCCGACGCGTCGACGCCGAGACCGCGCTCCCGGTGCAGATCGTCACCCGGCAGGAGATCGAGGCCAGCGGCTCGGCCAACGTCGAGCAGTTCCTGCAGGGCCTCGGTGTGGCGCTGCAGGGCAACAGCAACAGCGTGGCGGCGACCGCCTCGGGCGCGTCCTCGGGCGGGGTCTCCAGCGTTTCCCTGCGGGGCCTCGGTTCTCAGCGGACGCTGGTGTTGATCGACGGCAAGCGCGTGGCCGCGGGCGGGACGCTCACCGACAGCACCACCGTCGACGTCAATCACATCCCCGTCGCAGCCATCGAGCGCGTCGAAGTCCTGAAGGACGGCGCGTCCGCCATCTACGGCAGCGATGCGATCGGCGGCGTCATCAATTTCATCCTGCGCAAGGACTACAAGGGGGGAGAGGCCACCGCCAACGCCGCCCTCGTCCGGTATCCCGGCGGCGGCCAGGGTTGGGGCGCCAATGGCCTAGTGGGCTGGGGCAGCCTCGCGAACGAAGGCTACAACGCGACGATGAGCTTCGATTACCGGAAGCAGGAGGCGCTGTACGGCGCACAGAGAGACTTCGCGAACAACGGCATCAATGTCAGTCGTTTCAACGACACATCTTCCGGGAACACCTTTCCCGCGAATTTCAGGGGCGACCCGAACGCGCCAGTAACTTTCGGGACGCGGAATCTGTTCTTTCCACTTTGCCCGGGCCCGTATTCGACCTATTCGCCGCTTTTCTCGGACCCGCAATTCGGCACGAACTCGCGCGGCTGCCGCTTCGACCCGTCGCCGCTGGTGTCGCTGCTCCCCGAGACGGAGCAAAAGAGCATCTTCGGCACGGTGCGTTACGCATTCGCGAACGATCTGGAGGGCTACGGGCAGTTCTCGTACTCGAACAAGGAGCAGCGGACCATCATCCAGCCGGTGCCCCTTTCCGACCAGTTCGCGCTGCCGGCCAACCACCCGTTGTTCAACGTTCCGCCGTACTCGACGTTCGGCGGCGTCAGTACGTTCCTGCTCCAAGGGCCGGGGCGCCCCAACGCGAGCCCCTTCTATCCGACCGCGTTCGTAACGGCGATAACGGGCGGCCCCACGCCGGACCTGCTGGTCCGCTACCGGTCCGTGATCACCGGCAATCGGGATTTCTGGGACATCTCGGACCAGACGCGCGTCGTTCTCGGGCTCAAAAGCCAGCTGTTCGGCGGGTGGGACTCCGATGCGTCCTACCTTCACATCGATACCAAGCTGACCGAGCGCGTCAACGGCGGCTATCCTTCGCTCTCGAGAATCCTGCCGCTGCTCAATAGCGGACAGGTCAATCCATTCGGGTCGAATACGCCGGCGGTCCAGGCGGCTGCCGATGCAACCCAGTTCCGCGGCGATGCGTACAAGACCAAGACATCGATCGACGGCGTGTCCGCGACGGTCCGCCATGACCTGAGCCAGTTGCCGGGCGGGCCCCTGGCGCTTGCCGTGGGAACGGATGGGCGCCGGGAAGGATTCACTCTCGATCCCTCGCCCGCGATTCAAACCGGTGACATCTCCGGCTATGGCGGCAACTTCCTTCCGATCGACAGGTCGCGCCTCGTCGGCGCGGGCTACGCCGAGGTGGCCGCTCCGGTCATCCGAGGCGTGGAGCTGACCGGGGCGATGCGCTACGACCACTACGAACACGTCGGCAGCAAGACCTCGCCGAAGGTCGGCGCGAGGTGGCAGCCCTTTAAAGAGGTGGTGCTGCGCGGATCGGTGGGCAAGGGCTTCCGCGCTCCCGCCCTCACCGAGCTGTATCAGCCGAATACCATCGGCGTCACGGCGCCGGGCTTGAGCGATCCGCTGCGGTGCCCGACGACCGGCAGCTCGAACGACTGCGTGACCCAGTTCCCGATCACGCTCGGAGGAAATGCCGCTCTCAAGCCGGAAACTTCCACCAACCGCACGCTGGGCGTCGTGTTCGAGCCGATAGTCAACGCTTCTTTCGCGCTCGACTGGTGGGCGATCGATTTGAAGGAAACGATCATTTCAGGCATCGCACCTCAGGCCATCCTCGCGGATCTGGGCAAGTACGGCTCGTACGTCACGCGCGCCGCACCGGACCCGTCGTGCCCCGGTTGTCCAGGACAGATCACGAACATCGCCCAGACGAACACCAATCTGGGCGAGACCCGGGTCCAGGGGGTCGACATCGACTTGCGCTACCGCATGCCGGCGATCGCGCCGGGTGTGTACACGGTGGGCCTGAACGGAACGTACTTTCTCAAGTACGATCTGCAAAATGTGGACGGCTCGTTCAGCAGCATCAACGGGCAGGTGTCCCCGATCGTCAACGGGAACGGCGGCGTGATCCCGAGATGGCGGCACTACCTGTACCTGGACTGGAAACTGGCGCCGTGGAACTTCTCGCTCGCGCAGCAGTACCAGAGCCGCTACCAGGATATTCCGGGAACGTTTGAAAATACGACGGATCGCAATGTGAGCGCGTACACCCTCTACCATTTCTACAGTTCGTACAGCGGGGTGCTGGACAAGAATCTAAAGGTCACGCTCTCAATCAGGAACCTGTTGAATGTGAGGCCGCCCTACACCAATGCAGGCGGTCAGAACTACTTCCAGGCGGGCTACGATCCGGGCTATGTCGACCCGCGCGGCAGGACGTTCCTTCTCAGCGGGACCTATAAATTCATGTAGGCGTTCATCCAGGGCGCCCTGCGTGCGGTGCGGACGGGACGTCTTCGTTCGCACGCAGAGCAGGATCCGCCGCGAGGTGATGTAAAATAGTCTGTCGTGGCGAGGGGGCTGTGCAGCAGCCCCTTCGTCATTTTGCTGCCTCCCCGATTGCAGGATTGCGCCGACCGGGCAAGCGTTTGTCGCACGAACCGATCCGATGAGCTACGCGGCACAGAAAGATTCCAGCAGGCGACTGGCCGGGCTGGCCGTCGTGGTCGCGCTCCACGCGGCGCTGATTTACGCCCTGATCCATGGCCTCGCGCGGCAGATCGTGGAAGTGATTCGCCAGCCGCTCGAGACGAAAATTATCGAGGAAGTCAAGGCGCCGCCGCCCGACAAGCCGCCTCCCCCGCCGCCGCCCAAACTGGCGATCCCGCCGCCGCCTTACATCCCCCCGCCCGAAGTGCAGGTGTCGGTGCCGGTGTCGGCGCCGACGATCACCGCCGTCACGAGCGAGCCGGTTCGGACGCCGCCGGTCGTGGACGCCAGAACCTGCGACAAGCCCGCCTATCCGCCGGCGGCGCTGCGGGCGAACGAGGTCGGGACCGTCCGCCTGAGTTTCCTGATCGAAACGGACGGCAAAGTGCTGGACAGCAAGGTCGAACGCTCGTCCGGCTACCGGCGCCTCGACGAAGCCGCGAGGGCCGGCCTGAGCCTGTGCAGATTCAGACCGGCCACGGTCAACGGGAAGCCCGAACGGTCTTGGGGACGCATCGAGTACGTGTGGAAGCTCGAGTGACGCGCTCTCGCGGCAGATCGGCGAGGTTTTGGTGAATTTCAAAATCGTTGTCTTCAGGATCGGGAAATATGAAACGCAAAACGTTGGATGTTCAGAGCCTGTTGGCGGCCGTGCTCGTTTCGATCGGCGCGGCGACGCTCAATCCGAGCGAGGCGATGGCGCAGGCTCCCAAAACCGAGACCGCTCCCGCGGCTAAAACGGAGACCGCTCCCTCCGCTGCAACCGAGGTCAAGCCGGCTCCGTCCGAGGCCAAACCGGCGCCGCCGGCCGCGGCTCCGACGACCGAAATCGTGGAGAACCCCTACGGCATCGAGGCGCTCTGGCGTCAGGGGGACTTCGTCGCCAGGGGAACGCTGATCATCCTGATGATCATGTCGGTCGGCTCCTGGTACATCGGCATCATCAAGGTGCTCGAGCAGAGAAGGATGTTGAAGGATGCCGAGGAGGCCGACGAGAAGTTCTGGCACGAGCACTCCGTGAAGGAGGGCGTCACCACGCTCAGTGAGGACAGCGCGTTCCGGTTCGTCGCCGAGAAGAGCTCGCTCGCGGCCGAGCACCACGCCACCATGCAGACCAAGCAGCTCGACCTCAACACCTGGGTCGGCATGGCGTTGCAGCGGGCGATCGACGTCATCAGCAACCGCCTGCAGAGCGGCCTCGCGTTCCTCGCGACGGTGGGCTCGACCGCGCCGTTCGTCGGCTTGTTCGGGACCGTTTGGGGCATCTACCATGCGCTCACCGCGATCGGCATCGCCGGACAGGCATCGATCGACAAGGTCGCAGGTCCCGTGGGCGAAGCGCTGATCATGACCGCGCTCGGCCTGGCCGTGGCCGTGCCGGCGGTGCTCGGCTACAACTGGCTGGTCCGACGCAACAGGGTGGCCATGGAGCTCATCCGGCACTTCGGCGGAGGCGTCCACATGTCGCTGCTCGGCCGCGGCGGCCGCACGCGCAGGGACTCCGAATCATGAGCATGACCGTCGCCAGCCCGGACGCCGAAGACGATCTCGTCGCGGATATCAACACGACCCCGCTCGTGGACGTGATGCTCGTATTGCTGATCATCTTCCTCATCACGATTCCGGTGGTCATCCAGAGCGTGCCGGTCGAGCTGCCCAAGGAAAGAAATCAGCCGACGCAAACCAAGCCCGAGAACATCGTCATCGCGGTCAACAAGGACGGTGACGTGTTCTGGAACAACCAGCTCGTCCCCGAGGAGGGGATGCTCCTCGCCCGGCTGAGGGAAGTCGCGGTGCGGCAGCCCCAGCCGGAAATCCACATTCGCGGCGACAAGGAAGCGCGCTACGAGTCCATCGGCAGGGTGGTGTTCGCGTGCCAGCGCATCGGGATCCTGAAGATCGGTTTCATCACGGAGCCGCCGCCGCGGAGCGGCTCGCGGGAGGGGTGACGCGCTCATGGCCGTGAAAATCGGATCCGGAGGCGGAACGCGCGACCCGGACGTCATGGTGGACATCAATACGACCCCGTTGATCGACGTGATGCTGGTCCTGCTCATCATGCTCATCATCACGATTCCCATCCAGACGCACGCGGTCAAGCTGAATATGCCCGTCGGCACTCCGCCGCCCCCGCTGGTCCCTCCCGAGGTCGTGACCATCGAGATCGATTTCGACGGCACCCTGATCTGGAACGGACGGGTCGTGCCGGATCGCCAGGAGCTCGAGGCGCGGTTGCGCGCGGCGGCCGCAGCGGCGGAACAGCCGGAGATTCATCTACGCCCCAACAAGCTGGTCAAGTACGAGAGCGTGGCGATGGTGATGGCCTCGGCTCAGCGGCTTGGGCTGAAAAAAATCGGACTGATCGGCAACGAGCAGTTCTTACGCTGACCGCGCCGAACCGCGAGCCCCATGCGCGTCCGCCTTTGCGTCGTTCGCTTTCTCTGGATCGCATTGTTCGCCGCGAGCGCGCTCGCGCAGGAGCCGGGAGCAGGCGGCCAGCCGGGCGCGGGCGGCCAGACGGTTCGCCCCGAGATCGGAAAACCCATCCAGGCCGCGATCGAGTTGATCAAATCCAAGAAAGGCAAGGAAGCGCTCGCCAAGGTGCGCGAAACGCAGGCCGTCGGCGACAAGACGCCGTACGAGAATTACCTCGTCGAGCGCATCCTGGGGCAGGCCGCGGCCACGGGGGGAGACCCGTCCACGGCGGCCCGCGCCTTCGAGAACGTCGCGACCTTGCCGGGTACGCCCGAGGGCGAAAGGCGGCAATTCCTCGCCGCCGCCGCGAGTCAATACTATCTGGTGAAGAACTACTCCAAAACCGCCGAGCTCGCGGCACGCTACTTCAAAGACGGCGGCACGGAAAAGTCGCTGCGCACGCTTTACGTCCAGGCGCTCTACCTCGGCAACGATTTCGCGGGCGCGGCCAGGGAACTGACGAAGGACCTCGAGGCCGAGGAACAGGCCGGCAAGGCGCCCACCGAGGAGCAGCTGCAGTTGCTCGCGAATTCCTGCACGCAGATCAAGGACGCAGCGTGCTACGGCAGGGCGATGGAAATGCTCGTCGCCCACTACCCGAAGCGCGATTACTGGCTGAGCGTCATCTACGGCATTGCGACGCGTCCCGGCTTTTCCGAGCGGCTCGCCCTCGACGTGGCCCGCATCAAGCTCGAGACCGGCACCATGCGCAGCGCGGGCGAGTACCTGGACGCAGCGCAGCTCTCGCTGCAGGATGGATTCCCAATGGAGGCGGTCAGGATCATCGACAAGGGCTACGCGTCCGGCGTCCTGGGCACCGGATCCGAAGCGGCGCGGCACAAGCGCCTGAAGGACATGGCGGCAAAGAACCTCGCCGAGGACAAGAAGGCGCTCGCGCGCGCGGACGAGTCACAGTCCGCAGCCGGCAAGGACGGCAGGGCGCTGTTCAACGAGGGCTTCAATTACGTCCTGCTCGGCAAGCCGGAACAGGGCCTCGCGCTGATGGAGAAGGGGATTCGCGACGCAAAGGCCTTCAGGCGGCTGGATCACGCGAAGCTCCAGCTGGGGTACGCCTACCATCTGGCGGGCCAGAATCAGAGAGCGATCCAGGTCCTCAAGACGGTGCAAGGGACTGACGGCGCCGCGGCGCTGGCCCGCTTGTGGGTGATCCGCTTCAGCCGCGCAGCCTGATCTCAGTGTGCGGCGCTGCGCGCCTTCTCGCGGTGGCGGCGCACCTTCACGACGTTCCCGCAGCTCGCCATTTCACACCAGCGCCGGCTGTGGTTCTTGGTCTCGTCGATGAACAGCCAATAGCAGGTTGAATTCCCGCAGCGGCGCAGCCGCTCGAGCTTCGCCGACGTGAGCAGGCTCACCGCCGATTCGACCAGGGGTTGCATCGCGGCGTCGAGCGCGGCAGCCGACGGATCCAGCGACCACCGATACGCCTCGCCGTTCCAGGAGAGCCGCGCAAACGGCGCCGCGCGCGCGTGCTCCGCTTCGATTTCCGAGAGATCCTCTCGCGCGATCGCGCCGCCTTCGGCCTTTGCGTTCAGAACCCGAAACAAGGCTTCGCGGAACTTGATCGCACGGCTCCAAACCTGGGCTGCGGCGCGGGGCGATGCCGCTGCGTCGCGACGAAGGCGGGCCGCCTGGCCCCGGGTAATTGCCTCCGCCGCCTCGAGCCAGTCGATCAGATCGGAAAAGCCAGCGATCCACTCGCTGCCGGAGGCGCGCCGCGTGCTCCCCCCGGAATTGCAGAAATCCAGGCACAAGGCGCCCCCGGGGCACCGAAACGTCTCAGCGTAGGGTTTGCCCTTGGAGCGCTGAAAGGCGGTCGATACGGCCACGGTGTAACCTCCAAATAAGCCTTGACAAGTTACATTGTGCCACATTAAGCTGTAACTGTCTAAACTGTATTACGAGGTTACAGCAATGGGAGCAGCCGGTAAAGGGGAACGTCTGGCGGCGGCGATCGCCGCCATAGCGGTGTCGCTGTCGATATTGGCGGGCATGAACCGCCTCGCAGACCGCTATGCGCGCGAGGCGCTCCAAGGCCCGGGGCTGGACGCGGGGAAAATCACCGCATGCGTTCGATCTCCTGCATGACCGCCTGCTCGAGCAGCTTGGGCGGCAGAAGCCCCTGCGCGATCACGAGGTCGTGGAATCTGCGCTGCTCGAACCGCGGCCCGAGCGCGAGCTCGGCCTTGAGCCGCAGCTCGCGCAGCCGCGTGTAGCCGTAGAAGTAGGAGACCGCCTGGCCGGGCATCCTGAATGCGTAACGGTCCGCCTCCTGCTGGGCAAAGGGTTCGGAGAGCGCGACTTCGCGCATGAGAAACGCCTTCGCCTCGTCGGGGGTCATCCGACCGAGATTGACCATCGGGTCGAGGAACGCCCGCGCGGCCCGCATTAGGCGAAGCTGAACAGAGAACAACTGCCCTTCCAGCGGAAAATAGGGAATCATCAGGCTCTCGGCATAGAGGCCCCAGCCCTCCGCGTTGGTGCTGTTGAAGGCAAATGCCGCGCGGGCGAGCGAGACGCCGCCCTCGACCATCGCCGCGAACTGCAGCTCGTGGCCGGGCCGCGCTTCGTGCGCCGTCAGCGTCCACGCCGCAGCCTCCGCGGTGAAATCATCGACCGGATCGGATGACTTCGCATTCGGATTCTGCAGCGGCAGCACGAACTCCCCCACTTCGCCCCGGTTGCCCACGAGCCGGGGCGGGTTCATGAAGGGCGCGGCGATGGCGGCCGACTCCGCCTCGCTCGCGAGCCGGATGGAGGCCGCGCGCTGCGGCAGGCTGATGATCCGCTCGCGCGCCACGATCTCCTCGATGACCTTGAGGCGATCGCGATAGAGGTCCAGGATCCGATCGCGCGGCACCGGGCTGCGCTTCAGCTCGCGGATGACATCGCGATAGTCCGCCGACGCGAGATTCCGCTCGCGCGCGATGCGGGCGGCGAGGCGTGCCACCTCGTCGCGGATCTCGGCGAATGCGAACGCGCCCATCGAGATCGCCTGTTCGGGCTCCAGGTCGACCCCGGCGTTTTTCAGGCGGTCGGCATACAGCTCGCGCGGCAGCGTGTGCTCCTTGCGCGCGCGCGGAAGGACTACGGTCTTCACCCATTCGGAGTGCTCGCGCAATTGCGCCGCGAGCCGGGCGTGCGCCGCCTCCCAGTCACGCAGCGCGCTCGAGCGAAACAGCTCGGCGATCCCTGCGATGTAGCGTTCGGAGTTATCGAGGTTCTGACGCACGTGCCCTTCGAAGGGCCAGACGAGCTTCGGGGTCCCGAAGCGCTCGCTCGCGCGTGCGCGCGCGAGCTCGGCGAGCGGCGCGGTGCCCGGCTCGATCCCGGCGTAGCGTCGCAGGCGCTGTAAGGCGTTGCGCCGCCGCGATTTGCCGTTGCGCGCGTCGAGCAAGACCTTGAGTCCCTCGAAAATGTGCCTGGGCAGGTCGAAGTAGGGAATGAGGAGGCGACGCTCGAGCGCGCTGGTGCGCCGCCGGCGCTCGACCGCGTCGATGAGAATGTCGAGGTCCTGCCGTACCTTCGGATCGGATTCCGCTTTTCGCTTGGCCGCCAGCAGCTCCAGCACGCGTCCCGCCGCGGCGTCATAGCGCTTCGCATTCTCAGGGTTGAGGTCGAGCACGGCGGTATCAAAGCGCTCGACACCCAATTCCGACGCAAACTCGGGGTGGAAAGCGCCCTCTATCTCGATTACGATCGCGGAGTTGCGGTCGCTCGCCTCGATCCACGGTTCCGCAGCGGAGGCCGCTAGAGGGACAAAAAGCACTCCGGATGCCAGGGTGCAGGAAAGGAAGCAAAGCTTGCGCGATCGCATGTCGAAAAACCCGCTTCTGGACGAAAAGGAGCGGCCATGATATCGCGGCGAGGCGGATCGGTGGCCGCCATCCGGCTCGAAAGCCCGCGCCAGGACGACGTGATGCGGCTCCTGGCCGCGCTCGACGCCTATCTCGAGTCGCTCTACCCTCCGGAGAGCAACCACATCCTCGACATCGATACGCTATGCGCGCCCGACATCCGCTTCTTCGTCGCGCGGCGCGGGGGCGAAGCCGTCGGCTGCGGCGCGCTGCGCATCGATTCGAGCGGCTACGGCGAGGTGAAGCGCATGTTCGTGCATCCCGGCGCCCGCGGGCAGAAGCTGGGGCGCGCGATCCTCGCGCGCATCGAGGAGGAAGCTTCACGCGAGGGTCTCCAGTGGATGCGCCTCGAGACCGGAATCCATCAGGCTGCGGCGCTCGCCCTCTACCGTCGCGCGGGATACGCCGAGCGCGGGCCGTTCGGGGAGTATGTGCCCGATCCGCTCAGCCATTTCTTCGAAAAAGCCATCAACTCGAGAGCAAAACGGCGCGCGGCCAAGGGTCGGTAGCGCAGATCATCCGTTCCGGGGGCGGCTGTTATAAGATGGGCACCTGCCTTCCGAAAGGAGATGATGATGCGCAGACCATTCGTCACCGCCGCGGTATTGCCTCTGCTGACCTTCCCAGTCGTTGCTGCGGCGGACACCTCGCTCGGCATTCGTGCCGGAACGCTCGGCGCAGGAGTCGAGCTGTCGTACGCTTTGAGCCAGCGCGCCGCGCTGCGCCTCAACGCGGACGGCTACAACCGCACCCAATCGAAGACCCAGGACAATATCGCCTACGACATGAAGCTGAAGCTGCAGACTGTGTCGCTGCTCGGCGACTGGTTCCCCTTCGCGAACAATTTCCGAATCAGCGCGGGCGCGATGCTCAACGGGAACAAGTTCTCGCTCAAGGGACTTCCGACGGGCGGAACCTATACCATCAACGGCAGAACTTACAACGCTTCGGATGTCGGCTCTTTCGACGCTGCAGTGGATTTCAACAAAGCAGCGCCTTACTTCGGCATCGGCTACGGGCGTCCGATCAACAGCGGCCTGTCGCTGATATTCGACCTCGGCGTCATGTCCCAGGGCAGCCCGAAGTCCAAGATCGACGTGACCTGCGGCCCTGCAACGCCTCCCGCCACGTGCTCTAACCTCCAAAGCGACGCAGCAGCCGAGCAATCCAAGCTCGACGAAAGCCTTCACAATTTCAAGTACTACCCCGTGATTTCCCTGGGCCTCGCCTACACGTTCTAGCCTCTCAAGCGCGCCGGCGTCCCCGGCCCACCCCCTATCCGGTCGCTTTGCCGTCGTTTGACATGGCAAGAACCGGATAGGCCGGGTGCTTCGATTCCGCAATCATAACAATCGTTCATCGGCCAAAGAGGCGTTTCGTTCGCGCGATCGGGCGTTTCGTCGCATGGCCGTTGCCGGGGCGTATTGGGGCCCTTAACGTGTAGGCATCAACGAGGGAGATTGTCATGAAACACGGAATTCGTCTGCTGGCGCTGGGTATCGCGATTGCCGTGAACGGAGCGGCCCTGATGGCGGCGAACGCCTCGATGGTCGGCGGCGCGGAGCGGGAGCTCGCGTCGCAGCACGTCGAGCGCGTAGTCATCGTCGCCAAAAGGGACGATCTGCCGGCGCACCAGACGATGGCGAGCCAGAACTGTCCGACCCCCAAGGCGCTCTGACGCCCCTCGGATCGCGATGCACGCCACGCCCCAGCTGGCAACGGCGCGCGCTGCGTGCGAACATAGCGGCCGGAGCCCTAGCGGCCGGAACGACGTGCTGCCCAGACCACGCGCCATCATCGCCGAGGACGAGCCGCTGCTGCGCGAGGAGCTCGCGGAGCTGCTTGGCTCCCTTTGGCCGGAACTCGACGTCGTCGCGCAGACGGGCGACGGCATCGCGACCCTGCGGGAAGTCGAAGCGCATGCGCCCGACATCCTCTTCCTCGACATCCAGATGCCGGGGCTTACCGGCCTCGAGGTGGCGCGTCAGGTAAGCGGCCGCTGCCATATCGTATTCGTGACGGCGTACGACCAGCACACCCTCGCCGCGTTCGAGCAGGGAGCCGCGGACTACGTGCTCAAGCCCGCCGATGCGGCCCGGCTCGCCACGACCGTTGCGCGCCTCAAGGAGCGCGTCGGCAGGCCCGCGCCGGCGATCGAAGGGCTGCTGCGCGAGCTCGGCGCGCCGCAGCGCGGCTTCCTGCGCTGGATCAACGCGTCGCACGGCCCGGCGGTGCGCGTCATCACCGTGGACGACGTGTGTTATTTCCAGGCCGACAGCAAGTACACCCGGGTGGTCACCTCCGCGGAGGAATCGCTGATCCGCAAGCCCATCAAGGAGCTTTGCGACGAGCTCGATCCTTCCTCCTTCTGGCAGATTCACCGTTCGACCATCGTCAACGTTCACGCCATCGCCGGCGTGGTGCGCGACCTGCGCGGCCACACCCAGGTGCGCCTGAAGCGCCGGGACGAGCTGCTCCCCGTCAGTGACGCCTATGCCCATCGCTTCCGCCAGATGTAGCCGGACTCCCGCGCTGATCGACGGGCTCTCGTGGAGCGCGCTGGCACTCGTGTCGGCGTTTTGCGCGCTGGCCTCGCTGGAATCGATGCTCTCCCCCCATATGGGCGTCGTCGGCAGCGGCGGCCGCGACATGGTGCTCGCCTGGCTGGTGCGCATCCCGATATTCATGGTGAACGGCGTCACGGTGCTGATCATCGCTCTCGTGGTTCTGAACGCGGGAGGGCGCGCGGGCAGGTTGAAACCGGCCGTCGCGGTCGCGGCGGCAGTGGCGGGTTGCCTGGCGGCCTCCGTCACTCGCTATGCGATCGGGGCGACACCCGCCGCGGAGGGACCGGCGTTCATGGTCAGCGCATTCATCACCTGGTTCATTCCCGCAGCGGCCCTGGTCGCGGGCTACGTCTTCTACCTGCACACGCGTGCGGTGCGCGAGGAGGCCAACGCCGCCGAGCTGCAGCGCTCGGGGCTCGAGAAGCAGCAGCTCGAGACGCGGCTGTGCCTCCTGCAGGCGCAGATCGAGCCGCATTTCCTGTTCAACACCCTCTCCAATGTGCGGCGCCTCTGCCAGAGCGATTCCGGCGCAGGGCGCGCTATGCTCGCGCAGCTCGCGCGGTACCTGCGCGCCGCGCTGCCGAGGATGCGCGACCACGACGCTTCTCTCGCCGACGAGATCGAGCTGGTTTCGGCGTTCCTCGGCGTACAGAAGATCCGTATGGGCGCGCGGCTGGAGAGCTCGATCGACGTGCCGGCGTCGCTGCTCGGGGCCCGCGTTCCGTCGATGATGCTCGCGACCCTGGTCGAGAACGCGATCAAGCATGGCATCGGGCCGCTCGCCGAAGGCGGCGCGATCCGCCTCGCCGCGGCCCGCGAAGGCGAAACGCTGGTGCTCTCGGTCGCCGATACCGGGCAGGGATTCGCCGCGGCTTCCGGATCCGGCGTGGGGCTGGCCAACATACGGGCGCGGCTCGGCGCGCAATACGGCGAGCAGGCGACGCTCAGGCTCGAGGCCAACTCGCCGCGCGGCGTCCTCGCCACCATCAGGCTGCCGTGGATCCGCGGCAAACAGCGACCATGAGCAGCGTCCTTCCGGCAACTAGCGCCGTTGCAGACGGCGCGGCGAGCCGCGGATGGTTCAGCGGCTTCGGCAAGCGCCACCTGTGCATCGTTCTGACGTTCTGCGCAGTGGTTCCCGTTAGCGGCGCGCTGTTCAAGCTCGCCGTGGATCCCGCATCGCATCACGGCGCCGTGGTCGGCGATGTCATCGCGTGTTTCCTAATCGGCCTGGCGGCGATGCTCAGCGCGATCGCCGCCGAGAACCGGCTCGCCGGCGTCCTCGGCGCGGCGCCGCGGATGGCGATCGCGGTGCTCGTTGCGGCCGCCGCGGCAACTGTGCTGATGGAAGCGGTGACTCAACTCCTGATCCGCCCGCTCGGCCTGCCGATCGAAGAAGCCGAAATGGCGATGTACTCGGGCGATCTACATCGCATCGCCTATCGTTTTTCCGGCGCTGCCACATGGGCGCTGATGCTGATCGCCCTGTACGCGATGCTCGAAGCTAGGCGGCGCGCCACCGAGGAGCTGCATACGGTACGCGTTGCGGCGCTGGCCGCCGAGCGCACCGTCCTCGAGGGTGACCTGCGGGCGATGCAGGCGAGGGTCGACCCGGACCTCTTGTTCGACACGCTGCTCGCGGTGGACCGCGCCTACGCGAGGAGCACCCGTTTCGGAGAAGACGCCCTCGACGCCCTGATCGGTTTCCTGCGCGCGGCGCTGCCCGCCGAGGCCGCAGCGACCTCCACCGTGGCGAGAGAGCTCGAGCACGTGCGCGCCTACCTGGCGGTGAGGGCGCTGCTCTCGGCGTCGAGGCCGGACGTGGAGATGAGGGCTGAGCCGGCAGCGCGGGAAGCGCCGATGCCTGCGATGCTGATGCTGCCGCTGGTGCGCTGGGCGCTCGACGGGCGGCCTGCGGTCCGTCTCCAGCTGGCGGTGCGGCGGCGCGGCGGCGCGCTCGGAATTTCAGTGGAGAGCGACCTGACCGAAGCGCAGCTCTCCTCCGAAGACGATCTCGCCGGCGTGCGCCAGCGCCTGATGCATCTCTATAGGGAACGCGGACGCCTGGACGTGAGCACCGACGCAGGCAAGCGACGCGCACTCATGGAGATCCCGCTCTAGGCGGATTGTGCGCGCGTCGGGTATACTTCGCGCAGTCCCACCGCAATTCGACGAACGACATATGGACCACCACGCGAATCCAAATCCCTCCCGCTGCTCAAGCGGCGGCATGGCGCGTGGCGTGGACAGCGTGCGTTGCGCCGGCTTGCCGTACATCGGCGGCAAAGACTGACCCGCGGGCCGATTGCCCGCCGGGTTTCGAGGCGGGACGAATCGGCCGATCAGCCAAAGTCGTTTCCGCTTCGCGCAACAGGCGACGGAAAGACAATGGCAAACTTTATTCGACAACTGAATCCCGCCCGAGCGTTCAACGGGCTGTGGCGCCACGGCGATTTTGTGCGGCTGTGGAGCTCGCTCACCATCACCCACTTCGGCGGGCAGATCACCTTCCTCGCGCTTCCGCTCACCGGAGCCCTGCTGCTCGATGCGACGCCGCTCGAAATGGGCGTCCTCACGGCGCTCGAGGCGTTGCCGTTCGCGCTCTTCGGCCTGTTCGCCGGCGTGCTGGTGGATCGCGCGCCCAAGCTCCCGATCATCGTGTGGTCGGACATCGCGCGTGCCCTGGCCCTGGTCACGGTGCCGCTTTGCGCGAGGCTCGGGGTGCTCTCGATGGGCGTGCTCTTTGCGGTCGGGTTCCTGGTCGGACTCGGAACCGTCTGCGGCTGGCCGGCTTACCAGGTGTTCATGACCGAACGGGTCGGCCGCGGCAACCTGGTCGAGGCGAACGCCAAGATCGGGGTGAGCGATTCCGCCGCACAGCTCATCGGCCCCGGAATCGCCGGTGCGCTGATCCAGTGGCTCACGGCTCCGTTCGCGATACTGCTCGATGCGCTGTCGTTCCTGCTTTCCGCCTGGATTCTGCGCGGCATCCGTTCCGGGCCCAACGACGCGCCCAAGATGCGCGCCTCGAGCGTGGGCGCGGAGATCCGCGAAGGGCTGTCCGCGATCTGGCGCAACGCCGTGCTGCGCGCCCTCGCCTGGGCGATCGCCGTGTGGCAGATTTTCCGGCACGCATCGCTCGCGATCGTGGTGCTGTACGCGGCGCGCGAGCTCGGCTTCAGCGCCGGGCATGTCGGCGCATTGTGGATGCTCGCCGGCATCGGCTCGCTCGGCGCCGCCGCCGCAATCGGGCGCCTCAACCGGCGTCTCGGCTTCGGTCCCACCATGCTGGCCGGCCTGCTGGGAACGGGAGTCGGATGGTTGCTCCTCGCTTCCGCGTCGGGCGGCGGGTTCACCGCCTCGGCATTGTTCGGCTTGGGGCTGTTCGTGCTCGACTTCAGCGGCATGGTGTTCTTCATCAACTACCTGACGCTGCGCCAGGCAGTGACCCCGGATCCGCTGCTCGGGCGCGTCACGGCGACGATGATCTGCCTCACGGTGGCGGCCGCGCCTTTCGGCGGCCTGGCCGGCGGCTGGATCGCCGAGCATGCGGGATTGCGGGCGACCTTGCTCCTGGCGGGGGTGGGCGCGATCGCGCTGGTGCCGCTCGTGGCCTGGGCCTCTCCGCTTTTGCGCCTGCGTACGCTCGACGAGGCTCAGGAGCCTCGGCAGACCGAAAGTCTCGCCGAGGAGATGGCCGGATAACTCCCCGGCGGTGAATCGACCGGGATGTCAGGACCGCTTGCGGCGCTCGACCCCGCTGCGCCGCTCCGGACCGCCGAAGTGCGGGTCCAGGCCCTGCCGCCGGTCGCGATCGCTGCGCCCGATCTCGTGTCTGTCAGGACCGGGCGCTGCGCTCGCCCCGGCAAACGCTTCGGGCTCGGCGGCGAATTCCGCATCGCCCGCTCCGTCCGAGCGAGCGACGAGTCCGAATACCAGCCACAGCACGGCGGCATCGAGGGCGAGCAGAAACAGCTCCAGGAACAGAAACGGCAGAAAGATGCCGCGCTGGACGCTGCCGCTCAAGGCGAATCTGAAACCCTCGAACGCGCGGTCGGGCTGAGTTTCGAACGGCGGGAACAGCAGGATCAGCAGCAGATTGGCGATGACCAGCCATTGCAGCACGCTCTGCCAGCGAACCCTGGGGCGGGAAGGCTGTTGCGGCGCGCCCTGCAGCAGGAGCCAGGCGAGCACCGCGTTGACGAGCACGAAGAAGATTTCCAGATACAGCAGGCCGCTGTTGAGGGTGGCGTTGACGGGCGCGTCGAAAACCGGATAGAAGGCATCGAAGCTCGCCGGGCCCGCGCGCAGCAGGGACTGGCCGTTGAACGGCGGGAAAAGCAGCATGAGCGCCAGATTGGCCACTGCGGCGATCAGCACCGTCAATTGGAGCTTATTCATGCTTTTCCAAAAGCAAGTCGTGTGCCATTTTCATGAAACTGGGGCCAGCCTTGCCAACTGCCATCGGGCGTTCGCTATCTGGTAGGCCGTGCAGGAGTCGAACCTGCGACCAACGGATTAAAAGTCCGCTGCTCTACCACCTGAGCTAACGGCCCGGGACGGAGCGCGATTCTAGTATGTCGCGCGAGCGAGCGTCAATGTAAATGCGCGCCGTGCGACGATTCGGCGCTCATGCTTCCCGCATCAGCCGCCAGTACTGGATCTTCATCGTGAGCGCCGCGCCGGCGATGATGGCGGAAAACGCGAGGAACGAGCCGAGCGCGAGCGTGGAGAGGCCCGATACTCCCTGGCCGATGGTGCAGCCGAGCGCGAGCACGCCGCCGAAACCCATCAGCGCGCCGCCGACGAGATGATTGATCAGGTCCTCGGCGTCGCGAAAGCTCTCCAGCCGGAACGAGCGGGTCGCGAGCGACCAGGCGAGCGAGCCCGCGAGCATCCCGAGCACCGACGCGATTCCGAAGGTCATCACGCGGCTCTTGTCGCTCCACAGGAGGAGAAGCTCGAGAGAATAGGCCTGCGGCGCAACGAAGGAGAGCGACTCCGTGCGGCCCGAGTTCGTGGCGAGGAATTTTTCCTCGAGCGTGGCCGGATCCTCGGCGAGGTGGCCGATGTGCCCCGAAAGATACCAGCCCCCGACGACGACGAGGCCGACGACCACTCCGCCCAGGACATTGTCGAACGTGCGGAATTCGCGCGCCCTGAAGACGAACGCGAGGAGGCCGAGCGAAATCGCGAGCCCGAGCCCGGCGAGCGCTGCCCGCTTGTCGAAGCCGAACGACCGGGCGAGGATGGACGCGAGATCCTGCTCTCCGGCGAGCGTCGCGCTCACGGAATCGAGCGCCGCCACGCGAAACACTCCGAGGATCCCCTTCAGCGTCATGTAGGCGGTGATCGCGAGCACGATCGCGACGACGAGCGATTTGAGGTTGCCCGTGCCGATGCGGATCAGCGTCCTCGAGCCGCAGCCCGAGCCGAGCGTCATGCCGATCCCGAACAGCAACCCGCCCAGGACGTAGGAAAGCCAGGTGAACCGGGGCACGGTGTAGATCGTCTTCGACAGATCGACGAGTCCGGCCAGCTGCAGCGCGCCTGCGCCGGCGGTCGCCACGGCGATGGCGAGCAGCCACATGCGCATGCGGTTCCAGTCGCCCATGTTGACCACGTCCGACACCGCTCCCATGGTGCAGAAGTGCGTCTTGTTGCCCACGGCGCCGAAGAGGAAAGCGAGCGCAAAGGCCCCCCACACCACTGCCGAGGCGAGCGCTGCCGGATCGGATTGGGTCAAGTGACCTCTATTCGGACTGGCCCCGGTGTCCTAGCGCGGGGCGCCGCCTATTTTTTCTGCATGAGGCGCTGCTTCGCCTGCTCGGCCGCCGGGCTGGAGGGATATTTCTTGACGAGCGCGCGCAGCGTCTCGCGCGCGGCGGGGCTCTGCCCCAGCTCCCCCTGGGAGCTCGCGATGTTGAGCAGCGCGTCGGGCGCCTTGGAATTCTCCGGCCAGAGCTTGACCACTTTCTGCTGGGCCGCGATGGCGGACTTGTAGTCGCGCATCGCGTAGTACGCGTTGCCGATCCAGTACTGCGCCGAGGGCAGGAGCTCGCTGCTCGAGAAATTGGTCATGAAATTCTGGAAGCTGGTGATGGAGAGCTGATAGTTGCCGAGCTTGAACTGGTTGAGCGCCAGCTCGTACGCCTGTTTTTCCGCGGCGGCGCTGCGCTCGCCCTGGCTCAGCTTGTCCTGCAGCTGCGATTGCGTCTGCTCGAGCTTTCTCAGGCGGTTGTCGAGGTCGACGTAGAGGTCCTTCTGGCGCCGCTCGAGGGTCTCGGTCTGGTTCGAGAGCACCTCGATCTGCCCGCGCAGCTTCGCGACGTCCTGCCTCAGCGATTCGATCAGCTGGGCGAGATCGACGACGCGGTTCTGCCCCGAGGAATCCAGCTGCCCGAGCCGCGCGTCGATCGCGGATAGGCGCTCCTCGATCGCCTTCTGGCGCGCCTCGACCTGGTTTCTCAGCTGGAAGATCTGCCTGCGCGCCTCGTCGTCGTCGAACAGGGCCGCGTGGGCCGCGCCCGCGAGGAGCGCGGCCCACAGCGCAAGCGTGATCCGCAGCCGCATCGGCCTAGTATTCGCCGCCGTAGAGCATGTCGCTGCGGCGGTTCTGCGACCAGCATCCTTCGTTGTGATCGGTGCAGCGCGGCTTTTCCTCGCCGAGGCTGACCGGCTCGACCTGCGTTTCGGTCGCGCCCATCAGCACGAGCATGCGCTTCACCCCTTCGGCCCTGCGTTGCCCGAGGGCGATGTTGTATTCGCGGCTGCCGCGCTCGTCGCAGTTGCCCTGGATGAGCATCTTCTTGCCGCGGTTCTCGGCGAGATACTTGCCGTGGGCCTGCAACACCGGGCGGTACTCGTCCTTGATGTCGTACTTGTCGTAATCATAGAAAACGGAGCGCTTCGACAAGTCGATTTGTGGGACGGGCTGGACCGGGCGCGCCGCGAGCGGCGGCGACACCGGCCCTTGAGCCGGCTGGACGCTGGGTGCCGCGGGCTTTTCGGTTTCGACCGGCGTGCTGGCGCAGCCGTAAAGCAGCGCCAGGGTCAGAGCGGAAAACAACGTCTTCTTCATTGACGATCTCCTTTGTGGTCTCGAGAAAACGAGGAGGATTTCTCCCCGCGTGCTCCCCTAAGTTGCGGTCGCAAACGGCGGTCCGTAGCGTCCATCAGTTACCCAAAAACGGCCCCCAGGAGGGCTCGCGCACGTCCGCCGCCTGGATCCCGAGCCGCTGCCTGAAGCGGCCGTCGCTCGACACCGCCGCGAGCACTCCGCGGTTGTCCACGTCGCTTGCATATAGAATGATCCGCCCGTTCGGCGCGAAGCTCGGAGACTCGTCGCGTTGCCCGTCCGTCAGGGCCTGGATCTGCTTGCTCTCCAAGTCCATGACCATCAGCTGGAACCGCCCGCTGACCCGGGAAATATACGCGAGGATCTTGCCGTCCGGGCTGACGCGCGGGGATACATTGTAATCGCCTTCGAAGGTCATGCGCACAGGGTCCGCCCCGGTCGCCGGTATGCGGTAAATCTGCGGGCTGCCCCCTCTGTCCGAGGTGAAGTAGATGAATTGACCGTCCGGGGTGAAAAATGGTTCCGTATCGATGGCCTGGGAAGACGTGAGCCGCCGGAGGTTGGTGCCGTCGGGGCTCATCAGGTAGATCTGGGAGGTTCCGTCCTTGGTGAGCACGGCCGCGAGCTGCTTGCCGTCCGGGGACCACGCCGGCGCGCTGTTCGAGCCCCTGTAGTTCGCGACCGGCGCGGGCTGCTTGCTCGCGCTGAGGCTCTGCACGAAGAGGATCGGCTTCTTGTTCTGGAACGACACGTAGGCCATTCGCGCGCCGTCGGGCGACCATGCGGGCGACATGATCGGTTCGGAGGAGATCAGGATCGACTGGGCGTTTTGCCCGTCCGCGTCGGCGACGCGCAGCTCATAGCGCGTGCCCTGCTTGACGATGTAGGCGATCCTCGTGCTGAACACCCCGCGCTCGCCGGTCATCTTCTCGTAGATGAAATCGGCGATCTTGTGGGCCGTGAGGCGGGTTTGCGCGGCGGTCAGGGTGAACGCGATGCCGCCGATCTGGGACTGCTTGAGCACATCGAGCAGGCGAAAGCGCACTTCGAGCTTTCCGTCGGGAAGCCGCTGCGCCTGCCCGATGACCATCGCGTCGGCGAGACGGCTCTTCCATTCTGGGAAATCGACCTGGGCGATCTCGGTGGGAAGAGGATTGACCCCGCCGACGAATATCGCGCGGAAGCGGCCGCTGCGCGAAAGGTCCTGCTCGATGATTTCCGTGATGCTCTGCGGCAGTGCAGACTCCCCGACGAACGGAAGCACCGCGATGGGAATCTGGTTGGCGCCGCCCCCTATGATCTCGATGGTGAGCTGGGCCCGGGCGGCGCCGGTCAGGAAGAGCAATGCCGCGAGCAGCGTTGCGGACCGTGTCATCAGGGGTCGCAGTATACCTTCATCACTCCCCCTATTCCCTCGGCCTGAACTTGAGAGTCAGCTCGCGTATGAACTGATCGGGCCGGTCGGGCCTGGGCAGCGGCGAGCTCTTCAGTATCGCCCGCTCGACCGCGTCGTCGTAGTCCTTGCTGCCGCTCGATTTCCTGAGCCGCACGGAAAGCACTTCGCCCGTGGGCAGCTGTACGACATCGAAGATCGCCTCCGGGTTTCCCTTGAGGTCGGAAGGCGGAACGATATTAGCCCATATTCGCGCACGGATTTTTTCTATATACCGGGGATCACCCACGGGGAGGGCGGGCGATGCGAATTGCTTCAGCGCCTCCTGCCGCTCGCGGGTCCGGTTGAGCGCCTGCTGCTCCTGCGCAAGCTGCTCGCGGATGCGCTGGGTGGTATCGAACTTGAGCGGCGGCTCTTCCTTCTTCTTCGCGAGCTTCTTTTCCCGCTCGATGGCGATGTCGGGCTTGGACTGCTTCTGCTCGACCCTGGGCTCGGGTTTCGGCTGCGGCTTGACCTCGGGCTTGGGCTCGACCTTGGGTTCGGCTTGCTCGACCGCCGGCAAGTCGCTCCAGAGCTCGGCCACCACCGGGGCCGGATTCCTCGACTGCCAGCGCAGCCCGAAAACCAGCACGGCGAAGAGCAGGCCGTGCACGAGCACCGACAGCGCCGCTGGTGCGACGCCGCCCGGTTCGTCCGCGGGAATCGCGTAGCTCACGGGGTGGCGGGCTTCACGAGCAGCCCGACGCGCCGGATGTTCTGCCGCTGCAGCTCGTCCATCACTTTCAGGACCGCCTCGTAGCGCACCTCCTTGTCTGCGGAGATCACCACCGGCTGATCGGGGCTCTTCTTCTGCCTTTCGCGCAATGCGGCCACGAGCTGCGCCGCCGTCACCGCGTGCTCGTCCGCCCTGCCCTTGTCGCGCTCGCGCAGCATCAAGGACTGATCGCGCCGCACGATCACCTCCAGAGGCGAGGCCGGCGGCTGCGAGGACTTGCCCACGCTCGGAAGATCGACCACGCCGGGATTCACGAGCGGCGCTGTGACCATGAAAATCACGAGCAGCACCAGCATCACGTCCACGTACGGGACGATGTTGATCTGGTTCATGAGACGGCGCGCGCGCATCGCCTCAGGCCCCCTTCGCCTCGTGCGCGCTGGCGAGCCTCGCCTGCGCCTGCCGCTGCAGGATGTTGGAGAACTCCTCCATGAAGCTCTCGAAACGCACGGCGAGGCGATCGACGTTGTGGGAGAAGCGGTTGTAGGCCACGACTGCGGGTATCGCCGCGAAAAGGCCGATCGCCGTGGCGACCAGGGCCTCGGCGATCCCCGGGGCGACGGCGGCAAGGGTCGCCTGCGCCATGTTGGCGAGGCCACGGAACGCATGCATGATGCCCCACACCGTGCCGAGCAGCCCGACGTAGGGGCTCACCGAACCGACCGAGGCGAGGAAAGAGAGACTGGCTTCGAGGCGGTCCATCTCGCGCTGGTAAGTCGCGCGCATCGCGCGGCGCGCCCCGTCCACCATCAGGCTCGGGTCGGCAATGCCGCGCTGGCTCTTCAGTTTCGAGAACTCGCGGTACCCGGCCTCGAAAATTCGCTCGAGGCTCCCGGTCGAATGCCGGTGGTTCACCGCGCTCTGGAACAGCGCGGGAAGGTCCGAGCCGCTCCAGAAGTCGCGCTCGAACTGTTCGGTCCTGCTTTGGGCTCGGTGTATGGTGAAGAGCTTGAGAAAGATGAAGTACCAGGACATGAAGGACACGACCACGAGCAGCAGCATCACCAGCTGAACGACGATGCTCGCGTTCGCGATCATCGCTAGGATCGAGAGGTCCTGGGTCGTGGTCATCGCAATCCTTCTAGTTTTTTTCGAATCGCCTCAGGCACGGCGACCGGCCTGTAGCTCTTCGCGCTGACGCACGCCAGGCTCAGCTCGGCGCTCGCCAGCACCTCCTCCCTGCGCATGACCGCCTGATCGAACTCGAGCCGCGCCCGGCCTACATGCTTCACCCGGGCCGTCACGGTCAGCAGATCATTCAGCAGCGCGGGCTTATGGTAGGCGATTTGCGCCGAATGCACCACAAAGAGGACGCGGTCCCGGCGGGCGAGTTCCCCCAAATCGAACCCCTGCGACTGCAGCAGCTCGGTGCGCGCGCATTCCATGAACGAGAGATAGTTGGCGTGGAAGACCACGCCGCCGGCGTCGGTATGCTGGGTGTAGACGCGAAGCGGCCAGGAGAAGGAGGGGCGGCCGGCCTGCCCTGTCATTGTCCGAACAGCGCCCCGGAATCGGACTGCTTCGGCGCGGTCAGGCCCAGGTGCCGGTAGGCGGAGACCGTCGCGACGCGCCCGCGCGGGGTGCGCTGCAAATAGCCCTGCTGGATGAGATAGGGCTCGAGCACGTCCTGGATCGTGTCGGCTTCTTCGCCGATCGCGTGCGCGAGGTTCTCCAGGCCCACGGGGCCGCCCGAAAATTTCTCGATGACCGCGGAGAGGAGCTTCCTGTCCATCACGTCCAGGCCCAGCACGTCGACGTCGAGCATTTTCAGGGCGGCGTCCGCGACCTCGCGCGAGATCGACCCTTGAGCGCGCACTTGCGCGAAATCGCGAACGCGGCGGAGCAGCCGGTTCGATACGCGCGGGGTGCCGCGCGAGCGCTTCGCGATCTCGAGCCCGCCCTCGGGGGAGATTTCCACCTTGAGCAGTCCCGCGGAGCGGTTCACGATGCGCTCGAGCTCTCCCTCGGTGTAGAACTCGAGGCGCGCGACGATGCCGAAACGGTCGCGAAGCGGATTGGTGAGCATGCCCGCACGGGTGGTCGCGCCGACCAGAGTGAAAGGCGGCAGATCGAGCTTCACCGAGCGCGCGGCCGGCCCCTCCCCGATCATGATGTCGATCTGGTAGTCCTCGAGCGCGGGATAGAGGATTTCCTCGACCACGGGCGCCAGGCGGTGGATCTCGTCGATGAAGAGCACGTCGTTCGGCTCGAGGTTGGTGAGGATCGCAGCGAGGTCGCCCGGGCGCTCGAGCACCGGTCCCGCGGTCTGGCGCAGATTCACGCCCATCTCGCGGGCGATGATGTGCGCGAGCGTCGTCTTCCCGAGGCCCGGCGGCCCGTAGAGCAGCACGTGGTCGAGCGCTTCCTTCCGGTTCCTCGCAGCCTCGACGAAGATCGCGAGCTGCCCGCGGATCTTTTCCTGGCCGATGTACTCGGCGAGCGACTTGGGGCGCAGCGCGCGCTCGAAGGCCTCTTCCTGGGGCGAGACGGGAGCCGCCGAGATCAGGCGGTCGGTTTCGATGGCCATTCGCTATCTTACCGCCCGTTGCTTCACGTCTTCGACAAGGATCTCAGGGCCTGCCGGATGCTCTCGGAAACGGAAAGTCCGTCGGGCAGGTGCTTCACCGCAAGCTGCGCCTCCTTGTCGCTGTAACCGAGAGCGAGCAGGGCGGTCATCACGTCGCTCGCCACGGGCCTGGGGCGGTTGACGGCGACCGCGCTCAGCGCTTCGGCGCCGAGCTTGCCTTTTAGCTCGAGCAGCAGGCGCTCGGCGGTCTTCCTGCCGATTCCGGGAATCTTCACCAGCCGCCCCGATTCCTGCATCGCGACGGCTTCGATCAGCTCGGCAACGCTCAGGCCGGAAAGCACCGCGAGCGCGGTGCGCGCGCCCACGCCCGAGATCTTCAGCAGCTGCCGGAAGGCGCGGCGTTCCGAGTCGGTGGCGAAGCCGAAGAGAAGATGCGCGTCCTCGCGCACGACGAGGTGAGTGAGCAACGTCACGCTTTCTCCGGTAGCGGGCAGGCCGTAGAACGTGCTCATCGGAACTTCCACTTCGTAACCCACGCCCGCCGCGTCGACCAGTATTTGCGGCGGGTTCTTCGCGACCAGCACGCCCGCGATTCGTCCAATCATACGAGCCTGCCTCTCTTCACGCGGAAACCGCGGGTCGAAAGCTTGCCCAGGCGCCCGCCGTGGGCGTGGCAGATCGCGCAGGCGAGCGCGTCGGCGGCGTCCGCCGAAGGTGCCCCGGCAAGCCCGAGCAGCCGCTTGACCATTTCCTGGACCTGCTCTTTTTTCGCGTGGCCGTTGCCGACGACGGCCTGCTTGACCTGGAGGGCGGTGTACTCGGCGACCGGCAATCCCGCATCTACCGCGGCGCAAATCGCCGTGCCGCGCGCCTGACCGAGCGCGAGCGTGGAGGCGGGATTGACGTTGACGAAGACTTTCTCCAGCGCGACCTGCTGGGGGCGGTGCTCGCCGATGATTTCTCGCAAGCCCCCGAGGATAGTCTTCAAGCGATCGGACAGGTCGGCGTTGCCGGATCTGATGCAGCCGCTCGCGATATAGGCGAGGCTCGCGCCGTTCTTCTCGATGATCCCGAATCCGGTAACGCGCAAACCCGGGTCGATGCCCAGGATTCGAACGATAGCGGCCGGCATCCGGGGATTATTCAGGATAGACGATCAAGGATCAAGGAAGGCAAGCCCCCCACACGGGTGATGAACAGCCAAACGAGTCGCTTGCGCTATTTCTTCTCCGCCTTATCCAAGAACGGAATAACCGTCGCAGCCAACGCCGGCGCCAGACCCATCTCATAGTGCGTGACGTCCGGGAGTATCGCGAGCCGATTCCTGGCCATGTTCTCGCGCTGCCAGCCGGCGTCCTTCGACCCACCGCCCAGCAACTGATAAAACTTCACGATATGTTCAGGCCGGAACATGTCGCTGTCCCCGAAAACCAGCAGCGTCGGCATCGTGAGCTTCTTGATATCGCCCGACCAGTCGTAGGGCTTTCGCATCAGCGCGCCCATGCGATCGAGAAGCTTGGGAAAATCCTGCGGACGCGGCGACAGCGCCATGTACGATTCATACATAGGCGTGCCCTTCATCTGCTCCGCCATCGCCGCGCCCACCGTGGCCTGCATGGGCAGCATCTCGGGATAGAAGCCGTCCTGCGAGAATCCGGCGGACACCAGCACCAGCCGCCGCACCATCTCCGGATGCTGTACGGCCAACTGGAACGCGACACCGCCACCCATGGAGTAACCCATCACGTCGACTTTCGAGTAACCCAGCGACTTGAGAACGGTGGCCATGTCATCGCCCATCTCGACGAGGCTGATCTCGCGGTCCCCCAGCGAGCTGCGGCCGTGGCCCTGCAAGTCGACGCCGATGACCCGGCGGCCTTTGGCCAATGCCGTGAGGTTGGGGCCGAACATCTCGATCTGCCCCAGGCCGCCATGGAGGAGCAGCAAAGGCCCGGCCCGCCCGCGGCCGCCTTTGCCGTGCACCTGATAGTAGTAGCTCACCCCGTTGGCCATGACATGGCCGGACTTGAGGGCGGACTGCGTGATCCGGGAATTCAGCCAGGGGGAGGTGGCGCTCGCCTTCTCGGCGGCGAAGGCGGGGGTGGCAACGGCGAGGGCCAGCAGCTGGAGTGTCGTAGAGTACATGCAGGTTCTCCTGTGAATAGATCGAGGATCAAGGATTCTCGTTCCGTTCTTGCCCTTACTGGTCGATCACCGCCGTGGTGTAGACGTCCTGCACGTCGTCGAGGTTCTCCAGCGCATCGAGCAGCTTCTGCATCCGCGCCCCTTCCTCGCCTTTGAGGACGTTTTCGGCGGTCGGCTTCATCGTGATGTCGGCAAGCGCAGGCTCGAGCCCCGCTTTTGCGAGCCCGTCCCTCACCGTGACGAAATCGGCGGGCGCGCAGATCACCTCGACCGAGCCGTCGTCGTTCCTGACCACGTCCTCGGCACCCGCATCGAGCGCGGCTTCCAGGACTTTTTCCTCGCTCGTCCCGGGCGCGAACACGAACTGCCCGCAGTGCTTGAAGAGGAACGCCACCGAGCCGTCGGTGCCGAGATTGCCGCCGTTCTTCGCGAACGCGTGGCGCACCTCCGCCACGGTGCGTGTGCGGTTGTCGGTCATGCAATCCACCATCACCGCGGCGCCGCCCGGCCCGTAGCCCTCGTAGCGGATCTCCTCGTAGGTGGCGCCCTCAAGCCCGCCCGCGCCGCGCTTCGCCGCGCGCTCGATCGTATCCTTGGGCATGTTGGCGTCGTACGCCTTGTCGACCGCAAGGCGCAGCCGCGGGTTCATCGCCGGATCGGCCCCGCCCAGTCGCGCGGCCACCGTGACCTCCTTGATGAGGCGCGTGAAGATCTTGCCCTTCTTCGCATCCGCGGCCGCTTTCTTGTGCTTTACGTTGGCCCATCTGGAGTGTCCTGCCATGGCGGAGCGGCGCGTCTTGAGTTCGGGAAAGCTTATAATTTTATCATTCGCTTCTCGCGCCGGGCCAAGATGATTTCTCTGGAGATCGGACAGTGGATCTGAAAATTCGTGGCAAGGCCGCGCTCGTGTGCGGCGCAAGCAAGGGGCTGGGCCGGGGGTGCGCGACCTCGCTCGCGCGCGAAGGCTGCCGCGTCACTCTGGTTGCGCGCGAGCGCCAGGCGCTGGAGAGAACCGCGGATGAAATCCGCGCCGCGACGGGCGCGACGGTCGTGGCGGTGGCGGCGGACATCACGAGCGAACAGGGCCGCATCGCCGCGCTCGCCGCCTGCCCCCAGCCGGACATCCTCGTGACCAACGCGGGCGGCCCTCCTCCCGGAGATTTCCGCAAGTTCTCGCGCGAGGACTGGCTGAAGGCGGTCGGCGCCAACATGATCACTCCGATCGAGCTGATCAAGGCGACGGTCGACGGGATGGTCGCGCGGCGCTTCGGGCGCATCGTCAACATCACCTCGAGCGCGGTGAAGGCCCCGATCGCGGAGCTCGCGCTCTCGAACGGCGCGAGGAGCGGCCTCACCGGCTTCGTCGCGGGCCTCGCGCGCGCGACCGTCGCGCACAACGTCACGATCAACAACCTGCTCCCCGGGCGCTTCTGGACCGACCGGCTGAAGAGCAACACCGAGTTCACCGCGAAGGAGAAGGGCAAGACCGTGGAAGAGGTGAGGCACGACATCGAGAAAGCGATTCCCGCGGGCCGCTTCGGCACGCCCGAGGAGTTCGGCGAGCTCTGCGCCTATCTGTGCAGCATCCAGGCGGGCTACATCACCGGCCAGAATTTCCTGATCGACGGCGGCGTCTACCCCGGCACGTTCTGAGCGTTCTGCATATCGACCGGAGCATCGGGCGATACTCCGGCGACACTCTGCGGCCCTCACCCCCTTCCATTCTCTTCATGATCCTCTACGCCATCACGATTTTCCTGAGCGCCTTCCTGCTCTTTCAGGTGCAGCCCCTCATCGCCAAGATCATCCTGCCCTGGTTCGGCGGCAGCGCGGCGGTGTGGACGATCTGCATGCTCTTTTTCCAGCTGCTGCTTCTCGCCGGCTACGTCTATTCGCACGCCTACGTCCGGCTGCGGATCCCCGCGCGGCGCCACATTCACATCGCGCTGCTCGCCATCGGCGCGGCGACGCTGCCTCTCGCCGCGAGCGCCGCCTGGAAGCCCGCAGGCGGCGAAGACCCGACGTGGCGGATACTCGGGCTGCTCGCGACGAGCATCGGGCTGCCCTATTTCGTGCTCTCCACGACGGGCCCCCTGGTGCAAGCCTGGTACGCGCGCTCCCACGAAGGCGCCGCGCCTTATCGCCTGTTCGCGCTCTCCAATCTGGGCTCGATGCTCGCGCTCGTCTCGTATCCCCTCGCCGTCGAGCCTCTTCTCGCCCTGGGCACGCAGGCGGCCGTCTGGTCGGCGGGCTTCGCGCTGTTCGCTCTTGCGTGCGCGGCGCTCGCCTGGCGCAGCCGGGGCGCCGAGGCGCGAGCTCTCGCGGGAGGCGACTCGGGCAAGCCCGGACCGCGACTGCAGGCGTTCTGGGCGTCGCTCGCCTGCTGCGCTTCCCTGCTGCTCCTCGCCTTCACCGGTCACATGACGCTCAACATCGCCGCCATCCCCTTCCTCTGGGTACTGCCTCTCGCGCTCTACCTCTTGAGCTTCGTGCTCTGTTTCGAGGCTTCGGGCTGGTACCGGCGCTGGCTGTTTCTGCCGCTCGTCGCCGCGGGGTTCGCGGGAGTCTGCGTGACGCTCACCCACTCCAACCCGAGCATCTGGGTCTTGATACCCCTCTACTCCGCCACGCTCTTCGCTGCGTGCATGGTGTGCCACGGGGAACTCGCGCGCTCCAAACCGCATCCACAACATCTCACCGGTTTCTATCTCATGCTCGCCCTGGGCGGGGCGGCGGGCGGGGTGCTCGTCGGGCTGGTCGCGCCCAACGCGTTCGAGGACCTCTACGAGCTGCCGATCGGCATGCTCGCGCTCTCGCTGCTCGTGATCGCCGCGCTGCTGCGCGATCGAGCGAGCGTGCTCCACGGACGCTGGGGAGTCGCCGCCCGGATCTTGTTCCTCACGCTGACGGCGGCGCTCGCCGCCGCCCTGTACAGGACGTACGCGGAGAATTCGTCCGATACCCGGGTCAGGTCGCGCAACTTCTACGGCGTGCTCAACGTGCACGATTCGGGCGAGGGGCCGGACGCGATGCGGGTGCTCTCGCACGGCACCATCGTCCACGGCAAGCAGTTCCTGGATCCGGACCGGCGCGGCTTGCCCACGAGCTACTACGGACCGAGGTCGGGCATCGGGCTCGCTCTCCTCGACGCGCGTGCGCACGCGCCCCTGCGGGTGGGCGTGGTGGGCCTGGGCGCGGGGACGCTCGCGGCCTACGGCAGGACGGGCGACGTGTTCCGCTTCTACGACATCAATTCCGGTGTGGTCGAGCTCGCCCGCTCGGAATTCACTTTTCTCAAGGACAGCCCGGCGAAGATGGAGGTGGCGCTCGGCGACGCGCGGCTGTCCTTGGAGCGCGAGCCGGCGCAGAATTTCGACGTCCTCGCGCTCGACGCCTTCTCGAGCGACGCGATCCCGGTGCATCTGCTCACGGTGGAGGCCTTCAAGACCTACCTGCGCCATCTCAAGCCGGGCGGCGTCCTCGCCGTGCATATCTCCAACCGCTACCTCGATCTCGTTCCCGTGGTGCAGCAGGCGGGGCGGCGTTTGTCGCTCGAGGTGCGCCAGGTGGAAAGCGACGACGACGACGAAGCGGGGGTGTACCGTTCCGACTGGATGCTGCTTTCGGCCTCGCCCACGGCTTTCGAAGGAGACCTGCTGAAGGAAGCGGCGGAACGGATCGACGCGGTGCCGCGCGTGAGGCTGTGGACCGACGACTACAGCGACCTGTATAGGATTTTGAAGTAGGACACGACGAAGGAGTAATCTTCGGCCATGACGATGCAAACTGCGGTTTTTTTGGGCATGGGCCTGGTCGTGCTGTATGGCGCGATCTCCCTTGTCGTCGCTCTACGGCTGGCGAAAAAAGACAAGCCGACGAAAACTCGCCCCGCGCATTAACGCGACCTGTGCCGGATCCTGAAGTAGAGCCACGTTTGCGGTAGAATTTCCGCGTTTCCGGCCGCACCGGCCTTCCAGTTTCCTATCGGAGCTTCCCATGAACGACCCCAAGATTTCCGGCATCGCCGCCCTCAATCTCAAGGACCCGTCTCTCTTTCGCCAGCAGTGCTACATCGACGGCAGATGGGCCGACGCCGACAGCGGCAAGTCGATTCCCGTCAACAACCCCGCCACCGGCGAGATCCTCGGGACCGTGCCCAATATGAGCGCGGCGGAGGCGCGCCGCGCGATCGAGGCGGCGAACGCCGCGTTTCCCGCCTGGCGCGCGAAGACCGCGAAGGAGCGCGCCGTTATCCTTCGCAAATGGTTCGACCTGATGATGGCGAACCAGGAGGACCTCGCCAAGATCCTCACCGCCGAGCAGGGCAAGCCGCTCGCCGAAGCGCGCACCGAGATCTCCTACGGCGCCTCCTTCATCGAGTGGTTCGCGGAGGAAGGGAAGCGCATCTACGGCGACACCATTCCCGGACACCAGGCCGACAAGCGCATCGTGGTGCTGAAGGAGCCGATCGGCGTGTGCGCGGCGATCACGCCCTGGAATTTCCCGAACGCCATGATCACGCGCAAATCGGGCCCGGCGCTCGCGGCAGGCTGCACCATGGTCTTGAAGCCCGCGACGGCGACCCCGTACTCCGCGCTCGCGATGGCGGAGCTCGGCGAGCGCGCGGGAATCCCGAAGGGCGTCTTCAGCGTGCTCACCGGCAGCTCCTCCGCGATCGGCGGCGAGATCACGTCCAATCCGATCGTTCGCAAGGTCACGTTCACCGGGTCGACCGCAGTCGGCAAGATACTGCTCGAGCAGTGCTCGAAGACCGTGAAGAAGACCTCGATGGAGCTCGGCGGCAACGCGCCTTTCATCGTCTTCGACGACGCCGACCTCGATGCGGCGGTCGAAGGCGCGCTCGCCTCCAAGTACCGGAACACCGGCCAGACATGCGTGTGCGCGAACCGCCTGCTGGTGCAGGACAAGGTCTACGACGCCTTCGCCGCCAAGCTCACCGAAAAGGTGAAGGCGATGAGAGTCGGCAACGGCATGGAGCCAGGCGTCGTGCAGGGCCCGCTCATCGACAAGGCGGCGGTGGAGAAAGTCGAGGAGCACATCAGCGACGCGCTGTCGAAAGGCGCAAAAATCCTGACCGGCGGCAAGCGCCACGCGCTCGGCGGCACCTTCTTCGAGCCCACCGTCCTCGCCAACGTCAACACCAGCATGAAGGTGACCCGCGAAGAAACCTTCGGCCCGGTCGCGCCGCTATTCAGATTCAAGGACGAAAAAGAAGCGATCCGCCTCGCGAACGACACCGAATTCGGCCTCGCCTCGTACTTCTACGGCCGCGACGTCAACCGCGTCTGGCGCGTCGCGGAGGCGCTCGAATACGGAATCGTCGGCATCAACACCGGCATCATCTCGACGGAAGTCGCGCCTTTCGGTGGAGTGAAGGAATCGGGCATGGGACGCGAGGGTTCGAAGTACGGGATCGAGGATTATCTGGTCGTGAAGTATTTGTGCATGGGTGGGGTTGAGCGGTAGACCGTGAAAGCCGGAATCGCTCTGGGCGGCGGTCTGCTGCTCGCGCAAGTCCTGGCCGCGGTGATTTTCGGCGCTGCCGGCGTCGCGTCCGCGCAAACTGAGCGATCGGGACTTACCTTCGAGGAAAGCATGAGGTTCGGGAGAAAACCCCCGCCGGAGGACGATGTCTCTCGGAGGCGTGATTCCCTCGAGCGGGCTTTCCCGCGAGGCAAGCCTAGCGTCTCTTCCCCGTGGCGTGAAAGGGAAATGCGCGACTTTGCCGAACTGTTCAAACCCGGCCGGTACGACGTGCTCGTGGCGCCGATCCGTTCGGAGGGCTATGCGCTCGACCGGATCTCCCGCTCGCTCATACTGAAGGCATTGTCAAGAGAGCTGGTAGCGCGCAAGCTGCGCGTCCCGAATCCTGACGTCTTGTCCAGAGCGCTCGGCGAAGGGCGGCGCACCATCGAGACCGGCGAGATTGCCGTGTTCGCCAAGCCGCTAGGTATCGAGAAGGCCGTGATCGTCGGAGTGGCGCACGATCGCCAGGGTCACCTGACGGCATCGGTTGGCGTTCTGACCATCAAGGGCGCCCCAGCGGCTCCAAAGCTGAAGCCGCTGGAATTCACTCTCGCCGCCGGCGAGCATCCTTCCGCGGTGAGCAGAGTGATCGTGCCCGCCATGCTGGACGCACTCGCGCTATCCGATGGGTCTACGGTTCGCAGGAAGGCCACGGTTGCGGCAAAGCAGGCCCTGCCGGCGTCGCCTGCCGAGGCGATGGCGACCAAGGCCGATGATACCGTGGGCCGGGCCGTCGTCTTGCAACTCATCGCCAGCCTGGCGCCGGAATTGCCCGACCGCAGCCGCGAGCGCCTTTTCGAGCAGGCGCTCATCGCCGCCCAGGCGCTGGCGCGCGAGCATCCCTATTCGGCGCTCTTCGTCGCCCGGGCGTGGCGCGACCTCCAAGCACGAGAGGCCGCGCTCAATGCTCTCGCGGGCTCGACCGCTCCCGAAGCGCGCGCCTATCGCGAATTCCTGAACGGCAATCTTCCGGATTTCGCAGAGGCCGTGGCCGGGATCAAGGACGAGTTGCCGCGGCTCCTGCTGGAAATCGATCTCAAGGCCTTGCAGGCGGCGTACAAGCACCCGGGTGCAGCGGAGTCGACCCCGTTTCTCGATGCGTTCCTCGACAAATATCCGGCGTGGGCTCCGCTGATGCAGCGCCGGCTGGAAGATCTCGATCCATGGAAGACGGGCGACGTCACCCTGGCCAAGCGCTTGCTCGACCGCGATCTCGAACTGCCGGGTGAACAGCTGGATCAGCAGCTCGCCGGCATGAGGCTCACGGGAGAGCGGCCGGGCGCCGACGCACTCGTCAAAATAGCACTGCATCACGTTGGGCGCGCGCGGCGCGAGCATCGCGCGGCAGCCGCGTGCCTTGCCGCACCCGAGCCTTGCGTCGCCGGCGCTTACCTCGATCTTCTCGAAGCGGTCGCCGTTTCAGGCTCGATCCGGGAGCTCCACAGACTCGTCAACATGCAGGCTTTGCCCGCGCAAGCGCGCGAACTTACCGAAGCGCTCAAGCCCGAGCTGGAAGGCCATCCCGCGATCCTGGCGTTCGAAGCCGGAGCCCGGTTGGGAATGGCCCAGAAGCTGCCCGCTTCGCAAAGGGACGCGGCCTTTGCGGAAGTGATACGACTGGCGGTCGCGGCGGCGCTGCTGGAACAAGGTCAAAGCAAGACCACCGCCGAGGCGCTGCGCGTGCTGGGCGTGCCGTCGCAGTGGTCCGCGCCTCTTCTGAGCGCTTACCAATTCGACTTGCCGGCGCGGCCCTATTGGTACGTCGTGCCGCCGAGCGGGTACCAAGCCGGCGGCGACGCATCCGATCCGAAGTTGTACCGGGATGTGCTCCGCAGCCAAGTCGCCGCGTCGGTCATGGACCTGGACGCCGCACGCTTCCTCCTCCAGGACGAGGCGGGGAAGCGCGAGTTTCGCGATGTGCTGGACAAGCGCTTCAAGGGACATCCGGAGCGCACCAGGCTCCTTCAGGCGCTCGCCGGATCGCCGGCCGAGCGAAGACAGCTTTCGGAGACGCAGTTTCAGGAGCGTCCGGATCGCTGGGACTACTACGCCGAGCAGGGAAGCCGCTTGATCGACGAGCAGGGAGACTACGCAGCCGCGGCCAACATGTACGGGCGGTTTCCGGGATTCTCGGATCCGTCCCGTTATGACGCGGTGGAGTTGAGCAACCGCGCCTATGCGGCCGGCAACGTGTTCTTCTGGCAAGGCCAACTGGACGGAGCGCGCCGCTTCTACGGCGTCGCCGCGAAGCTGAACACAGGGTCGGATGCCTCGCTCGCAAGCGAGCAGCGCCTTGCGCAGCTCGATGGGGACTACGCAACGATGCTCGAGGTCGCACGCAACAGGGGCCAGCGCTACAGCAGCGCGTACGCCTGGCGCGATTTCCTCTCCTGGCTGTTCGTGTTCGGCGGTGGAGAGGAGGCCTGGGCAGGTTTCAACCGGTTGCACGCCGCTTTCGACAATCCCCAAGTCTGGCTTGCCGCGGACGTGGGCTTGCGGTTGAGGGGAGGCAATTGGCAGGAGAACAAGCGCTGGCTGCTCTCCGAGCCCTACAAGTCGTCCGCATCGGCTGGGACCGCGCACGGCGTGCGGCTTGCGCTCATGTTGAACGCGATCGACCGATCGCCCGCGCCGGATCTCGTGGGCACCTTGCGCGAGCTTGCCGGTCCGCCCAACACCAGCGTCGAGACTTTCATGGTCTTGCGCAAGCCGGCGAGCGGCCAGGGACAAATAGGTTACCCGCGATCCGCGTTCCGAGCCAAGAGCCGGGCGCCGGTACGCGAGGGAACGCTGGTCGAATCCGACCTCGTCTATTTCGCGGACGCCTACGCGGAGCTGCGCCGAGGCAATCTCAAGGTTGCAGTAGAGCGGTTCGATCGGATGGCGCAGTACTACGCGGTCGAGGGTTCTCCGCTGCACGATTTCCCCGGATACGCGCTGCCCTACTTTGCCTGGGCCAGCGCCAACACCGGAGACAAGCTCGAACTCGAGGCGTTCGTCCGAGCGCTGCCCGCTTCGCGCCAGGACTTCGACCGCGAGTTGGCGCTGGCATTCTTCGCCGGCCTGCGCCGCGAACATGAGGCCGCGAAGAAACACCTGCTGCTCGCATTCCGTCACCGCCCGTTTACCGAAAAGCGGCCGATTTTCCCCGAGTACCAGTGGGCCGAGGGCTGCGAGTGGCTCTACCGAGCGACCGGCGAGAAAACTTACCTGCAGTTCGCGCTCGACTGGGCACGCCGCCATCAGCAGATCATGCCCGTGAGCGCCTGGGCGTATGCGTTGGAAGCGCAATACTCTTCCGACGAGCAGCAGCGGCTGCGCGCGACGGCCATCGCGCTCTACCTCGACCCCAAGTCCGAACATTTAAAGTCCGTCCCGGCCGCGTTCCGCAAGCGCGCGGAGCAATGGTTCGCCGCGAACAACCCGTTCAAGATCCGGGAACACGGAAAGGAGCGCCAAGCGGGGGCAGCGAGCGCACTTTCTCCAACTGGTTACCGATCAGGTCGCGCCGCTCGCCTGATCAATCTTGATCCCCGTTTGTCCAGCAAACTTTACACCTCACCGTAAGGGAATTCCCTGCAGCCAAATTCGTAAAGATTCCGACAGCTTCAGGCGACTAGAGTGTGAAAACACGATAGCGAATGGAGGTGTCACATGAAGCTCTGCGGATTCGCGCTGGTGATGGCCGTTGCGTTGCAGTGTCACGATGCGTTGGCTTGGGGCGACGAAGGCCATAGGATTGTCGCGGTCATCGCTTACGCCCACCTCAAACCAGCGGTCAAAAAGAAGGTCGACGCGCTCCTGGCGGCAGATAGGGATACGTTGAGTGCCCCGGACTTCGTGAGCCGGGCGACATGGGCGGACAAGTGGCGAGATTCAGATCGGAATACCACCAAGGTCCGCTACAACGCGACGCACAACTGGCACTTCGTGGACATAGAGATCGACAGCCCCAATATCGACGCTGCCTGCTTCAATCATCCGCCGTTGCCTGCAGGTATGGCGGCGGGCGCGGGGCCGGCGAACGATTGCGTCGTCGACAAGATCAACGAATTCGCTGCGGAGTTGCGCGATTCCTCGACCACGCAGGCGGAGAAAATCCTCGCCCTCAAATTCATCGAGCACTTCGTCGGCGATCTCCATCAGCCGCTTCACGCTGCCGATCATAAGGATCGGGGTGGGAACCAGGTGCCGGTCCTGTACGCCAAGCGCACGGTCCCAGACAATCTGCACGCCTACTGGGACAAGAATCTCGTGCAGCGCTTGGGCAAAGACGCCCAAGTGGTCGGCGCCGCGTTGAACAAGCAGATCACGACGGCCAACGACAACGAATGGTCGAAGGGCACGCCGGCCGACTGGGCGAAGGAATCGTTCGACAGCGCAAAAAAAGTGTCCTACAACTTTTCCGGCGAACAGCAATTCATCGACGACCACGGCGGCAAGGGTGAGCGGCTGGACTCCAAATACGACAACCGAGCGCTGCCCGTGGTGCGCCGGCAGCTATCGAGGGGCGGAGTTCGCCTCGCGGCCATCCTCAACGGGGCGCTAAAGTAGTTGTCATTTCTCACCGTTTGAGGGGCGAGTCCGCCCTTTTTGACATTCCTCCTCGGCGCTGGCAAATTCCTCCTGCGGACGAGCAAAACCGAGCGGCCTTAGCCGCTACTCGCAAGCCGCAATAAAAATGTAATGAGGAGGGAGGCTGGTATGCGATCGGTAACTGTAACCGGGCGGTGGAGATCTATCGGGCTCGCAGCGGCCCTGCTTGCCGTTGCGAGCTGCGGCGGCGGGGGCGGAGGCGGAAGCAGTACGCCTCCCCTCCCAGGCAGCAAGCTTTTCATTTCCGATGGGGGCAATCATGCGATCGCCTCGATGATAAACCCCACCCCTACTGTCGGATCCAACCCTTCTATCGACCGGGTCGTTGAGGGTCCAAGTACCGGACTGGGCGCGGTGGGCGGGACGCCGACGATCTCGAGCATTCCCAGCATTGCGCTCGATGCGGCGAACGATCGTCTGTTCGCGGCAACCCAGCTGAATGCCGTCGTTTTCGACAATATCGGGACAGCCGACGGCAACGTTCCGTTTTCTCGTCGCATATCGGCCAGTGTTGATACCGGTGGCGGGTCTCATAGCGTCAATTTCTACGGTCTGTACCTGGATACTACAAATAATATTCTGTACACCGTGGATCCTGCTGGCGAGGTGCACGTATTCAACAACGCGAGCACCCGGAACGGTGCGACGACACCCGATCGAACGGTCACGCCAAATCTGGGAACGACGATCGTCGTGACCGCCTTCGGCATTGCCGTCGATAAGACCCGAAACATGCTCTACGTCGGTATCGCCCCCCAAAACGCCCTGGCGTTCATGATCGTCTTCAACGGTGCGTCGACGGTGAACACGAACACGATGCCAAACAACTCGCTCGTGCCCGATCGAACGATCGCGCTCGGAGGGGCCGGCGCGTTCTACCTGGACGAAGCTGGCGATCGACTGTACGTAGCCCAGTTCAACGGGCCATTTCTGGTCTTCAACAACGCCCATGCGCTCACCGGGACGCCCACGCCAGACAGGACCATCACGGTGATGGGCAATACCACGCAGAACTTCATCTTCGTGGATACGAGTCGCGACAAGCTTTACGCCGTTTCCAATGCTCTCAGCGGCATCGGTAGCGCGCTCCTTATCGTGGACAATGCGAGCACCACGAGCGATGCGCTGATGAATGTCAACGGAATCGCGGTGGCCATAACAGGGGCCAACATCAGGCTCTCGGCGGTCGCAGTCAAACCCTGACGCGGCGGGGCCGCCGGATGAACGACTGCGCAGCGTTTTGTTCGTTCCGCCGGAGACGGCGCAGCGCGCGGAACCAAGGGGGCCCGATCTCATTGACTTGAAATCGGGATAGGCTTGCGCCGTGAGGAATGCGAACGACAGCCAGCCCCCCGCGAGCGAGGCATCGCCCGCGCCGCCGGAGGTAGAGGTGGTGATCGAGGTTCCGCGAGGCAGCTTTCTCAAACGCGGGTCCACGGGCCACGTTGACTTCATATCGCCCCTGCCGTGTCCGTTTAACTACGGCTCCGTGCCGATTTACCTGGGACTCGAAGGTGATTTGCTGGACGCGTTGGTGCTCGGGCCGCGCCTGCCGCATGGCACCCGGATACGGGTTAAGGCGTGGGGAGCCGTGACCTTGATCGACCGCGGCATGAGGGACGACAAACTCGTTTGCAGCGACGAGCCTCTGAGCCCGTCGCAGCGCCGCAACGTGCTGCGATTTTTCCACTTCTATGCGATGTGCAAGGGGCTCTTGAATGTCTGGCGACGCCAGCCGGGGCGCAACGCATGCGAGGGCTGGTGCGGGGCCGCTCAGGCGCTCGCTCGCGCCCGACCGCGAGACCACGCCTGGCGGGGGCCGCCGGTCGACTTCTGATCGAAGGGTAGCGGTATCTACTTCAGCGCTGCCGGAGATCGAACGCGTTGGTGAGGTCGCCCATGTTGGCGCGCACGCCCGGAAGCGGCTCGAGCCTGAATCGTCGGGTGATGAACTTGATGACGGACGTAGTGTCGTAGGGCGTCTTATCCACGTAGCCGCGCTTGGCGAAGGGCGAAACGATGATCGCGGGAACGCGCGTGCCCGGTCCCCAGCGGTCGCCCCAACCCGGTCCCGAGGGCGGCGGCGCGTGATCCCAGTAGCCGCCGTTCTCGTCGTAGGTGACGATCACCGCCATCGTTGCCCACTGGGAACTCTTGCGCAGCCGTCCAAGCACGTCAGCAAGGTGTTCGTCGCCGCTCGCCAGATCGGTGTAACTCGGATGCTGGTTGAGACGCCCCGTCGGCTTGTAAAAGGCTACCTGTGGCAGCGTGCCCTTTTCGATGTCGGCAAGGAACGTCGTGACGTCCTTCAGGTGGCGCGCTCGGTCGGCGGTGCCCGGTGCGAAGCGCGCATAGTAGTTGAATGGCTGGTGGTGCGGCTGGAAGATCGGGCTGCCTGTGTCGCGGTTGTAGATGACGTTGCGCTTCGCCTTCGGATCCTGCCGGCCGTCGGCAAGCGCTTCGTTCCAGCCGCCTGCGTACCACACCCAGCTGACACTCTTTGCGGAGAGCGTGTCACCGATCGTTTTTTCCTTGAGCGGCGGCACCGGGTGACGCGCCATATCGGCGAGGTCGAGGCTGGCGCCCGCGGCGGGCGGGATGCCGCTCGGCTGGTACGGCGGCTGCGAGGTGTTCACCGTGTAGCCGTCGGGCGTCACGCGGCCGTCGAAGACTTCCACCGGCCCCTGCATCACTGACGCCGGCGAGATGGTCTTCTTCTTCAGGTTTCCCTTCTCATCGAGCTGCGGCTTCACACTCGCAGGCGCGCCGGCATCCATCGGCGTGCACGCGCAGACGAGCCACTGGTGGTTGAGGTAGGACCCGCCGAACGCCGCCATGAAGAAATGATCAGCGAGCGTGTATTCCTGCGCCCACTTCCACAGCTTCATCCTCGAGCCGTCGAAATAGCCCATCACCCATGCGCCCGCGGTGGACATGGCGACGAACATGTTGTTCTTGCCGCCGTTGATCTGCTCGCGGTTGTGGTAATAGGCATGAATCGGGCTGGGAAGAATCTCGTCCATCCGGCGGTTCACCGGCGGCGCGTCGATGCGGAACGGGCCGTTCGGCAGCCCCAGGCGAAACTCGGGGCTGGGCTTGCCGCCGTCGTAAACCGGAGGGAGGTGTGGCAGCGGTTTGCCGTCGTGGTCGAGCTGAGCTTTCTGCTCAGGCGTTGCGCTTGCGATCCCGTCCGCACCGGGAAACAGCCCATAGAGGTGATCGAAGCTGCGGTTCTCTGCGTAGATGACAACGATATGTTCGATGCGGGCGAGGTCTTGCGTCGCTTGGCCCTGCGAAGAGGCGCAACCGGCGAGGAGCGCCGCCAGAACCAGTACGGATAACTGCTTGATGTTCATTCAGCACCCCTTTCTACGATGGCAGATTCAACTCGATCCCGGCGATGCGATCGCGCGCTCTGGATCGCTGCGCCCGTCCAAGTGGCATCGGGATCGAGGAGTGTGCCATGATGCCGTATCAACCGAGGAATTGTCGAAATCTGCTCATGCTCAAAGAAGGCGAGCGGTGGAGTGAAGCCTCCGATGTCATTCCGATGTTTCCGACGTTGGTCTGGAAGATTTTGCTCAAGGCCGGGCTGCGCGACGCGATAGAGGCGAGGATTCTAGCGACGCTTGAAAGAATAAGGCGCGACCTGCCGAAACTCGAGCCCGGCCACGGGTGGCAGTCAGAACGAACGCTACACGAACGTGAAGAATTACAAGATCTCGTCTCTTGCGTTGGTAACGCCGCAAAGAGCATTCTGCGATTCTTAAGAATCGGCTATGAGGTTTTCGAAATCACCGGATGCTGGGCTACTGTTCTCGCGAAGGGGGCTATACACAAGGCTCACAGCCACCCCAATAACTTCTTGAGCGGCGTCTATTACATTCGAACTCGCCCGGGTGCGGACACAATAAACTTTCATGACCCGAGAAATCAGACCAGTGTTATCAGGCCGCCGGTTGGAGAACTCACTGCTGAGAATACCGACCAGGTTGTAGTCAGGGTGACGAACGGAACTCTTCTGATGTTCCCCTCCTATTTGGAGCATTCCGTCGACGGCAACATGAGCGAAGAAGAGAGAATCAGCATTAGCTTCAACATCATGTTCTCTTCGTTCACGGAAAATCTGAGCAAGCCGCTTTGGTAAAACCACACCCTACCGCCAGTCGCCCAATCTTTTGCCTAAAACGGATATAACCAGCACGAATTTGTTCCCAAATCCTCAACTGAGGTAAGGTGGTGCTAGGAGGGAGCCGGCGTGGGTGCCTTGTTCCATCCGTTGAGTGTCAAGTCCAAGGCAGCGCTGGTCACGACCGCCGGGGTGCTGCTGCTGTTCGCCGCTTTTACGGTGTTCGAGCTCCGTCACATCCGCACGGAAATGCAGGCGGTGCTGGGCGCGCAGCAGTTCACGCTGATTTCCAGCATCGCTGGCGAGCTCGACGACAAGATCAGGTCCACGCACCGCGCGCTGATCGTCACCGCGGAGGCGACGCCGCCCGAAATGCTCGCCGACCTCGCAGCCATGGAACGCAGCCTGCGTCGCCAGCCCGGATACCGCTCGTTTTTCGACGATGTCTTTCTGATCCGCCGCAACGGCCTGGTGCTGATCGACCTGCCCGTGCTCGAACGCCGCGGCATCGACGTCCACGACCGCGACTACTTCCGCCGCACCCTCGACACCCGCAAACCCGTGATCTCCGAGCCTTACATCGGCCGCGGCCCGGTGAAGGAACCCGCGGTGATGATGACCGCACCCATCCTGGACCGCAGCGGCGAGGTCGTGGGGATACTTTCGGGGAATATCCATCCGCTCAAAGTCAATCTCCTCGGCAAGCTGCGTGAAGCCCGCGTCGGGGTCACCGGCCGGTTTATCCTTTTCAGCAGGGACCGCACCATCATCGTGTCCCGGGAACCCGACCGCATCATGACCAAGGGCCCCGAGCCCGGCGTCACGCCCTATTTGGACAACGCGATGGCGGGACGCGAAGGCTGGGAGGAGTCCGTCAACAGTCGCGGGGAGAGGGCCCTGTACAGCTACAAGCAGCTCGCTTCGGTGCCCTGGGTACTCGTGGCGGCCCTGCCGGTCGAGGAAGCCTATGCGCCCATCACCGCCGCACAGGCTCGGGCCGTCGGCATCACCGGACTGCTCGCGCTGCTCCTTACGCCGCTGGTCTGGTTCGGCATGCAGTACGTGCTTTCGCCGATCGGCGTGCTGCGCGACACCATCCGCAGAATCCACCGCGATCCCGAGAGCAATGCGCTGGTCCAGATGTCGCGCCAGGACGAACTCGGCGATCTTGCCGATGACTTCAACGCAATGACCCGCGAGCGCCGCCGCGCGAACCAGGCGCTGCGCGCAAGCGAGGCGCGCCTAGCGAAGATGATCCAGGCGAGCCCCGCGGCGACTACCATCACCCATTTCGAAGACGGGACCTTCGTCGAGGTGAATCAGGCGGCCTTGGACGTGTTCGGCCGCACTCGCGAGGAGATGATCGGACAAACCGCCCTCGGGCTTGGCCTGTGGCCCAATCCGGGGGATCGCGCCGAGTTCGTCAAGGCGCTGCGGGCGAGCGGAACGCTGAAACTCCGCCCGGTCACGGTGCGCAGGAAATCGGGCGAGCTTAGGAACTTACTGCTCTCGGCTGCGCAGATCGAGGTCGACAATCAGAAGCAGATGCTGATGTCGGCGGTGGACATTACCGACATCAGGCATGCGGAGAGTCTGCGGCAACAGTCTGAGGAACGTTTCGCCAAGATCTTCCAAGCGAGCCCGGATGCGATCGTCATCAGCCGCCTCGAGGATGGCAGATATCTCGAGGTGAACCAGCGCTGGCTCGAACTCTTCGGCTACACGCGCGAGGAGCTGATCGGTCGTTCCTCGCTCGATCTGGGCGTCTGGGTCGATCCGGCGGACCGGACACGCTTCGTGGAACAGATCGGGGAGCGCGGCGGTCTGCGGGATTTCGAGGCGCGATTCCGCAAGAAGTCCGGGGCGGTCATCGACGCATTGGTTTCCGCGGAGCCGATGGAAATCGACGGGGAGCCACATATCATCGTGCCCCTGCAGGACGTCACCGACCGCAAGCGCGCCGAGCAAGCCATGCGCGAGCACCAGGCGCTGCTGCGCGAGCTGTCCGTGCATCTCGAGTCGGTGCGGGAAGAGGAGCGCGCCCATATCGCCCGCGAGATTCACGACGAACTGGGGCAGGCGTTGACCGCCCTCAAGATGGATTTGGCCATGCTCGGGATGAAATTCGGCGCAGGCAATCCGGCGATCAAGGAGCGGGTACAGGAGCTAAAGGCCGGCCTGGACAACACCATCCAGGTAGTCCGCGATGTCGCGACGGCGCTACGGCCAGCGGCGCTCGACTTCGGAATCTTCGCCGCAGTGGAGGGTCTGGTCGAGGAGTTCCAGAAGCGCAGCGGCATTCACTGCACGGTCAAGCTTCTGGGCGCCGAGACCCATCTTGCGGAGGATAGAAGCATCGTGATATTCCGCATCTTGCAAGAGTCGCTGACCAACATATCGCGCCACGCCGGGGCCAAGAACGTGGAGGTCACCGTCCGGCTCGATACAACGCACTGCCATCTCGACGTAAAGGACGACGGAAGTGGATTCGACATCAACGCCACCGAGAAAAGGAAGACCTTCGGTTTGCTCGGCATCCGCGAGCGTGCAATCATGCTCAATGGCGAAGTCAGGATCCGTAGTTCACCCGGCGCGGGGACCGAAGTTTCCTTGTCGATTCCGCACGCATAGGTGATGAACCCGATCCGTCAGACATTGAACCGGAAGTAGATCACGTCGCCATCGCGCACGCCATATTCCTTTCCTTCCAGTCTCATCTTTCCGGCTTCTTTCGCGCCCTGCTCTCCTTTGCATGCGACGTAGTCAGCGCAGGCGATCACTTCGGCGCGGATGAAGCCGCGCTCGAAATCGGTGTGGATCACCCCCGCGGCCTGCGCTGCCGTGGCGCCGACCGGGACGGTCCAGGCGCGAACTTCCTTCGGTCCGGCAGTGAAGAATGTCTGGAGGCCGAGCAGTGCGTAGCCGGCGCGAATGAGGCGGTTCAAACCCGGTTCCTTCATTCCCATGTCGGCGAGAAACACCTGCTTGTCTTCGTCTGGAAGGTCGGCGATCTGGGCCTCGAGCGCCGCGCAGATCGGCACCACGGGTGAATCGTGGCGCCCGGCATACTCCTCGATTTGCGTAAGCAGCGGGTTATGATCAAAACCGTGTTCGGCTAGGTTGGCGATGAACATCTCCGGCTTCGCCGTCATCAGGAATAGGGGTTTCAGCACGGCCTGCTCCTCCTTGGAGAGCGGCACGCTGCGCGCCGGGCGCGCCTCGTCGAGCGCAGGGCGCACCTTGTCGAGCACGGCGACGATGCGCTGCGCTTCCTTGTCGCCGCCGGTCTTGGCGACTTTCTCGTAGCGCGCATACGTCTTTTCCACCGTCGCCAGATCGGCGAGAGCGAGCTCGGTGTGGATCGTTTCGATGTCGGAAACCGGATCGACCCTGCCCGTAACGTGAACGACGTTCGGATCCTCGAAGCATCGCACCACGTGCGCGATCGCGTCGCACTCGCGGATGTTGGCGAGGAACTGGTTGCCCAGCCCCTCGCCTTTCGACGCGCCCGCCACCAGGCCGGCGATGTCGACGAACTCGACTGCCGCCGCGACGACTTTCTGCGGTCGGGCGATCGCCGCAATTTGTGCGAGACGCGGATCGGGGACTTCGACGATGCCGATGTTTGGGTCGATGGTGCAGAACGGATAATTCTCCGCCGCGATCCCCGCCTTGGTGAGGGCGTTGAATAGAGTCGATTTCCCTACGTTGGGCAGCCCGACGATTCCGCAATTCAGGGACATCAGGATTTCGTGTGCAGCTTGAGCATCGCCGCTTCCATGTCGCCATCGAGCAGCAACCCGGAGGCTTCCATGCAGCGCGCGAGCGCCGTTTCGATCGCCTCGCGCTCGGCCGCGGGCGGCGGCGTCAGCACGTAACCGGCGACGAGGTCCTTGTTTCCCGGGTGGCCGATTCCGATCCGCAGACGCCAGAACCCGTGCGTCCCGAGCTGCGCCGCGACGTCCTTCAGGCCGTTGTGGCCGGCGACTCCGCCGCCGAGCTTGAGTTTTGCGACGCCGGGCGGAAAATCGAGCTCGTCGTGCACGACCAGGATTTCCTGCGGCTGAATCTTGCAGAAGCGCGCGAGCGCGCCGACCGACTTGCCCGAGAGGTTCATATAAGTCTGCGGCAGGAGAAGCCGCAGTTCGCCTGAGGCCAGCACGAGCTTGCCGAGGAGGCCGTGATACTTCGCGACCGATTTCAGCTCGATGCGCTGCGCGGCCGCGAGGCGAGAGGCGAACCAGAAGCCGACGTTGTGCCGGTCCCTCTCGTGCTTCCTCCCGGGGTTCCCGAGGCCGGCGATCAGTTTTAGAGAATGCATGGATGAAAAAGGGCGCGGGGGTCGCCGCGCCCTTTACCAAGGCAATGGAAGGGGCTATTTCTTGTCGCCCCTGTCGCCCTTGTCGGCCTTCTCGCTTTTGCCGCCTTTGCCGCCCTTCTCCTCCGCAGCGGGCGCGGCGGCTTCCGGCGCCTTCTGCTTGACGGTCGGCACGTCGGCCGCGGCAGGAACGGCTTCCGCAACAGGCGCGAGGGCTCCCTCGACCCCGGCAGCCGCGGCAGCGGCGGCGGCCTCCTCTTCCTCGGCGATCGCCGCCTTCGGGATCTGCGCCGAGGCGACGGTCGGATTCTCGTTGCCCCCCAGGGAAAGCTCCACGCCCTTGGGCAGCGGGAGGGCGCGCACGTGGATCGAGTGCCCGATCGCGAGCGCGGACAGGTCCACCTCGATGAACTCGGGCAGATCCGCAGGCAGGCAGCGGACGTCGATCTCGCTCAGGACGTGGGTAATGAGGCCGCCCTGCTCCTTTATCGCGGGCGACTTCTCCGCGTTGACGAAGTGCAGGGGCACCTTAATGTGGATCTTCTCGTCCGCCGAAACCCTCTGGAAGTCCACGTGCTGCACTTCCATCTTGAACGGATGCATGTTGACCGCCCGCAGCAGCACCTGCTCCCTGGCGCCGTCCAGCGCGAGCGTCAGGACGGACGCGTGAAACTTCTCGTTGCGCAAATGGTGGTAGAGCGGATTGTGGTCGAGCTCGATGTTGACCGCGGGTTTCTTGCCGCCGTAGAGAATCCCGGGCACCTTCCCGCTGTGGCGCAGGCGGCGGCTCGCACCCCTCCCTTGCCCTTTGCGCGATTGCGCGACGACTTCGAATGCCATGTGCTCTCCTCGATTGAGGCGGCGCCCGCGACTAGGCGCCGCCGTTGAAAAACCTATTCGATGAACAGCGAGCTCACCGAATCCTCGTTGCTGATCCGCAGAATCGTTTCCGCAAGCAGCCCCGCGACCGACAGCACGCGGATCTTCTTGCAAGCTTGACCGGCCTTGGACAGCGGGATCGAGTCCGTCACGACCAGCTCGTCCAGCGGCGACTCGGCGATGCGCTCCACCGCGCCGCCCGAGAGCACCGGGTGGGTGCAGTAGGCCACCACGCGGGTCGCGCCTTCTTCCTTCAACGCCTGCGCGCCCTTGCACAGCGTGTTGGCCGTATCAACCATGTCGTCCATGATGACGCAGTTCCGGCCTTTCACGTCGCCGATCACGTTCATCACCTCCGACACGTTCGGCTGGGGCCGGCGCTTGTCGATGATCGCGAGGTCCGACTCTAGGCGCTTTGCCATCGCGCGCGCGCGCACCACGCCGCCCACGTCGGGCGACACCACGAGCAAATTCTCGTACTGGTGCTTCCATACGTCGCCGAGCAGCACCGGCGTCGCGTAGATGTTGTCCACCGGCACGTCGAAAAATCCCTGTATCTGGTCGGCGTGCAGATCCATCGTCAGCACGCGGTCGACCCCCGCCGCCTGCAGCATGTTCGCCGCCACCTTCGCGCTGATCGCAACGCGCGCCGAGCGCGGGCGCCGGTCCTGGCGCGCATACCCGAAGTACGGGATCGCCGCCGTCACACGCGCCGCCGAGGCGCGCTTTAGAGCATCGACGATCAGCAGCACTTCCATCAGACTGTCGTTCGCCGGCGCGCAGGTCGACTGGAGCACGAAACAGTCCTTGCCGCGCACGTTCTCCAGCAGCTCGACCATGATCTCGCCGTCGGAGAACTTGCCCACCGTGGCGTGGCCGAGCGGGATGTTGAGCCTTCGCACCACCGCGTGCGCGAGCAGCGGGTTGGCGTTCCCGGTGAAAACCATCAGGCTTTCGTAGGCCATGCGCTTTAGTCCAGGGGCTAGGGATTCGGCCCGACCCTTGCTCACAAGAAATCAGCCGCACCGGCGGCTTGCTGTTTCGCTAGTCCCTAATCCCTGGGCCCTCGTCTCGAAATCTGATGGCTGGGGAGGAAGGATTCGAACCCTCGCATGGCGGAATCAAAATCCGCTGCCTTAACCAGCTTGGCGACTCCCCAAGCGCTAAACCTGCTCCAACAACGCCGCAAGCGGATGCCGATCCAGCCCGCGCACGGCAAAGCCGCGCATCTCCTCGGGCATCCTGGACAGGACAGCACGTGCTTCGCGCTCGGTCGCAAATTCGACGAATACGCAAGCGCCTGAGCCGCTCAGGCGCGCATCACCGAATCGCCTGAGCCATTCGAGATGCGCCGCCACCTCCACGTGGCGCCGGCACACGACCGATTCGAGGTCGTTCCTTCCGAAACCGGCTGAAAAGCTTGACATTTTGATGGTTTTTGAATTTCGTGTCAATTCGGGCGCGGTGAAAATCGCGTGCGTAGCGACGACGACTGGCGGAACGAGCACGACGTACCATTGCTGCGGCAATTCGAGCGGGGTGAGCCGCTCGCCGATGCCCTCCGCGAACGCGTTCCCGCCGAAAAGAAAAAACGGAACGTCCGCACCGAGCGTGAGCGCTATCGCCGCGAGCTTCTGCTTCGGCAGATCCAGCCCCCACAGCCGGTTCAGGACCGCGAGGGTAGTTGCGCAATCGGAGCTGCCGCCTCCGAGTCCCCCGCCTATCGGGATGTTCTTTTCAATGTCGAGGTCGACACCTCGCCTCGTGTCTCCCTCCTCTTGCAGGAGCCGGGCGGCGCGTAGGGCGAGGTCTTCACCTTCGGCTATGCCGGGCAAGGCCCGCGCACGCCTCACCTCGGTGTCGCTGCGCGGCGAGAAGCGCAGCCAGTCGCAACAGTCGATCAGGCGGAACGCGGTCTGCAAAAGGTGATAGCCGTCGGGGCGCCGCCCGACGACGTGCAGGAAGAGATTGAGCTTGGCAGGAGCCGGATAGCGGCGCTCCCACGGATTCAGTTCGTCCATCGATCCACGATCAGGTGAATTTGGAGATCTTCGCGCGTCAGGCGCATCCGATAAGGCCTTCCTCTCCGGAACTCCTCGTAGGCGACATTCCAGCCGTCCTGCCTGAGCTCCAAGCCCTGGTCCGCGTTGCCGCGCATCTCCACCGGCCGGCCGGGACTCGCCCGCGCCTGCACCCAGTCCGAAAGCCCGGCTAGCGGAAGCCGCCAGCCCAGCGCCTGCTCGGTCAGGCTTTCCGCGTCGAGGGCGCGGTACTCCTTCTTGTCGCCGGTCACAAGCCGGAACTGCTCGCCCTCTCGGCTGATTTTCGCGATTCCCTGGCCGATGGGCGAGGTGATGAGCAGCTCGTCGGAGTCGTCCGAGTGCCGCCAGAAGATCCTGCCGGATGCGGCGTCTTTTCCGTGGCGGACCGCGACGCGGCCGGACAGTTCGAAGCCACCCGGGAGAGGACGCCCGGCTTCGGGCAGCGCCGCGCAGGCGCCGAGAACTGCGGCCGCTGCAAAGCCGAGCGCAAGGCGGACCACAAAGAAACTAGCGCTTGAGGCGTTTGATGGTGTTGGCGAGGGTTTCGTTGTCCGGGCTTTCGCGGGTGGCATCGCCCCAGACGCGCTCCGCCTCGGCGCGCTCGCCCATCGCCCAGAGCACCTCGCCCAGGTGAGCGGCGATTTCCGGGTCGGGCCGCCCGGCGAATGCGCGGCGCAAGTAGCCGAGCGAATCCTTCAGGTTGCCCATCCGGTACAGCACCCATCCCATGCTGTCGATGATGAATGAGTCTTCGGGGGCGAGCTGCAGCGCCTTTTCGATCAACTCGCGGGCCTCGGGCAGGCGCTGATTGCGGTCGGCGAGGGAATAGCCGAGCGCATTGTAGGCGTGCGCATGCTCGGGCCGTATCTCGATCAGCTTGCGAAGGGAAGCCTCGAGAATATCCACTCGCTCGATTTTCTCCGCGAGCATGGCGTAGTCGTAGAGCAGCTCGGGATTGTTCGGAACCCGATCGAGCGCCCGACCGACCAGATCGAACGCGGTCTTCGGCTGGTTGGCGTCGCGCAGGAGCTGCGCTTCGGCGAGGATCAGCTGCACCCGCTGCTGGCCGTTCTTCGCAGCCGCCTCCTGCAACCGCCCGCGCGCCTCTTCGAGCTTGCCTTGTCTGGCGAGCACCTGGGAGTAGCGGATCTGCGCCTGCACGTATTGCTCGCCCTCGCCCACTTCACCGTACCAGCGGAGCGCCTCCGGAAGATTCTTGCGTTCTTCGGCGACCTGGCCGAGATACAAGCGGACCCCGTCCTTGTCGCGGTACGGGCTCTCGATCAGGCTCCTGAGATACCTCTCCGCAGCGTCGTAGTCCTTGAGCTGCAGAGAGAGCAGTGCCACGGCAAAGGCCATGTCGGTGCTGTCGGGAGCGCCGGCCATGAGCTTCTGGAACTCGGCGCGCGCCTCGCCGAAGCGTTTTTGCGCCACCAGCAGGCGCGCGTAGGCGAGGCGTGTTTCCCGCGCGGCGGGATATTTTTTCAAATAGCCAGCGAGGAGCGCCGCGGCCTGATCGACTGAGACCTTCTGCAGGAGCTGCGCTTCGAGCAAGACAGGAGCGTCCCAGTCCGGCCGCAGCTCTCCGGCCTTGCGGGCTTCCTCGAGCGCAACCCGCTCGTCGCCCGCGTTGACTCCCGCCCGCGCGACGGCAAGATGCGACTCGGCGAGCTTGGGATAGTCCGCGGCGAGGCTATGCACGAGCTTCAGAGCGGCTCGCTTGTCCTGGGCATTGGCGAGCGTGCGGGTCAGCTGCGTGAAGCCGTTTGCAGGGTCGTTGGCGGAGCCAGCCAGCAGCTTCCTGAGATTGGGCAGCGCCTCGTCGTAGCGGCCCGCGGCGACAAGCAATCCGGCGAGCGCCTGAAGAGGGCGCGTCGAGCCGGGCTCGGTCTCGTGCCAGATCGTTGCGGACTCGATCGCGGCGTTGTTCATCCGCGCGTACAGCGCGACTTCGGTGGCGCGCCGCGCGATCCGCGGATCGCGCGTGCGTTTCGCGAGATCGACATACGCCTGCGCGGAGAGCGCGGCGTTGCCGCGTTGACCCGCGATTTCGGCGAGCAGGAATTCATAAAGCAGGTTCTCTGTCAGCTCCTGATTGGGAAAGGCCGTGCGGTCCACGGCTTCGGGTGCGAGCGCTTGCGCTTCGCCGGCGGGCGCGTCCGCGTCGGATTCGTCCTGCGTTTCCTCCCCGGCCGCGACCTGTTCCGGGGGAGTCACGCATCCCGCAAGCACGACGAACGCCATTGCGGCAAACAGCCGCAAAGTGGCGGCTCGGATGGACAACGGGCTGTGTGGACCAAGCATGGGGCACTTGCTGTCTTGAAAGGCTAGTTTAGGTATATTTCAGAGGCCAGACAAGGACATTGGATTCCCCGTGCCAGAGCTGCCCGAAGTCGAGATCACCCGCCGCGGCATCGAGCCTTTCGTGCTCGGCAAGACGATTACGGGCGTCGCGGTGCGCAATCCCAATTTGCGTCGACGCGTCCCGCGCAAACTCGCCCGCACCCTCGTCGGCCAGCGGGTGAAGCGCCTGGTGCGACGTGGAAAGTACCTGCTGTTCGAATTCGACACTGGCTCGCTCATCGTGCACCTGGGCATGTCGGGGAGCCTGCGTGTGGTCGAAGCGGGAACGCTCCCCCGCGAGCACGATCATGTGGACCTCGCTTTCGGCAGTATCGCATTGCGCCTGCGCGATCCGCGCCGCTTCGGTGTGGTGCTGTGGAAAGACGGCGACGCGTTCCGCCATCCCTTGCTCGCGCGGCTCGGCGTCGAGCCGCTCGGCGAGCATTTCTCGCCCGAGTTCCTCTATCGGGCCACGCGCGGCCGCGACGTCGGCATCAAGCAGCTGTTGATGAACGCGAGCGTCATGGTGGGGATTGGAAACATTTACGCGAACGAAAGCCTGTTCAGGGCAGGCATCCATCCGCGCACGCGCTCCGGGCGCCTCTCCCGCGCACGCTGCGAGCGACTGGTCGCCGCCGTGAGGGACATTCTTCTGGCCGCGATAGCCGCCGGCGGATCGAGCCTGCGCGACTTCGTGCAGTCTGACGGCTCCTCCGGGTATTTTCAGCAGCACTACTATGTCTACGACCGCGCCGCGCTTCCGTGCCGGGTTTGCGGGGCCGCGATCCGGGTGTCGCGGATGGGCCAGCGCTCCAGCTTCTTCTGCGCGATCTGCCAGAAGAAGTAAGCCGGCGGCTTACTTCCGCCTCTTGCCGACCTTCGCGGCGAGCGCGCGCGCGACGAGCGGCTGCACGAACTTGCCCACATCGCCGCCCAGAACGGCGATCTCGCGCACGATGGACGCCGATATGAACTGGTATTGCTCCTCCGGAGTCAAAAATATCGTTTCGACGTCCGGATAGAGATTGCGGTTCATTCCGGCCATTTGAAATTCGTACTCGAAGTCCGACACCGCCCTCAAGCCGCGCAGAACCACCTGGGCCTTCTGTCCTCGCACAAAATCCATGAGCAGTCCCCGGAAGCCCTCGACTTTCACGTTCCGGTACGGCTTGAGAACCTCGCGTGCGAGGTGCACGCGTTCCTCCAGAGTGAAAAACGGACGCTTGGTCTGGCTGGCCGCGATGCCCACGACGACTTCGCCGACGAGCGCTGCGGCGCGCCGCACCAGGTCCTCGTGACCCCGCGTGATCGGATCAAACGTTCCCGGATACACCGCCTTGATCATCGGCCTCCCTTGCCAGAAGATGAAAATGCACGTTTCCCGCGCGCGAGCGCTTGAAAATAGCCCAGCCCCGAGGCGCTTCGAAGACGGAGTCGCTTTCCACGTACACCCGCCCCCCTTCGGCGAGAAGCCCGCGCAACAGACCGAGCGCCGCGACCTGCATGCCCAGGCGGTATGGCGGATCGACGAATACGACGTCAAAGCTGGAGCGTGCGCTGCGGGCGAATTCTAGCGCATCGCCGCCGACGACCGTCAGGCCCGTTGCACCGAGCTTTTGCGCGTTGTCGCGCAAGGCGCGCAGCACCGCGGGATTCTTCTCGACCATGATGACCGAGGCCGCGCCGCGCGAAAGCGCCTCGAAGCCGAGCGCGCCGCTGCCCGCGAATAGGTCGAGGCACACCATGCCGCTCAGGTCCCGGCCGAGCCAGTTGAACAGCGTCTCGCGCACGCGGTCCGGCGTCGGTCTCAAGTGCGCCGCGTCGGGGAATTCGATGAGGCGGCTGCGCCACAGGCCGCCGATGATCCGGACGGTGTTGGGCCTAGTCCGGCGCACCGACGATGACGATCGAGAGCTTTTCGGGAGCTATGCGCCTCGCAAAGGCGCTCCTGACCTGTGCGAGGGTCGCCCCTTCGACGCGCGCGGGAAACTCGTCGAGCCAGTCGAGCGGCAGCCTGTAGAAACCGATCAGGGCGACTTGCTCGAGGATCTTACGGTTGGTGTCGATGCGCAGAGGGAAACCGCCAACGAGGCTCCTTTTCGCCGTTTTCAGCTCCGCTTCGGTGGGCCCGTGCTTCACGAACTCGTCGACGACCGAGCGCGCGAGCTCGAGCGCCTCGCGCGCCTGGTCGCGCCGCGTCTCCAATCCCACTAGAAACGGTCCCTCGCGCTCGTAGGGCCGGAAATAGCTGTAGGCGCTGTATGCGTAGCCGCGCTTCTCGCGTATTTCCCTCAAGAGCCGCGACATGAATCCGCCGCCGCCCAAAGAGTAGTTGCCGACAAAAAGCGGAAAGTAGTCCGGGTCGGCTCGGGTGAGCGCCGCGACGCCGAGCAGCACGTGGCTCTGGGTGGACGGGTGCGCCACGCGCAGCGTTGCACCCGCTGGCTGCGCCGCGACCGGCGCCAGCGCCGGATCGGTCCCTTTCGAAAGGCGCGAAGTCAGCTCCTCGGCGAGCGCCTTGGCTGCGTCGCGGTCCAGATCGCCGACGATCGTGACCACCGCGCGGGCGGAGCCGTAGCTGCTGCGATAGTGGCGCTCGACGTCCTCGCGCTTGATCGACGCGAGCGTGTCCGGGGTCTCGCTGAATCCGTACGGATGCGCCGGATACATGAGCGCATAGAGGCGCCGCTCGGCGATCCGGTCGGGCTCTGTCTCGGCTTCACGCGCGTTCGCGATGGCGCGCGCCTTCTCGCGCTCGAAGGCTTCGGCTGGGAACAGCGGCGCCTGCAGTATGTCCGCGAGAGTCTGCGTGGCCGCCTTCCGCTCGGCCTCGGAGGAGAGGCTCCTCAGTGCGAAGCCCGCGCGATCCAGGTCGAAATTCTCCCGCAGCTGCGCGCCCGAGTCGGCGATGCGGCGGCTTGCCTCGGTCTCCGAATAACGAGAGGAGCCCGCCTTGAGCATGGCAAGCGCGAGCCGCGCGAGTCCCGCCTGCTCGCGCGGATCGTAGGCACTGCCCGCCGCGAACTCGACCGCGACATCCACGATCGGCAGGGCATGGCTTTCGACGAAATTCACCCGAGCTCCCGATTCTGCAGTCCAGTGATCGATCTTCACTCCCGCCCCAGCAGGCGCGGCAACGGCGAAAGTCAACGATATCCAGAGGGCCCGGCTACGCATGGTCAGTGTTTCACTCCCGTAACGACCGAGCTTGCCGGGCGCGGATTCAAGGGCTGCGGATCGAGTACGGCCACGGTCAGTCCGTCGTCGACTAGGTAGCGCGCCGCCGCGGCCCGGATCTGCTCCGCGGTGATCGCCTTGAGCCGCCCGGGAATGCGATCGGCATCGCGGAAGGAAATTCCGCACGACTCCAGTTCCCCGAGCTCGAGCGCCTGTGCAAAAAACGAGTCGCGCTTGTAGACGAGCTGGGCGAGGAGCTGGACCCTTGCCCGGTTCAACTCCTCGGCAGTGACGCCGGCCGCGACGATGCCGGCGATGACTTCGCGCACGCCGGTCTCGAGCTCAGCCCCGCTGCGACCTTGCGCGGCCGCGGCTTCCACGAACAGCATCCCGGGGCCACGCTGCACCATTTCGTAGTCGGTGCCGACGGAAGTGGCGACGCGCCGCTCGCGCACTAGGACCTGGTGAAGGCGCGCCGCGTCGCCTCCGCCGAGCAGCTCCGCGAGAAGCGAAATCGCGAAAGGCTCCCAGTCCTTCGCGACATCGCGCAGCGCCGGCGCTTTGTATCCCAGGCGCACGTAGGGGAGCTCCGCCGGGGCCTTCACCGTGACGCGCTTGAGACCGCGCTGGGCCGGCTCGGCCAGCGGTTTGCGTGCGGGCATCGCCTTTCGCGCGAGCACGCCGTAATAACGCTGCGCCCACGCGAGAACCTTCCGCGGGTCGACATCGCCGACCACGACGACGATGGCGTTGTTCGGCGCATACCAATGCTTGTACCAGTCCCGGGCGTCCCGCCAGCTCATGTTCTCCAGGTCCTGCATCCAGCCGATCGTCGGCCACTTGTAGGGATGCGCGGCGAAGGCCGTGGAGAGCAGATTTTCAATGAGTAGCGATCGCGGACGGTCTTCGTAGCTGCGCCGACGCTCCTCCATCACCACCTTGATCTCCCGCGCGAACTCCTCCGGGCGGATCACGAGGTTCGCCATGCGGTCGGCCTCGAGCTGCATCGCCAGGGGAAGGCGGTCGCGGTGCACCTGCTCGTGGTAGACGGTGAAATCCGTGGAGGTGAACGCGTTGTCGCGTCCGCCCGCCTCCGCGACGAGCCGCGAGAACTCGCCTAGACCGAAGCGCCGGGTCCCCTTGAACATCATGTGCTCGAGCACATGTGCGACACCGGTCGTGCCGGGTGACTCGTCCATGCTGCCCGCTCGATACCATACCTGATGGACCACGGAGGGTGCGCGGTGGTCCTCCTTCACGATCAGGCGCAAGCCGTTCGTCAGGGTGAACTCGTGCGGGCTCGCCTGCACGCTCGAAGCTAGCGCGAGGGCAAGAAAAGCGGCGCGTGCGGGGGCCATTGCGACCGATGCTAAAATCCAGCGCTATTCTATAGCGGTTGGCCTATTCGTTTTTCCTTTGCCCATGCTCGAATTGTCTTCCAAGACCGCCCGCGAAGAAGTCTCCTGGGTCACCCGGCTCAAGGACGGGCTCGGAACAACGCGCGCGCAGCTCTCGGGACTATTCGCCGACCGAAGCGTCGATCCGGCGCTGTTCGAGGAGATCGAAACCGCGTTGCTCGCGAGCGACGCCGGCGCCGAGGCAACGCGGTTCCTGATCGCGGCCCTGCGCGTGCGCGCGAGCCGAGTCAGGACTGCGGAACAGCTGAAGTCCGCGTTGCGGGCAATGCTCGTCGAGCTGCTCGCCCCCCTCGAGGAGGCGCTCGATCTAACCGGCAAGAAACCGCGCATCATCATGCTCGCAGGGGTCAACGGCGCCGGTAAGACGACCTCGATCGGCAAGCTCGCGAGATACTTCCAAAATCGAGGTCTCTCGGTGCTGCTCGCTGCGGGGGACACGTTTCGCGCTGCGGCGCGCGAACAACTCACCGCTTGGGGCGAGCAAAACTCCGCCGTGGTCGTCGCCCAATCGGGCGGCGATCCCGGAGCGGTGGTCTACGACGCAGTCGCCGCAGCGCGCTCGCGCGGGATCGATGTGGTGATCGCCGACACCGCCGGACGGCTGCCCACGCAGTTGCACCTCATGGAGGAGATAAGTAGGATCAAACGAGGCATCGCCAAGGCGGAACCCGGCGCGCCCCACGAGGTGTGGCTCGTCCTCGACGCCAACACGGGCCAGAACGCGCTCAACCAGGTCAGGGCCTTCGACGACGCGCTCGGTCTCACGGGACTGATTCTCACCAAACTCGACGGCACCGCCAAGGGCGGGGTGGTGTGCGCAATCGCCCGGCAGCGTCCTCTGCCGCTCCGATTCATAGGCGTCGGCGAGGGGATCGATGATCTGCGCCCGTTCGCCGCCGACGAGTTCGTTTCGGCGCTTCTCGATTGACCGGCGGCGTGGCCATCATCTCGCTCCGCCAGGTCAGCAAGCGCTATCCGGGGGGATTCGAGGCGCTCAGGTTGGTCAGCTTCGCGGTCGAGCCGGGGGAGATGCTGTTCCTCACCGGCCACTCCGGTGCCGGCAAGACCACGCTTCTCAAGCTGATTGCCGCGATCGAACGCGCCAACGGCGGCGCGGTGCTCGTCAACGGCCAGAATCTCTCGGCACTGCGCCCGGCGGCGATCCCTTACCTGCGGCGCAATCTGGGCCTCGTGTTTCAGGGGCAGAAGCTGCTCTTCGACAGGAGCGTATTCGACAACGTCATGCTGCCGCTGATCGTGACCGGGCAGCCGTACCGCGAGGCGGCGCGGCGCGCACGCGCCGCGCTCGACAAGGTCGGTCTGCTTCAGCGCGAAAAGGCCAACCCCGTGACGCTCTCGGGCGGCGAGCAGCAGCGCCTGTGCGTCGCGCGCGCGGTGGTAAACCGGCCGGCGATCCTCCTCGCTGACGAGCCCACCGCCAGCCTGGACGCCGCTTACGCGGACGAAATCATGGAGATGTTCAGCGCCTTCAACCAGGTCGGTGTCACCGTGCTGGTTGCCACGCACGATCGACAATTGATCGGCAAGTACCGCAAGCGCGTCCTGACGCTTGACCACGGCAAGCTCCAATGAGGGCCTGGGTGCAGCATCACGGCTTGAGTTTCGTCCAGACGCTTGTGCGCCTGGCTCGGTCCCCGTTTGCCACGACGCTCAACGTCCTCGCGATCGGAGTCGCGCTCGCTCTCCCGTTCGGGGTCTATTGCGTGTTGGGCAATTTCGAGTCCCTGTCCCGCAACGCCTCGGTCGATCCTCAGCTCTCCGTGTTCCTCGCGAGAGACGCTGAGAAGGCCGAGATCGCCGGCGTCGAAACACGACTCAAAGGCGCCAGGGGCGTGAGCGCGGTGCGTTTCGTGTCCCGGGACGCCGCGCTCGTTGAGCTCAACCGCGTCGCAGGGATGCAAGAAGTGATCGCGAGCCTGCCGCAAAATCCGCTGCCGGATGCGTTCGTAGTGACGCTTTCTGGGAGCGATCCCGCGCTCGCGGACCGGCTCGAACTCGAGTTCAAGTCGCTCCCGAAGGTCGCCTACGTTCAAGCGGACTCGGCGTGGGTGAGACGCCTCGATGCCTTGTTGCGCCTGGGGCGAACTGCGGTATCCCTGCTCTCGGCATTGCTCGGCCTCGCTCTGGTGGCTGTGACTTTCAACACCATCCGCCTGCAGATCCTCACTCAGCGCGACGAGATCGAGCTGTGCCGTCTGATCGGCGCAACGCGCGCCTACATCCGCCGTCCCTTTTTCTATCTCGGGTCACTGCTCGGCCTGCTCGGAGGGATCGCCGCCCTCGCGATCGTGCTTTCCGGGCTTACGGTCCTGAATCGCGATCTGGCGGATCTCGCATACTTGTATGGCTCGAACATTCGCCTGCGATTTCCGACCTCGAACGAAATGATCTCGGCGCTGCTTGCGGCCGTCGCATTGGGTTGGCTGGGTGCCTACCTATCAGTGAGTAGACACTTACTCGAAGCAGACCGGGACTAGGGCTGAATCCGGCCCAAATCAAGAAGAACCCAGAGGCATCGGATCGGGAACCGGGTCCCGCCTTTAGCACTCTAAGATCGAGAGTGCTAAAATCGCCGTTCTGGCAACAGCGCCGGAGGAAACAACAGATGACCCGCACAATGTCACTTCCCGTACCCGTAGGAAGCTTGGAAAGCTACATCCAGGCCGTCAATCGGTTTCCGATCCTTTCGTTCGAAGAAGAACGCGACCTCGCTCGCAAATTCAGGTCCGAGAACGACGTCGAAGCGGCTCGCCACCTGGTGCTTTCGCACCTTCGCCTGGTGGTCGCCATCGCCCGCGGCTACATGGGTTACGGCCTGCCGCAGGGAGACTTGATCCAGGAAGGCAACATCGGCCTCATGAAAGCGGTCAAGCGCTTCGATCCGGAACGCGGCGTACGGCTCGTTTCGTTCGCGGTCCACTGGATCCGTGCCGAGATCCACGAGTTCGTGCTGCGCAACTGGCGCATGGTGAAGGTCGCCACCACCAAGGCGCAGCGAAAACTTTTCTTCAACCTTCGCAGCATGAAGCCCTCGCTCGGCCCGTTGACGCAAGCCGAGATCGGGTCCATGGCCAAGCAGCTTCGCGTCAAGCCCGAGGAGGTTGCCGAAATGGAGATGCGGCTCGCGGGCCAAGAGATCTCGCTGGAGCCGGCAAGCGACGAGGACGAGTCGTATACGCCGATCGCCTACCTGGCCGACCGCTCGCCGGAGCCCTCCGAGATCGCCGAGACGAAGCAGGATGAATCTCTGCGGGCGCGCGGTCTGGAGACCGCACTCGCGAGCCTCGATACGCGCAGCCGTCGCATCATCGAAGCGCGCTGGCTGCGGGAAAAGGACTCGGCAACGCTGCACGAACTTGCCGCCGAGTTCAAGGTGTCCGCCGAGCGCATCCGCCAGATCGAGGCCAAAGCGCTTGCGAAAATGAAAGACGTGATCGCCACGGCATAAGTACGCTGCCGGGCGGTCCTTACGAAGCCGCGGCGTGCCCGCGGCTTTTTATTTTCCCCCGAACACGATGTAGCGATTCCGGCCCTGCTGCTTGGCCATATAAAGCGCCTGGTCGGCGCGCTGGATCAAGTCCTCGGAGGAAGTCTCCTTTTCCGGGATGAGCGAAACGATTCCCTGACTAAGGGTGACATTCCGATCGACTGCCGAGCGCTCGTGCGGGATCGCCAAGCCTTCGATCACTCGAGACACCGCCTGAGCCACGTCGACCGCGCCATCTAGGACGGTACCTGGCAGGACCATTGCGAACTCCTCTCCGCCGTAACGGGCGGCGAGGTCCGCCGGACGCCTGCCCGCTGAGCTGAGCGCAGCCGCCACCCGCCGCAGACAGTCGTCGCCGGCTTGGTGACCGTAACAGTCGTTGAAGGCCTTGAAGTGATCAACGTCGGAGAGAATCAGCGAAAGCGGCTGCCGCTCGCGCGCGCCGCGACGCACTTCAGTCACCAAGTAGCTGTCGAAATAGCGCCGGTTGGCAATTCCGGTCAGTCCGTCTTGCCGTGACAGCTTTTCGAGCTCGCGGTTGGCCGAAGCGAGGTCGCGCGACATCTCGAGCTGCTTGGAACGCATGGATTCGAGTCGTTGCAGCGCTCGGATTTTCGCGTTCAGCACGACGAAGCTCACCGGCTTGACGAGGTAGTCGTCGCCGCCCGCCTCGATCGCGCGATTCAGGTCCTGATCGGCTTCCTTCGAGCTCAGGAAAATGATCGGCACCCACTCGTCGGCCTTGGTCTCGCGCATGTGCCGCGCGGATTCGTAGCCGTCCATGATCGGCATCACGACGTCGATGAGCACGAGGCCCGGCCGGTCCTGTCGGTACATCTGCAAAGCCTGCTCGCCGTCATTCGCCTCGACCACTGAGTGCCCCATGCGCTCGAGCAGGCCCCTGAGCGCGGCCCGGATCGTGGGGGAGTCGTCGACGACGAGGATTTTCATCGCTGCCTGGGCACCCTAACTCCGGTTAGGCACTCAAGCATACAACTATTTCACACTCGACTCGGCCCGGACGGGACCGGTGGCTCGATTTTCAGCCGGACGCGTTCAACAGGATGCGAACATCGGCTGCGAGGTTGGCTGCGTTGCCGTGGCGCACGAACAGGCGCAGCCTCCCCTGCGGATCGAAAATGTAGCTGCCCGCCGTGTGATCCACGGTATAGCCGTCCGGTGTCTTTCCCGGCGCCTTCTGATAGAACACCTTGAAGTCTTTTGCGACCCTGGCGGTCGCGGCGGAATCGCCGTAGAGCCCGAGAAAACTGGGGTCGAATGCCGGCACGTAGTTCGCGAGAAGTTCTTGCGTGTCGCGCTCCGGGTCGACCGTGACGAACAGCACCTGCAGCCGCTTTCCGTCCTCGCCGAGTTGATCCTTGACCGCCTTGAGCTCGGCAAGGGTCGTCGGACATACGTCCGGGCAGCGTGTATAGCCGAAGAACATCACCACCGCCTTGCCGCGGAAATCGGCAAGAGTGCGCGCCTTGCCCGTGTGGTCGGTGAGCGCAAAATCCTTGCCATAATCGGCGCCCGTGACATCCGTGTTCTTGAACGACGGACGCGACCCGCCGCAGCCGGCAAGCACGAATGCGGCGAAGACAAGCCCGACCCACGTCCGCAGGCAGGCGCTCACTTGAAAAAATGATGATCGACGAGGAGCGCGGCGAAGAGCGCCGCGAGATACGCGATCGAATAGCGGAAAGTGCGCCGGGCGAGCGCATCGGTGTAGCTTACGTAAAGGCGCACCGCGTAACCCAGGAATATTCCGTTCAAAACGACTGCGGCGGCGAGATAGATCCAGCCGCTCATGCCGTAGGCGAAAGGGAGCAGCGCCGAGGCGAACAGAATCAGCGTGTAGAGCAGCACGTACAGGCGAGTAAAGCGGTGCCCGTGCGTGACGGGCAGCATCGGGAGTCCCGCCTTGGCGAAATCTTCGGTGCGATAGAGCGCGAGCGCCCAGAAATGCGGCGGGGTCCACGCGAAGATGATAAGGAAAAGAAGCAGCGCCTCGGGGGCGACTCCGCCGGTGACGGCGGCCCAACCGAGCACGGGCGGCATCGCCCCGGAGGCTCCGCCGATCACGATGTTCTGCGGGGTCATGGGTTTGAGCAAGACCGTGTAGACCACGGCGTAGCCGATGAACGTAAAGAAGGTGAGCCACATGGTGAGCGGATTGACGAGTGCGTACAGCACCCACAGCCCGGTACCGCCGGCTGCGCCGGCGAACGCGAGCGTCTGAAGCGACGTGAGCTCCCCACGGGGTAGCGGCCTGTACCGAGTGCGCGTCATGACCGCGTCGATCTTCCGCTCCACCAGGCAGTTCACCGCCGCCGCCGCGCCCGCCACAAGCCAGATGCCGATGGTCGCGGCGAAGAGAAGCTTCGGCGGCACCATGCCCGGAACGGCGAGGAACATGCCGATGACGGCGCAGAACACGATCAATGACACCACGCGCGGCTTGGTGAGGCTCAGAAACTCGCGCAGGCGGAAGCGGGCAGCGGTCGAAGCGAGTTGCATGAGCGAAATTTTATCACGCTCGCCTCCGACTCTAACCGACGCGCGATGCCTTGAGCAGCCGCGCGAGGTCTTTCACCATCCGCTGTGCATCGGGATCGCCCGAGAACCGCAGCATCAGGTTGCCAAGGGGGTCCAATAGGTAGATGTGATCGGAGGGGTCCCGCGCCGCGGGGAATTCCGCAAGGAAAGGCCTGCCCGGCGCGCGCATGACGCGCAGGCCCTCGTGGTCGCGCAAGAGCGCGGCAGCGGGTGGCGCGGCATCGGCGAGCAGCCACGTTCGCTCGATTCGCTCGGCGTCCTTGCCCTGCGCGAGGCGCACTTGGCGCATGTAAACGAGTTTTTTTCTGCAGCCTTCGGCGCAGGCGCCGGAGTCGATTTGCAGCAGCACCCATCTGCCGCGCAACTGCGAGAGCCGGAACGGGCTGCCGTCCAAGGTCCGCAGTTCGGGGTCTGAGATGGCGCGGGCTTCGATCAGCTCGCCGTCATTCAGCCGCGACTGCGGCTGCCATACGAAGTAGGCGAGCCAGGCCGCGACCGTGGGTGCGGCGCAAAGCGCGAGGATCGCGAACGCGATGCGCCTGCCGCGACGACGGCCCTCAGTTGCGCTCGGAATCGGCTCGCTTGAAGCTGAGAGCGACATAGAGGACGGCGGCAAGCGCCGCGAACGAATACCACTGAAGCGCGTAGCTGCGATGCCGATCCACGCCGGTATCGGGACGCTCCCATTCGCGCGCGAGGCCGTCCTGAGCGTCGCTTGTCTGCTCGATCACGAACGGCTGAAGCCCGAGCCCGAGCCGCTTCTCCTCCAGCTCCGGCACGAGGTTCTGGCGCAAGGGACCCAAAGCCGCTTCCGGAGCGAGCTCAATGAAGCGCCGGCTTGGCGCCACCGCGATGCCCTCGATCGTTTGCACGTTCTCCGGGGTCGGGACCGCAGGCAGCCTGGAACGCTCGCCCGCCGCGATCCAGCCGCGGTTGACGAGGACGTGGAGCCCCTCGCCGCCTTCGAGCTTGAGTGGTGTCAGCACATGATAGCCGGCAGCGCCGTGCAGCACCTTGTTGTCGAGGAGGAGTGCGGCGCGCGCGACGAAACGGCCGCGCGCGCTGACGCGTCGGCGCTCGAGGGCGGAGGCGTCCAGTCGCACCGAAGGCACCGAAAATACCGGGCCGCTGGCCGCTTCGTCGAGCTTGCGACCGAGCTCGAGTTTTTCCTCGGCGCGCCGCGTCTGCCAGTTGCCGAGCGAAATCGTGAGCGCTATGAAACCCGCGGCCGCGACGCTCGATGCGACCCCCGGACGGAATACTCTCCCGCCGATGCGGATTCCAGTCATGATTTCACAAGGTGTACACTCGGGCCGGAAGGTTCACGCCGCCGCGCCGTGAAAATCGTCGTCATTCTATTCTTCGTCGCGATTCTGGCGAGCTTGGGCTCGGCGCTGTTTTTTCTCGTGACCGACGGCGGCCAGTCCAAGCGCACCGTGAAAGCGCTCGCGTTTCGCGTCGGATTGTCGCTGGCCCTGTTCCTGTTGCTAATGGTCGGTTACTACTTCGGCCTCATCCCAGGCAAGATCAGCTGAGGCAAAAAGCCGCATGCGAAGTACGGCGCACCAGCTCCCTAAAGCCAGTACACGAAAATGAACAGGCCCAGCCACACGACATCGACGAAGTGCCAGTACCACGCGACCGCCTCAAACGCGAAATGGTTTTCGGGCCTGAAGTGGCCGGCGAGACAACGAGCCAGAATCACGGCCAGCATGAGCGTGCCCAGGGTCACGTGGAATCCGTGGAAGCCGGTGAGCATGAAGAACGTCGAGCCGTAGACACCAGTCGAGAGCTTCAGGTTGAGATCGGAATAGGCATGGCCGTATTCATAGGCCTGGAAGCAGAGGAAGGTGACGCCGAGCGCCACCGTGAAGAGCATGAAGAGCGCGAGCTGTGCGCGCTTCCCCTCCTTGAGCGCCCAGTGGGCGATCGTGACCGTAACACCCGACGAGAGGAGGAGCAGCGTATTGATCGCTGGAATGCCCCAGGCCGCCATCGGCGTGAACGGATCCCTGAAAACCGGCCCGGCTGTGGGCCATTGCGCGGCGAAATCCGGCCAGAGCAGCTTGTTGTCGATGCTTCCCAGGTCGGGCACCGCGAGTAGCCGGGTGTAGTAGAGGGCCCCGAAAAAAGCGGCGAAGAACATTACCTCCGAGAAGATGAACCAGCTCATGCCCCAGCGAAACGAAACGTCTTCCCAGCGCCCGTACTTGCCGCCCTCGGACTCGCGGATCACGTCGCCGAACCAGCGCGCCATCATGAAGGCGAGGAGGGCGAGCCCGGCGAAAACGATGTAGCGCCCGGGTTCCCAGCCGTTGAACCAGCCGGCGGCGCCGGTCGCCATGCAGAACAGGGCGGCCGATCCGAAGATCATCCAGCGGGACGGCTGCGGGACGTAGTAGTGCTGAGCGCGATCGCTCATCTTGCTCTCCTCCCCTTACGCGGCCCTGCCGACGATGAACTTCACCAGCAGGACCAGGCTCAGTACGAAAATCGCGGCCCCTATGAGGCCGGCGATGATCACCTGCGCCGGCTTCAGCTGCGTCAGGTCCGACTCGTGCGCCGTGCGCGCCCTGATGCCGAGAAACGACCAGAGCACCGCCTTGGCGACCTGCAGCGGTGACGCGGACTTCGGCGTTTGCTCGCTCGCCATTGCCGTCATCCTCCGCTCCCGCGCGCCCCGTTCACCTCGAAGAAGGTGTAGGACAGCGTGACTGTATTGAGCTCGGGCGGCAGCTGCGGATCGATCACGAAAACCACCGGCATTCTGCGCACTTCGCCCGGAGCGAGCGTCTGCTGCCGGAAGCAGAAGCATTCCATCTTTCTGAAATAGAGCGCCGCCTGTTGCGGGCTGTAGCTCGGAACGGCTTGTCCTGTCACGGACCGCTCGAGCGTGTTCCTGACCTCGTACACGACTTGAGTCACCTCGCCCGGGCGCACCGACACGCTAGCCTGGAGCGGTTTGAAGGTCCAGGGCAGGCGTTGCGCGTTCGCGTCGAATTCGATCGAGATATTTCGCGTGGTATCCACTTGAGTGTTCTGCGCCGCCGCAGCGTCCGGCTGAAACACGTTCCGGATGCCCGTTACCTCGCAAATCCTCTCGTAGAACGGCACCAGCGCGAACCCAAAGCCGAACATCACGGTCGCGACCACCAGCAGCTTTTTCATAAGTTTCCGGTTGGCCTGCCCGCGATTCTCTGTCTGCTGTGTCATTTGAGTATCACGTACTTGAGCATGATCCCCAGAAAGAAGACGAGCGCGATCGAGCTGAGCACCAGCGCGGTCCACCGGTTGTTGCGCCTCTGCTCGCGTTCAGGCGTCATCCCAACACCGGTTGCTCGTGGAAGCTGTGGTAGGGAGCGGGACTCGGCAGATGCGTCCACTCGAGCGTGTCGGCGCCGTCCCAGGGCCGTTGCACTGCCTTTTCGCCCTGCCGAAGCACGGTCACTTTCAGGATGATCCACAGGAACAGGATCTGAGAGAGCCCGAAGCCGAACGCTCCGATCGAGGCGATCTCGTTGAACTCGGCGAACTGCAGCGCATAGTCGGGAATCCTCCGCGGCATCCCGGCCAGACCTAGGAAGTGCATCGGGAAGAAGGTGACGTTGAAGAAGATCATCGACAGCCAGAAGTGCCATTTTCCGAGCTTCTCGTCGTACATCCTACCGGTCCATTTGGGCACCCAGAAGTAAAATCCCGCGAAGAGCGAGAAGAGCGACCCCGCCACCAGTACGTAGTGGAAATGCGCCACCACGTAATAGGTATCCTGCAGCTGGATGTCGATCGGCATGATCGCGAGGATGAGGCCGGTGAACCCGCCCATGGTAAACACGAAGATAAAACCTACGGCAAACAGCATCGGCGTCTCGAAGCTCATCGAGCCGCGCCACATGGTCGTGAGCCAGTTGAACAC
>JACXTT010000145.1_pt1 | contig 107836 bp, 92 predicted proteins | sample 9270951 | NCBI WGS metagenome assembly JACXTT01 (sample SAMN15532306, study PRJNA645909) | rock metagenome | isolation source: weathered quartz diorite | place: Puerto Rico | collected 2017-06-21 | reverse complement strand
GGCTGTTACACAGCACCACTGTTTGAACGGCCTCGACTGACGAGTCCCGCAGTCGACAGCATACGGTTCATTTGATCTTCACCGGCGCGTTAGCGCCGTTCACCCGCTCGGGATGACGGTGGCTTACGATCGCGTGCCTTGGTTTCTTTCTCTCAGTCGCGGCGCGTGCGCGCGCCGTCGCCCGCTCGGGATGACGGGGACGATCTTCGCGATGGCGAACGCGCGGCGAAGCATCGTGCCGAGTGGGTCGCCATGGATCAACTTCCGCGATAGGTCGAGTAGCCGAAGGGCGAGACGAGCAGTGGCACGTGGTAATGCTGCGACGGATCCTTGATCTCGAAAGTGATCGCGGTCTCAGGGAAGAACGTCTCTCCCTTGAAGTAGTCGCCGGTGTCGAACGTGATGCGGTAGATGCCGGCGGACGGCTTCTCGACGAGCCGCAGACGGCCGTCGCTGTCGGTCTGGCCGAGACAGACGACGTCGAAGCCGCCCTGATCGAATTCGAGGGTGATCTTCACGCCCGCTGCCGGGCGGCCTTTGGAAGTGTCGAGCACGTGTGTGGAGATGCCCATCGTTACGTCACCAGCTTGTTCAGGCGGAGGTGCATGATCTTACGCTGCTCTTCCGCGGCGACGCGGAGCTCCGTCGCGGCATCATTGGCTAACCGTTCGTTGCACAACTGCAGCATCTCGTCTGCGCTCCTGCCGGTCGCGCAGACGATGTAGATATGGCCGAAGCGCTCTTCGTATTTGCGGTTCGCATCCGCGAGCTCGAGCATCGTCTGCCTGGCGGCGTCGCGTGTGCCGCTCTGCTCCTGCGCGGACCAGGCGCCGCCTTTCTTCTCGCCGATGCGCGGATGCGCGGCGAAGGCTTCCTGCCAGTCCTTTTCGGTGAGTGAAGACCAGATTTCGTCGGAGGTCGCAAACGGATTGCTCATCGGACGTGCGGCGAGCATGCGTCGCGTCCATTCCGATGATCCGCAGACGCGGCGCAACGGCGCGTCATCTGCGAGCGTGTTGATCGCCTGCGCGATCATCGTTCTGCGGCCGCTCTCCGTCGCACGGCCCCACACGCGCATGCGCGCGACGCCGCCATCGGGGTAGACCGTGAGGCGAATATGAGTTGCCTCTCCCTCCACGTGATAGACGTGGCGCGTGTCGGCCAGCATCTTCGTACGCGGAAGGATCTCGTTCCAGGTCTCGCCATCGAGCGAGGCATCGAGCGACGCGGTATCGGGAAAGTTGCCTTTGAACCAGCTCGTGTCGAGCTCGATGCGGCGCACCTGCGCTTCGCAAGCGAGTTTCACGATGACCCAGTCTGTATGGCCCAATCCTCGGCTGCGCCGCGTTTCCCAGCCGTCGCTCATGTTGAACGCGCGGCCCGGCATGATCAGGTTGTGCTTCGGGCCGAAGAACATGTCGCTGCAGGTGAGCACCTGGCCACCATGTTCGATCGCCGCGAGATCGAGCTCGTTGTCGAGTCCACCTTCGCGATGCCAGTCCGGTATGACCTCGCCGTACACGCGCAGACGCGCGACGCCGCCATCGGGATAGATGTGGAATCGCAGATGCGTGAAGGCGAGCGATGAGTCGATCGCGAATTCGTTTTCGATATTGCCCTGCAGCTCCGACTTCGGGAGGACCTCGATCCAGTTCGTCAGCGCCTCGTCTGGCGTCTCGAAGGGCGCCACGCAGGCTTCGATCGATGCGTGAGAGGGATAGTTCCCGCGAAAGAATGCGGTGTCGATGACGACACCGCGGATCACGCCGGGTGCGCCGAGGCGGACGATCGCGAAGTCGTGGCCAGGGACGCGCTTGCGGCGCGACTCCCAGCCATCCATCCATTTGCCGCGATCGGTATATTCATGTTCCTTCCACACCGCCGCGGGTTGTTTGACGAGATTCTCTTTTTCGGCGAAGTAGTCGTCCGTCGCGTAAAGGACGGAGCCGCCGAGGCGTTCCGAGGCGAGATCGACGAGATCACGAAAGGTTGTCATTTGCGAATCCATTGGCCGATCACTGCGTCTCCCGCCTTCGTCCCGCGGACGTAGGTCGCGCTCACGACTCCGTACAACTCGTGTCCCGTGTAGGGCGTGACCTTGTGGCGATGCTCGATCATCGACGGCTCGATGCGGAAGGTTGCATTGGGGTCGAAGACTGTGAGGTCGGCATCATAACCGGGCGCGAGCTTCCCCTTGCGGTGACCGATGCCAGCCAGGCGCGCGGGCCCTTCGCTCATCAGGCGCGACACCGTTTCCAGCGCGATGCCGCGCCTGCGCGCCTCGGTCCATACGATGGGCAGCGCGAATTGCAGCGAGGAGATGCCGCCCCATGCGTGCGCGAAGTTGCCTTCGCTGAGTTTCTTCAGTTCAGGTGTGCAGGGCGAGTGATCGCTGACGATCGCGGTGATCAGTTCGTCGCTGATGCCGCGCCAGAGCTGCTCGCGGTTCTGATGCTCCCGGATCGGCGGCGCGCATTTGTATTGCGGCGCGCCGTCGGGAATCGACTTGGCATCGAAGTAGAGATAGTGCGGCGTCGTCTCCGCGGTGAGGCCGATGCGCTTGTCGCGGGCGCTTGCGATCGTCTCGAGCCCACCGGCCGAGGAGAGGTGGACGATGTGCGCGCGAGCGCCGCTGTGCGCAGCCGCGTGAGATACGAGCTCGATCGCCGCGTTCTCCGCGGCGCTCGGGCGCGAGGCGAGATAGCTCGCATACGCACGCGGATCGCCATGAACGTCGTGAATGTGCTCCGGCAGTTCGGCGTGAACCAGAAGCGGAGCGTCGCTGTCGCGCAGCGCATCGAGCGCGAGGCGGAGACCGTCGGAGTCGAGGTTGCCGAATTCGGGAACGCCGCTGTCGACGAGAAAGCATTTGAAGCCGGCGGCGCCGTGCGCGAGCATGTCGCGCAATTCAGGCGCGTTGCCCGGGACCGCGCCGCCCCACAGCGCGACGTCGACGCGCAGCTTTCTTTCCATCGATTCGGCTTTGCGCATGAGCGCAGCGACGGAGGTCGTCGGCGGGATGGAGTTGAGCGGCATGTCGACGATCGTCGTGACGCCGCCCGCCGCCGCGGCGCGCGTCGCGGTCTCGAAGCCTTCCCACTCGGTGCGGCCGGGCTCATTGACGTGCACGTGCGAGTCGACGACGCCGGGCATGATCGTGAGATCGCCGTAGTCGGTGATGTCGCCTTCGACATCGTCGAAGTGAGCGATGCGCTCGATCCGGCCGTCACGGATATGGATCGACGCGGCGCCGTATCCGAGAACGTTGGTGGAGCGAATGATCATAGGCAACGCCAGATCTTAAGTTGGTTTTCGGGGGTCGCACCTGGAAAATCAACTTAACGCGGCATGGTGCGCGATCAGTCGTTCGCCGGCCGGCGAACGTTCGTGGCGAGCCGCATCTTCTCCAGCAGAACGATGACGTACCAGCCGAAGTCGATCTGCCACAGGGTCCAGCCGAGACGTGCAGCCCATGGCTTGGCGTGGTGGTTGCCGTGCCAGTTCTCACCCTGAAAAAAATGGAGAGGCGCGAGCCAGGCGATGTTCTGCGACGAGTCTTCGCCCGGCTGCCGCCCGGCGCGCATGTGCGCAATGCTGTTGATGAAGCACTGCGCGTGCAGCGAGGTCACGAGGCGCATGGGGCCAAGCCAGAAGAACGCGGTCCATCCGAACGGCAGACCCCAGAAGAGGGAGATGGCCAGCAGGGGAATCTGCGCTCGATTCCAGAATCGGTATTGCGGCTTGTCGAGATCGGGGCACCAGCGCGGAAGGGGAACGTTTCCCGCCTGCCAGAGCCAGCGCAGATGCGCCCACCAGAATCCGCCAATCCAGGGACTCGAGATGTCCTCGGGCGTCTCGACTTTCGCGTGGTGCTGGCGGTGGTTAGCCGTCCAGCTGTCCGGCGCGCCCGAGCCGTTGAACATCGCGAAGAAAATGAGTACGTGCCGGATGAGCGGGTTGAGCTTGACCGACACGTGGGCGAGACTCCGGTGATAGCACACCGTCACACCGAGCCCGCCGAACCACGCGAAACCTACGGTGATCGCCGCGACACGCCAGCCGGGCCGCGGGAAGGCAAAGAGGCCGATGACCGCGAGGAGATGAATGGCAACTAGATAGAAGAAGGTCGCGCGATCGCCCTTGGCGGGCTTCCACCAGGGCGCTTTCCATGGCTCGGGGCCGAGACTAGAGACAATCGGAGTACTCAATCGATCCTTTTTGGTTGCGGGTGGGATAGAACCGGCGGAAGCATCTTAAGTTGGTTTTCGGGGGTCGCACCTGGAAAATCAACTTAACGGCGTCCCCAGCGCTTCGAATCAGCCGCCGGCCGGGACCGCCGACGGCTCCGGCCTGGACGCCCGCGCTCCAGTGAGCCGCAGCAGGATTTCTTCTCCTGTTGCCGGTGCATTGATCTTGCCATCGGCGACGTAACTCAGCGCGTTCTTCACTGCCATGAACACGGAGATGCCGAGGAGTAGCGGCGGCTCGCCGACGGCTTTGCTGCCGCGGATGTTCACCGTGTTCTCCTCGTTCACGATCGTGTCGACGTTGAAGATCTCCGGCAGGTCGCCGATGTTCGGGATCTTGTACGTCGTCGGTGAATGCGACAGCAGCTCGCCATTCGCCGCATAGCGCAGCTCTTCATTTGTCAGCCAGCCCGTGCCCTGCACGAATGCGCCGGTGATCTGGCCGCGATCGATGCCGGGATTGATCGACTTGCCGATATCCATCAGCAGATCGCTGCGCAGAATCTTCATATGTCCCGTGAACCGATCGATCTCCACCTCGGACACCGCCGCGCCCTGCGTGAAGTAGAGAAACGGCGAGCCGACTCCGTTTTCAGGATCCCAGTCGATGCCCTTCGTCGCGTAGAAGCCGCGCTCGCCGAGTGAGACTCGTTCGAGGTAGCACTTCCTGACGAGCTTCGGCCACGGCACTTCCGCGAACCCCCGCTGGAAATGTTCCTGCGCGACAGCTTCCATCCGCGCGCGAATGCGCACGCACGCATCGACGGCGGCACTGCCGTTCATGTCCGCCGCGCTGGAGGCCGCGGTCGCGGACGTGTTGTTGTTCTTCTCGGTCGACGTGATCATGACGATCACCATCTCCGGATCGATTCCTAACTCTTCGGCCACCAGCTGCTTGATCTTCGTGTTGACGCCCTGGCCCATTTCCGTCGCGCCGGTCGAGACCTGCACGGAGCCGTCGAGATAGATGTTGACGAGCGCATTGGCCTGATTGAGGAACTTCGTGTTGAAGGAGATGCCGAACTTCACCGCGGTACACGCGATGCCGCGCAGGTGCGTCTCCGACTTCCTGTTGAACGCCGCGACCTTCGCGACGCGCGCACGATAGTCGGAGGTCCGCTCGAGCTGATCGAAGATCTTCGGCAGCATGTTGTTCCGGACGACCTGCCGGTACGGGGTCGTGTTGCGATCTTCGAATCCGTAGAGGTTGCGCTTGCGCACGTCGAAGGGATCGAGGCCGAGGTGGAGGGCGATCTCCTCCATGATGTGCTCGATCGTGATCGCGCCCTGTGGTCCGCCGAAGCCGCGGAACGCGGTGTTCGGCGGATAGTTCGTGCGGCACACGGTGCCGGTGATGTCGGCATTCGCGAGGTAGTACGCGTTGTCGATGTGCGTCATGGCGCGTGCCATGACCGCGGTCGAGAGATCGGCATACGCGCCGCCATCGGAGTAGAGATCGGCGCGCAGCGCGGTGATCGTGCCGTCGTTCCTGAACGCGACCTTGTAATCGTTCTGAAACGGATGCCGGCCGCCGGTCGCGCGCATGTCGTCATCCTTGTTGTAGACGATGCGCGCGGGCCGCTTCGTCAGATGCGCGACGAGCGCGGCCATTGCTGCGGGATGGGTCGCCTGACATTCCTTGCCGCCGAAGCCGCCGCCCATCCGCTTCGTCAGCACGATGACTTTATTGATCGGGAGTCCGAGGAGGTGCGCGATCACTTCCTGGACCTCGGATGGATTCTGCGTCGAGGAGTGAATGGTGAGCTGATCGTATTCGCCGGGCTGTGCGATCGCGGCCTGCGACTCGAGATAGAAGTGATCCTGTCCGCCGTTGATCCAGGTGCCCTCGAGGATGTTCTCGGCGCTGGCGAATGCGGCATCGACATCGCCGCGACGGATGTGGCGCACTGGTCCGATGAACTCCCTGCGGCGCTTCGCCTCGTCGATCGTGAAGATTGGCTCGAGCTTCTCGATGTCGATCGTGATCGCCTTCTTCGCCGCAGCGATGGCCTCGCGATGTTCCGCGGCGATCACGACGATCGGATGGCCGATGAACGTGACCTCGTCTTCAGCGAGCAAAAGCTCGTCCTGAATGATTGCGCCGAAGCGATTGTGATGAAGATCCTTGTGCGTGTAGAGCGCGACGACTCCGGGGACGTTGCGCGCGGCGCCCAGCTCGAGCGAGCGGATGCGCCCATGTGCGACGGGCGAGAAGAAAAAGTCGACGATCAATTCGTTGCGCGCGAGCGGGATGTCGTCGATATAGACCGACTCACCGGAGACGTGACCACGCGCAGAATCATGGGGGATGTTCTTTCCGACGGCGGGCATCCGCGTAGTGTAACGCGCCGCTAGCGCTCGTCGAGCGTGACGCGCCAGATGTCGCCTTCGAAGTGGCGCTCGGACCAGTAGATCCATTGGCCGTCGGCTGACATCTTCACCCGCGAGGGATCGGCGGAGTCGACCTGGACCGGAAGCTCGGTGACGGACTTCGTGTCGAGGCCGACCAGCTTGATTCGGTTCTTGTCGTTGACGATGAGACCCTTCCCGTCGGGCGTCCAATCCGCGGTGCTGCCGAAATTCAGGATCTCCTGATACTGATGAGTGAGCGTGTCGTACTGAATGACTTTGGGTTCGAAAAATTCGTCGGCAGTCCGCTCGAAGTTGCCGAGGATGTAGCGCGAATCGGGAGACCAGGAAGTGCCGACGAAATGGAATCCAGCAATCGGCGCAGGGGGGAACTCGACCGGCTTTGTTGCGGGCAACGACGCAAGCGAAAGGAGAAAGCTCTTTGTCTCGTTGTTCGTAAGGAGCGTCTTGCGATCGGGAGAGACGACGGGATACCAGAGTCCTTGCGGTGTATCGGTGATGCGCAGCAACCCTGTTCCGTCAGGATTGATCTGCCAGATCTGCTGGGTGCCCGAGCGATTCGAGTAGTAGACGATCTTTCCATCGGGTGTCCACGAGACGCCGCGCTTGCGCTCGGGGCTGTCCGTGATCTGTCTCGAATCAGTTCCGTCTGTCTTGACGACAAAGAGTTGTTCGTCACGATCGAAGGTTGAATAGGCGATCGATTGTCCGTCCGGGGAGAGATCGTAGAGAAAGATCGGCATGGAGCCGCCGACGATCGTCGAGAGCTCGCTCCCGTCGCGCCGCGCGCGCCGAATGCCGTCGTAACGCTCATGCGATGCGAAGAGCAACTGCCGTCCGGACCGATCGATGGTGAAGTGTGCGGCGTAACGTGCGGGGAGGTTGATCGGCTGAGGCTCGCCTCGTGGCGTCCCGCTCTTCTCATCGATCCCGATGCGCCAGAGTCCCATCGTGCCCCCTCGATCGGATGCGAAGTAGATCGTGCGGCCGTCCGGTGCCCAGATCGGATTCCAGTCGAGTGCCGCATCGCGGGTCAGCGCGACGGGCTTCGCATTCGCCGTGTCGGGATCGATCGTGTAGATGTCGCGTTGCGAGGTCTTGCTGTCGGCGATCCAGTACGCGATGCGATTGCCATGCGGCGACCAGCTCGGTTGCGTGGGACGGTTCTCGCGCGTGAGCAAGCGCTTTTCCCCGCTCTTCACATCGATGATCCAGAGCTCGCTGTTGGTGCTGCGGCCGCGCGGATTGAACTCCGTCGTCTCGGTCGCGCAGACGATGTGCGAGCCGTCGGGAGACCAGGAAGGGTTGTAGCCGAAATCGCTGATGCGGCGCACGGCCTCGCCGGTTGCGCCCATGATGAAGAGCCCGCCGCCGCTGCGCTGCGATCGAAACACGATCTGCGAGCCGTCTGGCGAGAATGCAGGCTCCCAGTTGTCGCTCTTCGATTCCTTTGTGAGATTGATCGCGTTCCTGCCATCGATCCGCTGCAGATAGATGTCTCCGCTGCCGAACGGTCCGCTCACATAGACGAAGGTTTTGCCGTCGGGAGCGATGCTGGGGTATGCGTCTTCACCCGGCTGATAGGTGAGTTGTGCCGCGTCGGTGACCATCATCTGCGGCTTGCGCACGCGGAAGCCGCTGCGATACAGCAATCCGATCGTGAGGAGAATCGCGGCGATGACCGGCGCCGCGACGATCAGAGGAATGCGCGAGCGGCTCTTCGCGGGCAGTGCGGTCGTGCGTGCTGTGGCGGAGCTTCCCGAAATCGATTGCAGATGAAAGGCGAGATCGCGCACGGACTGGAATCGCTCGTCGGGGCTCTTCTCGAGACAGTGGCGCACGATGCTGGCGAGCGCGGGGGGCGCGTCGCCGCTGATCGTCGTGAGCTCGGGCGGATCGCTGTGGAGGATCGCGCTCATCAGATCGGCCGCGGTGTCGCCGCCGAATGCACGCTTGCCGGTGACCATCTCGAAGAGCACCGCGCCGAAGGAGAAGATGTCCGAGCGATGGTCGGCTTTCTGGGCGCGCACCTGCTCCGGCGACATGTACGCGACGGTGCCCATCACGACGCCCGGAGTCGTAGCGAGCCGTTCGGTCGGCGCATCGGGGTTGGTGCTGTTGCTGGTTAGTTTGGCGAGACCGAAATCGAGAATCTTCACCCGGCCATCGCGGCAGACGAAGAGGTTCTCAGGCTTGAGATCGCGATGAATGATGCCCTTTTCGTGCGCGGCAGCGAGACCCGTCGCAGCCTGAATCGCGTAGTCGGCCGCCTTGCGCAGGGGGATGCGTCCGTTCTGGAGCTTCTCGCGGATTGTCTCCCCTTCGAGCAGCTCCATCGCGATGTAGGCGATGCCGTTGTCGGTGCCGGCATCGAAGATCGTGACGAGGTTCGGATGATTGAGCGAGCCCGCGGCGCGGGCCTCCTGTTCGAAGCGCTTCACGCGCTCCGCGTCATTGGCGAACGAAGCGGGCAGAATCTTGACCGCGACGTCGCGGCCGAGGCGCTCGTCGCGAGCGCGCCAGACTTCACCCATGCCGCCGGCGCCGATGGCGGTGGTGAGCTCGTAGGGGCCGAGTTGCATCCGTTCAAGAATACGACGGTGACCTCCATTAGGATGTGTGCACGATGAGCGACATTCCGGAGCTGTTTCGCTTGAACGTCGAAGTCGGCGATCTCGAAGCGGCGATCGCGTTTTACGACTGCCTTTTCGGTATTGCCGGCCGCCGCGATCGCGGCGCGCGTGTCTACTACGACGCAGGGCCGGTGATGCTGCAGGTCGTCGAAGTGTCGCAGCCGCATCCCGCAGCGAAGGCGCTCTACTTCACCGTGAGGGATCTCGACGCGATCTTTGCGCGCGCGAAGTCGTTGAATTGTCTCTCGGCGGAGGCCGTACACGATGCGCCGGGCGGCGAGATCGCGGTACGGCCGTGGCGCGAGCGCTCGTTCTATGCCGATGATCCGTGGGGCAATCCGCTTTGCTTCGTAGAAGCAGGGACGGTGTACTCGGGAAGCAGGTAAGCGGAGGCGCGCGCACGCGCCGCGACTGAGTAAGAGAAACTCGCGGTGCTCTGGCCGTCAGTTTCCTTCTCCCCCGTGCGGGGAGAAGGAACTAGTCGGCTCAAACCCGCATAAACACTGGAAGTTTCTTGGAAGCGTAGTCGAGGGATCTCGCGTGTGTGGGAGGCGCGCGACATGATCTTCGTACCGCCCACCCACCTGGGTCCCTCGACTTCGCTCGGGATGACGGAGGCGTTTAGACGCCGGACGCCGTTAGCAGTTCGTGAGCACACTTCGCCATGATGTTCTCGGCGAGCTGCGAACGATACCCGGCGGATCCGCGCACATCGGAGATCGGCTTCACCTCTTCGCGCGCAATGCGTCCGGCGTGCTTGAACACATCCACCGACACCGCCTTCCCCGCGAGGAACTCCTCGGTCTTCGGCAAGCGCACGACAGTCGGTGCGACGCCGCCGTATGCGACCCACGCCTTCTCGATGTGCGAGTTCGCGAAGCTGAGGCGGATCGCGGCGGTGAATGCGGAGATGTCGAGATCGCGGCGGCGGCTCACCTTGTAAAGGCGCAGCGTGTCGCGCACGATCGGCACGCGGAGCCGCGTGATGATCTCGTCCTGCGCAAGGTCGAATTTCTTGTAGCCCTGGTAGAACGCGTTGATCGGCACGACGCGCGCGCCGCCGTTCAGTTCGATTTGCGCGTCGGCGACCATGAGGTACGGCAGCGTGTCGCCGATCGGCGAGCCGTTCGCGACGTTGCCGGCGAGTGTGCCGGCGTTCTTGATCTGTGGTGAGCCGAAGATCGAGAGGATCTTGTAGAGCTCCGGAATGCGCTCGCGTACGAATGACTCGAGACTCGAGAGCGAGACATTCGCGCCGACGAGGATCTCGCCGTTCTCTTCGCGCAGCTCGCTCAGCCCTTCGATCTTCGCGAGGGACAACATCGCCGGCGCGCGAAATCCGCGCTTGTTGATCCAGACTCCGACGTCCGTCCCGCCGCGCACGATGGTCGCGTTGCGCTCGCGCTTGAACGCGATCGCGTCTTCGAGCGTCGACGGCGCATAGAAGTCGCCGATGCGCACCGCATCGCTTGCATCAGGAACTTCGGGATACCGCTCGCGCAGTTTCTGCATCTTCGAGCCGTCGACTTCGAGCGCGGCCTTGATGATCGGTTCGTAACCCGTGCAGCGGCAGAGATTCCCGACGAGCCCTTCGCGCGTCTGCTGCTCGTTCACGCGATCGCACTTCTCGAACAGCGCCGACATCGCCATGATGAAGCCCGGCGTGCAGTAGCCGCACTGCGCACCGTGACACGCGACCATCGATTCCTGCACCGCCGTGAGCGCGCCATCCTTCTTCAATCCTTCGACCGTGATGATGCTCGCGCCGTCGAGTTGGAAGAGCGACTGGATGCACGAGTTGACCGCGAGAAAATCCTCACCCTTCGCATAGCGAATGAGCACCGTACACGCGCCGCAGTCGCCTTCTTCGCAAACGATCTTCGTGCCGGTAGCGCCGAAGTCGTAGCGGAGATAGTTCGAGAGCGTCTTGTAGATGTCGCCGCCGCGAATGATGTGCTCGCGCGCGTTGATGAGGAGTTTGAGGTGGTCTCGAGACATGGGTTCGCGGTTTCGGGAGGCTCGCGGGCTCGCGGTGGTAAGCGGCTCCCTCACCGCGTATCCGCGAGCCCGCGTATCCCCGTGACTATGGTTTCACGATCCCCGTATACGTATCCGGCCGGCGATCTCTGAAGAACTGCCAGGTGTTGCGTACTTCGCGGATCTTGTCGAAGTCGAGCTCGGCCACGACGAGCGCATCTTCATCGCGCTTCGCGACCGAGAGGAACTGGCCGCGCGGATCGACGAAGTAGCTCTGTCCGTAGAATTCGCCGATGTTCCATGGTCCTTCATAACCGACGCGATTGATCGCGCCGACGAAGTAACCGTTGGCGACGGCGTGTGCCGGCTGCTCGAGCTTCCAGAGATATTCGGAGAGTCCGGCGACGGTCGCCGAAGGATTGAAGACGATCTCCGCTCCGGCCAATCCAAGCTCTCTCGCTCCCTCGGGGAAGTGGCGGTCGTAGCAGATGTAGACGCCGACTTTTCCGTAGCGCGTGTCGAAGATCGGATAACCGAGGTTGCCGGGACGGAAGTAGAACTTCTCCCAGAAGCCGGGCGCAACGTGCGGGATGTGATTCTTGCGGTACTTGCCGAGGTAGGTGCCATCGGCGTCGATGACGGCGGCGGTGTTGTAGTAGACGCCCGTTGCTTCTTCTTCATAGAGAGGAACGACGATGACCATGCTGTACTTCTTCGCGTACTCCTGCATGAGCTTCGTCGTCGGGCCGTCCGGAATCTTCTCGACCGAGTCGTACCAGCGCGTGCTCTGTTCGGCGCAGAAGTAAGGACCGGTGAAGATCTCCTGCATGCAGATCATCTGCACGCCTTGCTGCCCGGCCTGATCGATGTATTTGAGAGTGCGCTCGAGCTGCGCGTTACGGATGGTTTCGAGATTCTCGTCGGTGCCGCAGGCGAGTGCGGTCTGGATCAGACCTGCTTTCACGATTCGTGACATTGGCTGGCTCCTGGGTGGATGTGTGGCGGAACAGCTTACCGTATGATGATGCGAGATGCCCATTCGCGTCCTGCTCATCGATGACGATCTGCACACCCGGATCATTCTGGAAGAAGTCCTGACGAATGCCGGGTATGAGGTGGAGTGCGCGAAGTCAGGCGAGGAAGGCGTGATGATCGCGCGCAACGATCCGCCGGACGTGGTGTTGATCGATTTCATGCTGCCGCGGATCGACGGGATCAAGGTCGCGGAATCGCTGCGTCGCGATCCCGACATGCACAACCTGCCGATCGTCGCGATGACGGCGGCCGATCTGACGCACGCCGATCGCGAGCGATGGAGAGCGTCGACCAGCGCCATCGTCGCGAAGGGAAGCCCGGCGGTACTGCTCGAAGCGTTGAAGCGGGCGGTTTCCGGATAGCCTCGTCCGCTCGGGATGGCGGAGGAGACGAAAAGCGAAATGCAGAATTCAGAATCGCAGAATTCAGAATGAAGAATGACGCGCGAAGCGCCACCTCAATTCTGCATTCTGAATTTTGCATTCTGCATTCTGCATTTTGCTTTTCGTTCCCTTCACCCACTTTGGGGATCCTTCGCCGCGCTCACGACAAAGTGCCGGCCTCCCCGCGCTTCAGGAACTGCCCCATCCCCGGCTTGCCCACGTACTTCCCTTCCTCGATCACGAGCTCGCCGCGCGACAGAACCGTCTTCGTCGCACCCTTCACCTTCCACCCTTCATAGCAGGAGTAGTCGACGTTCATGTGGTGCGTTTTTGCGCTGATCTCGAACTCTTCGTTCGGATCGAAGATCACGAGGTCGGCGTCGGAGCCGACTGCGATCGTGCCTTTGCGGGGGAAGAGGCCGAAGATCTTCGCCGCCGCGGTCGACGTGATCTCGACGAACCGATTGAGCGAGATGCGCCCCTGCGCCACGCCTCCGTTGAAGACGAGTGACATTCGGTTCTCGACGCCGGGACCGCCGTTCGGGATCTTCGAGAAGTCGCCGCGGCCGAGCTCCTTCTGCTCCTTGAAGCAGAACGGGCAGTGATCCGTCGACACGACCTGCAGATCGTTGAACTTCAATCCGCGCCACAGCTTCTCCTGGTTCCACTGCTCACGGATCGGCGGCGTCATCACGTACTTCGCCCCTTCGAAGTCAGGTTTCTCGTACACGGAGTAGTCGAGGAAGAGATACTGCGGACACGTCTCGGCGTACGCCGGCGTCCCCATGTCGCGCGCGCGGGTGACTTCCTCTAACGCGTCGCTGCAGCTGAGGTGCACGATGTAGACGGCAGTCTCTGCGATCTCAGCCAGCGCGATCGCTCGATGCACTCCCTCCGCCTCCGCCTTCGTCGGCCGCGTCAATGCGTGGTATTTCGGATCGGTCTTCCCATCCGCGATCGCCTGACGAACGATCGCGTCGATGACGACGCCGTTCTCTGCGTGCATGCAGATGAGGCCACCGTTGTGGCCCGCCATCTTCATCGCCTTGTAGATCGTCGCATCGTCGACGAGGAACACGCCGGGATACGCCATGAACAGCTTGAAGCTGCTGATGCCCTCGCGGATCATCGACTTCATTTCCGGCAGGCGGTCGTCGGGGATGTCGGTGCAGATGAGGTGGAAGCCGTAATCGATCGACGTCGTGCCCTGCGCCTTCGCATGCCATGCGTCGACGGCCTGCGCGAGCGACTGTCCTTTGTATTGCACGGCGAAGTCGATGATCGTCGTCGTGCCGCCGAACGCCGCGGCGCGCGTGCCGGTCTCGAACGTATCGGATGCGGATGTGCCGCCGAACGGCAGCTCCATGTGCGTATGGGGATCGATGCCGCCGGGGATGACGAGGCGTCCCTTCGCATCGATCACGCGATCGGCTTCGACGCCTTCCAGCGACCTGGCGATCACCGCGATCTGGCCTCCTTCGATGAGGATGTCGGCATGGTAGTCGTCGACTGCGGTGATGATGCGGCCATTGCGAATCAGCGTTTTCATCGAGCCCTCCAGATCGGCGCGATTGTAGTGCATGATTCGGCGACTCAATTTATGAAGAACCCCCTCATCCGCCTGCGGCACCTTCTCCCCCGCGTCGCGAGGGAGAAGGGACTCTTCTCCTTCCTCATTCTGTTTGGATCGCTCTCGCTCTCGGCCGCGACCCCGGAGACGATCTCCGCGAGCTCGATCATCAACGCCAGCGATGCGGCGTTGCCGGAGCGCGTGGAGGCCGGCCTCGCGTCGCCCGATGTGCTCATCCGCGCGACTGCGGCACGCATGGTCGCGCTGCGTGATTTGAAAACGCTGCTTCCGCATGTGAGCGCAACACTCGATGCCGAACATGACGCGACCGCTGCGCGCGAAGAGATTCGTGCGCTGGTGATTGCCGGCACTCCTGACGATGTCGCTGCTGCGGCAAAGGCGAGCACGCGGTGGCCCTCGGGAATGGATGATGCGCTCGCAGACGCGATCGCACGCCGCGGCGATGCGGTCGATCTCTATCACTCGCTCCTCGCCGGTTCGCGCATGACGACGCGGCGCGAGTTCTTCCGTCAGGCGTTGTGGGGACGCGGCGGCCTGTTGCCGCTCACCGCGTCGCATCTGCTCGCATGGCGTGACGCGGCGGGCTGGGAAGGTCTGTTGCACACCGCACTCGACTCCGCGGCGGCGTTGCCCGCGGGTCCGATGACCGCATCGCTCGACATGCCTGATGAACAGATTCGCTTCGCATCCGTCTGGTATCTGGTACGCGGCTATGCGGAACAGCCTTCGCTGCTTCCGGAGCCGGTGCGCAATGCGATCCTTGCGCGGACGGAAGCTGGATCCGATCGCGAGGATTTCGGGCGCGAGTTGCTGCGGCGGATGATCGGAGGAGAAAAGAAGGACGACGGCCGCTGGACGAAGTTTCTCGAATCGACCGAGGCGGACGAATTGCTGCAGAACGAGTCGCAAACCGTGCTGCAATACTTCACGGAAACCGAATACCGCCTGCGGCACAACCGCTGCGGCGTGCTCTCGTCGGAGTGCAAGCTTCCCGCGAAGAGGCCCGTGGGCGTGACGATTCCGAACAGCGATGTGGCCGAGCCCGCGTTCGTTCTTCCGTCGCTGCTGCCATCGGGCCTCGCCAATGTCGTGTTGAGCGATGCGCGCTGCATCAGTGAGTGGATCGGTATCGCGGACGTGAGCGTCGACACCATGGGGCGAGTCAAGCAGCTCGATTTGAAGAGTGTCGCGACGGATGACCGTTGCCGCCGCGCGCTCGCGGCTCTGTTCCGCATGTCGCTTGCAACACCGACCTCACTCCGCAGTCCCCTCGGTGGTCCGGTCGTGGTCGTGAAGGCTGATGGTGCACATCCCTGTCTCGATGAAGCGTTGCCTGACCAGGCGGAGCACCTCGTTCGAGTCGGTGGGGCGGTGAAGGCGCCGATCGTGAAGAAACGAGTCGAGCCTCAATTCCCCGTCGAGGCGCGGCGTTTGATGGGTGGGCTGGGACGTACCGCGAGCGTGGCCGTCGTCATCGAAATGGTGATCTCGCGCGAGGGCTGCGTTCGCAATCTCCGGCTTCTCAAGCAGTCGCCGTATCCCGCGATGAACGGTGCGGCGCTCGAAGCCGCCTCACAGTGGACGTTCGTGCCCGGCTATCTCGAAGGAAAACCGGTGGACGTCATCTTCAACTTGACGGTGAACTTCCGCACGAATTAACGATAATGTTTGCCAACACATGGATCGTGAACGCCGGCAAGCTCCGCGCTCCACACTGAGTGATCTGCTCCAGGTCAAAGTCGGGATTCAGGCGGGTCGCCTCGTCGACCTGAGTACGATTGGTGCGCGCGTCGAGCACGAAGAAAAACTCACCGTCAATTCTCACGCCGACCTCGAGATCAAGTGGGGCCCGTACAAAGTGCGATTCAAGACGCGTGTCGCGCGCTCGGAGATCTCCGGACGCAAGGGCGGCACGCTCATCTATCAAAGCGGTCTGCAGTTTCACGAGCTCGATCCCGAGGCGGCGGGATTGATCGCGATGATTCTGAGTGGGGATCAGCCCGAGCCCGAAGCGCCAGCGCCAGCTCCTGAGCCGGAGGCGCCAGAGGAGGCGGTCGTCGAGACACCGCCGGAGTCACCGCAACCGCAAAAGGCCGCTGCACCTCGTCCTGTTGCGCCATCCCCCTCTCTTGGCGGAAGCAGCATGTTTCTTCAGCTCGATGACGAAGAGACGATGCCCTACATCATGCTTCGCTATCGCGACAGTCGCTGGTCGAAGCACTACACGGCAACACCGCAGCAGCCCGAGGATGGGTTGACGATCAGCCGCGACCAGGCGAACGAGATCGACATGCTGCAGCGGACGTACGAGACCGCGGATCCGGAAACGCGGCGCATGATGCGCATCGCGATGGCGGCGCAGCTTGGCGGCTGATGTCTCGGTCGATTACGTCCCCTCGATTCCGGAGGACGACTCGCTGATTGGAGTTGCCCCTTTGCCGATGCCGCAACTCGGACCGCAAGTGCTGCACGAAGTGTGGCGCGGCGATGCGGTGTTCGGCTCGTATGTCTCGGACGATGATGACGACATCGAGCGCGCCGCGCGCGAGGCGTACAGCGAAATTCTGAAACGAACGAGCGGCGCAGGACATCCGCACCTTCTGCGCGTCTGGAATCACGTGCGCGACATCAATGAAGGTGAGGGCGACTGCGAACGGTACCGGCGTTTCTGCGCCGGCCGCCACGATGCGTTCGATGCGGCCGGCTGGGTGAAGGAGCGGCTGCCTGCCGCGAGTGCGATCGGCATTCGCGAGCCTCGCCTCGTCATCTATTACCTTGCGTCTTCGCGGCCTGGAGAGCATCACGAGAATCCGCGGCAGGTGAGCGCGTATGACTATCCGCGCCAGTATGGAAAGCGCAGTCCGTCGTTCGCGCGCGCGACGACGTTCGGCGAAACCGTGTTCGTCGCCGGAACGTCGAGCATCGTCGGCCACGAGTCACTGCATCGTGGCGATGCGCGCGCGCAACTGCGTGAGACTCTGGCGAACATCGGGCGGATCGCGAGCCTCGAATCGCTGACACACTTGAAGCTGTACTTGCGCAATGCAAGCGACATCGCGATCGCGGATGAGCTGCGGGCAGCGATGCCGCACGCGTCGATGATCGTGCTGCAGGCCGATATCTGCCGGCGCGAGCTGTTGCTGGAGATCGAGGCGGTGGGAACGCGGGCGTCCTGAATCACCGGCTTCCGTTGAGCTCGATCTTTTCTTCTTCAGTGATGTAGATGACGAGCGACTGACCGGGCACGATCGGCTTCGCGGACATCCAGCGGCGCGTGTGCTCGCCGCGGAATTCGAGGAACAGCATCGAGCCGCCGGGTACGGCGACGGCGCGCGTCTCTCCCGATCCAATCGTGTTGAGCGAGATCTCTTTCGATCCCGCTGCCACGACGACGTTGCGCAGCGAATGCGCGCTGCGGTTGATGATCGTCACGCGCGACGGGAGGGCGACGACCCAACGCGAGACAAGGAGCAGCGTGATGAGGACGGCGGCTGAAGAGAGTGCGAGCTTCTTGAGCATCGGTGTAGGACAGGCGCCCTCGCCTGTCCCTCTCGTCACTGACAGGCGAGGGCGCCTGTCCCTCTGGTCACTGACAGGCGAGGGCGCCTGTCCTACACCACCGCATACCCTTCGTGCTCTTCCTCATATCCGCCGTGATAGTCGAACTGCTCCGGTCTCTTGATCTGCGAGTGCGCGACGATACGGTCGCGGCGAATGCCGCGGATATCGTCCAGCGACTTCCATCCTTTGTCGGCATGCTTCTCGAAGAACTCCGTCATGCCGCTGATCAGATTGCGCACGACGTTCGGTCCGATCGCGTGATCGAGCATCGCGGCCGTGCACACCTGCACGGTGCCGCAGCCGAGGAGGATGTAGTTGAGGGCGTGGGCAAAGGTGGAGATGCCGCCGATGCCGGAGAACTCTTTGTCGGGGAACTTCGTCGTCATCTGCGCGACCTTCGCCATCGCGAGCGGAAGAATCGCCGGGCCGCCGAGGCCACCGGGGGAGACGAAGCCTTCGACGTTCATCTCGAATTCGAGCGTCTCGGGATCGATGAGCGGAAGTGATGGCCAGGTGTTCGACGTCGAGATCGCATCCGCGCCGCCGCGGAAGGTTGCTTCGGCTTCCTCTGCGATGTTCGAGGTTGCGGGTGTGAGCTTCACCCACACCGGGATCTTTACGGCTTCCTTGACGGCCATCGTGACCACAGAGCAGAGGACTTTGTCCTTGCCGACGTTCGAGCCCATGTCGACGCGGTCCATGTGCGGGCAGGAGAAGTTGAGCTCGAGACCATCGACGCCTTCGTCCTGACAAGCCTTCGCGAGCTTCTGCCAGTTGTTCAGTTCTTTGTCATTGCCGGAGCCGGCCATGATCGACGCGATGAGGACTTTGTTCGGATACTGCTTCTTGATGTTGGCGAGCTTGCCGATCCACCAGTCGAGCGGCTTGTCGGAGATGAGCTCCCAGTTCCAGGAGGCCATGAGTGTGGTGTTGGGACGCTTGGACATCGAGAGGCGTGAGTCGCCGTTGTCGGCGCGGAGGAACTTCGTCTTCGGACCCTTGACGTTGACGACGGGATGGAGACCGATGGTCTTCGTGACGACGCCGCCCCAGCCAGCTTCGAACGCACGCATGATGTTCGCGTCGGATTCGGTGGGCGGCGCGGACGCGAGCATGAAGGGATTCTCGAAGCGAATGCCGGTGAAGGTGGTTGATAGATCGGCCATGGCGGTCTCCTTAGTTAGTGGAAAAAGGAATGATACGCCACGGGGAGACAGCAGACAGCAGACAGCAGGCAGCAGACAGCAGGCAGCAGGCAGCAGACAGCAGACAGCAGGCAGCAGACAGCAGGCAGCAGACAGCAGACAGCAGGCAGCAGGATGATGACCGTTCTCCTGCTGCCTGCTGCCTGCTATCTGCTGTCTGCTATCTGCTGCCCGTTACAATGCGCTCATGCAAACATCCACTGACGTGATCCGCCACGATGATGGTCGTGTGGAGCTCCGCGACCATACATCGATCGAACATAGCCGCCTGTACAGCGAAGACCTCGCGCCGGTGCCGGTGGCGAAGCGCAACTGGTCGACGTACAACTACGCCGCGCTTTGGATCTCGATGGCGCACTGCATTCCGACATACATGTTGTCGTCGGGCCTCATCGCGGCAGGCATGAACTGGTGGCAGGCACTCATCACGATTCTCATCGGCAACACGATCGTGCTCATCCCGATCCTGCTCAACTCGCATCCAGGAACGAAGTACGGCATCCCGTTTCCGGTCTTTGCGCGCGCGAGCTACGGGACGTATGGCTCGAATCTTCCGGCGATCATGCGCGCGCTCGTCGCGTGTGGATGGTTCGGCATTCAGGCGTGGATCGGCGGCCAGGCGTTGCACACCTTCATGAAGTCGATCATCCCAGCATGGCCCACGCTGCTCGGCGGACCGATCGCCGGCTATCCACCGACGGAGTGGTTGTCGTTTCTCGTGTTCTGGGGAATGAACATCTACATCATCTATCGCGGCATGAATCTGCTGCGGATGGTGGAGAACTGGGCCGCGCCGTTCGTGCTGGTGATGACGGCGCTCCTCCTCGCGTGGGCTGTGTGGCGTGCGGGCGGACTCGGATATCTCGTCACGCATCCGGGTAATCTGACGACCTGGGCCAAGTTCAAACCAGTCTTTATCCCAAAACTGACGGCGATGATCGGCTTTTGGGCGACGCTGTCATTGAACATGCCGGACTTCACCCGCTTCGGACGTTCGCAGCGCGAGCAGGCGATTGGGCAAACAGTCGCGCTGCCGACGACGATGACGGTGTTCGCGGCGATGGGCGTAATCATCACGTCCGCAGCTGCGGTGATCTACGCGAACGAGTCGATCAATCAGTTGTGGGATCCGGTGCTGCTCGTCGGACACTTCACGCAGCCGGTGATCGTTGCGATCTCGATGTTCACAGTGGTGGTCGCGACATTGTCGGTGAACATTGCGGCGAATGTCGTGTCCCCTGCAAACGACTTCGCGAACGCGATGCCGAAGTACATTTCCTTCCGCACCGGCGGCTTGATCACGGGAATCCTCGGCATCCTCATCCGGCCATGGCGTCTCATGGCAGACCCAGCTCGCTACTTCGGTTGGCTGAGCGATTACAGCGGCGGCCTGGGGTCGATCGCAGGCGTACTGATCGCGGACTATTGGATCGTGCGTGACAAGAACTTCGTCCTTGCGGACCTTTACAAGGAAGAGGGTACGTACGCGTATTGGAAGGGCTGGAACTGGCGCGCGGTCATTGCAACGGCGTTTGGATGCTTTCTCGCATGGGGTGGCAAGTTCGAGGTACTCGCCTTCATGCAGCCACTAGTGGACTATGGCTGGTTCGTCGGCTTCGGCGCATCGTTCATCATTTATGTTGTTCTGATGAAGATGGCAAGACCGGCGGCGATGACGGAGCCGGAAGCGGCCTGAAATCGCGGCTCGTTGCGGCAGCGAGAAGGGAGCGCCGAGGCGCTCCCTTTTTGAGGTGAGACTCGGGAAAGCGGACTTACTTGTCCGTGGTGGTGTTGAAGACGTCGGTCGTGGTGTTGAAGCCGGCGGTCGACGTCATGGTGGCGGCGCCGCTGGTGTTCGTCATGGTGGTTGCGGTGGTGGCCACGCCAGGCATGGTGGCGGCCAGCGCGGCCCCGGCGACGACGAGGGCGAGAAGGAAACCGATGGCGATTCTAAGAGTCCGTTTGTTCAAGCGATGCATTCTCCTTGCGTTGTGTTGTGAGGATCATTTGCGTACACGCACTGCGCGCACGGCAGTTAGGGACTCGAGTTGTCTTGGGGCGCGCGAATCGTAGACGATTTCTGCGGATGCGCAAGAAAAATGTACAGGCCGAATGGCCGGTTTGGATTCTCGCATTGCTGCTCCTGACTGGCGCCGCTCCTCGCGTCGTCAAAGGACGCTGCATCGGCTGCAGGGGTGCCTACAGTCTGCGGACGATTCAGTTCATCACCGCGCAGGAAGGATGGGCGAACGCGTCGCAGTCGTGGGAAGGCAACGGTTCGGGATATGCGACGTTCCTGCACACGAAGGATGGCGGAAAGCATTGGCATCGCATTCCGTTCGTCTGGCAGGTGGGTGCCGAGTCTCCTCCGCCATTCGCCTTTGTTGATCGAAACCACGGCTTTGTCGAATGGGACACTCCGGACGACGGTGTGTATCACTGGAGCACGACGATCAACGGTGGCCGCACCTGGCGGCATCGCGAGATGAATCGCGATGTGGAAGGGATGCAGTACGTTCAGTTCTTCGATGCCCGCAATGGGTATGGGGCTGGCGACAAGCGATTCCAGAAGACGACGGATGGCGGCGCGACGTGGCAGGGAGTCGAGTTGCCGCTCTCATCGATGGACGCAATGTCGTTCTTCGATCGCATGAACGGCATCATCGTCGGCGGCACTCCGGTCGAGAACGACACGACGGTCTGGGCAGGACATGCGCGCATTCTGGTGACGCATGATGGCGGCGCGACCTGGAAGCTCGCCGAGCTCCATGAACGCAGCCTCGGCTACGCCATCGATGTCAGCTGGATCGACGCGAAGCGCGCGTTCATCGAAATGTGGGGCAGCGAAGATTCAGGTTCGGAAGTGCTTCGAACGAACGACGGCGGTGACTCGTGGACGACGCATCCCGACGATACCTTTCAAGGAAGTAACAAATGGATCAATGACATCACGATCGCACCAGACGGACGCGGATATCTCTTTTTCAGCAATGGAAAAGACAGCTTCATGTCGACCACGACCGACGGCGGCGCGACGTGGAAAACCGCGAAGTCGCGCTACGCGATCTCGTCGTGTCAGTTGTTCAACGGTGAAGTCTGGTGCAGCTCGGAGATGAACATCGTGAAATTCGCGCTGCCTGCTTTTTGAGGTAAGTGCGCACTCGAGGCCGAAGTGGAATGTTCGCGTCAGCACAATTGCGATCACGCTCTTCTCGAAGCGCCTCGAGCTCGGCGATGACTTCCAAATCCTTGGGCTGAATACGAACCAAGATCAAGTGGGCCTGGTATCCGATCACCGACGCCGTGACGTGGCGAAAGATTCCGGAAAACGACAGGGCTTGTGTTCAGTACTACGAGCGAAGCTTCGTGCCCGAAATCGAGGCGATCTACGCTTAGAATGGCGGCCTGAGGAGTGGATGGTGGACGATCGCAGACGCGCAGAACGATTTCCGATGACCCTTCCCATAGAGCTCGGCGGCACCAGCGGCGTGACGCGCGACGTCAGCGGAGTCGGCGTCTTCTTCACAACGAGCGAACCACTGGAGGTCGATACGGAGATCTCCTATCTCCTGCGCGTTCCTGATGCGGTGAACGTTCGCTGCAAGGGACGGATCGTCCGAGTGAATCAGATGGGCGGACAATACAGCGTCGCGGCAACGATCGATGAGTTCGAGCTCGAGGAATCGCCGTCAGCGCGCGCCGATGCGCACATCGTCATTCAGGAGCTCAAGCGGCATCACTGACGAGTTCTGAGTTCTGAGCGCTGAGTTCTGAGTGCTTGGGAGTTCCTATACTCGGCACTCATTACTCGGCACTCGGTACTCAGTCCTTCAAATCGCGAATCGTCCGCACCAGCACGACGGCCGGCAGATCCCACTGGGCCGAACTGTGCACATATGCGATCAGGCCTTTCCCATCCTCCCGTTCCGCGAGGACAGGGTAGACATCACAGCCGTCTGGTGACGCGGCTGAAATCTGCTGGCTGCTTCCGAGTTTTCCGTCGCGCGTGAAGTGAGCTGCCGTCGTTCCGCAATCGGGCATCGACAGTCCGACGAACGCACGGCCCGTCCAGACAATGCTGTTCAGGTTGTTCGGTTGTTTGCTGATCGTCACCTTACCCGCGTCGTCGACCATCGCCGTGGTGTCGTAGCGGAACGCGAGGATGCAGGTGCCGTCGCCGCAGCCGAATGCGCTGCGATCTCGCGGGACTTTCACCTGGTTGACGACGCGCCCCTCGCGCATGAACACGAGTTGTCCCTCCGTGGCGATCACATAGGAATGGCCGTTCCATTGTGCGGGCGCGCCGAAAACGCCGATTCCGAGGTCGACTGGATTCGCGTCGAGAACTGAGCCATCCGCAGCGATTCTCTTCGCGAACGCATGCGGGTATTCGATCCAGGTGACGACGCAATCCCAATTGCCGCAGGCGACAGAAGGGTAGAGGCCGTGTGCGGGGACGCTTGCGAGCGTGGAGGTCTTCCAGATTCTTCCTTGCTCGTCGGCGATCGCAAGCTGGAGATTCGAATGGCTCGCATCCGTTTGCTCTCCCCAGACGATGAGCGTGTCGGTCCCATCCCACGCTTCGGCCGGAGGGCTATCCAGCGATTGCGATAAGGTTCGCAAGAGGCCGAACCTCTGACGTTGTACCGAGTAGCGCGACATACGAAGGACCGCGCGATCCGATTTCTCCCGCCAGAGCGCGATGAAGTCATCGCCATTCTGCGCAAGCACCGGCCAGTACTGCTCTGCCGCCGAGCGCGAGACGATGACAGACTCTCGAGCGCGGTCCGTCCGTGCAACGATGTCGCCCGACTCACTCCAGGTGATGAGCGAGCCATCGATCGCGAGGCGATCCACCGAAGTGAAATGACCATAGCGATCGACTGCTCGACCCAGGACTTCGCGATTCACGAGTGCTCCTCGGCCATCGATGCTCGCTGCGATGGCATCGACGGGAGCGCACGGTTCGTCGTACCCGACGTCGCCCGTCAGGCCGCTGCATTGGAGAGATGCTTCGCCACTCACTTCTTTCCATGCGATGCGGTACTGCCCGCCAGTCCATTTGATCGCAGGCAGGAAGAGCTCGTGCCCGGCCCCATAGATCGCGGAAGTTTTTTGATTCGCTTCGAGGCCGTGAAGGACATGCAGCTCTTTTCCGCCGATCGTGTATGCGATCGCGTACTCATTGCCATTCCATGCGACGCTTGCATCGTCGCCGGGAACATCGATCGCCGGTCTCGTGCTCACGTCCATCAAATCGCCCGACGCGGTGAGCCGTGTGCCGATCACGCGTCCGTTCATCGATCTCACGACGAAGTAGCTCGTGCCGTTGGACGCGACGGACACACGTGTCAGCCATGACGAGTTGGATGCGATGAGACGGCGGTTGATCAATCTGCCGGTGGTGTCGAATGCGAACGCCTCGATCTTCGAGCTCACCACGACGACGAGTACTCCGGCGGTGCTCGCGGCTGCAGTCAGTTCAGTTCCGTCGACATCTGCGATTTTCGTCAGCGGTCCCACGGTGCCGTCGATCCCGACAGTGGCCATGGTGAGTGTTGGCCGCCACGGTCCGAACGGGGGCACGATGCAGTTCGAGCAGGTGATCGAGGGGACCACATAGTGCTGGCCCGTCCAGACGACATCCGCAGACATCCACTGTCTTGCCTGTTTCGTCCTCGAGATCATCGGGACGTCGATGACGGTTCCGTCACTCGCGACGCGCGCGAGATTTGCGCCGCCGTTCCAGACGACGAGTGCCTGATTCCGGCCCACCGCGACGGCCGGCGTCCATGCAGATCGATACGAATGCCCATACGAAAGCCGCGAGATGGGCATCTCCGGCGAGACAATGAATTCCTGTCCGAGTACGCTGAAGGAGCACGCGAGAAGAGAGAGGAACAGTCGGGCTCGCATGACTCATGATACGGCGGCGGGCTTCAAAATCACGCCACGCCTTGTGCGGCCGTTCATCTTTGCGACCACGTTGTTCTTGAGGCGGATGTGGCGTACGAACGTGCCGCTGCCCATCGCATGCTGGGCCGACAACCACTCCCAGTCGACGAAGCTGCTGCGCACGCGATCGCTCACCGAGAAGTAGCCGACCTGAAACGCCGTCAGGTTCTGGAAGAAGTGCGAGCCCTGCGACGGATCGACGCTGATGTCTTTGAATCCCGCCTCGACGATCACGCGCGCGCCGGAGATCTGCTCCCACTTCACAGGAATGCCGAGCAGTGGATCGAGACTGCCCCAGCGTCCCGGTCCGACGAGCAGATAGGGCCGGTGCTCGCCGACGAGAATCTGATTGATGCGCGCGATCTCCGCGGCAGCGAGATGACTCTTCGAGCGCTCGAAGCGATCGATGTCGACGACGACGACGTCGCGCAGATCGCGAATCACGCCATGCCCGAGCACTTGCGTACTCTGGCAGATCAACTCCTGCGCGTGGACTTCGTCGATTCCCAGCTCCTCGGTCTCGCGACTCAATGGAAGCGGACGAACCTGCAGCACGCCGAGCTTTCCGCGCGCGAGATTCACGGCGAACTCGATCTCGACCGGTGTGCCGATACCCCATGTCGCCAGCGCACAGAGAAAATCAATCGCCTCGGCGAGCGGCACCATGCGGTTGCGCAGGATCGATGCGAACGTGACGATGCGCATGCCCGGTCGCGAGACGCCGTCGTACACCGCGTCGTTCTCCGCGGAGTACGTCGAGGCAATCGGTGCGAGTGTTCCATCGCGCTCCGAGACCGCGAGGTCGTACGTCACGACCCGCTCGTCGGTCACCGCGTTCATGTCGTGCGGTTGCGGCACCATGCGCAGCGCGTAGAACTCGCGCTGATTGTTCTTGCGCGCATCGAGCGTGGAGAAGAACTGCAGCAGATGATCGGGATACTTCGCACAGAAGTGCACCGCTGCGCCACCCTCGACGACCGTGCGGCCGAGGCCGAGGGCGATGGAAACGATGCCTTCTTCGGGCTTCTGTGGGCCGACCGGATAGAAGTTGTACGAACGCGCGACGCCGGCGAGCTCCGGGTAGAAGCGTTCCTCGTGCTGCGCCCCAACCATCTGCTGCACGATGACCGCCATCTTCTCGTCTTCGGACCGGAGCGAGGTGATCTTCAGGTATTCGCGCGCCGAGTGATAGAAGGTCGACGCGTAGACGCGCTTGATCGCAGTCACGAGCTCGTGCAGCCGGACGTCCGGATGCGCGTGATCGTTCGGGATCATGTACGTCTGATAGACGCCGGCGAACGGATGGAACTGCGAGTCCTCGAGCAGGCTCGATGAGCGCACTGCAAGCGGATGGCGGCAGAGCTCGAGGAACGCCGCGAGCTCCGTCAGTGTCGATTCGGGGAAGCGCTGGGCATCGAGGAAGCGCTGCTGGATCGCGAGATCGCTCGCGCCGTGCTGCACGAATGCGTGAAGATCGTTCTCGGACATGAAGCGGTCGAAGACATCCGTGCCGACGACGACACACGGGGGCACTTCGATGTCGAGTCCCGGAAAGCGCCGCCCGACGTCGTATGCGGAGAGGAGTGCGTTGAAGAACGCGAGACCTCGCGCCTTGCCGCCCACCGATCCTCCGCCCGTCCGCGCGAAGGAGTTGTCCGGATCGAAGGTGTCTTTCGAGAATTCGGTGAGCAGTCCGCGCTGGCGGAGTGCGCGATGCTCATGCACCTGACGGATGAGATGGAGACGCAGATCGTCGATCGATGCGAAGTCGGTGACTTTGCTCGGCCGCAGGCGTGAAGCGAGCTGGAACTCGGTGCGGGCCTTCAGCCAGTTCGAGAAGTGATTGCGCGACGCGTGATAGAGCACCGACTCGTCGGGCACGACGCGCAGTTGTTCCTCAAGCGAGCGGAGATCCGTGGCGCGTCCGGCCTCGCGGCCGTCGAGCATGCGGAAGACGAAGTCGCCGAAGGCGAAGTTCTGGCGCAGGAAGCGGCGGAACTCTTCCACGAGTGACGGCGATTTCTTCCAAAGAAAAAGCGCGCCCGACTCATGAGCTTCCGCGGCGCAAGTGGGATCGCTCGACTGCAGCATTACGGGGATGTCGAAGAACTGCCGGTGCACGTAATCCGCGAAGTCGAAGCCGGCACGCTCGTCTTCCTTTCCCGCGCGTGGGAAGCGGACATCGCAGATCACGCCGGTGATGTGCCCTTTGAACTCATCGAAGCAGGCGACTGCCTCTTCCCACGTCGCGCGCAGCAGGATCTTGGGGCGCGCGCGCAGCCGCAGCGATCGATGCGCGGCGTTCACGGCCTCCGACATCAATCGCTGCGAATGCTGAATGATCTCCGCATAGAGCAGCGGCAGGAAGTACGACGCGTCGCGGATGCTGTCTTCGACGAGGAGGATGCACTGCACGCCGAAGTTCGACGTGTCTTCGCGCACGTTCCACTCGTCTTCGAGATTCTTGATGACCGCGATCAGCAGCCGGAAATCGCCCTGCCAGACGAAGACGCGATCGAAGATCGAGATCTCCTGATGTGTGATGAGGTCATTCAACTCGCGGTTGTCATAGCCGAGGAGGACGACGGGTGTGGTGACGCCCTCGTCGAGGAATGAACGTGCGAGACGAATCGGCGTGGTGTCTTCGACGTGCAGCGTGGTGATGATCAGATCGAAACGCGAGCCGCTCTTCAGCAGGCGAATCGCTTCCGCGCCGCTCGAGACTCGTGTGAACTCCGGCGTGTGCGAGAGCTGCAGGCCGCGGTACTCGCTCTGGATCTGCTCGTAGAGGAGTCCTTCTTCTTCGAAGAGATAGAAATCGAAGAGGCTGGAGACGAGCAGGATGTCGCGGATGCGATGCCGCTCGAGCTGCTGAAAGCCCTCATGAGGGATGAGAGATGCATTTGAAGGATGAGGGATGAGGGATGAGGGATGAATGAAGCCATCCCCGGTCATCCCTCCGACCTCATCCCTCATCCCTTTAACCATCCCTCATCCTTCAGACGACTCCCTGATCCATCATCGCGTCGGCCACCTTGAGGAAGCCGCCGATGTTCGCGCCGTTCACGTAGTTGCCGGGTGTGCCGAAGCGCGCTGACATCTCGACGCATGTCTCGTGGATGCGCTTCATGATGCCGGACAGCTTCTGATCGACTTCGCCGCGGCTCCATGCGAGACGCATGCTGTTCTGGCTCATCTCGAGGCCGGAGGTCGCGACGCCGCCTGCGTTCGCCGCTTTGCCGGGCGCGTAGAGGATGTGTGCGTCGAGGAACTGATTCACGCCGCCGATCGTCGTCGGCATGTTCGCCCCTTCGGATACCACGAAGACGCCGTTCGTCAGCAGGTTCTTCGCGTCGCGTGCGTTGATCTCGTTTTGCGTGGCGCTGGGAAACGCGCAATCCGCTTTGTGATCCCACAGAGGATTGAACTCGGCGCCCGGTGTGAAAGGCGTGTAGACCGCGCCTTTGAACTTGTCGGCGTACTCCGCGATGCGGCCGCGGCGAACGTTCTTCAATTCGAGAATGAAGTCGAGCTTCGCGCGGTCGATGCCGGCTTCGTCGTAGATGTAGCCGTTCGAGTCGGAGAGCGTGACGACGCGCGCGCCGAGGTCGATGAGTTTCTCGATGGTGTACTGGGCGACGTTGCCGCTGCCGGAGACGAGACAGACTTTTCCTTCGAAGGTCTGCGAGCGCGTCGCGAGCATCTCGGCCGCGAAGTACACCGAGCCGTAGCCTGTCGCCTCGGGCCGAATCAGCGAGCCGCCCCAATTCAGTCCCTTGCCGGTTAGCACGCCGGTGAACTCGTTGCGCAGCTTCTTGTACATGCCGAACAAATAGCCGATCTCGCGGCCGCCGACGCCGATGTCGCCCGCGGGCACGTCGGTGTCAGGACCGATGTGGCGGAAGAGCTCCGCCATGAACACCTGGCAGAAGCGCATGATCTCCGTGTTGCTCTTTCCTTTCGGATCGAAGTCGGAGCCGCCTTTGCCGCCGCCCATCGGCAGCGTGGTGAGACTGTTCTTGAAGACTTGTTCGAAGGCGAGGAATTTGAGGATGCCGAGATTCACCGAAGGATGAAAGCGGAGGCCGCCTTTGTAGGGGCCGAGCGCGCTGTTCATCTCGATGCGAAAGCCGCGATTCACATGGATCTCGCCGCGGTCGTCGATCCAGGGAACGCGAAACATGATGAGCCGTTCGGGCTCGACCATGCGCTCGAGAATCTTTGCGGCGCGATATTCAGGATGCCGCTCGAGCACGATGGAAACGGATTCCGCGACTTCGAATACCGCCTGATGAAACTCCGGTTCCGCCGGATTCTTCGCCTTCACCTCGGCCATGAAGTCTTCGACGTACGGAGACATTTTGGTTTTCGGGGAGATGTCGTCCTCGACATAAGCAGTCACAAAACCTCCTTTGAGATGGGGTCAGGTCGAAAGTCGAAAGATTGATCTACTGGACGGAGAAAGAATAACCCTCTGCGGGTGCAGGCGAAGATATTTGGCTACAGGTGGTGGAAACTTCTACGCCGTCGTAGAAAGAACTTTCGACTTTCGACCTGACCCCATCTAGAGGACGAAGTTTGCGGGCCAGCCTTTTTCGGCAGGCATCGACTCGAGGATTTCCGCGACGCCGTCCGACCACTCGGAGACGGTTGCCGGGCGTTCGTCGGGATTCTTCGCGAGTGCGCGCGCGAACTCTGCGTCGAGCGCATCGTTGCCGCTCATCAGCGACGACAGCGCTGGCGGCTGCTCGTACAGAATCTCCGCGAACACCTTCGTGACTTCCTTGCCCGTCGTGACGCGGCGTCCCGCAAGCGCCTCGTACGCGACCGTCGCGAAGGCGTAGAGATCCGTCCGTTCATCGAGCCGCCGTTTGCGCTCGATCTGTTCGGGCGCCATGTAGGCGGGCGTTCCGATGAAGCTGCCGTGACGGGTCAGCGTCGAGTCGGCATCGATCGACTTCGCGATGCCGAAGTCGAGAATCTTCGCGCGGAAGCCATCGCCTTCCTGCGACAGAAAGATGTTCGACGGCTTGATGTCGCGATGAATGAAGCCGGCCTTGTGCACCGCGGTGAGTGCGGGTCCGACCTGGCGCAGCAGCAGCGCGACCTGCGAGGGTGAGCCCTTGCCGTACGTGCGGATCATCTGCGCGAGATCGAGTCCGCGCAGATGTTCCATCACGAAGTAGAGCGAGCCGTCGTCGAGCGAGCCGGAGTCGAAGACGGTGCTGACGTTGGGATGATCGATCTTCGCCGCGGCCTGTGCCTCATGCTCGAAGCGCGCGCGAATCTCCTGATCGTTGAAGTATTCGGACTTGATGATCTTGATCGCAACGGGCCGCTTGAGCCGCTCGTCTTCCGCTGCGAACACCCGCGCCGTCGATCCGACCGCAATCCTTCGTTTGAGGATGTAGCGATCCGCGACGCGGAGCGGCACGAGCTGCGCCGCATCGAGCGGCCAGCCATCTTCGCTGCACTCCGGCACGGTGTGTTCGTAGCAGCGGCCGCAGCGCGTGCAGACGTGCAGCAGCACTTCGCCGCGGCTGATCAGTTCCTGTCTTCGATCGAAGAAACGCTGCCGCGCGGCGGTGAGCTCCCAGCGAAGATCGCGCATCTCGATCGCGCCGCCGAGTTGCGTCGCGAAGCTCTCGATGAGCACGCGCTCTTCCGCGGTCATGAACGGCCGGTGCACGACGACTTCGCCCGCCTCGTGACCCGCAGCGTGAACGGGAATGTGAATCGTGTCGCCGTCGGAGCGGACCCGTTGTTCGCCTCCGATTGCGTTCGTGTCGATGACCACGGAGGTGATGTCGTCCCGTTTGCCGAAGCTGACTTCGACGAGTGCGCCGAAGAGCTCGGAGATCTCGGCGGCCGTGGCCTTCGACCACGTCTCGACATCGCGATGCGCCGCGGAGCCGGAGGAGGTGAGCTCGAGGATCTTCTTCTGCGCGCTGCGCAGCTCGCGGCTCGCGCGCGCCAGTGCGAGTTGCGTGCGGACCCGCGCCAGGAGCACTGGGAGATCGATCGGCTTCGTGACGTAATCGTTGGCACCGAGCTCGAGCGCTTCGATGATGTCGCGGCGCTCGGCGCGCGCGGTCGTCATGATGATCGGCAGATCGAGGCCCGTCGATTTGTCGCGGATCTGCTTGAGGACGCTGATGCCGTCGACATCCGGCATCATGATGTCGAGCAGCATGAGATCGAAGTGCTCGGTGGCGGCCATCTCCAGCGCCTGCGCGCCGCCTTCCGCCATGCGGACGAAGAAGCCCCGATGCGTCAGCTCTTCTTCGAGCAACGCGCGGTTGATCGCATTGTCGTCGACGACGAGGATCGTCGCTGCGGCTTCCAGAGCCGGGCCCCTCCCTCCAGATCAATCAAGATAGCACGGGGGTGCGGCCGAGGTAGGATTTAGGAATGCCAATCGAGGCCGAAGATCTGTGGCCGCTGTTTCTGCGCTTTCATCGAGAGTTGGTCAAGCCGGAGCTCGACGAAATCAGAAGCAAGATGACCACACGGGATGACCTGAGAGCTACGCGGAATGATCTGAACGATCATCTCGATGCGATGTATAAGCGCTTCGACATCCTGGAGTCAGAATTCGCAGCGCTGACCGCTTCCGTTCTACGGCTCGAAGACAGGATGGCCGCCGTGGAGACTCGGCTCACTTCCGTTGAAGGACGATTGGAGGCCATAGATCGGCGTCTGGACAAGCTTACGTTGCGGTCCGAGATCGAGGCTCTCGAGAAGCGCGTCTATGCCATGGAGCAACGGATCGCGGATCTGAAGTCGCAGTTGTGACGGCGTTCATCGGAATCCTCCTCGGAGGAGCCGCGTTGCCGAGGTAGGATTGACAGCGATGGCGGAAGAGCTTTGGCAGACGTTGCTTCGGTTTCACTGGGAGGCGGTCAAGCCGGAGCTGCGCGAAGAAATGAACGAGACGATCGATTCTCGAGTCGGGGTACTCGAACATCGGATGAACTCTCATTTCGAAACCATCTTCAAACGCTTCGACCGCATCGAAAGTGAGCTGATGGCGGTCAAAGGTGGAGTGCAACGGCTCTCAGCGTTGGAAGGCCATTGAAGATGGCCATTTCTGAAGAGCTCTGGGAAGCGTTCCTCAGATTCGATCGAGAGATCGTCCGACCTCAGTTCGATGCGATGAGCAAGCGGTTTGACGAGCGGTTTGACACGATGGTCAGCCGCGAAGATTTCAATACCTTCGCGGATCAGATGTACACACGCTTCGAACGTCTCGAATCGGAGTACGTCGCGCTCACAGCCGCGGTCACCCGGCTCGAGCGCGCGATGGACGCCATCCAACAGCGTATGACCACACTCGAGGAAACGATCACAGCTCTCGCCGACAGGCGCGAGCTCGACGCGCTGCGCACGAAAATGAGCGAATTGGAAAACGAAATCGCAGATGTGAAGCGACGGGTTCTGGCCTTTGGATCACGCCAGTAGCGTTACGACATCCAGTTCACGCCCGCTTCCTTGTTCCACTTCGTCGTCATCTTCTTCGACTTCGTCCAGAACTCGATCGAGCCGCGGCCGGTGATGTCACCGACTCCGAACTTCGAATCGTTCCAGCCCCCGAATCCGAACGGCTCGCGCGGAACTGGCACACCGACATTCACCCCGACCATGCCGGCGCTGGCGTTCTCCATCACGTAGCGCGCCGTGCCGCCGCTCTCCGTGAACACCGCCGCCGCATTCCCATACGGCGACCGATGCTGCACGTCCAGCGCTTCATCGACATCCTTTGCGCGAATGATGACCATCACCGGTCCGAACACCTCTTCCTGCGCGATGCGCATGTCGGGCGTCACGAAGTCGATGAGCGTTGGTCCGACGTAGTAACCATTCTCTTTTCCCGGCACCGCGTAACCGCGTCCATCGACCAGCACCTTCGCGCCCATCTTCTCCGCTTCGGTGATGTAGCCCTCGATGCGCTGCTTCGCCGCGAGCGAGATGACCGGCCCGATGTGCATTCCCGGCACCATGCCGCGCACGATGTTCACCATCCGCTCGATGATGTGATCGGTCTTGCCGACGGCCATCATCACCGACGCCGCCATGCAGCGCTGGCCCGCGCAGCCCGACATCGACGCGACGACGTTGCCCGAGGTCATCTCCGGCTCCGCGTCCGGCATCACGATCAGATGATTCTTCGCGCCGCCGAGGGCGAGCACGCGCTTGTAGTTCATGCTGCCGCGGCGATAGACGATCTTCGCGACCTTCGTCGAGCCGACGAAGCTGATGCCTTCGATGCCGGGGTGATCGCAGATCGCTTCGACGGTGGCCTGGCCACCATGAACGATGTTGAGCACACCATCCGGCAGTCCCGCTTCGCGCAGCAGTTCCGCGATGCGGCCCGAGGAGATGGGCACCTGCTCCGACGGCTTGAGGATCATGCAGTTGCCGAGAGCGATCGCGTTGGGGATCGTCCAGTTGGGAACCATGTTGGGGAAGTTGAAGGGAGTGATCGAGGAGACGATGCCGACCGGATAACGCTCGACGCGGCATTCGACGCCGCGGCTCACTTCGAGCACTTCGCCCGCGGTGATCTGCGGCAGCGAGCAGGCGAACTCCGTCAGCTCCGCGGACTTCAGAACTTCCGCGCGTCCCTCGCTGAGGATCTTCCCATTCTCCTCGGTCACGAGCGCCGCGAGCTCATCGATGTTTTTCTCGAGCAGAGTCTTGTATCGGAAGAACACCTGCACACGTTCTTTGATCGGCATGCCGGCCCAGCCGGGGAATGCATTCTTCGCCGATTCGACAGCGCGATCGACATCCGCGCTGCTCGACAGAGGCACACGCGAGATCACGCTGCCGTCCGCGGGATTGGTGATGTCGAGATGTTCATCGGTCGCCGGCTCGACGAAGTTGCCGTCGATGTAATTGCGGACGTCGGGATATTTTGTCGGTGCGCTCTGGTCGATCGCGGTCATGGGCGTGGCCTCCTGTAGGACAGGCGCCTCGCCTGTCCATTTTCAGCGACGACAGGCGAGGGCGCCTGTCGTACACCGGAAGTCTAATATCATGCGCGAACACATGAACATTCGCGATCTGTTCCGCACGAAGTCGCTTGATGAGCTCGTCGCCGAGACCCGGGAAGAGGGTCATCAGCTCAAGAAGGTGCTGGGCCCGTGGAATCTGATCGCGCTGGGGATTGGCGCGATCATCGGAGCCGGCATCTTTGCCACGATCGGTACGGCGGCGGCGGGCGATGCGGCGCGTCCCGGCGCTGGGCCGGCGCTGATGCTTTCCTTCGTGCTGACGGCGATCGTGTGCGGATTCAGCGCGTTGTGTTACGCAGAGTTCGCCTCAATGGTGCCGGTGGCCGGCAGCGCTTACACCTACTCGTATGCAACGCTCGGCGAGCTGATCGCCTGGATCATCGGTTGGGATCTCATCATCGAGTACGCCATCGGCAATGTGGCGGTCGCCATTTCATGGGCGAATTACATGAATACGTTGCTGGAGGGGTTCGGCATCAAGCTGCCGCCCTGGCTGGCTATCGACTACACCACGGCGGCGCGGAAGATGCCGGACCTGGTAGCGCATGCGCCGCATATCTTCGGGATTCCGATCGTCGTCAATATCCTGGCGATGGTCATCGTCGCTCTCATCACCATTGTGCTGGTCTGGGGCATCCGCGAGTCGGCGAGCTTCAATTTCTTCATGGTCGCGATCAAGCTCGTCGTGCTTGGCTTCTTCGTCCTGGTGAGCTTCAAGTTCGTGAAGCCGGCGAACTGGCATCCGTTCGCTCCCAATGGTTTTCATGGCGTCATCACTGGTGCGGCGATCGTCTTCTTCGCCTACATCGGGTTCGATGCCGTCTCGACAACTGCAGAGGAGGCTAGAAATCCGAAGCGGGACATGCCGATCGGCATCATCGGATCGCTCATTGTCTGCACGATCATCTATGCCCTGATCGCCGCGGTCTTCACCGGGATGATCCCTTTCCCGGTGCTGACGAAGACACTCTCGAGTGAACAGGCCGAGCCGCTGACGCTCGCAATGAAGTTCGTGTCGATGCCCAACTGGATGGTCGGCGTGGTTGCCTTCGGGTCTGTCGTCGCGCACACGGCGGTGCTGCTTGTGTTCCAGCTCGGACAGCCGCGTATCTTCTTCGCGATGTCACGCGATGGACTGCTGCCGCCATTCTTCGCAAAGGTTCATCCGAAGTACGGGACGCCGCATGTCGGCACGATCATCACGGGTGTACTCGTCGGCGGTGCGGCGTTGGTGACGTCACTTGATGAGATGGTGGATCTCACGAACATCGGGACTCTATTCGCCTTCGTACTGGTCTGTATCGGCATCATGGTTCTGCGGATCAAGGATCCTCATCGCGAGCGTTCGTTCCGTGTTCCGGGCGGGCCGTTTCTGCTACCGATTCTTGGCGCGCTCTCCTGCATTGGGCTGGCGATCTACCTGCCGCCGACTTCATGGTGGCGATTCGTAAAGTGGTTCCTCGTGGGGATCGTTTTCTATGCGCTCTACGGCTACCGCCACAGCAGATTGCGCCAGCAGACGCCAGGCGGACCGCGTCCGCCCGACTTCAACCCGGAGCAGCAGATGCCTCAGTAGGCAGCAGACAGCGGGAGGAACCGAGCGCGGAAAGGCCACCACAAGGTCTGGCTCCTGCTGCCTGCTGTCCGCTGCCCGCTGTCTAGTCAGCGAAACGTATCGCAATTCTCCAACTCACCGCTCTCGAAGCCGCGCTTGAACCATCCCACGCGCTGCTTCGAGCTGCCGTGCGTGAACGAATCGGGCGTGACATAGCCGCGCGATTGCATCTGCAGATGATCGTCGCCGATGGCACTCGCCGCGTTCAGCGCTTCTTCCATGTCGCCCGGTTCGAGGATGTTCTTCATCTTCTGCGCGTGGTTGGCCCACACGCCGGCGTAGCAGTCCGCCTGCAGCTCGAGCCGCACGGACAGCGCGTTGGCCTGCTTCTCGGATGAGCGGTCCTGAAGACGGCTCACCTTCTCGGAAGTGCCGAGGAGGTTCTGCACGTGGTGGCCGACTTCGTGCGCGATGACATACGCCTGCGCGAAGTCGCCCGGCGCCTGAAAACGCTCCTTCAATTCGCGGTAGAACTCGAGATCGATGTAGACCTTCTGGTCGGCGGGGCAATAGAACGGGCCCGTTGCCGACTGGGCGAAGCCGCATCCCGACTGCGTCGTGCCGCTGAACAGCACGAGGTGCGGCTCTTCGTAGTCGTGGCCGAGACGCTGCTTGAAGTAGTCGTGCCAGACATCTTCCGTGTCGCCGAGCACCGCGGCAACGAAATCCGCTTGCGGATCTTTGGGTGCAGCTCCTGGTTGGGCTGGTGCGCGGCGCTCCTGCCGTGGCTGCGCGGGTTGCTGCTGCAGCAGTTGCCGCGGATTGATTCCGAAGAATGCCGCGATGATGAGAATGATGAGGGTGCCGATTCCGCCGCCGATGACCGGCATGCCGAAGCCGCCGCCTCCGCCGCCATCGCGCTCATCCTCAACGTTGTCGCTACGCCGCTGATCGTCCAGTCGCATCGTTCACTCCGTTTGCAATCGTGGGGCCGCTCACGCGAAGGATGGCATAAGCGATGCCGCCGAGCACCATTCCGCCGAGTGCGGCCACGCTGCACCAGACGTGCGAGTCGATTCATCGCGCGAGCATTACGAGCACGAGCGCGATCAGGCCTGGCACGCCCTGTACGAAGAGGATCGAGCGCTTCGCGGTGATCGCGCCCACGATGCCCGCGACGATGACGCAGGAGAGGAAAAACACTCTGATCCCGAGCGCGCACGGCGCAGGTGCGACGATGGACCAGATCAGCCCCGCGGCAAGAAAGAGGTTGTACACCCCCTGATTCGCCGCGAGCGCCTTCGAGCCCTCGGCAACCTCGGGTGTCAATCCGAAGATGCGTCTCCCGGTTGGCTTCGTCCAAAGGAACGCCTCGAGCACGAAGAACGCGATGTGAAGCAACGCGACGAATCCCAGGGCAATCACAGCGAGCATGGTTACCTCCGCTCAATATTCAATGTCATGTCGAACACTGCCGCTACCGGTTTGCCGTTCGCCATCGCCGGCTTGAACCTCCAGTGTCGCACCATGGCCCGGACATTCTTTTCGACGCATGTCGGAAGCGGTTTCAAAAAGCTGAGCTTCGTGACGAGGCCTTTTTCGTCAATCACCAACTCCATGATGGCGAAGCCGGCGACGTACTTGCGCCCGCACTTGTTGATGTCGGCGAAGTCGCGCGTCAGAAGCACAGGCGCGGAAACGCCGTTCGTCCCGACGCGAACGGGTGCCGCCGCGACATGTGCGAAGAGGATGAGCGCAATTAGCGCGCTGCGGAATCCGGCGTCGAGTCTACTCCGTCTTCGGAGTCTCACTGGATTCCTTCCGCTTTTGAGCCCCAGTTTGTAATCAGGTGAATGCGCGGCTGCGAATCGCCGACGTTTCTCGTCGTGAGGATGCGCCCATCGGGCATCACCAGATAGACAGGCTGCGCAGCGATGAACCTTCGATCCGTCTGAACGTGGATCGGCAGGGGCGTCTGCGCGCCGAACTGCGGCACCGCTCCATCGCCGAACGCGAGCGCGACAAGAGCATTGTCCTTCACGAACAACAGTTCCTTTCCATCGGGCGACCATCGCGGATTCGTCCCGCCGTCAACTGTCGCCTGCCACTTCCCTTCACCGGATGGAAACGACGTGAGGTACACCTGCGGAGCACCCGATTCGGTGGAGACATAGGCCAGCCATTTCCCATTTGGCGACAGCGCCGGCGTGATCTCGTCAGGCGTACCGTTCACGACAGGCGTTCTCTGACCTGTCTCGACCGAGAGTCTTTCGATATCGAATCCGCTCTTCGTGCTCTGCGTGACCAGGATCAGGAACTTGTCGTCGGAAGACCAGTCCGATACGACGGCGGCGCGAGTGAAGTCGCCCGCGTTTCGCACCTTGTTGCTCGTGAGCGAGCGCACCGTGATGGAGATGGTCTGTCCAAATTGTCCCGACGAGACCGCCAGTTGAGAGCCATCATGCGAGAAGCTTCCACTGTGCCCTCCGTTGCTGGAGAACGTCAGCCGCGACTTGCTTCCGTTGTCCGTATTCACGAGCCAGAGATCGCCCTGTTCGAAGCGTTCATAGATTGCGACGACCAGAGTGCGGCCGTCGGGAGAGATTGCGAGAATGGCGTAGCGTGCCGGCGTGGCGTGGAGGTCCGCCGTGCGGCCGCTGCGATCGACGGCAACGAGCTCGCTGATTCCGGACGCTTCGTTCACGTAGACGAGGTTGCTGTCGGTCACGGAGAAGTTACCGATGCTCCGCACCTTGTAGTACTCGACGTGATCCGCGACCGGAGTCAGCGTTCCACTCGATGTCAGCTTCGCGGCGTCGAACGGCTGCGAGAGAAGATTGCCATCGCGAACGAAGAAGATACGCCCACGCGCGAAGGCTGCGTTCGACACATCATCGATCAACCTCTTTCGAAGTTTGCCGTCGAGTGAGACTGCATAGAGCGAATCGATTCCATTGTCGCGACTGATGCAGGCGAATGTCTTTCCATCAGGGAGAAACGTTGGAAGCCGATGCGTCTTGCCGTCGCTCGGAATCACGGCAACGGGAGTGCCTCCGCTCTCATCCACCTTGAAAATCGAAGTCCCAACGTCAGGAGCGAACACGATCACTCCGTCGCGACCCCACGAACCGCCGCGTGCTTGCTTTGCATCGCACAACGTCTGGATCGAACCGCCGGCCGCGGAGATCGTTCTCAGCTTGTCGCCGGCAAAGAAGCCGGCCTGAGTCGAATCGGGCGACCAGAACGGAAACGCCGCCCCTTCGGTTCCCGGCAGGATTTTCGTCTCGCCGTTTGCGAGATTGCGGATCGCAAGAGAAGGCTTGCCCGCTGATCCCGCGAGAACCGCCAGCTTCGTTCCATCCGGCGAGAGCGCCACGGCGCCGATGAGCGCGGAGGCCAGCGGCTCATCGAACTGCAGCTGTGAGTGCACGGGCCGCTCGGCAATGCGCAAGCGGCGAACCACATTGACGATCATCGGAATCGCGCCGGCGACCATGAGGCACAAGGCCGCCAGCGCCGCCGCGACGAGTCCGACTCTTCGTTTTCGTTTCGCTGCGCCTGGCGCTTCCGTCGTTGCAGTTGCCGTCCAGTCGAGCTCCGACGCGACATCGGCCGCACTCTGCCAGCGTTCGTCGCGTTCCTTCGCCAGGCACCTGGCGATCACATGCTCGAGCGCGGGCGGAGTGGCCGGCTGCACGCTCGAGGCAGGACGCGGTGCTCCGCCAAAGATTGCAGTCGCGATGCTGGTTCGTGATTTTCCTTCGAATGCGCGCACGCCCGTGACCATCTCGTACAGCACGGCACCGAGGGAGAAAATATCCGTACGCTGATCGACTTCTTCACCGGCTAATTGCTCCGGCGACATGTATTGATAGGTGCCGAGGATCGCGCCCTCCTGGGTGAGCGGCTTGTGCTGGGTGACATCGGTAATCGAGACGCTTGCGCCGGCGCTGCGAGCGAGACCGAAATCGAGCAGCTTTGCGCCCGACTTCGTGATCATCACGTTGCCCGGTTTCAGATCGCGGTGCACGATCCCTGCGCGGTGCGCGCGATCGAGCGCCGACGCGATCTGACTGCCGAACCGCAGCACCTCGGCGATCGGCAGCGGGCCGCGCGCGATGCGATCCGCGAGTGTCTCGCCCTCGAGGAATTCGAGCACGAGGTACTCGACTCCGTCCGCGTGCCCGACATCGTGCAGCGTGCAGATGTTCGGATGCGCGATCTGCGAGATCGTTTTGGCTTCGCGTTCGAAGCGCAGCCGCAGCTCGGCGTTGTCGGCGAACTCACGCGGCAGGATCTTGATGGCGACCATGCGGTCGAGCCGCGTGTCGCGCGCGCGAAAAACTTCGCCCATGCCTCCCGCTCCGATACGCGAGATCACCTCGTACGGGCCGAGACGGCTGCCGGCGACGACCGATGTCATGGGCGATGCGGCGATTATCGCAGAGGGCGCAGAAGACGTCGCGTCGCGTCGATGCGAAAGGCAATCATGGATTCTCCCTCACCTCGCCGCACCCGCGCATCGCCGGATCGGCGTAGTAGGGATTCGAGATCTCTCCCTTTGGCTGGAGCCACGAGTGCCTGGCCATCGAGCAGTACGCGATGACCGGCCTGGGTTGCTCCTTCGATTCGTTTCGATACGCGATCATCGCGTCAGAGAGGCCGGCGAATGCGTCGCGGGCTCGTTCGAGATCCGTCGCCTTCGCCACCGAGCCCGCGTGCATGGCGATCGCATCGTGCCCACTGCTTCGGGCTGCGCCGGCCAGCTCTTTCGCGCGAGCCCGTGCATCGCGCAGTGAGTCTTCGACGAGCGCCATTCGCACTCCGTCGTATTTCGGATAAAGCGCCTGCGCCTCGGGGCTTCGCGTGAAGAACGTTGTGCCTCCAACGACGATCGTTACGGCGACGCCGCTTGCAGCGGCCGCCTTATGCCAGCGCTTCAGCAGCGACGCCTCTTCCTGCTCTTCACGTGGCAGCTCACGCTTCCGCCACAGGAGATACACGGCCGGGTAGACGAGCAATTCCATGAGGAACGACGTGAAGAGGCCGCCGATCATCGGCGCGGCGATGCGCTTCATCACGTCGGCGCCGGCGCCTGTGGACCACATGATCGGGACGAGTCCAAAGAACGCACAGGCGACGGTCATGACCTTCGGCCGCACGCGCTGCACCGCGCCGTGAAGGATTGCTTCGTTCAGCTCCTCGCGGTTGCGGACCAGCCCTTTCGCCTTCGCGCCGGCGTAGGAGAGGTCGAGGTAGAGGAGCATGAAGATGCCTGTCTCCGCGTCGAGACCGAGCAAGGCGATGAGCCCGACCCAGACGCCAATCGAGACGTTGTAGCCGAGGGCGTAGAGGAACCAGATCGCGCCGACGGCGCTGAATGGAACTGCGAGAAGCACGATGGCCGTTTTCACCATCGACTTCGTGTTCATGTAGATCAGGCCGAAGACGATGAAGAGTGTGAGAGGGAGAACGACTTTCATCTTCTCCTTCACGCGGGCCATCGCTTCGTACTGACCGCTCCATGTGAGGAGGTATCCCGGCTTGAGCTTCAGCTCTGAGGCGACGGCCTTCTTCGCGTCCTCGACGTAGCTGCCGATGTCGCGCTTTGCGGTGTCAACGTCGACATAGACGTAGCCGGACAGTTTGCCATTCTCGTCGCGGATCATGGCCGGACCTTCGACGAGCTGGATCTTCGCGAGCTGGCCGAGCGGCACTTGTGCGCCGCCCATTGTGGGCACGAGCGTGCGCGCCAGTTTGTCTACGTCATCGCGCATCTCGCGCGGGTAGCGGATGTTCACTGGATAGCGCTCGCGTCCCTCGATCGTGGTCGAGACGTTTTCGCCGCCGATGGCGGTCATGATCACGTCCTGCACTTCCTTGATCGTCAGGCCGTGGCGTGCGATCTGCTCGCGGTTGAGATCGAAGTCGACGAAGTAGCCGCCGGCAGTGCGCTCGCCGTAAACGCTGCGTGTGCCGGGCACGGTCTGCAGCACGCCCTCGAGTTGTTGCCCGATCTGTTCGATCTCTTTCAGATCGGAACCAAAGATCTTGATGCCGACCGGCGTGCGGATGCCGGTGGTGAGCATGTCGATGCGGTTCTTGATCGGCATCGTCCAGGCGTTCGTCTGACCGGGAAGCGTGAGCTTCCCGTTCATCTCGTTGACCAGGTCGTCCCAGGAGATGGTCTCCGGCCAGAGAGGACGGAAGAGTGGCTTCACGAAGTCCGGCCAGCTCGAATAGAAGCGCTCTTTCGAACGCCACTGATCGGAGGGCTTGAGAACGACGACTGTCTCCATCATCGAGAACGGCGCGGGATCGGTGGACGTGTCCGCGCGCCCCGTTTTGCCGAAGACTCGCTCGACTTCCGGAATGGTCTTGAGCAGCTGATCCTGCCGCTGCAGGAGCGCGGTCGCTTCCGTCACGGAGATACCTGGCAGCGTCGTCGGCATGTAGAGGATCGCGCCTTCATTGAGCGGCGGCATGAACTCGTGACCGAGCTTCTCGTACGCTGGAATGGTGATGGCGACGATACAGAGTGCGATGGCGATGACGCTCTTCGGGTGTTTGAGCACCCAATGCGCCGGCGGACCATAGATTTTGAAGAGAATCCTGGAGATCGGGTGCTTCTCTTCGGGATACATCTTCCCGACCAGCACACCGTTCGTGACTTTCTCTGCGCCGCGGACGAAGAAGCGTCCGACCGCGGCGAGTCTGCTGCCGCTGTAGGCAACGCGTGAGCCATCCTCGCGCAGCTCTCCTTCGCGTTTGTAGAACTTGAACTCCTTCATGCGGATGAAGAGGAGCCGGATCGCTGGATCGAGCGTGATCGCGAGCACTGCCGCGATGGCCATGGCGAAGTTCTTCGTGAAGGCAAGTGGCCGGAAAAGCCGTCCCTCCTGCGCTTCGAGGGCGAAGATGGGCAGGAAGGAGATGGCGATCACCATCAGCGAGAAGAAGCTCGGACGTCCGACTTCCTGAATCGCGGTGATGAGGACTTCCTTGTAGTCGCCCTGCTTTCCCTCGTGCTCCCACACTTCGAGTTTCTTGTGCGCGTTCTCCACGACGACGACCGCCGCGTCGACCAGGGCGCCGATGGCGACCGCGATGCCGCCAAGGGACATGATGTTGGCGTTGATCCCGAAGAGCTTCATCGGAATGAACGACAGCACGACTGCTGCGGGAATCGTGATGATGGGGATGATCGAGCTCGGGATGTGCCAGAGAAAGATGAGGATGATCAGCGAGACGATGATCATCTCGATGATCAGCTCGTGTTTGAGCGTGCCGATCGAGCGCTCGATGAGCTCCGAGCGGTCGTACGTCGTGACGATCGTCACGCCTTCCGGCAGCGTCTTCTCGATCTCGGCGAGCTTCTCCTTCACGCGATTGATGACGCTCAGCGCGTTCTCGCCATGGCGCATGATCACGACGCCGGACGCCACTTCGCCTTCGCCGTTCAGCTCCGCTACGCCGCGCCGGATCTCCGGGCCGAGCTGCACGTTCGCCACGTCGCGCAGGTACACCGGTGTGCCGCGCTCGTCGTTCTTCACGACGATCTGCTCGAGGTCCTCTGCCGTCTTCACGTAGCCGCGCGCACGGACCATGTACTCCGCGCCGCTCCATTCGACGAGCCGTCCGCCGACTTCGTTGTTCGAGGAACGCACCGCCTCCATGACTTGCATGAGCGGGATGCGATAGGCGGAGAGCTTGTTCGGATCGACCGTGATCTGATACTGCCGCACGAATCCGCCGAGCGATGCGACTTCCGCAACGCCCGGTACCGATTGCAGCGCGTAGCGGATGTGCCAATCCTGCAGAGAGCGCAAGTCCGCGAGCGAGTGCTTGCCGCTCTTGTCGACGAGCGCGTACTGAAACACCCAGCCAACGCCGGTCGCATCAGGGCCGAGACGGGTGTTCACGCCTGGTGGCAACTGCGATTGCACCTTCGAGAGGTACTCGAGCACCCGCGAGCGCGCCCAGTAAATGTCCGTTCCTTCATCGAAGATGACGTAGACGTAGGAGAAGCCGAAGTCGGAGAAGCCGCGGATCGCTTTGACTTTCGGCGCGCCGAGAAGCGACGTGATGATGGGATAGGTGACCTGATCCTCGATGACGTCGGGGCTACGGTCCCACGTCGAGTAGACGATGACCTGCGTGTCGGAAAGGTCGGGCAGCGCGTCGAGTGCGATGCGCTGCATCGACCAGATACCAGCGAACACCAGGACCGCGATCACTGTCAGCGTCAGAAAGCGGTTCGTGGCGCAGATGCGAATCAGTTTTTCGATCATGGTGTCCGCCTATCCGCCGTGCTGGTGTCCGCCGGCGCCGCTCATTTGCGCGAGCGCGGCCTTGAGCCGCGACTCGGAGTCGATGAGGAAGTTCGCCTGCGTGACCACCTTCTCGCCCGGCTCGACGCCGCGCCGAATCTCGATGAAGCGATCGCTTTTCGTGCCGGTCTCGACTTCGCGCGGCTCGAATGTGCCGTCATCCTTCACGACGAAGAGCACAGAGCGCGTTCCGGTGGAGAGGACCGCCGATTCCTGGACGACCGTCACGTCACGCGCTGGCTCTTCGATCTCGACATCCGCGAACATCTCGAGCTTGAGCGCACCGTCACGGTTGTCGACCTCGACACGCACTTTCGTCGTGCGAGTCATTGGATCGACCGCCGGCGCGATGAAGGTGACCTTGCCGGAGAATGCCCGGCCAGGGAGATGCGAAAGCGTGATCTTCGCACGCGTTCCAACGCGCACGAACGACAGCTCCTCTTCATAGACATCCGCGAGGATCCAGACGCGGTCGAGATCGGCGAGCTCGAACATCGGCTCGCCCGCCACGATGCGCGCCCCCTCGACCGCGTTCTTCGTCATCACGAATCCGTTCGCGGGGGAGGAGATGACGAGCGACTTGCGCGTCGCACCAGTTTGCTCGAGGCGGTGAATGTCGCCGGCGCTGATGTCCCAGAGCTGCAGCCGGCGTCGCGCCGCTTCGAGGAGCAGGGGCGACTGCTTTGCCGCTTTGAGTGCGAGGAGATACTCCTGCTGCGTGGCCAGTAGTTCCGGACTGTAGACCGAGAAGAGCGGCTGGCCGCGGCGCACCTCTTTGCCGGTGTAGTCGACGTAGAGCTTCTCGATATAGCCGTCGAACTTGGTGGTGATCTTATGCAGGCGCGTCTCGTCGACGGCAACACGGCCCACGGTACGGACCATGCGGCCGAGCGAGCGCGTTTCGGCGAAGCCGGTCTGAACGCCAATGAGCTGCTGGCGCTCGGGCGTGAGCTTCACCTTCGAGTAGCCGCTCACGTTCGACCGCGCGCCCCCCGCCGCCGGTCCGGTGTCGCCTTCGAAAACGGGCACGAGGTCCATCCCGCAATCGGGTGCAGTCCCCGGTTTGTCGGACTTATAGGCCGGATGCATCGGATCGACCCAGTAGAGGATCTTCTTTTCGGCGGCCTTGTGCGCCGCGTGGGAGTCGCTCGCCGCGCCTTTTGCGGCGGGGGTTGTGCCGCGTCCGAACGCGACCACGACGAGAGCGATCGTGAGGATGACGGTAAGGATCCATGGGAGTTTCGTTTTCATCGTGATCACCTCATCGAAGTCATCGAGTTGCTGGTGCCGGATGACGGTGCCGTGCTCGTCACACCACCGGTGACGCTCATGCCTCCGCCGCCCATGGCAGGACCGCGGCTCATCGCGGTGGGCTGGAGAGCTGCTTCATCGATCGCTACGCGCCACTTCGCGCTCTCCGCAAGCCGGCCGGCGTAGATCGCGCGGTCGCTGTAGAGGGTGTTCAGCGCATCGAGGACAGTAATGAACGGAACCTTGCCGGCCTGATAGCTGGCGAGCGCCGATTCGAGCGAGACGTCGTCGAGCGGCAGAACTTTGTCGCGGTAGATCGTTGCGATGTGCAGCGCGGCATCGAGCTCGGCGGAACGCTCGCGCGTCCGCAACTCCAGCTCGCGCGCGACGACATCGCTCTCCGCGCCGCGCCCCCGTACGGTCGCCTGCGCCTCGGCGAGCTGATTCTGCTGGCGGCGATTGATCCAGATCGGCAGCGATACGCCGACCCCGACTTGCCACATCGGACCCATCTCGAAGTTGCCGCGATACATCGAGCCCGCGTTCACGACGAAGTCAGGGAGAATGTTCTTCTTTGCCAGCGCAACTCGCATTTTTCCGGTCTCGATGCCTTGACGAGCTGAGGCAAGCTCCGGGCTGCGCGCGGCGGCAGCCGCGATTCGTTCGCCAAGCGACGGCAGCGCCGCGTCATCCGGCAGACGATCGGGCGTGGCGATGACACGGTCTTGCGGCGCGCCAGTCAGGCGGTTGAGCTCCGCGAGGCGGCTGGCGATGACCGCGCCTTGCGTCGCCGTCTGCTCGTCGAGACGCGCAAGCTCGACCTGCGCACGGAGCACGTCCTGCTGTACGGCGAGGCCCGCCGCGTAGCGCTCGCGCACGGACGCTTCGATCTGCGATGCCGCAGAGCGCCGGTCTTCGATGATGCGGTCGATTGCACGCGCGAGCAGGAGGTCGTACCACGCGTTGCGTACGCGGGCTTCGAGTGTGAGCGCCGTGCGGCCGAGCGTTCCTTGTTCGACCTCGCGCACTTCGCTCGCGGCGATGTCGCCGGCGAGCCGCAGCTTGCCCGGCCACGGAAGCGATTGACTTGCCATCAGACCGATGAAGCTTCCTTCCTGGCTTCCGAGCGAGGGGGTGCGCCCATCGTTCTGATAGGTCGTCGAGAGGAAGGGATCGGGAAGCGTGCGCGAAGGTTCGACGCGGTGCTGTGCCGCTTCGACCTGCGCTTTCGCGGCTTGAATCTCGGGCGCGTTGTTCAGCGCCTCCGCGACGAGCGCATCGAGTTGCGGATCATGCAGTGTGGTCGTCGCAAGGACGAGTGATGCAGCGAAAAGTTGGGGAAGCACGATGCAGTCTCCAGAATCCCGTGGAGGGACAGGCGCCTCGCCTGTCCGCGAAACGGTGGAGGAGGGGAGACCGCGAGATCAGATGCGGAAAACGGTATCGAGGATGTGCAGCGGCCTGCTGCCGGGACGCGACGTTCCAACGTCGAAGGCAACCGGCAGCTCGGGCTGGAATGCAGAGATGTTTACGGCTGTGGCGGCAGTAGTGGCATGATGCACCGTCCGGCTCGGCGCCGCGATCGACGTTGCCTGCGCAGCATCGAACGAAATGTCCGAGCGGACCGAGCACTCGGAGCTGCAGTCATTCGCACCGGCCGTCGTCAGTGACACATTCGGCGTCTGATGGCAGCAGGCCATCGCGCAAATCGTCGCAGCCGCGTAGAGCGGGAGTGCGAAGAATGCGGCGACGATCAACAGAATGCCGAGGCCGCCGAGGAGTCGTCTGGTGCGCATGAACAATCTCAACGACAAGATAGACTCGGAAGACATTCCGAGGGTTACGCCGAGTCACATTACGGTGTGTCTGTTGTCACGTCTCGCCAGGTAATGAAACAGTGCAGGCTGCGTCAGAGTCGATATGAACCACATTGATCCCGTTTGCGGCATGACTGTCGATCCGGCGCGCGCCGCCGGCTCTTCGCGCTATCAGAGCGAGACGTATTACTTCTGCAATCCCGGCTGCAAGAAGAAGTTCGATGCGAATCCGCAGCAGTATCTGAAGAAGAATGCGCCAGCCCCGGAGCCAGCGAAGCCGCACGCTGATGGCGGGCAGTGGACGTGCCCGATGCATCCCGAGGTTCTGCGCGACAAGCCCGGCTCGTGCCCGATTTGCGGCATGGCGCTCGAGCCGCGAACCGCCACAGTCGACGAAGAGAATCCCGAGCTGAAGGTGATGTCGGTTCGCTTCTGGGTGAGCCTCGTGCTCACGGCTCCGCTCGTTGCGTTCGCGATGACACGGCACACTGCGTACGGTCACGGTCTCTTCGGCGATGAGCTGCTCGCATGGGCGCCGTGGATCGAGTTGGGGCTTGCGACACCTGTTGTGTTGTGGGGCGCTCTGCCGTTCTTCGAACGTGCGTGGTCCTCGATCCTCAGCCGCCGTCTCAACATGTTCACGTTGATCGGCCTCGGCGTCGCGGTCGCGTATCTCTACAGCCTCGTGGCGACGCTCGTTCCATTTCTCTTTCCGCCATCGTTTCGCGATGCAGCGGGTCACGTCGGCGTCTACTTCGAAGCCGCGGCCGCCATCGTCACGCTCGTTCTCTTCGGACAAGTCCTGGAACTGCGCGCACGGAGCCGCACAGGTGCTGCGATTCGAGCGTTGCTTGAGCTCGCGCCGAAGACTGCGCGCCGGGTCGAAAAGAACGGCAGCGAGCGCGACATTCCTCTCGAAGAGGTAAAGCCCGGCGACACACTTCGCGTGCGTCCCGGCGAGAAGATTCCGGTCGACGGCATCGTCGTCGAAGGAACGACGAGTGTCGATGAGTCGATGGTGACCGGCGAGCCGCTCCCGGTCGAGAAACAGAATGGCGATCGCCTCATCGGTGCGACCGTCAATACGACCGGTTCGGTGCTCATGCGCGCCGAGCGTGTCGGCGCCGACACATTGCTCGCGCAGATCGTGAACATGGTCGCCGAGGCGCAGCGCAGCCGCGCGCCGATTCAGAAGCTCGCCGACAAAGTCTCGGCGGTCTTCGTACCGGCAGTCATCGTCGCGTCGATCGCGACGTTCGTGGTCTGGTCGATGCTGGGACCGCAGCCGCGATTGGTCTACGCGATCATCAACGCCGTCGCGGTGCTGATCATCGCCTGTCCCTGCGCACTCGGACTGGCGACGCCGATGTCGGTGATGATCGCCACGGGCAAAGGCGCGACGGCGGGAGTGCTGTTCCGCAACGCGGAAGCGATCGAGGTGCTGCGGAGAGTTAACACGCTCGTCGTCGACAAGACCGGGACGCTGACGATCGGGAAGCCGGCGCTCTCGTCCACGGTCGGCGTCGAGCGCTTCGAGGGGAACGATGTCCTGCGTCTCGCGGCGAGCGTCGAACGTGCGAGTGAGCATCCGCTCGCCGGCGCGATCGTGGCTGGCGCGGAGGCGCGAGGCATCGCCGTAAAGGCCGCGTCGAATTTCACCTCGATCACAGGCAAAGGTGTTCGCGGCGAAGTCGAAGGGAAGCGCGTCGTCGTCGGCAACCGCGCCATGCTGACCGACCTCGGCATCGATCCCGGGTCACTGGTGCAGATCTCCGAGCAACTGCGCGCGAACGGACAGACCGTGATGTATGTCGTCGTCGATGGCAAGCCGGCGGGCCTCGTGGCAGTGGCCGATCCGGTGAAGGAGATGGCGGCCGAAGCGATTCGCGATCTGCACGCGACGGGGCTGCGCATCGTGATGGTGACGGGCGACAGCGAAACCGCGGCGAAGGCAGTCGCGAAGAAGCTCGGCATCGATGAAGTGATCGCCGACGTGCTGCCCGATCAGAAAGCGGAGATCGTCAGGAAACTGCAGAAAGAACGGCGCGTGGTGGCGATGGCCGGCGACGGCATCAACGATGCGCCCGCGCTTGCGCAGGCGGATGTCGGTCTCGCGATGGGAACCGGCACCGATGTGGCGATGGAGAGCGCGGGCGTCACGCTGGTCAAAGGCGATCTCAAAGCGATCGTGCGCGCGCGGCACCTCAGTCAGGCGACGATGAAGAACATCCGGCAGAACCTCTTCTTTGCGTTTTTCTACAACGCGATCGGGATTCCGATCGCGGCGGGCGCGCTCTATCCGCTGTTCGGGCTGCTGCTCAGTCCGATGATTGCAGCAGCAGCGATGAGCTTCAGCTCCGTGTCGGTGATCGCGAATGCACTGCGTTTGCGCGGAGTGAAGTTGTGAGTGGAGAGCGGGCGTCGCGCCCAAAGTCGCTGGCCGTCTCGGCCGGCGACTTCTCCTCGAGCCATCGTCGACGAGCGAGACGCTCGCCGACTGCGGGCGGGACGCCCGCTCTCCTTTTCTCAATCCTGCTCCTCGGCGTAAGCAGCGTAGTCGCACAACCTGTGGTTGAGCTCTCGCCACCTTCCGCGGCAGGCGCGACCGCGCCGTTCCTTTTCGCGACGCCCGACGGTTTCCTTCTGAGCTGGATGGAGCCTGTTGCCGGAACGGATCGCGTGGCTGTGCGGCTGTCTCGCTATGCACGCGGACGATGGACCGCGCCACGAACGATCGTCGAGCGAAATGATCTCTTCGTGAACTGGGCCGACTTTCCGTCGGTCGTCGAAGATGCAAACGGCGTGATGTTCGCGCACTGGCTGCAGAAGAGCGGAAACGGGACCTACGCCTACGACGTGCGCATGTCGATCTCCAATGATCGCGGCGCCACGTGGAGTGCTCCATTTCTTCTGAATCGCGATGGCAGGATGAACGAACACGGCTTCGCCTCGCTCGTTCCCTTGCCGGGCGGCGGCGTTGCGGCCACCTGGCTCGACGGCCGCAACATGCCGGAAGGAAAAGAAGAAGGCGAGATGTCGATTCGTTACGCGGCGATCGATGCGCGCGGCGCAATTCGTTCCGAGGCGGAGCTCGATTCGCGTACGTGCGAATGCTGCACGACGGGCATGGCGATGACGAAGAGCGGACCTGTCGTGGTCTATCGCGATCGAAATGCGGATGAGATCCGCGACATCGCGGCGGTACGCAAATCCGCAAGTGGCTGGACGAAGCCGCAGCTCGTGCACGCCGACGGCTGGAAGATCGCAGGTTGTCCTGTGAATGGACCGCAAGCCGATGCGATTGGCAATCGCGTGGCCGTGGCGTGGTACACGGCCGCACAGGATCAAGGGCGTGCGTTCGTCGCCTTCTCCGATGATGGCGGGGCGACGTTCGCGCCACCGGTTCGCATCGACGACGGCAAGCCTGCCGGCCGGCTCGATCTGGCGATGATCGATGCGGACCATGCGGCGGTCGTGTGGCTGGAGCAGACCGCGGATGGTGCGGAGATTCGCGCGCGCCGCGTGCAGCGGAACGGCATGCTCGCCCCATCGATGAAGATCGCGGACTCGAGCGCGGCGCGCGCGGCGGGATTCCCGCGAGTCGCGCGGATCGGCAGTGACCTCTACGTCGCATGGACGGAGCACAATGCGGCGAGCAGGCGCGTCCATGTCGCGCGCGCCCGATTCTGAAACTGCGGTTCGGGACTATGATTTGCACGAGTTTCGCCCGATGAAGCGCACACTGATCGCCGCCGCATGGATCGCGGGTTCCACGATTCCGCTGATCCTCGCAACCGTTTTCGTCTTCGGTTGCTGCGTGCTGCCGTTTCACGGTCTGCTCCACCGCGCGATGCCGTTCTGTCACGCTGCGACTGAACTGATGAGCGGCGCGCATCATCATGATGACGATGCGCACTCGTCGACGCCGGCGCGAGCGAAACAGGAACCGGCGAAGCGGTTCTTCACGGAGCTCTCTCCCCGCTTTTCACTCACGCCGATCATGAGCGCGAGTGACGCGTCTGCTCCGCGTGTGTCGATCGGAGATCGCAGCTTCATCACGCTTGGCGCAACGCGCTGCGACCGCGACGTCGGCCTCCACGTCGTGCTCGCCACGTTCCTCATCTGATCCTCTCCTCGCGCGCCGGGACTACTCGCCGTCCGTCCGCTGCAGGAGATGACTCATGAAAACAATCGCTTGTTCGTTCGCACTCGCCGCGCTCGTCGCGCTTGCGGGTTGCGGCGGGAAGCAGTCGATGGCTTCGCGGAGCGCTGCCGCGTTTGCCGAGGCGCAGAAGAAGGGGATCCCGGTGACACCGGGTGAACATGGCGGCCACGCTGCCGCAACTCCCGCTGCACATGCGGAGCAGGGCAGCATGAAGGAGATGTCGCATGCTGCGATGCCCGGCATGGATCACAGCGCGATGAAGATGCCGGGCATGCAGCACGAAGGTATGAAGAGCATGCCGGGCATGCACCACGGCGCGATGCACGACATGGCCGGGATGGATCATGGCGCGATGCACGACATGGCCGGGATGGATCATGGCGCGATGAGCAGTGACATGGCCGGCATGCATCACGGCGGCATGCAGCACCACATGCCCGAAATGACGCATCCAGCCGAGGTCTCGATCAACACCGAGGCGCCTCGAAGCAGTGCGGCGATGGCGACCGTGCAGCCGGCGACGACGCTCCAACAGGACGAGCTCGATCGGCCAATCCAGCCACAGAAGAAGGATCAGTGATGAAGTATTTGACGAGAACAGTTGTCACGCTCGGCGTCGGGATGCTCGCCGCGTGCGCGAGCGTGCCGCGCGATGCCGGGATCTCGGAGATCGAGAAAGCAATCGCAGCGCGTACGAATCAACAGGTGCAGTGGAACGCGCAACCCTCCATGCAGGACGATCCGCAGATCCGCGCGCTGCTGCAGGATGGCGAGCTCACCGCCGACAAAGCAGTTGCCGTGGCGATGCGCAACAATCCGCGATTGCAGGTCACACTCGCCGAGCTCGGAATCGCGCGCGCCGAGCTGCAGCAGGCGAGCACGGGCTCGAATCCGCTGCTCGAAGCCGAGTACCGGATCCCGGCAGATCCGTTTCACGCATACGAGCTTCGTCTCGCGCAATCGCTGATCGAGTTGCTGCAACTCGGCCGGCGGCGGGCGATCGGCCGCCTGACGTTCGATGCCGCGCAGATGCGCATCACGTCAGAGGTCGTTCGCTTCGCGGGCGAAGTGCGATCGACGTACTTCGACGTGCTGGCCGCGTCGCAGCGCGTGGCGCAGAGCCGCGTCGCACTCGAATCGGCGAAGGCTGCAGCCGAAGTGGCGATGAAGCAGCACGAAGCGCAGAACATCACGGATCTCGACCTCGAGAATGAGCAGGCGATGTATGAGCAGGCCAAGCTCGAGCTCGCGCGCGATGAGCGGAAGCTCCTCGTCGCGCGTGAAGCGCTGGTGCGGAGCATGGGCTTGCGCGATGCCGCGCTCGACTGGCGCGTGCCGGCGGCCTTTCCCGCACTCCCTGAACGCGAGCTGGATCAATCGCAGCTCGAACAGCTCGCCGCGGCGCAGCGGCTCGATGTCGCGATCGTGCGGCGCGAGCTCGAAGCGGCCGAGAAGCAGATCCCCGTCGCGCGTCTCGCCGCCCTCGGCGACATCATCGCCGACGTTCACTATCAACGCGACGCCGAAGGGCCGCGCACCTGGGGGCCGGGCATCGAGCTGCCGCTCCCCATCTTCAACTCCGGCGCGGCGGCGCGCACGCGCGCGGAAGCGCAGTGGCTTCGCAGCCGGCATCTGCTGAACGCGTTGCTCGCAGAATCATCGTCGACGCTTCGCGCGGCTCGCGCGTCGGTCGCGGAAGCGCGGGCGCGCGTCGAGTACTACCGCGACGTGCTCCTGCCACGCCGCGCGCGCATCGTGGAGCTGACGAAGCTGGAGCACAACGCGATGCTGGTGGGAGTGTTTCAGCTCCTGCAGGCGAAACAGAACGAAGCGGAAGCGCAGCGCGACGCGATCGAAGCGCAGCGCGAATACTGGAACTCGCGCATCGAGCTCGATCGCGCGCTGAACGGGATCGGGGGACAGTAATGGCAATCACGAGACGCAACGTACTCTTTTCCACGATCGCGGCGACGGCGGGCGGGCTCTTTGGCAGCAAGCGCGCGGCGGCACAGGAGCATCAGCATCACGAATCGCACTCGCCTCTCGCTGGCGCGCGGCGAAAAGGAAATCGCACCGCAGTGATCACACCCAATGGCACGACGCTGCCGTTTCGGATGGTGGGAGGTGTCAAGGAGTTTCATCTCATCGCCGAGCCGGTGAAGCGAGAGTTCGTCAACGGCTTCATGGTGAATTGCTGGGGCTACAACGGAATGACGCCGGGCCCGACGATCGAGGCCTTCGAAGGCGATCGCGTGCGCATTCTCGTCACGAACAAACTGTCCGAGGGGACGTCGATTCACTGGCACGGGTTCATTCTGCCGAATGGCATGGACGGTGTGAGCGGACTGACGCAGCCGAAGATCGGTCCGGGCGAGACGTTCGCTTATGAGTTCACGCTGAAGCAGAGCGGCACGCTGATGTATCACCCGCACTTCGATGAGATGGTGCAGATCGCGCTCGGGATGCACGGCTTCTTCGTCATCCATCCGCGCCAGGCGAACGTGCATCGCGTCGATCGCGACTTCGCGATCTTTCTCAACGAGTGGTTCATCAAGCCGGGAACGGCGACGCCCGATCCAACGGTGATGCTCGACTTCAACGTCTTCACGTTCAACAGCCGCGTGTTTCCCGGAACGGATCCGCTGCTCGTGCGCACAGGCGATCGCGTGCGCATCCGCATCGCGAACCTCACGATGGACTCGCATCCGATGCACATTCACGGGCACAAGTTCTACGTCACCGGTACCGATGCGGGACCGATTCAGCCATCAGCGTGGATTCCGGAGAATACGGTCAATGTGCCCGTTGGCGCGACGCGCGACATCGAGTTCGTCGCCGACAATCCCGGCGACTGGGCCTTCCATTGTCATAAGTCGCATCACGTGATGAATCAGATGGGGCACGGTCTTCCGAATCTGCTCGGCGTCGACGCGGCCAACACGCAGGCGCGGCTCGACGCGCTGACGCCGGGGACGATGGTCATGGGACCGACGGGGATGGGCGACATGGCGGAGATGCAGCAGATGATGCCGCAGCCGCGGAACAGCATCGCGATGCTCGGCGGCGAAGGACCGTACGGTCCGATCGACATGGGCGGGATGTTCACGATCGTGAAGATCCGCGACGACATGGACTACGCGCGCGATCCGGGCTGGTACGAGAAAGGTCCGCGGGCGTACCGCGTCGACTCGATGTCGGAGCCTGCACTGGAGTCGCATCAGCATCATCACCCGCCGGGACGGTGACGCGATGCGAAGAGGACTGAAGGTTCCGCTGCTCATTCTCGCGGGCATCGTGATCGCGCTCTCGATCGCATGCTTCGCGTTGCTTCGCACGATCCGTTACGGCTTCAGCGCGCACGATGAGCCGACCTCGATGGAGGCGTTCATCGCGGCACGCATGCGTCACTGGTCGGTTCCTGCCGATCTGCATCGCGCGAAGAATCCACTGCCGCTGACGCCAGCAGTGCTGGCCGAAGCGCGTGCGCATTTTGCCGATCACTGTGCGACTTGCCACGGCAACGACGGCAAGGGGCAGACAGAGATGGGACGACATCTGTATCCGCGTGCCTCCGATCTCACGCGTTCCGAAACGCAGTCACTCTCCGACGGCGAGATCTTCGCGACGATCGAAAACGGCGTGCGCCTTACGGGGATGCCGGGCTTCGGCAACGGCAGCGCGGGGTCCGGCTACGCGAGTTGGACGCTCGTGCACTTCATCCGGCATCTTCCGAAGATCACACCGGACGAGTTGAACGAGATGGAGAAACTCAACCCGAAGTCGCCCGAGGAATGGCAGGAGATGCAAGGGGAGGAATCGTTTCTGGAAGGAGGGATCGCTCCTGAGCACCACGAACATCACCATTGAAGGGACATCAGATTTCAATCGCTGGGCGTCATTCTCGGAGTTACAGAGTGTAGAGACGAGTGGTCACAAACTTTCCCGGGAGCATGAATTGCGTGGGTCAGGACTTAAAGCTTCGACTGCAGGTTTCGACCCATTGAACATCGGGTCAATCAACGTAAGTCATTGTTTTTAAAAGGAGAGTCTTCTTTTCACTGGATGGCAGAGTCTGTGCTCTAAGGCCACGTGATTCGACACGAATCGATTCATCATTGAAGGAGCATAGATGCGTATTCGGAATGTCCTAGCAGCCCTGGCCCTATTCCTCGTTTCTGCTCTTCCCGCCTTCGCCAGCCACGGATGGGGTAGTTATCATTGGGGCAAGTCGTGCGCGACTTGTGCCGCCGCCATCACCGTCTACGATTCAACCGTCACGACAAATACCAGTTGGCCCACGCACCTCAATAAAGCGATCTTTGGTGACTCGTCCAATCCAAATACAACGGATCGCCGCGGTTGGAACGACTCCATTGCGCTCGATCTGACGATTGCACAAGGTTCTACGACAACGACGACTCGCAGTTCCTGTCCGTCCATTTCTGGCGCGATGCGCGTTTGCAACTACACCTATGGATCCAACGGCTGGCTCGGTCTTGCGTCGATCAACACGGTCAGTGGTTCGACGGTTCACATTGCGTGGGCCACGACGAAGATCAACGACTCTTACTTCAACTCCGGTTATCCGAACACCGAGAAGCGCCACGTGATGTGCCAGGAAGTCGGCCATGGCTTCGGCCTTGGACACACGTCGGAGAATGGATCGTCGCAGAACACCTGCATGGACTACTACCAGAACACGAGCAGCACCGACTGGGCGAGCACGGGCCCGAACCAGCACGACTTCGACCAGATCCTCACCCAGATGCACTGGGGAGCGAAGCTCGATCTCATTACGGAGCACATGAAGGTCATTGGAGACGTGCCGCCCTCTGAGATGAATGAGCAGTGGCAGTGGGGTACGGCAGTCGACTTCGACGAGCAGGGACGTCCTGAACTCTTCAAGCTCGATCTTGGCGAAGATGCGCTTGGGAACGAACATGCGATTTGGACGCATGTAATCTGGGCGAATCCTTCCGATACGGAACGGCCAGAGCACACGCCCGCTCAGCAGGGCGAATAAGAGAACTTGCAATTGGTGGTCAGAAAGGCGAGGGGCAACCCTCGCCTTTTTTTGTTCATCGATGAGGTGCAGCGCGCCGTCTGATACCCGAGACGACAGAGATCTGTTGTGGCGCGATCCATGTGTTGTTGTATGCGATCGTGTCCGAGCGGCCATCGCCCTGCGTAATGACGGCCCGGAGTGAATACGAACCAGGGGCGATATCGTGCGGGAGCGTGAATGTCACCCCGTCTTGTGCATCGTCCCAATAGGCGCCAGGTTTCACTGGACCGCTGAACACCAGTGAACCAATGAGCAGATCCGATAAGTAGAAGCGGACGAGCACGTCAGCCACCGGTTCTGTCCCAACGTTCTCGAATCCGAAGTTGCGGATGGTGATTGCGCCGCCCGGAGTGACCGCAGAAGACGAGATCTCGACCGGTGTCGTTGCCGCGTAGTCGGTAGCATTGGAATCGAAGAAGAACGGATAGATCGCGAGATCGGTGACTCGCTGGGCTCGTAACGGATAAGCGTTGCGCGCTTCTTGTGTGTCAGAGGCCGCGATGTATTGTGCCGCAAAGTCTTCGTACAGATTCATCACGGAGATCGCATTGACGTTGTGGTGAAACCCGAGGCTATGTCCGAGCTCGTGGGCTGCAGTGGCTGCATACAACGCTGGCCCACGGTCCGTGAAATCGACGGGACCGGACGCCTTGAAGCCGCGGCTGAAATCGGAGTTGAGGATTACATCGGTTTCATTGAATGTGCCGCAGATCGCGTTTGGAGGTTTGGGACAGGCGTCGAAGTCTCCCGCTGCAGTCAGGGGCGACATGAACGTAATTGCAAAGGTGTTCCGGTCCATATTGATGCCATACCTTGCGGAGGTGGTGGCGATGTCCAGAAACCCGATTTCATTGATTCCATCAGGGCGTAAGTTGCCGGTACCTGGCCGGTAATTGAAGACATCGACATACGAATTCCAGCGATCGAAGACCTCTTGTGCGGAAGCACTGTAGGCCGGATCGGCGTGTTCGATTTCCCACGAAACAGGCACACTTGGCGGGCCGCCGCACGTGCAACTTCCTGAATGTCCCTGTCCTGACAGTTTCGAGCCGAGGAGCAGCATGGCAACCACCAATGGGATCGTTTTCATTGCTGCAATTGCCGCTGGTGAACGAAGATCCGCAAGTCGTTCAGTGTTGCAGCGGGATATTCCGTTCTGTTGCTGGCGCGTGCGGAGATCGGTTGTAGCGCCGGCGTGCCGTCCGCATTGAAAGCTCTGGGAGCGGAGAGCTTCTCTCGATCCTGCATGGCAGGAAGTCTTCGAGACATCGCGCCGTGCGCGTCCAGGATGAGCTGTTCGCCGTTGAGCGAAACGATCCTGTCGGCGCTGACGTGAAAAATACCGTCGCCCCAGCCAATCGCTGGAACGGGTCGCGACGCAGCATCATCGAGGAAAACGACATAGCGCGACCCGATTCGCAGCCTCGGTACGCCTTCGATTCCGACGTCGAGCGTCCCGGCGCGCCCGCCAGCGAAGGAGAGAGTGATCTCAGGATTCGCGGTCGTGCCGCCAAGTACCTCGACAATGTGAGCTCGATAGTCGGTCCAGACCATGTTCTCTCTGCCGATATGGGTGCGCGAATCGATGACATCGACGAGCACGATCGCAGTCGCAGCGTCACGAATCTCTTCGAGCGGTCGATGCCGGATGCGGGTCGCCGCTGCGGGGAGCGCGAGGAGGACAAAGAGGAGGGCTGCGATTCGTGTCATGAGGTCCGACGATGATAACGCGCAAAAAAAAAGCCCCGCCAGGGGCGGGGCTTGGCGTGGTGCCAGGGGATTTCTTACTCGTCCACCCGATTCGCAGTCGGATGCATCTCGATCCCGTCTTCGTCTGCCCAGAAGATGTGGCTGAGAATCGCTTCTTCTTCGTGATCGGATCCGAACTCGAGAACGAAGGTCACGGCCCGACCCTTGTGATCCCACTCGATCGGCGTACCGAGCTGCCACACTTCCGTCAGATCGTCGCCAATCCAGCGAACCGGAACCGAGAGCGACGCAGCCTTCTGGTTGAGCGTTGCTGTCAGTGTGTAGCTATTGAAGCTGTCGAGGTGCGCATAGATCGTGTTCAGTTCGTCACGGTCGTGCGCATTCGGCTTCGTGCTGAGCGTGCTGCCGGCGTTCGAACCAGTGTTCGAGAAGTAGTCCATGCAGGAGTTCTGCGAAGAGCCATCCGTGCTCTGGTGATCGAGGCCAAAGGTGTGCGCGACTTCCTGACACATGACGTGCTCGCGCTCATTCGTGTTGTTGTAGGTGGCTGTGTCGAAGTAGGTGTCGTTCATCTTCGCCGAGCCCTGTGTGATGTGCGTGCCGCCCGTCAGGTTGATGGATGCTAGGCCCAGCCATCCATTGTTGCCATAGCGGCTGTTGCACACTTGCGTCGTTCCCGCGACCATGGAGCAGCGCTTGTTCGAGGAGCCGGCGACGATCGTGGTGCGGACGGGCGAGCCGAGACCGTTCCAATCATTGCTGGTCTGAGAAAGGTGACCTTTCCAGTCACTGCTGGTCAGGTTGTCACCGAGCTTGAGGGTGAACGGATTGCTTGTACGGGCCCAGTGATATCCGCCCCAGGAGTGGCTGGCCAGGGCGGGAACGGAGAGGGTAAGAACCATCAGGATCGACGCGAGACGGTTACGAGACATGAAAACCCCTTTCTTTCTTGTCCGAGTTGACCAGCCTAGTTCAACCGCCATGCCGCAAGCTCGTGAGATCGCGAGTGCTGGCCTAAATCGTGTACAAAGAGGTGTTTAGACTTTCTTGATCTCTCACGGTCTCTTTAAATGCGGGTCAGATTTCGATGATCCTTGTCGAAGCAGGTGCTCAACATCGAACGAACAGTGCAGAGTGCGATGTGGATAAAACATTGAGCCGTGGATCAGGACTCATGTTGAACCGTGACGTGTCATAAGTAACTTGTGCAATGAATAGTTAGCGGCCGTGGTTTCTGTGTCGCCGGACGATCTCGCCATCTCGTGGGTCACATATCGCTGTGATGCGCAGTCTTTGACCCTCATTTGAGCGATTTGACTCGTTGGATATACTTGGACAAACAGACATGGAATCTTCCGCTTCGGCGTCTGTCAGGCGCTGCATGCTGCCGTTGCTCGTCATCGCATGCGCCTTCTGGATTGGCCACAACTTCGTCTGCGATCAGCTGAACATGTTGGACGCAGGCAGGTCGGTCGCTCGCGATCCACACGGCATTCCACCCAGGACGCCATTGGCGCATCCTGCAAGGCCTTTGCATCGCTCGATGCGGGTTCAAGATTCGCCCGTCGAAATTTCTGAGTTTTCGCCGGCGATCCTCGCAATCCAACACGACGCGCTCGAGCAAGCCCATCGGTCTTGCCGCTCCTCGCTGCGGCGGTTGTCTCAATTGTCATCTCTTCGGATTTGATCTCTCCACATCTCCTCTGGTTCGCAGATACCGGACGAAGGAGTTGTGCGTGAATTCAATCGAAGAAGTTCCCCATCCAACAGCCGTTCTATCGGAGCGGTTCGCGAAAAATATCGAAACGATCCGAGAACATTACGGCTGGTCGCTTTCCACGATCGCGAGTCGATCAGGTGTCTCGCTGAACGCAGTGAAACACCTGTTGCGGCGTGGCTCCAACCCCGGGATCGCGATGGTGTTGAGGCTGGCGAATGCGGTGGGTTTGTCTCTGTCACAATTGCTCGATGAACGAGGTATTCAGCGAGACGCGCTGCCAGGCGAGGACGCGATCGTTCCCGTCTACCGCGATTTGGATGCGATGGTGGCAGCGATCGGGCCGCGGTCGCGCGCATATCGCATCCGCGGGAATTGGAGCCGGCGCAAGTTCGTCGAGCACTCCGGCATCAGCAAAGGCACACTTCATTACCTCGAGACGAATAGCGTTGAACCGACGATGGCGATCGTCGAGCGTGTTGCCGCGGCGTTCAACATGCAACTCGCGGAGTTCGTCGAGATCGTTGAATCCCCGGTAATCGCAATTACGCGATCGACCTCTTCAGCGATGGATCGCCATCAACATCTTCTCCGTCACTTCGAAGCAATGGAGCGCGTGGAACTCGATGATTGCCGTCTGGAGGGAAGGCAGCGCTTTGGTTCGCCCGTCTCGCCACCGGGATCGACGGCGATGTTGTACGTCGTCGAAGGAACGATTCGCGTGAGCTTTGAGACGGAGCATCATCTACTCAAGGATGGCGACGCCGCACTCGTAATGGCCGATCGGCCGTTCACGATTGCGAGCACGACCGCTGAACCCGCCCGGTTCCTGCGCTTTGCTCGTTTGAAGGGGATTGCGGAGGAGGAGCGGCACTCCGCGATTTCCTGAGGCGCAGAAATAACAGCCTGAATCACCTGCAATGGGACACGAGACCTCATCGTTGACCCGCTGTGGCATACTCGTTCTCTCACGCACATGAAGCGCAGAACGCGAACGCTGGTCATTCTTGGCGTCATGGCGCTGGTCAGCTCCGCGGCGACCGGCTCCTGGATGAATGCGCTGGGCGACATGCACCAGCTGTCGTTCTGCAGTGCACCGCATCAGCCGGCGCCGCAATCGCGGCCGGCGCAGCATCGCGCGATCTCTTCGGCTTCGGCCCCCCACTTTTCGCCGCAGCCCGCATCGTTCGCCAGCAGCTGCGCCACGATCTCCGATCCCTCGTCCACGCACGCCGTGGCCATCGCTCCAGCCTGGCATCCCGATGGTGCGCGGCGCCTTTCGCTCATCGCGACACTCCGCATTTGATCCTTCGTCCAGGTGCTTTCTCCTGACGAACGATCGAAGAATAAGGAGTGTGTTCATGGAATCGAATGGAATCCCTGAACGGTTCGCGCGCAATGTGCAGACGGTGCGCGAGCACTATGGCTGGTCTCTGGCGGAGCTCGCAGAGCGTGCGGGAATCAGCATCAATGTCGTGAAACATCTATCGCGCGCGGCAACGAGTCCCGGCATCACGACGGTCCTGCGACTGGCCAATGCGACGGGTTTGTCGCTGGCGAAGTTGCTTGGAGCGGACGTCGACCCGGCGACTCTGCCCGACGAGGCGAACATCGTTGCCAAATATCGGGATCCGGATGCGATGAGCGCGGCGATCGGCCGCCGCTCGCGCGCGTACCGGTTGCGCGACAAGTGGAGCCGCCGGAAGTTCGTCGAGCACGCGAAGATCAGCAAGGGAACGCTGCACTATCTGGAGAGCAACGCCGTCGAGCCGACAGTCGCGACCGTGGAACGCGTTGCCGCCGCGTTCAAGATGTCGCTCGCCGAGTTCGTGGAGACGGTCGAGTCTCCGGTCATCACGCGAGTGGAGCTCGACGATTGCAGACTCGTGGGCACCGATGGAGTGTTGGCGCAGTCGGCGCCGGCCGGATCGACGTCCATGTTGTACGTCATCGAGGGAGCAATCTGCGTGAGCTTCGAGTCGGAGCGGCATCTCTTGAACAATGGCGAAGCGGTGATGCTGATGACGGATCGCCCTTACACGATCGCGAGCACGACCGGCGCACCGGCGCGCTTTTTGCGCTTCGCGCGCATGGAAGAAGCCCCCGGCTGATCCTCGTTCTCTTCGGCATGACATCGACTCGTTTTCTGATTGCAATGCTTCTCGTGCTTGTGCCCGCCGCTGCGTTCGCGCACGGCGGACACAAGCACGTCATCGGTACCGTCGTGACGTTCTCTGCAACGGAGATCGTCGTCAAGACTGATACGGGCAATACGACCGTGCCGCTCTCAGCAGCCACGCACTATTACCACGGCAGCGGCACGAGCCACGCGGCGTCGCCGGCAGAAGTGAAGAGCGGGATGCGTGTGGTGGTGCATCCGGGCGGAGATGGAGTCGCAGCGGAAGTACACGTGCCGTAGGTGCAGGCAGCAGGCAGCAGGCAGCAGACAGCAGGAGCTCCCCGCGAGCCCGGATGAAATCTCGAAGGCGCGCGAGGAGCGGTATCAGTAGGTGAGCTGGTTGTTGCAGATGACGGGAGGGTGTGATGGGAAGGAAGAGTGCGTCGTCTGATTGCTCGATACCTCAGCGAACGCGCACGGCAGGGAGACACTCGAACTGGTGATGTGTTTGAGACAGCAGGCAGCAGACGGCAGGCAACGGAGTCCGGCTCCTGCTCTCTGCTGCCTGCTGCCTGCTGTCTGCTGTCTGTCTGCTGTCTTCATCATGACCAGTTCGGTGAGTAATCTAAACCGGCCGGCTGGTCGGTACGGTACCCCGACACACTCCGCCTTGTGATTCGTGTCACATCGACTTGTGACCCCTGACCGTGCGCGGTTGCGAGCGTGCTCGCTACATTGTGTGACGAGGGAAGAGTGCTGAGTTCTGAGTACTGAGTTCTGAGTAGAAACGCGCAAGGCTCCCCCACTCAGAACTCAGCACTCAGAACTCAGAACTCAGAACTAGGAGGCCGCATGCCGTCACCGTACAACCTGGAAGTCGAATACAACTGTAACGAATGCAGCGTTCGCGCGGAGCGCCTCTTCTGCAACATGGCGGAGCCCGTGGTGCGCGCACTCGACGGTGTGAAGTTCACGAGCCTCTATCCGAAAGGCTCATTGCTTTTCGTCGAAGGTGAAGAACCGCGAGGTGTCTTCATTCTCTGCAGCGGCCGCGCGAAGCTGACGACTTCGTCGACCGAAGGAAAGACGCTGATCGTCAAGATCGCCGAGCCCGGCGAAGTCCTCGGTGCCAGCGCGACGATTCTCGGGCGTCCGTACGAGGTCTCGGCGGAAACGATCGAGCCGTCGCAGCTGAACTTCATCAAGCGCGAAGACTTTCTGAAGTTCCTCAACACGCATCTCGAGGCGTGCATGCACACTGCGCAGCAGCTGAGCGAGAAGTATCACTCGGCGCAGCGCGAGATCCGTTCGCTCGGTCTTTCGCAGACGACCGCGGAGAAGCTGGCGCGTCTGCTGCTCGACTGGTGCCTCAACGACGGCGAGCCGACACCGAAGGGGACGCGGCTCAAAGTCCTGCTGACGCATGAAGAGATCGCGCAGATGATCGGCACGACGCGCGAGACCGTCACGCGCCTGCTGAGCGATTTCAAACGCAAGAAGATCATCGATGTCAAAGGCTCGACGCTCTTCGTCGTGAATCGAAATGATTTAGAGACGATGGTCAGCGTTTGAGACGCGCGACACCAACTCATGTGTGAGCTGTCACAGTGCATCACAGGGCGATGTTCGTACCGTGAAGTCCGGCGCAATACTCTCGAAATGAGGTGGCGAACGTGACCGTCGAACTTCAGGAAGCAGTCAATCCAGCGTTGTGCGAATCTGTGATTCGCGCATTGGCCCGTTATGAGAAGGCGGAAGGGTGGCCGACGGGCAGTATCCTGTTTCGCGAAGGCGAACATCCGCGCGGCGTCTACATCGTTCACTCCGGCGAAATCGATCAGGTGTTCTCGTCACGCGGCGGACATGCGAAGCCGCTGCTCGCCGCCGGCCCCGGCCAGATCCTCGGCCTCAGCTGCGTCGTCTCGGGCAAGCCGCACAATTGCTCCGCAACCGCGCGCACTCCATCCGTCACAGGCTTCATCGAAAAAGAACGCTTCACCACCATCCTCGAAGAGCAGCCCTCGCTCTGGTGGAGCATCCTGCAGTTGCTCAGCACGGACATCAATTCGTGCTACGACTGCATGAAGAGCTTGTCGCATAACGGCAGGTAGTAGCAGGTAGCAGACAGCAGACAGCAGACAGCAGGTTTCCGCTGCCACTGCCTGCTGCCTGCTGTCTGCCCCGTGATCACCATCACACCCTCCTGTGCGCGAGGTCCTCTCACGCACATTCATCACACGACTATGTTCACTTCCGGAGGCTGAACATGTCCGCACACCGCGCGATGCTCGATGGAAACGAAGCCGTTGCACGCGTCGCCTATAAGCTCAGCGAAGTCGTCGCCATCTATCCGATCACTCCCAGCTCGCCGATGGGTGAGTGGTCCGACTCGTGGGCCGCGGAGCAGCAGCCGAATCTGTGGGGCACGATCCCCGCGGTGATCGAGATGCAGAGCGAGGCCGGGGCGGCGGGCGCAGTGCACGGCGCGTTGCAGACCGGCACACTCGCAACGACGTTCACTTCGTCGCAGGGCCTCCTGCTGATGATTCCGAACATGTACAAGATCGCCGGCGAGCTGACGCCTGCCGTGTTCCACGTTGCCGCGCGCAGCATCGCAACGCATGCGCTCTCGATCTTCGGCGATCACAGCGACGTGATGTCGGTGCGCTCGACGGGCTGGGCGATGCTCTCCTCCGCAAGCGTGCAGGAGGCGCATGACTTCGCGCTGATCTCGCACGCCGCGACGCTCGAATCGCGCATCCCGTTCATCCACTTCTTCGACGGCTTCCGCACCTCGCACGAAGTCGCGAGCGTGGAGCTGCTGAGCGACGACGAGCTGCGCAAGATGATCGATCTCGAGCTCGTCTTCGATCACCGCTCGCGCGCACTCACGCCGGATCGTCCCGTGCTGCGCGGCACGGCGCAGAATCCCGATGTCTTCTTCCAGGCGCGCGAGCGCTCGAATCCGTTCTATTTGAATTGCGGCGACATCATCGCCGCCGCGTTCGAACGCTTCGCGAAGCTGACAGGCCGCGCATACAAGCCGTACGAATACTTCGGCGCGCCCGATGCCGAGCGCGTGATCGTCCTCATGGGCTCCGGCTGCGAGGCTGCACATGAAACGGTCGCGGCACTCACGGCAAACGGCGAGAAGGTCGGTGTGCTGAAGGTGCGGATGTACCGGCCGTTCGATGCGAGCCGTTTCGTGACCGCGCTGCCACGTACGGTGCGCAATCTCGCGGTGCTCGATCGCACCAAGGAGCCGGGCGCGATCGGCGATCCGCTGTATCTCGATATCGTCAACGCGCTCTACGAGTCGAAGCGCTTCGTCAATGTCACCGGCGGCCGCTACGGCCTCTCGTCGAAAGAATTCACGCCGGCGATGGTCAAGGCGATCTTCGACAATCTCGCCCAGCCCGAGCCGCGCAACCACTTCACCGTCGGCATCAACGACGACGTGACGCACACATCGCTGGGCTACGATCCGTCGTACTCGATCGAGCCAGCCGAGGTGAAGCGGGCACTGTTCTATGGATTGGGATCCGACGGCACCGTCGGCGCCAACAAGAACTCCTGCAAGATCCTCGGCGACTCCGGTCATTTCGCGCAGGGCTACTTCGTGTACGACTCGAAGAAGGCCGGCGCGACGACGGTGTCGCACCTTCGCTTCGGTGATCAGCCGATCCGCTCGACCTATCTCATCAGCCAGGCGCAGTTCGTCGCGTGTCATCAGCGCTCGCTCATCGACCGCTACGACATCGCGCATGAGTTGATGGAAGGCGGCACGTTCCTCTTCAATGGCGACGAGTCGATGATCCCGCAGCGCGTGATGCTGCAACTCATCGAGAAGAAGGCGCGGCTTTTCGTCATCGATGCGAACAAGGTTGCGCGCGAGGCCGGCATGGGCTCGCGCATCAACACGATCATGCAGGTCGCGTTCTTCGCCCTCGCCGATGTCATGCCGGTCGAAGATGCGCTCACGGCGATTCGCAAGGCGATCAGGAAGACCTACGCGTCGAAAGGCGAAGCCGTCATCGAGAAGAACTTGAAGGCGGTCGATGCGACGCTGGCCGCCTTGCACGAGATCGCGTTACCGAGTGTAGGACAGGCGCCCTCGCCTGTCCTTGAAGGGAAAACCGGACAGGCGGGGGCGCCTGCCCTGCAAGTCCTCCTCGCCGGCCGCGGCGACGATCTCCCGGTGAGCGCGCTTCCCTGCGACGGCACCTTCGTCACAGGAACCGCGAAATTCGAGAAGCGCAATCTCGCGCAGGAGATCCCGGTGTGGGATCCGCAAGCGTGTATCCAGTGCGGCAAGTGCGCGCTCGTCTGTCCGCATGCGGCGATCCGCATCAAGGTCTACGACGAGAATCTGAAGAACGACGCGCCGGAGACGTTCAAATCGCTGCAGCCGGTGCATAAGGATTGGAAGGGCTTCGCGTACACGATTCAGGTTGCACCCGAGGACTGCACGGGCTGCAAGCTGTGCGTCGATGTCTGCCCGGCGAAGTCGAAGACGGTGCCGACGCGCAAGTCGCTCTACATGCAGCCGCACGACGACCTCCTCGAGCCCGAGAAGAAAAACTGGGACTTCTTCCTCGGTCTCCCCGAATTCGATCGGACGAAGCTGACGCCGGGACTCATTCGTCATCAGCAGGTGATGCAGCCGCTGTTCGAATTCAGCGGCGCGTGTGTCGGCTGTGGAGAGACGCCCTATCTGAAGATGGCGACGCAGCTGTTCGGCGATCGCATGGTCGTCGCGAACGCGACCGGCTGCTCGTCGATCTACGGCGGCAATCTGCCGACGACGCCCTGGACGCAGAACGCCGATGGCCGCGGCCCCGCGTGGTGCAACTCGCTGTTCGAAGACAACGCGGAGTTCGGACTCGGCTTCCGCGTGTCGATCGACAAGCAGCGCGACTTCGCACGCGAGTTGCTGAAGAAGCTCGCCGACGATGTCGGTGAAGAGCTTGCGCGAGCGATTCTCGATTGTCCGCAGAATGATGAGGCGGACATCGCGGAACAACGCGAGCGCGTCGCGTTGCTCGAGGAGCGGCTGCGCCGCATCGAGTTGAAGACGCGGATGCACAAACTCGATGCAACGGATGCGCAGCAACTGCTCGCGCTCGCAAAGTACCTGGTGAAGAAGAGCGTCTGGATCGTCGGCGGCGACGGCTGGGCGTACGACATCGGCTTCGGCGGGCTCGATCACGTGCTGGCCAGCGGCCGCAATGTGAACATCCTCGTGCTGGATACCGAGGTGTATTCGAATACGGGAGGGCAGGCGTCGAAGGCGACGCCGCGCGCGGCGGTCGCGAAGTTCGCCGCCGGCGGCAAGCCCGCCGCGAAGAAAGACCTCGGGCTCATCGCGATGACGTACGGCAACGTGTATGTCGCCAGCGTGTCGTTCGGTGCGAAGGATGAGCACACGCTGCGCTCGCTCATCGAGGCAGAGCAGTACGAGGGACCGTCGCTGGTGATCGCGTATGCGCACTGCATCGCGCATGGTCTCGACATGGCGGCCGGCCTGCAGCATCAGAAGGCGATCGTCGACGCCGGCCAATGGCTGCTGTATCGCTACCACCCGGAGAAAGAGAAGCCGCTGCAGCTCGATTCACGCGCGCCGAAGATTCCGGTGGAGCAGTTCCTCCGGATGGAGAACCGCTTCAATCAGTTGCTCAAGGGGAATGACGAGGAATCGAAGAAGCTGTTCGCCGACGCGCAGGCGGATGTGAACACGCGGTGGAACATGTATAGCTATCTGGCCGCGCGGTGAGAATGGGACGGATGGGACGGATGGGAACGCCTATCCGTCCAGTCCTAACTAGCCGTTGCACCCGAGAGGATCGGCGTCGCCGCGGCGAACGTGCCCGGCTGATACGCGCAGAGCGGATCCGTCGCGAACAGGTCGCCGGTCGCTGCGAAGGCGCGTGCGCGCGAGCCGGTGCAGACGCTGCGGAACTCGCAATTGCCGCACCTTCCCTTGAGATTCGCGGGATTGCGCAGTGACGTGAAGAGATCCGAGCGCTGCTGAATCGTCGACAGCGGCTGATAGCGGACGTTCCCCGCGGTCATCGGCAGGAACTGGCTGATGCTCACTTCGCCGGTGTGTGAGATGAAGATCTGTTCCGCGCAGTCGGTCGCGGCAAGTTTCTCGTTCGCCGCACCATTCATCGCGCGCGCCTCGGCCGAACGCTGAATCATGTAGCGGCGGTAGTGCGGCGCTTCGATCGTGCGCACTTTGTACGGCACCTTCTGTGCGACATCCCAGAGGACTCCGAACGTCTGCTCGACCTCTTCTGCGTTCAGCAGTGGCAGATGTTTCGCGTCGCCGATCGGTACCGGGAAGAAGAGGTTCCAGCGCTCGACATGGAGATCGCCGAGCAGTGCGGCGAGCGTGCGGAGCTCGTCGAGGTTGGCGCGGGTGACGAGTGTGTTCACTTCAACCGGCAACGCCACTGTGCGTGCCCAGCGAATCGCGAGGAGCGTCGAGCCGAACATGCCGGTTACCCCGCGGGCGGCATCATGCTGGCTGGGCTTTGCCGAATCGAGTGCGATCGCGATGCGCGCGAGTCCGTTGCGTTTGAGCGTGCCGATCGTGGCGCCGGAGAGCGATGGAGAGGCTGTGATGGTGAGCGTGGGTGCGAGTGCGCGGCGCCTTGCGTAGTCGAGGAGTTGATAGAGGTCGGTGCGCTCCAGCGGATCACCGCCGGTGATGATCACTTCCTGTGGGCGAAGCGCGGCGATCTGGTCGATCGTCTTGTACGCCTCGTACGTCGACAGTTCGAGTGGACTCCGCTTGGCCTGCGCGCCGATGGGGCAGTGAAGGCAGGAAAGACGGCAGGCTCGCGTGAGCTCCCACGTGACGACTGGTGATTGCAAGGATTCCATCGCGCACCTCAAAGGAACGTCGGACAACCTTACAGTTGCCCTGTTGTTCACGATGAGACCACGCGTGGCAGAATGGAGCGGATGATTCGTCGCACATCCACTTGTGACGCCGCTCACGTGGCCACGTTCGCCGCAGGAAGGACGATGACCTGATGAAAGTCTGCTGCGAGCACAAGCCGGAAGAACACCACGTGGTCGAGCTCTGTCATCAGGTGATTCACTATCCGTCCGAGGACTACGTCTGTGTCTGCGAGGGGCTGGCGGCGGAGGGTGAGGTCTGTTCATCCTGCGGCCACAAAGTGGGGGAGCACGGGCGGGAACGCATTTGCAGACCGGCGGATGGGGCGTTTTGCTCGTGTCGGGCGGAGGCGTGAGCTGGTGACGAGGATCCGCGGGCTCGAGGGCGCGCGGTGCTCCGCTCCCTCCCGCGAGCCTGCGAATCCGCGAGCCCGCATGACCGCCCTGGAATAACTGCATCCCCTCCCCGGTTGCGCTGCCTCGATTCCGTTGTTTGCCCGCTGGTGGAGAGCAGTCTCCGATCTGGCAGCACAGCAGAAAGGAGATACACACTGTGAAGACAACCGGTACCGTCAAGTGGTTCAACGACGCCAAGGGCTTCGGCTTCATCACGACTGAGGGTGGCGAGGACGTTTTCGTCCACTTCAGCGCGATTCAGGGCCAGGGCTTCCGCACGCTCGCCGAAGGCGCTCAGGTCGAATTCGAAGTCGCACGTGGCCCGAAGGGGCTCCAGGCGGCGAACGTTTTCGTCATCTAAGCGAAACTCGCGATCGAAAAGAAGGGACAGCGCGACGAGCGCTGTCCTTTTTTTTGCCCGTCCTGCGCCGCGCCGTCAGGCGCATCAAGTGCTGATGAAGGGGCACCGCATCGGCACTCCCTCTTCATGCTCGTGACAAACCGCGGGGGCGTCGCCCATTCGGCAGGGGCCGGGCACTCCGTCGATCCACACCACGCCGTTCACGATCTGCATGCTGCCGGCGGCGAGGAACTCGATCGCTTTCTGCATCATCACACCGTACGACGCCTCGATCATCCACTTCCGATGCAGTTCCGCGTACGCCTCGATCATCGCGGCATCTCCGCGTGTCCGCGCGTCATCGATGATCGGTGGAACGTGGAAGGGTCCGCTGACGAGGAAGCGCGTTCCATTTGCGAGCGTCATCGCACTGCGCGTCTCCTTCGCGCCAGCGAACATGGCGCCGAGGACGTCGCCGGGATCGAGAAGGTAGACGTTGTCGGTGACGGGATGATCTCCGGACATGACGAAGAGATAGTCGCTCGGAATGTCGTCGGCCGACTGCACGATCGGTACGCCGAACAGCTCGAGATCTTCGCGCTCCGCGACTCGATCATCATCGACGATCGCGCAGACGAGCTCGAAGAGCCGTCCGCGATTCGGAGAGGCGAGGAGTTGCCGCACGCCGGGCAACGATCGCGAGCCGGCGATCGCCACGCGCAGCGGCGTGAAGGATTCTCCGCTCATACGTTCAGGCCAGCGCGAGCTCTTCTTCGGCTTCTTCTTCCAGCGCTGCGATGACGTCGGTGGCGATCGGATCGCCGCCAGCCTCGCAGAGGATCACTTCGTATAGCGCAAGAGTGTCGGCGACGTCCTCATCCGGGATGCGCCGCACGGCGTAACCGGCGTGATCGATGATGTAGTCGCCGGTTGCAACCGCCTCTTTCATCGCGTCGAGTTTCACCGTTCGCACGGTGCCCCAGAAGTCGACGCGAGCCGACTTTCCGTTGATCGAAACGATGCGCCCTGGCAGTCCGAGACACATACGTCACCTCCGCAATCAGAGGCTAGAGGCGAACCTGTTTTTACCCGATGACCATGCGCACTCCGGCTTGTGATGGCGCGCACATGGGAGCGCGATTTCGCGCAGCGCGAGTGCGCAGGCGGCGGCGTACCTTGGCAGGCATGAGAATCCATGAAGTCATGACCGCCAGTCCTGCATCCTGCGAGCCATCGACCACTCTTCGCGTTGCTGCGCAGCTCATGAGCGCGCATGACTGCGCCGCGATTCCCGTCACGCGCAATGGAGAACTGATCGGCATCATTACCGATCGCGACATCGCCTGCCGCGCCGTCGCGAATGGGAACGATGTTTCCGATCTTCCCGCCTCGCAATTCATGACCTCGCCCGTGATCGCGGTAACGCCCGACGACACGCTGGAGCGCGCGGCCGAACTGATGGCCGAGAATCAGATTCATCACCTTCCGGTGATCACCGTGGAAGGCGTCCTCGTCGGCATGGTGGCGCAGTCGGATCTGGGCCGCCGCATGACGAATCGCGAGTTCGGCCAGATGGCGAGGTTGACATCCATTCGAAACCGGCCGATCTATGTAGACAACGAGTCCCTGCGCAAACTCGATCATTGAGGTGAACTGATGGACGACCTCGACGACCTCATGCTGCTCGGTTCCGAAATCGATGATGAATTCAACATTCAGCTCGGGCGTCACCGGCTCGAGTCGCGATTGCGCCAGAACACGGCCAATGGTCCGGAGCTCTCGGGCGGCGATGTCGACGCGCAGTGGGAGATGGCCGAGTCGTGCGGCGACGAAACCGTCTGCGGCAGCATGATGACTCCCGATCAAAATGTCGTCGATGAATACGGCGACGCCTGGGGCATCGGTTACGAAGAAAACGACATGCTCCGCTTCGGCGAAAAAGAGCATGAGCGCGATGTGCATCGCTGGGAGCTCGATCCTGCGAGCTCAGAGGATTACGAGGAACGGTCCGCACGGCCGCGTGGCGCGATGAAGCTGCTGCATTGGAAGTGAATGCAGGTCACGCGGGCTCGCGGCTTCGCAGGCTCGCAGTGTAGAAGCCGTCAGTCCCTCGCGCCCGCGAGCCAGCGTGACCGCGAGCCCCCGGCTTTCCACGCCACATACGGTTTTGCCAGTTGCCGCAGCGCCCAGTTCTTTGCGGCGTACACATGATCGGCGAACACCGGCTCGATGAGATCCGCTGTCTCTTCCGGCTGCACGACGAGTGAGACTTCGATCGGGAGAATGCCTACCGGCAATCCTGCGCGGCGGCACGCCTGGTGGAGATATGCGAACACTTCTTTCATTTCTTCCGGATGCGGTGGCGGCACGTGTGCCATCTCACTGCCGATCGTCGGGCGGAAGATGCAGACCGTGGGGAACGCGCCGGCATTCACGATGCGATCGATGCCGCGCTTCGTCGCCTCGATCGGCTCCGGCCCGGCGATGATCTCGCCGGACACCCGGCCCTGGCCGAGCTTCTTCGCGGTGTACTCCATGGCGTCGAAGAACGCCTGCTGTCCGAGCGTCTTCTCCTTGCCGGGACAGAGTCGCGCGAACACTTCCGGATCTTCGAACTCGTAGCAGAACGAGAAGTGATCCGTCCCCGCCTCGATGAGCTGATCGTATTCGCGGAACAGCCGCTTCGGCACCGGCACGGCCTGCACACCGATGAAGCCGCCGACTTCCTTCCGCACGGCACGCACATACGGCTCGCACATCTTGAGGCCGTGCATCGACTCGCGATCGTCCTGCTCTTCGTAGTGATAGCCGGTGTTGAAGTGGGTGAAGATCGAGCCCGATTCGTCTCGCGCCGCAATCGCCGTCTCGATCACGTCGGAAATCTTCTTGCGCGACTCCTCCGCGGTGCCGACGTTCGCGCCTGTCGTGCAGAACTTGCACGCGGCCGCGATGCTCGACGCCCAGTAAAGACAGCGCGCCGAAACGTAGATGCCGAGGTAGTTGCCTTGCAGGACGCCGACGCGGCTCATCTCGACACCTGACGATGTGAGGCGCGAATACCACTCGGGCTCCGGCGGAATCGAGATGCGATACTGAAAGCCGGTGCGATCATCGGCGACATACCACTCGCCGTCATGCGCGTGCAGTTCGAACGGCGAGTGCTTCGCGAACTCTTCGACGACCGGGACGTTGATCCAGATGTTCTTCGGTTTGGCCGGAATCACGATCTCGAGCCCGGAGCCGAGTCCGGCGCGGGTGCGGGTGATCCGGCGGCCTGTGGCGGAGTCGATCCGCATGCCGCGACAAAACAGCTCGATCTCGAGCTCGACCGGTTTGAACATGCGCATCATTGGACTTCGCGGCACGAACGCCGGCCTATGACGGAGAACGTGCCGTCGTGTGACGATGCTCACAGGACGTTGTGAGGTGTCATACGGCGGCATGGTTACGGCGACTCGATGATGAACATCGACCACGGAGGTTGCCGATGTCCACTCGCGAAGCGCTCATCTCCCTCATTCGTTCCGAGCTGGTCAAGTTGACCGACGAGGAGAACTCGATCTGCAAGATCGCAGCGGAAAAGGGGATCTTCTGCCGCGGCTTCAGCCACTTCAGCGATCGCGATCTGCGGCGCAAGTTCGACTGGGTCGTGCGCAAGCGCCCCGCGCTCACGCGCGATCAGCTCGAGCAGATCGCGAATGACTGGCAGCTCGCTGAGCAGCAGGTCCACGAACGGCCGATCGCCTGCGATGTGCAGACCGACATTCACGACATCTGCTGCGGCTGGGACGATTTCACCGATGACCAGCTCGAGCGGATGTACGCCGAATTGTCGAAGAAGACTTAGGATTGGATGATTTGATGTCATCCCTCATCCCTGATCCCTCATCCCTCACATACCCCGCACACTTCGAATCCGATGTCGTGCTTCGCAGCGGCCGCACGCTTCGCATCCGCCCCGTTCGTCCCTCGGATCGCGAGGCGCTGCTTGCGCTCTTTCGCGGTCTTTCGTCCGACAGTCTTCATTCGCGTTTCTTCGATGTCCGCACACCTGATGCGGCGATGAAGGACTCGCCGGTGGATGTCGACTATGACGCAGACTTCGGCATCGTCGGCGAGTTGGGAGGGGAGCTCGTTGCGATCGCGCACTTCTTCCGGATGAAGCGCAACCTGAAGGTTGCGGAAGTCGCCTTCACGATCGCCGACTCGGCACAGGGCTGCGGTATCGGAACGCATCTGCTCACCAAGCTCGCGCAGATCGCACGGACGAAGAACATCGAGACGTTCATCGCGGAGGTGTTGCCGACGAATCGAAAGATGCTCGACGTGTTTCTGATGTCCGGCTTCGCCGCGACGAGCAAATCGGCGGAAGGTACGGTGCACGTCGGCTTCTCGATCGAGGCGACGAGCGAGTACGAGAGCAGGTCGGCAGAGCGCTCGCAGAAGGCCGCGTATGCGTCGATGCGCTCGATCTTTCATCCGCAATCCATCGCCATCGTCGGCGCCTCCCGCCGCCGCGGCAGCCTCGGCGCCGAGATTCTGCACAATCTCGTGGCGACAGGCTTCGAGGGTTCCCTCTACGCGATCAATCCGATGGCGAAAGAGATCGAGGGCGTGCCTTCCTATCCGAGCATCGCGGAGATTCAGGGCCAGATCGATCTCGCTGTGATCGCGGTGCCGGCGGCCGACGTCGAAGCGGTGATCGATGACTGCATTGCGAAGAAGGTCGCGGCGGTGGTCGTGATCACCGCGGGCTTCGGCGAGACGGGTGAGAAGGGACGGGCGCTCGAACAGCACCTGCTCGAGAAAGTGCGCAATGCGGGCATGCGCATGGTCGGTCCGAATTGCATGGGCGTGCTGAATACGGATCCGAGCGTGAAGATGCATGCGACGTTCACGTCGATCTATCCGCCGGCGGGCAATGTTGCGATGTCGTCGCAGAGCGGCGCGCTCGGCCTCGCGATTCTCGACTACGCGCGCTCGGTCGGCGTCGGCTTCTCGACTTTCATCTCCGTCGGCAACAAGGCCGACGTCTCGGGCAACGATCTCATTCAGTACTGGTCCGAGGATCCGAACACGGACGTGATGCTGTTGTATCTCGAGAGCTTCGGAAATCCGCGCAAGTTCGGCGAGATCGCGCGGCGTGTCGCACGGCGCAAGCCGATCATCGCGGTGAAGTCGGGGCGCTCGAAGGCAGGTGCGCGTGCGGCGTCGTCGCATACGGGAGCGCTCGCGGAGTCGGATGCGATCGTGCGCGATCTGTTCAAGCAGGCCGGCATCATTCGCACCGATACGCTGGAAGAGATGTTCGATATCGCGGCGCTGCTGGCTAACCAGCCATTGCCGCTCGGCAGGCGCGTTGCGATCGTCACGAACGCCGGCGGACCGGCGATCCTCGCCGCGGATGCCTGCGAGGCGCGCGGACTCGAGTTGATGCCGATCGAAGCGGAGATGGCGGCGAAGATGCGCGAGTATCTGCCGGCCGCGGCCAGCGTCGGCAATCCGATCGACATGATCGCGTCGGCGTCCGCCAGCGACTATCGCCGCACGCTGAAGCTGCTGACCGGCGATCCGAGCGTCGATTCGATCATCGTGATCTACATTCCGGTGCTTCCGAAAGACGCACTCGATGTTGCCGCGGTGATTCGCGAATGCGCGAGCAATGCGAACGGGAAGACGCTCGTCGCGACGTTCATGGGCTCGCAGGGAGTGGTGACGTCGCTGGAACCGGTGCCGGCGTTCCCGTTCCCGGAGCGCGCGGTGGCTGCACTGGCGCGGGCCACGAATTACGCGGAGTGGCGGCGCAGACCGATCGGCAGCGGGATTCGTTTCGACGATGTCGACGTGCCCGTACTGCGCGAGATCGTGCAGCGCAAGCTGGCGGCCGGCGGCGGCTGGCTCGGGCCTCTCGACGTGCAGTCGCTGTTCGATGCCGCGAAGATTCCGACGGCGCCGATGGACTACGCGGCAACGGTGTACGACGCCGTGCAGACCGCGATGCGGATCGGCTTTCCCGTCGTGCTGAAGGCGGTCGGTGCGTCGCTGCTGCACAAGACCGATGCCGGCGGTGTCGTCCTCAATCTGCAGGACGAGCGCGAAGTACGCATCGCGTATGAGGAAATGTCGGCGCGCCTCGAGGATCGGATGTCCGGCGTCCTGGTGCAGCGAATGGTTGGGGGAGGCGTCGAGGTCATGCTCGGCGCGACGGAGGATCCGACCTTCGGACATGTGATCGCGTACGGCGCCGGCGGCACCCTCGTCGAGCTGTTGAGCGATGTCTCGTTCCGCATCCATCCGCTCAACGACGTGGACGTGCAGGACATGATCGAAGAGGTCCGCTGGTCGAAGCTGCTGCAAGGGTTCCGCGGTGCGCCGCCTTGCGATGTTCCGGCGCTCCAGGAGGTCATCCTCCGGCTGTCGGAGCTGCTGCGGCTCTGCCCCGAGATCCGCGATCTCGACATCAATCCGCTGAAGGTGCTGCCGCGCGGAGCGATCGCGGTCGATGCGCGGGTGAAGGTGGAAGCGCTGGTGCCGCGGCCGCCCTCACGGCGCATCGCGTACTGAAAGCAGGAGAGAACGACATCACATGAATACCACGACCATCACACCCAAGACATTCACCTACCGCACATCCACGGAGTGGCTCGGACATCGGAATGCGAAGCTCACCGCAGCGGAAAAACCTGCTCTCGCTGTTTCTTCGCCGCCGGAATTCAAAGGAGAGAAGGGGTTCTGGACGCCTGAGGACTTTCTCGTGGCAGCGGTCGAGTCGTGTTTGCTGATGACGTTCGCGCATCACGTCGAGCGGCAGCAGCTGCCGGTCGAGGCGTACTTCAGCGAAGCGGAAGGGGTTCTCGAAAGCAGCGAGGATGGCTTCCGTTTCACACGCATCGTGGTGAGGCCGACGATCATCATCACCGATGCCCGCGCCACGGAGAAGACGTTGAAGGCGATCGAGTCCGCGCATCGCGGCTGTCTGATCGCGAACTCGCTGCGCGCGATCGTGACGGTCGTGCCGGACGTTCAGCTGTCGGCAGTGTAGGACAGGCGCCCTCGCCTGTCGGCTCGGTGGACAGGCGGGGCGCCTGTCCTACACCAGTTCCAGGGCGCCGCCATCCGCGGCCATCTCCCGGGAGAGCCAGGAGTACGGTCCGCACTCGACCAGGCCTGCTTCCGTGAACGTTGCTCGATACCACTTCGGCGAGCGGCGGATCAGGCCATCGAGATCACCGATGATGTCTTCGCGCGAGGTGAGCACTTCGAGATAGGCCATGCCGCGAGTCGCGGCCACGAGCGCAGGCAGACCGTTCCGGATCTCTTTCTCCGTCAGATAGTGGAGGACGTCACTGCAGATGACGAGATCGTACTGCCGGTCGACGTCGAGCTCCGCAAACGACCCGCGGCGTACGTTGCGCGTCTCACCGAAGCGCTCGATCGCGTAGTCGCTCGGGTCGAGGCCGAGATACGCGAGGCGGGGCCGCAGAGTGCGGAGATGCGGAAACCACGCACCTTCGCCACAGCCGATGTCGAGCACGCTGCGAATCTGCCGGCGAAGGAAGTACTCGCACAAACCCACCGCCATCCCAACTTTTCGCTGCAGCTCGCCCTTGCTGTGGACGCGGACGCGGCGGTACCACTTGTCGAAGTACTCGCGGTCGTAACGCTTGGCCACTACAGCGCGCGGCCTTTTTTCCGCTGCTCAGGATAGGCGTAGAGAAAGTCGCGCAGCAGTTCGCCGCTCTCGATGATGCCTTCCGGTACGGTCTTCACCCGCAGCCAGTAGCAGCCGGGATCGAGCAGGCTCCGCAGCAGCTCGATGAACTGCGCGAGCGCGTTGTACGTCGTATGATAGATCTTCCCCTCGCGCTCGTACTGCAGCTTTTTCTCGCGGACGAGCTTCGTCACGATTCGCGCCGCCAGGTAGTAGGGCGTCTGCAGGAAGTCGAATTCCTCCTGCGTCATGTGGGGACCCTTCGTGATGTGCTGACGATTGACGATGCCCTGCAGGAAATCGAGCAACTGCACCACGGCGGTCTTCGGCACGGCGCCGCAGCGGCGAGTCTCTACGAGCCCAGTCAAAAAATGGGTGAGGGTCTTGAGCTGTTCGGAGCCTGGATAGATCAGTTCGCGGAGGCCGTACTTCCTGGCAATGCTTCGCTCATCGAGTTCTTCGGACGATTGATCGCTCAACGGGCGTGAGGATAGCACGGGGACCGAGTGACGAGTGACGAGTCATGAGTGACGAGAAACCCCACTCGTGACTCGGAACTCGCAACTCGTCACTCCTTCTGGAATTAGTTTGGGTCCCATGTAATAGCACGGGGACCGAGTGACGAGTGACGAGTCATGAGTGACGAGAAACCCCACTCGCGACTCGCAACTCGCAACTCGTCACTCTGCTTCTGGAATTAGTTGGGGTCCCAAGTAATTGTGGGAAGCGCGAATGTCCGACAGCCAGCGAATTCTCGACGCCATCCGGCGCCTGGTGCAAATGCTCCGGCTCTCCGATCACGTGGCACGCAACGAGCTCGGGCTTTCCACTGCTCAGCTTTTCGTGTTGCACGAGGTGACGAAGACGCCGGAGCTCTCGCTGAAAGAATTGGCTGAGCGCACGCGTACCGACCAGAGCTCAGTCTCCGTCGTCGTCACGCGGCTTTGCGATGCGGGACTCATCGAGCGCGAGCGTGCCGAAGACGACGCGCGGCGGCTGGTCATCAGGCCCACGCGCGCCGGGCGTGCCGCGGCCCGCAAGGCGCCGCGCGTCGCGCAGCAGGAGTTGATCGATCTGCTCGAGCGGATGGACGAGGCCGACCTGAAGCGGTTTGCAGATTACCTCGTGACCATCGTCGACACGATGGACGGGAGCAGCGAGGCGCCGCCGATGTTTTTTGAAGAAGAGAGGAGAAGTCGTGACTGAGTTCGAAGCAGGAGCAACGACCGAAGGGGTACCCGTCGCGCCCTCACTCGGTGCAACACTGCAGTCGGCGCGAGTGCCCGTCGAACGCAACGCGCTCGATCGTCGCGTCGTGATCATCTCCCTGTGGGCGATGCTCCTCGCGCTCGTGACCGGCTTCGTGGCGCAAGCGCTCGTCGGGCTCATCGGCCTCATCACGAACATCGCGTTCTATGGCCGCTTCTCCACCACCTTCTCCTCTCCTGCCAGCAATCATCTCGGTCCGCTCGTGATCGTCGTGCCGGTGATCGGCGGTCTGATCGTCGGCGTGATGGCGCGTTTTGGATCGAAAGCAATTCGCGGCCACGGAATCCCCGAGGCGATGGAGCAGGTGCTCTTGAATGAGAGCCGCATTCCGGCGCGCGTGACGTTTCTCAAGCCTTTGTCGGCGGCCGTCTCGATCGGCACAGGCGGCCCGTTCGGCGCGGAAGGTCCGATCATCGCCACAGGCGGCGCGCTTGGCTCGCTCGTGGGACAAGTGCTGCACATGACTCCGTCCGAGCGAAAGACGCTGCTCGCCGCAGGTGCAGCGGCTGGTATGGCAGCAACGTTCGGCAGTCCGGTGTCGGCCGTGCTGCTCGCGATCGAGTTGCTGCTGTTCGAGTTTCGTCCGCGCTCGATCGTGCCGGTTGCACTCGCGAGTGCGACCGCGACCGCGGTGCGTGTGCTCTATGTCGGCACCGAGCCGATCTTCGCAATGCCGATGCTCGCGCGTCCGAATGGCGAAGCGCTCGCGCTGTATGCGCTGGTCGGCGCGCTGGTCGGATGGCTGGCGGTCTATGTGACGCGCGCCGTCTACTGGGTCGAGGACCTCTTCGAGAAGCTGCCGATTCACTGGATGTGGTGGCCCGCTCTCGGCGGGATCGCCGTTGGCGTCGTCGGCTACTTCGCGCCGCGTACGCTGGGTGTCGGCTACACGAACATCGAAGGACTCGTTGCGGGCACGATCACGGGAAAGGTCGTGCTCTTTCTCTGTCTCATGAAGTTCCTCTCGTGGTCCATCTCCCTCGGCAGCGGTACTTCGGGTGGAACGCTCGCGCCGCTGTTCACGATCGGCGGCGCGACCGGCGTTGCGCTCGGTGAGCTCATCGCGCGCGAGTGGCCGGCAAGCGGAATCGATCCGCGGATCTGTGCGCTCGTCGGAATGGCGGCGATGTTTGCGGGCGCCTCGCGTGCGCTGCTGGCGTCCGTTGTGTTTGCGTTCGAGACGACGCTGCAGCCGATGGGGCTGCTGCCGCTGCTCGCGGGATGCACGGCGGGCTTCCTCGTGTCGGCGCTGCTCATGCGGAACACGATCATGACGGAGAAGCTCGCGCGCCGCGGCGTGCGCGTGCCGATGGAGTACGCGGCCGACTTTCTCGATCAGATTTCGGTCGGCAGCGCGTGCTCGACGAACGCCGTCACGCTGCGTGCGGATTCTGTTCTTGGGGATGCAGGGGCAGTGCTCGATACGCATCAAGGGTTCCCGGTCGTCGATGAAGGGCAGCAGCTCATTGGCGTCGTGACGCGGCGCGATTTTCTCGGCAAGCCTGCAACGACGCGCGTGCGCGATCTCGTCAGGCGCGCGCCTTCGGTGATCTATCCCGATATGTCGCTGCGCGAGGCGGCGGATCACATGGTGCGCGAGAACGTCGGCAGGCTGCCGGTCGTGTCGCGCGCGAGCCATCAGCTGATCGGGATCATCACGCGGAGCGATCTGCTGACGGCGCACGAACGGCGGCTGCGCGAGGACGTGTGAACGGTTGGCTGCCTGCGCGGTCCAGCGGTTGCGCCTCCGGCGCCGCCGTTGGCGATTGTCCTTGTGGCACGCCTTCCGGCGTGCGTTCATCGACGAAGGTGTTTATCCTATCGCGCATGACCAACGAGCAATTGCTTGGCAACATCGCGCTGTTCGAGTCGCTGACGAAAGAGGATCTCGTGTCGTTGAGCGGGCGTCTCGAATCTGCCGACTTCGCGCCGGGCGACGTGATCTTCAGTCAGGGCGATGAGGGCTCAGCGCTCTTCGTGATCGATGAAGGTGCCGTCGAGATCTCGTACGGTGAAGGGAAGGGGCGCGTCTGTCTGGCGACGCTGTTTCCGGGTCAGTACTTCGGAGAGCTCTCGTTATTCGATGGCTCGCCGCGCTCTGCGACTGCGACTGCGATCAAGCCGTCGCATCTCGTCCGCCTCGACCGCGACGACATGGTCGACTTCGTGAACAAGAACCCGGCGGCGGCGATGCGCATCATCGCGGAGATGAGCGAGCGGCTGCGGCAGACGAACGAGCTGATGTCGCGGCAGGTCTCGCGCAACGTGCTCGAAGAAGCCGAAGAGACCCTGACGTTCGGTCAGCGAGTCGCGGATCGCGTCGCAGCATTCGGCGGCTCATGGCCGTTCATCATCATCTTCGCCGCCATGATGACGGTCTGGATGGGCTCGAACATCATGCTGCTCACGCATCCCTTCGATCCCTATCCGTTCATCCTGCTCAATCTCGCGCTGTCGACGGTGGCTGCGCTGCAGGCGCCGATCATCATGATGAGTCAGAACCGCCAGGCGTCGAAGGACAAGCTGCTCGCGGAAAACGACTATCAGGTGAATCTGAAGGCCGAAATGGAGATCGAGGCGCTGCTGCGCGGACAAGCGGAGCTGCTGGCGAGAGTGGCGCTGGTGGAGCGGCAGGTGGGGAAGAACAAGAATTGAAAATTGAAAATGGAGGTGGCGCTTCGTTCTCAAATTTTCAATTTTCAATTTCGTACCCCTCCCGCACCCACGCGCTCGTTCCGCCGCTGACATTCTGCAACTCGCCGCGATAGCCGTGGCGGGCGAGGATCGACGCGGCTGCCGAAGACCGATAGCCGCCCGCGCAGATGACGGCGAGCGGTTCACCATCTTCGATTTCCCCAACTCTCCGTTGCAGCTCGTTGAGTGGGATCGTCATCGCGCCCGGCACGTGGCCGCCGGCGTATTCGCCCGGACGGCGGACGTCGAGTACGCGGAGCGAAGAGGCTTTCAACTCGGCGGGCGAGATCTGCGGAAGCTGCGCAATCTCGAAGCCGGCGTTGTGCCAGGCGAGGATGCCGCCGTCGAGCCAGCCGCCGATGTTCTCGATTCCTACGCGCGCCAGGCGCATGACGGCTTCCTGCGAGCGTTCGGCCGAATCGGCGACGATGATGACCGACGCGCCGGACTCGAGCAGCGTTCCGGCCCATGAGGCGAACTGGCCGCCGAGGCCGATGTTGATCGCTGATGGGATGTGGCCGGCGCCGAAGGCATCCGCATCGCGGACATCGAGGATCACCGCGCCACCCGCGATGTGATCCTTCACTTCTGCCGGCTGGAGTGCCGGGACTTCGATGTCCGACAGCGCGCGCGCACCCTGGCGATTGATCTCGGCGTCGCGGGAGAAGTAGGGGGGAGGCTCCGAGATATCCGTCGTCATCAGGCGGACGAATTCCTCGCGGGGCATCGACTGCAACGCATAGTTAGTCTTACGCTGCACGCCGATCGTCGAGAAGGTTTCCTTCGAGATGTTGCGGCCGCAGGCGGAACCGGCTCCGTGCGCGGGCCACACCTCGACGTCATCCGGCAGTGTCAGGATCTTCGTCTGCAGCGAATCGTAGAGCAGCGCCGCCATCTGCTCCGGCGTGTAGCCGCGCGCGCCGGCGAGATCGGGACGGCCGACGTCGCCGATGAACAGCGTATCGCCGGTCAGGATCTTGCGCGGTGCGCCGTCTTCGACGATCAGCCAGGAGATGCTCTCCGGCGTATGACCCGGTGTGGAGAGCGCGCGGAGCTCGAGCGTGCCGATGTGCAGCACGTCGCCATCATTCACGGCGCGATGCGGAAACTCTGCATTCGCCGCTGCGCCGAACACGATCCCGGCGCCCGTGCGCGCCGCGAGCTCGCGATGCCCGCTGACGAAGTCGGCGTGCAGATGCGTCTCGAGGATCCACCTGATCGTCAGTCCGCGCCGCTCCGCTTCGGCGATGTACTGATCGACATCGCGCTGCGGATCGACGATCGCGCACTCCCCATCGGAGCCGATGAGGTACGACGCATGTGCGAGGCAGTTGAGGTAGAACTGGTGGAAGAACATAGTGACGAGTGACGAGTGACGAGTGATGAGTGACGAGTGACGAGTGACGAGTGATGAGTGACGAGTGACGAGTGATGAGTGACGAGTACTCAAAACTCGTTACTCGTCACTCGTCACTTTCTTACTTCCAACTCATCTCATACGTACACGTGATATCCCCAAGCGTCTGGCACTTGGTCTCGACCACGCTCGGATCGGTACCGCCGTGGCGGAGGATTGACTCGAGGAAGTAGCCGATGCCGCTGGCGCAGAAGATCGGGCTGTAGCACGGGTAGTCGGTATAGATCATCCGGCCGCCGTTCGCGGTTTTCTCGAACTTCACGCGCCCGAACTTCTGATACTGACTGTGGAAGAGCGCGATGTTCTCCATGAACTTGATCAGCTCTCCCGTATCGAGCGACTTGTACACCTTGCCGATTCCCAACTCCGCGGAGGCCGCCCCGATGAGCGCAAGAACGTTCGGATGCTTGATGCGCAGCATCTCGTAGATGACCTTATCGAGCTCGATCAGCGACTCGAATTCGCACCAGCTCGATGCGAGCGGCGTGCGCGTGTACTGCAGTGTTCGTTGGGGAAGCTTCGCCAGAAGTGCATAGAACAGCTCATCGCCGCCAACGTCGGTGACCAGTTGCTTCCGGCCGCCGAACATCACACCCTTCACCTTTGCGATCGATGGGTCGGGACCAACGAGGATTTCCTTCCCCTCGATCCGAGGAAGTGGCAGAGCCGGACCTTGCCGTTGCATGAGGAGAGACATTCGATGAGCCTCCGAACTTGTGTCCCGGATTCTATCGGACTGCAAGCCGCGATCCGCATTCAACATTTCGGCCCGCTGGTCGTAGCGAGAAACATGAGACGCCTGATCGCATCCGCTCTTCTCCTTGCCGCCGCGGGATGTGCCAGCTCGGATTATGACGATCAGCCGCCGCCGCAGACGCGACGGCCGATGGCCGATGTGGAACAGATCCGTGACGGGGGTATGCTGCTTCCTCCCGCCGATTGGTGGCGGCAGGCGCGGATCGCGGATGCCGTGAAGCCGACGACCGATCAAATGTCGGCCCTCGACAAGCTGCAAAGCGAACAAGGCGATGAGATCGCTCGCCTTCAGCGCGACCTCGGCATCGCCGAGCGCGATCTGCGCAATGCGCTCGATACGGAGAAGCCGACCGCGGAGGACATCATGGCCGCGGGACAGCGGCTTCGCACGCTGCGCGACGATGTCTTCGCGCGTCAATTGAAGTATCTCGCCGCACAACGGACGCTGCTCTCGCGCGCGCAGTGGGATGCACTGCAGGATGCGATTCGCGAGCAGCGCCGCGAGCGCGCGCGCGAGAACTTCGGTGGCCGCGGCGGACGTGGCGGCTATCCTCGAGGAGGAAGAAGGCCGGGCGGCGGCATCGGCTGGTGATCGTGGGGCGCTACTTCGGTGGCGTCGTGTGCACCTGCATGAGTTGATCGCCATCCGAAGTGCTCGCCGTTCCCCATCCGTCGATCCCGCAGTCGCCCCAGGTCAGCGTGTCCGTTGCGATGTTGCTCGGAAGATAGAACGGCCGGAAGCCGCGAACCTTGATCGTGACCGGTGGGCCGGGTGCGAAGGTCTTCTCACCGCTCGTCGCGAGGATCGCGTTTGCTTCCAGAGGCTCCGAACCATCGACAGTGATGGCAATCTTCGTCTTATCGTTGGCGGGTTTGATCGAATAGCGAACTTTGATCGGCTTGCAGGTGCCATTCGGTGTCTCATCCACGCGTGTAATCGTGGCATCGAGCTGGCGGTAGATCTGATAGTTCTGTGTCGTCACGAAGCTTCGCTTTCCGCCACTGCTGCGGAGAAATGCACGAGCCTTGACGGTCGCCGCCGCGGTGATGTGGATCGTGCCGCCGCTGCCGATCATTGGACTGAGAATGTTCGGTGTATTGCCGTCGAGCGTGTAATGAATCTCGGCATTGGGAACCGACGAGGTAATCGTCGCATCGAAAGAGTTCGGATATGCGCCGCTCGGTGGCGTGATGACTGGCGAGGGAATCGCCATGCCGTGAGTCGGATCGGAGCCTCCGCAGGTCACACGGACCTTGACTGTGCGGACATGACCCGCAGCCTGTGCAACTACGTAATCCGTTGCAGGGTCGCAGGCGAGGGTCGGCGGCGCCGCGTAGAGAATCGAGAAATCGTTGATGTGCCGGTATGCGCCCGTCGTTTCCGTCGACTGAGTGCTTTCTCCAATCTGTTCGAAATGTTCGATCGTTCCCAGCCGGTCGATCTGTCCGTTGGCGAGACAACTGATGAAAGGAACGGCGAACGAAGGGTTGAATTGCACTTCGGTGTCATTTGATTGTGAATTGTTGTGCAACTGAATCTGCACGAAATCGCTGCAGAAAGCTGTGGTCTCTTCCGTGCTGGAGTCGGAGAAGAGGCTGATCGGCAGGAGATCACGCGGATCAGGAGGCGGAGCGTTCGGCTGGATCTCTCCGGTCGTCAGCTGGAGGCCGAGCTCAGTCGCATCAATATCCTGACACTCACGCCCTCTGTGGTTATCGAAACAACCCGGCCCCCTGCCGAACGTGATTGCTCCTTCGTTGATGCATGATCCCTTGCTTACCCACCACTGGCATGTACTGCCGATGAACTGTTGCACGCGCAATGGCGTGCATTCCCAGCGCGTCAATGGCTTGTCCGCGCACGCGCCGTCGTAATCGAGGCAGCAGCGATTCGGCGGACACTTGGCGAGCTTGCAGTCCTTATGCGATCCGCAGGGAAATCCCTGGTCGGGTGGAACAGCATCGAGATCGATGAGACTGGCGGTTTCCGTCGGGTAGTCATTCATTCCGTTCGGACCATTGGAGAGTGTCACCGCGAAATCGATTGGTGTCACGGGTGCGCCATTGATGGCGGCATGATCTTGTACGGGCACGGTCTTGTCGAAGAAGCCATCGGTGCCTGTGACATGAATCTGTGCTCCGGCGCGTGGCGGCAATGCGAGGTGGAACACTCCGTCAAGACCGGTCATCGCGAGCTCGTCATCGACGATGACGCGGAATCCTGCGGCTGGCTTCGTCGCGAACTGCAGGCCCTCTGCCGTCAATGTCACTCCCTGGGAGACGAGCTCGGTTGGATGCTGCTCGAAGTACGCGCGCTGATCATCTTTCAACGGCATCTTCAGCGTGAGCGTGACCTTGCCCGTCCAAAACGTGCGCGTTGGTCCCACCGCGTGGCGTCTGCCGGTTGCCGGCGCCGCCTCGGGACGTGCCGGTGAGGTGACCGTCGATTGCTGCAGCGTTGCAGTCGAAGCAGACGTGGCGGAGCTCGCAAATGCGATCTCGAACGGACGCGCCGATTGAGGGACGGCAGACGTTGTGATCGCCGGAGCAGCTCCGCCGGCGAGCATCTCGATGCGCGCGACCGATCCGCTCGCGAGCGTGAACCAGAGATTCTTGTCCGGCGCGCTCGTGATCTCGAGCGGGCTGTCTGTGCCGTTCGGGATTGCGAACTCGGTCACGGCACCGGCCGTCGACACGCGCGCAATCATGGATGCGCGACCAGCCGTTCCGATTTCAGTCAACCACAAGTTGCCATCCGTGCCGGTCGTGATCCAGTAGGGAGCGCTGTGTGCGGGAAGAGGAAACTCTGTAATCGAGCCGCTCATCGTGATTCGCGCGATCTTGTCCGTCTTGTTCTCGACGAACCAGAGATTGCCGTCGGACCCACGAGTCAGGCCTGAGGCGAAGCTCGTCATGATGTTCGTCGGGGCAGTCGGAACGAGGACCGCCGTGGGAACGACAAACTCCGTGAGAACGCCCGCCGTCGTGATCCGTCCGATCTTGTTTCCCGTGCACTCGCTGAACCAGAGATTGCCGTCCGGTCCTGTGATGATTGCCGAATGTCCATTGAAGCCGAGGAATCGGCGGAATGCGTACTTCGTGGGAACGGGAAACGTGGTGAAGGTGCCGTCGCGCGTGACGCGGCTGACGAAGTTGCTCACCCCGTTTTCGATCGGTGATCCGTCGCCGGCAACACGCGCCCAGACGAACCAGATGTTTCCGTCGGGACCGACGGTCATCGACTCGACGTAGCTCATGAAGTTACCGATCGCTTCGCACTGCTCGCAGGGAATGTTGAACTTCGTTACGTTTCCGTCCGGGGTGAAGTAGCCCATCGTGTGGGGCGTGAACTTCTCTTCGTCGAACCAGACCGTGCCGTCAGGCAATGGCACGACGAGACGCGGATTGATCGTGGTGCTCAGCTTCGGAAGTGAGACCGTCGTTCCGGGAATGTCGGCAAAGACACTCCCTGCCATGAGCAACAAGGCACTGATCAGCATGACGCGCCTCCAACGGATTACGCCAATGGTAGCGGTTCGTTCACAGCCGCGAAACAGACGGCGCGTTTTTCGAGACTACGATCCTTCGAACAAACGGAGGAACCATGACTCGTCGTCTGCTTTTTGCCGCTCTCACCTTGTCCATTTGCGCGAGCGTAATCGCGCAGCCTCACATTCGCACTCCACAGACCAGCCCGCGCGCGGTGGTCGAGGAATCGTTCGGGATCACGGATGTGCGCGTGTCGTATCACCGTCCGTCGGCGAACAATCGCCACATCTTCGGCGGGCTCGTTCCTTATGACGTGATCTGGCGTGCCGGTGCAAACGATCCAACGACGATCACCTTCTCGACGCCGGTGAAGATCGAAGGCCAGGACGTCGCCGCGGGAACGTACAGCTTCTTCTACATTCCGGGCCGTGATCAGTGGACATTCGTCCTGAATCGCTTCACCGGCGGCTGGGGAACGTACAGCTACGATCAGAGCGAAGACGTGCTGCGCGTCAAGATCGCTCCGCAGCCCGCCGAGATGCAGGAGCGCCTCGGCTACTCGTTCGACGACGGCAAGAAGGATGAGATCACGCTCGCCATGCGCTGGGAGAAGACGCGCGTGCCGGTGAAAATCTCCGCCGACACGCAGTCGCTCGTCGCGGAAGGCATCAGGAACAAACTGCGCAGCGATATGCATTGGGACGCGCAGGCCTGGACCGAAGCCGCGAGCTGGACATTGGGCGCAGGCAATCCCGACCTGGCACTGACGTATGCGAGTCGCGCCGTCGAGATGCAGCCGACCGCGCAGGCGCTGCGCGTGAAAGCGCGCATCCTCGAGAAGAAAGGCGATGCGTCAGGAGCGAAAGAGCTCCGCGCACGCGCTGAGGGAATGCTGTCGCCGGACATCGCGCCGATCAACGCGGCCTATGCGCTCATCAGTCAGAAGAAATATGACGATGCGATCAAGTCGCTCGGCGATGCGAAGTCGTGGCGCGGCCTCAATGCGATCGGCGACGCCTGGGCCGCGAAAGGCGAGAAGGCGAAAGCGATGGAGTTCTACGACAAGGCGATGACCGCCGCGCAGAATCAGTCGGACAAGACTGAGGTGCAGGACAGCATCAACGCGCTTGGGGCGGAGTCGAAGTCGTAGACGACGGAGTTCACGATGATAGGAACGCGGCTTACCGCGTTCCTATCTTTCTTTCTCTCTCTCTCTCTCTCTCTCTCTCTCTGCGATCCCTCGCGAGCGGAGTCGCTTCGTCGAGCGCAGGAACCTCGAGCCGCATGTCTTGCACGTCACGAGTGTCTCAGCCAAACTCTTTCACGCTTCGCCGGATTGGAGGAGAGTGTGCGGCTCTGTCGGGTTGCAGTGACGGTCGGCTTGTTTGCCATCATCCAATCACTCTTCGCTCAATCGATTCGGACAGTAGCTGGTGGCGGTACCGACGACGGTCGTCCCGCCACGGCCGTGGGACTCAATCAGCCGACAGGTGTTGCCCTGGATGCCAGCGGCAACCTTTATATTGCCGACGCTAAGCACTACCGGATCCGAAAGGTGTTCGCCAGCAGCGGGATCATCACCACGGTTGCAGGAAATGGAACGACCGGTTTCCGAGGAGACGGTGGACCCTCGACGTCCGCCGCGTTCGCGCTGCCTCTGAGCAGTGCTCTTGACGGCCAAGGGAATCTTTACATCGCCGACAGAGACAACCATCGGATTCGCAAAGTCGCAGCTGGCAGCGGCATCATCACAACTGTAGCCGGAATCGGCTCGACCTTCTCGGGTTTTGGCGGTGATGGTGGTCCGGCCACAGCGGCTGCACTCTTCTTTCCCAGCGGGATCGCGTTCGATTCAAGCGGGAATCTCTACATTGCCGATACGACCAACAATCGCATCCGTAAAGTGGCTGCTGCCAGCGGAATCATCACCACCGTGGCGGGGATCGGCACAAAGGGCTTCAGCGGCGACGGGGGACCTGCGACTGCGGCAGCGCTCTTCAATCCTGTCAGCGTTAGTCTGGACCCGCAAGGAAACCTGTATTTCTCCGACTCCTCCAATTATCGGATTAGAAAAGTGGAGGCAGTCAGCGGAATCATCACGACGTTTGCTGGCAACGGTAAGTCCGGATTCAGTGGGGATGGAGGTCCGGCAACGACAGCAGGCTTCACGAGTCCTGCCGGCATTGCTCGGGACGACGCCGGAAATCTTTACGTTGCAGATGAATTTCGCATCCGCAGGATCTCTGTCGCGACGGGAATCATCACGACGGTCGTAGGTAATGGCACAGCAAGTGGTGGTGATGGTGGCGCTGCCACGGCGGCCGGACTCTACGCCTTTGGCGTAGCTCTTGATTCTGCTGGGAACATCTACGCAACCGACGTCTACAACCACCGGATTCGCAAAGTTGCAAAGGGAAGTGGACTGATCTCGACCGTTGCCGGCAACGGTTTCTCGGGCTACACCAGAAACAGTGGCGACGGCGGTCCTGCAACCGCCGCGGAACTCGTCCAGCCGCGTGGCGTGGCCTTCGATTCCAATGGCAACCTCTACATCGCAGATTCACGGAATGCGCGCGTACGAAAAGTGGCGAGCGGGACAAAGCTCATTACGACCGTCGCTGGCAACGGTTCGCCTTCTGGTTTCAGCGGTGATGGTGGCCCTGCCACGGCTGCGGGCATCGTCGAACCCTATGGTGTGGCCGTCGATGCTCAACAAAACCTCTTTGTTACCGACACGTCGCGCGTCAGAAGAATCGATCTAGGCAGCGGGATCGTCACAACGATCGCCGGCAATGGCACTGGGACGTTTAGTGGTGACGGCGGGCCGGCCACCGCCGCGGGCTTGTCAGCATACGGATTAGCTGTGGATGCAGACAGCAACCTTTACATAGCGGACCCCTACAATTACCGCGTCCGGAAAGTGGCCTTAGCCACGGGAATCATCACCACGATCGCAGGGAACGGTGTCCGTGGTGCTGGTGGCGATGGGGGACCTGCAACAGCCGCGGAGTTGTACACCAATTTCGACGGTGCTGGACTCGCCGTGGATGCTCATGGAGATCTCTACATTGCCGATACCTACAACAATCGTGTTCGAAAAGTTTCTCAGGCGAGCGGGATCATCACGACCGTCGCGGGGAACGGATCACAGGGAGTGAGCGGTGATGACGGGCCGGCGACCGCGGCCAAGTTGTATTCACCGTCCGCCCTCGCTTTCGACGCCGCCGGCAACCTCTACATCGCGGACAGTTACAACGACAGGGTTCGCAAGGTGGCCGTCGGAACTGGATTGATCACTACGGTGACAGGGAACGGGAATGGGTCGGTCGTAAACAATGGTCCAACGGGATTCTCTGGAGACGACGGCCCGGCAACGGCAGCAATTCTCGCAAAACCCAGTGGATTGGCGGTGAGCGGGCGTGGAGACCTTTACATCGCGGATACGGACAGCAATCGCGTTCGAGTCATCTCTGCCTGCCAGCCCGTTCTTCCGCCGGAGATCCGTGTGCCGTCGCGTGGCGAACAGGGCGTCAGTTCAGCGTCGAGGCTCGAGTGGTCGCCAGTGCAGGGTGCGTTCAGCTATGACGTCTACCTCGATCTCGTCAATCCACCACAGAGGCTTGTTGCTCCCGGCGTTTTGGTGCCGTTTTACAACCCATCCAATCTCGCTCCGTTGACGACCAATTACTGGCAGGTCGTCGCCAAAGGCGACCCATTCTGCGTGCCCTTCTCCTCGTCGCCATCCGAGGTGGCCTCCTTCACGACGGCAGGAAGCTGCAATCCGCCGGGAAGTTTTTCGGATCACTGAGGGCTGGCGATCGGGATGCCGCGCATCGTTAGCCGGGTGGCAGCTTCCCCTGGATGAACTGCCGTCGCACACAGAATGCTCGGGTGTCTTTTAGTTGGGATCTTGACATCGTCTATGCTCCCTCCTAAACTTCGCGCCAAGAAAAACATACCGACCGGTCGGCCGGTAACTTTCCAGGAGGGATCGATGTCCTCTCGTCCCCACATCGTGCTCACAATTGCCCTGGTTTGTCTCCTCTCGCTCCCGCTCTTTGCGCAGGTAGACACCGGCGCCATCGAGGCGGTCGCACTCGATCAATCCAAAGCGCCTCTCCCCGGCGTGACCGTCACAGTGACTCGCCCGGAGACCGGCTTCACGACCAATGTCGTGACGGATTCGAGCGGCACGGCGCGCGTCGGTGTGCTGCAGCCAGGACATTACGACGTCACCTTCGCACTCGAAGGCTTTGCGAGTGTCACGCAGAAGACCGTCGTGATCCTCGTCGGCCAGACCGCGAAGCTCTCTGCGCTGATGAAGGCTGCGGCGAGTGAGCAGATCACGGTCAGCGCCGATGTGCCGGTCGTCGACGTGCATCGCACCGATTCTTCGACGAACGTGACGCCGGAGCAGATCCAGCAGTTGCCGACCGTCAATCGCAACTTCGAGAATCTGGCGTTCATTGCGCCGGGCGTCGAGCGTGAGCGCGGCGGCTTCCGTTTCATCAACGGCGGACCGGTCATCGGCGCGGGCGGCAACGCCTCGCAGTCGACGATCTTCGTCGACGGCGTCGACATGACCGACCAGGTCAATGGTCTGGCGCGTGCGCGCTTCAGTCAGGATGCGGTGCGCGAGTTCCGCGTCATCAACAATCGCTTCGACTCGGAAGTCGGCGGCTCTGCCGGCGGCGCGCTCTCGATCGTCACGAAGTCAGGTACGAACGACATGCACGGCACCGTGTTCGGCTTCTTCCGCGACGCATCGCTGAAGTCGAAAGGCGCGCTCGATCTGAAGAAGAACAACGACTTCTCGCGTCATCAGCTCGGCCTCACGGCCGGCGGACCATTCGAAAAGGACAAGCTCTTCTACTTCGCATCCGTCGAACAGATCAATCAGCGCGACATCGTGCTCTTCCGTCCCGGTGGTGCATTCGCGAGTCAGGCTGCGGACGTCAAGCATCCTTTCGATCAGACGCTGATCTTCGGAAGTCTCGATACGAACATCAATCCGCAGACCACGGCCGGGATCAAGCTCGCCTACGAGAAGTACGACGAGGACAACTTCCGCGTGGGCGGCGTCGCCGATGAGTCGTACGGCCAGACGCTCGAGCGCCGCAACTGGAACGGCGCCGCGGAGCACAACTGGGCGATCAACGTGAACAGCTCGAACGAAGCGCGCCTGCAGTTCGGCAAGCGCCGTTTCTACGAGCCGACGAACTCCGACGCGCCCGCCGATTGGTACTCCTCCGGCAACACCCTCCAGACCGGTGGCAACATTCTCGGCGATCTCCTCGGCGACGGTCACACGTGGGAACTGCGTGACACCTACAACCAGCACTTCGTCAGCGGCAGGAGCTCGCATGATTTCAAGGCGGGAGCGTCGTACCAGCGCGTCCACGAGCGTTTCCGCCTCGACACGTACGAGCATGGTCTCTTCCTCTGGCTGACCGACACGAAGGCGATTCCGCTCGCGTATGCATACGGTGTCGGTTCAGCCGACGTCGCGATGGACACGACGATCTACGGCCTGTTCGTGCAGGACGCCTGGCGTCCGAATCCGAACCTCGTGATCAACGCGGGCCTTCGCTACGACCTCGATACGAATGGCAACAATCCCGGCTACACGCACCCGCTGATTCCGAAGGCGCGCAAGAAAGATACGAACAACTATCAGCCGCGCTTCTCGTTCAGCTACGACATGAACGGTGATGGCCGCAACGTGCTGCGCGGCGGCGCGGGGCGTTTCGTCGGGCGCTTCCTGCTCGTGCCGGCGCTGAGCGAGAGCCAGCAGAATGGCGTGACCGGCCGCGTGACGTACACGCGGGTGAACGGCGCGCTGTTCGGCATTCCCGCGCTCGCGCTCGACCCTGCGCATCCGACGACGACCGGCATCGTGTCCAAGCCGGCCATCGTGTTGCTCTCGCCCGACTATCACAACCCCGAAGCCGATCAGGCGACGCTCGGATACTCGATGCGCCTCGGCGCGTCGCGTCTCGTGTTCGATACCGAAGCGATCTATGTCGATGGCCGCGATGAAATCGTCATCCACGACATGAACTGGAGCGGCAACGCGACGCACACGCGTCCGATCAAGGAGTACGACCAGGTCAACGTCTACTCGAATGACGGACACTCGAAGTACAAGGCGCTCGTCTTCAGCCTCAACGGCAACGTTCGCAAGAACGATCTGGTCACGGCATCCGTCACGCTCGCGAACAAGAAGAACATCAGCGACGACTTCAGCCCCGATTTCCCGACGGGCTATCCGAACGATCCCGCGAATCTCGAAGGGGAGTACGGCCGTGCGCGCGGCGATGAGCGTTATCGCATCGTCCTGTCGGGCATCTTCCATGCGCCGTGGGATCTCGCGGTCTCACCCATCTTCGAATACGGATCGGGCCAGCCATGGACGCATCGCCTCGGCTACGACTACAACGGCGACGGCAAGAACTCCGATCGTCCGCTGGGCGTAGGCCGCAACACGGAGAAGGGGCCGAAGTTCCGCCAGCTCTCGCTGCGTCTCACGAAGGCGTTCTCCCTAGGGCCCATGGGTCACTTCGAGGCGATCGCCGAGGCGTTCAATGTGACGAACTTCAAGAACTTCGACGTGCAGTCGGTGCAGGCGGGCGAGTTCCTCAGTGGACCGACGCTTGCGAATTCGAAGCTCGCGTATGTGAACAACCCGCGTTTCGGCCAGTACACCGCGACGTTGATGCCGCGCGAGATCCAGCTGGGTCTCCGCTGGATCTACTGATGGATCTCAACCTCCGCGGCAAAGTCGTGATCGTCACTGGTGGTGCGGCCGGAATCGGCCGCGCCACCGTCGCGCGATTCGAGAGCGAAGGGGCGATCGTCGTCGCGTGGGACGTGACGACGGAGCCGAAGATCGACGTGACGAATCGTGAGCAGGTCGAGGCGGCGGCGACCGAAGTCGTCGCCAGGCACGGCCGCATCGATGTGCTGGTGAACAACGCCGGCATCGTCCGCGACGCGCAGCTGGTGAAGCTCAAGGATGGCGGGATCGCCTCGATGATGGACGACGCGGCGTTCGACGCCGTCATCAACGTGAACCTCAAAGGAGTATTCGTCTGCACGCGTGCCGTCGTACCGCACATGATCCGGCAGAAGGGCGGCGTGATTCTCAACGCATCGTCGATCGTCGGTCTCTACGGAAATTTCGGACAGACGAATTACGCGGCGACGAAGGCGGGCGTCATCAGCTTCACGAAGACGTGGGCGCGCGAGCTGGGCAAGTACAACATCCGCGTCAATGCCGTCGCCCCAGGCTTCGTTGCGACGGAGATGGTGAAGGCGATGCCGGAGAAAGTGCTCGATGGCATGCGCCAGCACACGCCGCTCGGCGTGATGGGAGAGCCGGACGACATCGCGAACGCGTACGTCTGGCTCGCGTCGGACGCGGCGAAGTTCGTTCATGGAGCAGTGCTGTCAGTCGATGGTGGACTCGTGCTGGGGACCTGATGAACGCAACCATCGTTTCAACCGGCACGTACCTGCCGGAGATCGAAGTGACGAACGACATGCTTCGTGCGCGCTTCAAGGCTTCCGCGCCGGAGTTCGTCGACAAGATGCAGGCGTCGAGCGGAATCCTCACCCGGTGGTACGCGCCCGAGGATTGGGCAGCGTCCGATCTTGCGGTGAAGGCGGCTAACGTTGCGTTGCAGCGGGCCGGGAAGAGCGCGGAAGACCTCGATCTCATCCTCGTCGGGACCGATTCGCCCGATTTCGTAACGCCGGCCACTTCGGTCATCGTGCAGGCGAAGCTCGGTGCCAGACGTGCGGGAACCTTCGATGTCGGCTGCGCCTGTGCGTCGTTTCCTACCGCCTACACCGCGGCCGCCGGCATGATGGCGACGAATCGGAATCTCAGGACGGTACTCATCGTCGGTGTGTATCAGATGCACAAGCTCTGTGCCGCCGACGATCCGATGATCTTCTTCTACGGTGACGGTGCCGGCGCTGCTGTCCTCGAGCGCTCGCTCGATGTGGGATTCGTTTCATCGGCGTTCCGCGCGGACGGTTCGTACGCGAAGCGCTGGGGCATCTTCGCCGGCGGCACCGTCGAGCCGACGACCGAAGCGTCGCTGAAAAAGGGGCACGCACGGGTGAAGATGTACGAGCGCTATCCGACCGAGATCAACAATGAGGGATGGCCGGCGGTCGTGCGCGAGGTTGCGAAGAATGGCAGCTTCGAGATCGACGACATCGACTTCCTGATTTTTACGCAGGTGCGGAAGCCGACGATCGAGCTGGTGATGAACGACCTCGGGCTGCCGATGTCGAAGACGCACACGGTGATGGAGAAGTGGGGCTACACCGGCTCGGCGTGCATCCCGATGGCGCTCGATGATGCGTTGCAGGAGAAGAAGATCAACGCGGGGGATCTCGTGGTGATGGTCGGATCAGGAGTCGGTTACAACCAGGCCGGCGCCGCGTTCCGCGTCCCGGATGATCGGAGATTGTTCGCATGAAGAGGGCTGGCTTCCTGTGGGGCGACAGGCGCCCTCGCCTGTCCCTCCACGTAGGATGACAAGCGGATGAACGGAATCAGGCACGAGTCCAACGGTGTCGTCTGGTTTCGCGATGGCGATGCCGATGACACACTCGTGCTCGTACACGGTGTCAACGATCAGGCGGCAACGTGGTCGGCCGTCTCACTGCAGCTCGCGAGCGACTACAAGGTCATCGCGATCGATCTTCCGGGCCACGGTGAGAGTCAGCCCCAAACGGGACCGCTGCCGATGCGCTCGATGATCGATGCGCTGGCGATGGTCATCGACCATGAATCGCCCGAGAAACCGGTGACGCTGGTAGGCAACTCGATGGGCGGTTGGGTGAGTATCCTCTACACGAGCGAGCATCCCGAGCGTGTGTCGCGTCTCGTCCTCGAAGACACGAGCGGAATGGCGTGGGACCTCAGTCACGTCCCGCTGTTTCCAAAGGATAGAACCGAGGCGATGCGGTTGCTGCGGATGGTGCATGGACCGGATGCGCCGATCGCTGATTCCGTCCTCGACCTCGTGCTGGCGGCGAAAGACCTGCCGCAGAAACGCGTACTCGATGCTGGGATTCTCGAATGGATCGTCGATACGCGGCTTTCGAAACTGACGATGCCGGTGACGTTGATCTGGGGCGCGAACGACGGGCTGCTCTCGCTCGAATACGCGAAGACGCTGCAATCGCGGATGCCTAACTCTTCGTTGCACATCATCGAGAGGGCGGCGCACATCCCGCATCGGCAGGCGCCCGCCGAGTTTCTTGCGTTGCTGCGCGAGGCGCTGCAATGATCTTCGACGGCGATCTGCTGGCCGAGCGCGCGCGCGTCACGCCCGAGAAGATCGCGCTCGTGGTGACTGAGAGCGGGCAACGCCTCACGTATCGGGAGCTCGATCAGCAGATCGAGCGCGCGGCGGGGGCGCTCCTCGCGCGAGGAATCGCGGCCGGCGATCGCGTCGGGATTCCCGGTGAGAACCGGTTGGAGTTCATCGCGCTGTTTTTCGGTGCGATGAGGATTGGCGCGATTGCGGTGCCGCTGTCTACGCGTGCGACCGAGCATGAGATTCGGCAGATTTCTTTGGATTGCTCGATGAGGGAGATCATTCCTCTCGATGCTGTCAATGGACCCTTTGTCGATCGGGCGGGACGCCCGATCGATGCGGACGAGACGTCCGCTCTCCTCTACACCTCGGGGACGACGGGGAAGCCGAAGGGCGTGATGATTCCGCGGCGGCAGCTCTTCTGGAACGGCTACAACACCGTCGTCAACTGGGATCTGCGCAGCGACGACATCTCGCCGCTCCACACGCCGATCTATCACGCCGGCGGGCTCGCGGCGTTTCTCATCCCGATCTTCACGGTTGGCGGCACGATGATTCTGCATCGTGGCTTCGATGTGACCGAGGTGTGGCGGACGATCGAGCGCGAGAGGTGCACCGTTGTGTTAGGCGTGCCGACGATCTGGAAGATGCTGATGGAAGCGCCGGGCTTTGCTGCCGCGGATCTTTCGAGTGTCCGCTGGTTCATCTCCGGCGGCGCGCCGCTGCCGCAGTTCATCATCGACGCGTATCAGCAGCGCGGTGTCGCCTTCAAGCAAGGGTACGGAATGACCGAGGTCGGAGTGAACTGCTTCACGATGACGGTCGAAGACTCAATCAATAAGCCTGGCTCGATCGGCAAGCCGATGATGTTTACGGAAGCACGCCTGACGAACATGGACGGCGAGATCGGCGAGCTCGAGATCCGCGGTCCGCATGTGAGCAAGGGGTATTGGAACAACGAGGAGGCGACGCGTGCGTCTTATGGAGAGGATGGCTGGTTCAAGACGGGCGACCTTGCGCGTCGCGACGCGGAGGGCTTCTTCTTTATCGCAGGACGCAAAAAGGAGATGTTTATTAGTGGGGGCGTGAATATTTATCCCGCTGAAATCGAGGCGGAGCTCGTACAGCATCCTTCTGTAAACGATGCTGCCATTGTTGCCATTGCGGACGAAAAATGGGGTGAAATAGGCGTTGCCTTTGTCGTGGGGGATACGACTGAGGAAGAGTTGACGTCGTATTTGACGTTGCGCATCGCCAGGTACAAGGTACCGAGACGTTTTGTGTTCATGGACGCTTTGCCGCGCACCCCTTATGGGAAAGTAGTCAAAGAAACGCTGCTCGAGATGATTCGATGACCATTCAACTGTCCTCAGGCCGGGCTGTTAAGGATAAAGTTCCACCGATGTCCCAGGAGGAACGGTCGGAGCGGAGCCGCTCGCAGATTCTCGACGCGGCGCTGAAGCTCTTCTCGCATCGCGGATACGGCGCGACCAGCGTGCGCGACATCTCCGAGGCTGCGGGGGTGTCGAAGGGGAATGTGTATCACCACTTCCCCGACAAAGAGACGATCTTCCGCGCGCTGCTCGATGAGTATTTTGCGGAGACGTCGCAGCCCGACTTTCCCTTCAATCAGGCGCTGGCACACGGCACGTTTCCCGACAATCTCGAGGAGCTCGGATTCGCGGCGCGAAAGACCGTGAAGGATTATCGAGCGTACGTCGCGCTCATCTATGTCGACGTCGTCGAATTCGATGGCTCGCACATCCGCAAGTTCTACCAGCAGATGGCCAGCCGTTTCGAAGCATTCATCAAGGCGAATGGGCTCGAGGAGCCTTTGCGAGAGCGTCTGCAGGATGGGCTCTCCCCGACCTCGGCCGTCATGCTCGCCACCCGCATCTTCTACAACTACTTCTCCGTCGAGATCCTCTTCGGCGTCAAAGACCACTTCGGCAAGAGCACGAATGAGGTCGTGGCCGAGATCTCCAACACCTTGCGGCACGGGATGCTCAAAAGCGGTTCGTAAAAAACTTCTAGACGCTTTTCAACCGGAGTCCGTACCAGTAGTTGCGTTCGCGGTCCAGCGGTGGACCGCTCTCTCGAACCCCTGGTCTCCTCTCCTACAGGCCCTTCTCCTCCGCCCACCGGAGGGGAAGGGTTTTTCCTTTGCGAATGCGAAATGGAAAGCCCCCGTCATCCCGAGCGAAGTCGAGGGACCTGGGTGTGTGGGAGGCGCGCGACATGATGTTCGTACCGCCCGCCCACCCGGGTCCCTCGACTTCGCTCGGGATGACGGAGATTCTGAGCTTACCGAGGAGCGGGGAAGGTATCCCGAAGCTCACCAGCCGAGGATATAGGCGAAGACGAGCGGCGCGACGATCGACGCGTCGCTCTCGATGATGTGCTTCGGCGTGTCGATTCCGAGCTTGCCCCACGTGATCTTCTCGTTCGGCACCGCACCGGAGTACGAGCCGTACGACGTCGTCGAGTCGCTGATCTGGCAGAAGTAGCCCCACAGCGGCACGTTCGTGCGTTGCAGATCCTGGTGCAGCATCGGTACGACGCAGATCGGGAAGTCGCCCGCGATGCCGCCGCCGATCTGGAAGAAGCCGATCGTCTTTCCGTCGACCGACGTGTTCGTGTAGTACTCGGCGAGCGACATCATGTACTCGATGCCGGTGCGCACGGTATGCACGTTCTTCACATCGCCTGTGATGCAGTGGCCGGAGTACATGTTGCCGAGCGTCGAGTCTTCCCACCCGGGAACGAACATCGGCAGGTTCTTCTCCGCCGCGGCGATCATCCAGGAGTGCTTCGGATCGATCTGGTAGTACTGCGAGATCGAGCCGTCGCGCAGGATCTCGTACATGAACTCGTGCGGGAAGAGACGCTTGCCCGCCTGATCCTTCTCCATCCAGTGCTTCAGCACCGCCGACTCGATGCGGCGCATCGCCTCGCCCTCGGGGATGCACGTATCGGTCACGCGATTCATGTGCCGCTCGAGCAGCCCCTGCTCCTCCGCCGGCGAGAGCTGGCGATAGTGCGGCACGCGCTCATAGTGATCGTGCGCGACGAGGTTGAAGATGTCTTCCTCGAGGTTCGCGCCGGTGCAGCTGATCGCGTGCACTTTGTCCTGGCGGATCATCTCCGCGAGCGAGATCCCGAGCTCCGCGGTCGACATCGCGCCGGCGATCGTCATCAGCATCTTGTTTCCGGATGCGAGGTACTTGTTGTAGTCCTCGGCCGCGGAGACGAGCGCGGCGGCGTTGAAGTGGCGGTAGTGGTGCTTGATGAATTCAGTAATCGGGCCTGGCATGGCGGCGAATCGTATCCCGAAGTTCATCCTGGCGCGAAGCGCCAGATCTCCGGTTACACGGGGCCAGCATAAACTGCGCGTATGAAGCGCTGCCTGCTCCTGCTCCTCTTCGCCACTCCGCTCTTCGCGCAGACGTTCGAACAGGATGTCCGCACGCTCGCCGCGCCGAACATGGAAGGCCGCGGCCTCGGTACGAAGGGAATCGTGCTCGCGGGCGACTACATCGAGTCGCGGCTCAAAGGCCTCGGCCTCCAGCCGGCATTCAATGGCAAGTTCGCGCAATCGTTTCCTGTGAAAATCGGTGTGGAGCTCGGAGCGGCGAATCACATCGAAGGTCTGACGAACGATGACTGGACGCCGCTGGGATTCTCGAGCTCTGCTGAAATTCACGCGCCGATCGTCTTCGCAGGCTACGGAATCTCCGCGCCGCCGTTGAACTACGACGACTTCGCCGGCCTCGATCTCAAAGGCAAGGTCGCGCTCATCCTTCGCTACGAGCCGCAGGAGAAGGACGACAACTCGCCGTTCGATGGCCGCAAGCCGAGCCGCTGGTCGGCGATGCGCTACAAAGTCCTGCAGGCACGCGAGCGCGGTGCCGTTGCCGTGATCTTCGCGACCGGTCCATTGCAGGATGAGAAGCGCGACGGCATTCCCGCGTTGAAGAACGACGGTCCGCAGAGTCCTGCCGGCATTCCCGTGATTCAGGTGAAGACCTCGATCGCGCAGAAATGGCTCGGTGCGGATCTGGAGCAGTGGCAGAAAGATGTCGATCACGATCTGAAGCCGCGCTCGCGCGCGCTCGAGCAGCGCATCGATGGCCACGTCGATGTGAAGGCAACGTATGCTGACACCGCGAATTACGCGGGCGTGATTCCCGGCAAAGGCGCACTCGCCCACGACATCATCGTCCTCGGCGCCCACTACGATCACCTCGGCTACGGCGGCGAGGGCTCGATGAAGCCGAACGAGCATGCGATCCATCCCGGCGCCGACGACAACGCGTCAGGAACGACAGGCGTGCTGCAGGCGGCCGCGCGCTTGAAAGCACAGTTGGCGAAAGCCGCCAATCATCGAACGGTGCTCTTCGCGCTTTTCTCCGGCGAAGAGAGCGGGCTTGCGGGCTCCGCGTATTTCGTCGATCACTACCCGATGGAGCACATCGTGGCGATGGTGAACCTCGACATGATCGGTGCGATGAAGGATGACACCCTCGTCGCGTTCGGATCGGAATCGGCGCCGGAGTGGAAGGCGGCGATCGAGCAGATCGCGACGGTCAATACGTTGACCATCAAGTCGAGCGGCGACGGCTACGGCCCGTCCGATCAGACGAGCTTCTACGCCGCGCACGTGCCGGTCATCCACTTCTTCACCGGCGCGCACGAGCGCTATCACACGCCGGAGGACAAGGCGGAGTTTCTGAATTACGCGGGAGCGGAGAAGGCGGTGGCGGCAACGGCGTCGCTCGTCGCCGCACTGGCGAAGGGCGACCTCACGCCGCATTACGCGCGCACGACTGCCGCGCCAGCCATGCAGGGCGACAGCCGCGGCTACGGCGCCTACCTCGGCACCGTTCCCGACTATCGCGCCATGGAGGCGACCGAGGGCGGCGTGCTGCTGTCGGATGTTAGACCCGGCAGCCCCGCCGAGAAAGCCGGGATCAAGGGTGGCGACAAGATCGTCGAGATGGCCGCCACCCGCATCGAGAACCTTTATGACATGACGTACGCGCTGCAGGATCACAAGCCGGGCGACACGATCGACGTTGTCGTGATTCGCAACAAGGAGCGTGTGAAGCTGCGCGCGACGCTGGGAGCGAGAAGTGGAGGACAGGCGCCCTCGCCTGTCCTTCACGCCGGCAAGCCGTTCGAGAAAACGTTCGATGGCGAGCGGCATCTGAAGGACATCCGCCAGCTCACGTTCGGCGGACAGAACGCCGAAGCGTATTGGAGTCCCGACGGAAAGAAGCTGATCTATCAGGGCTTCGTCGAGGCTGGAGGCTGCGATCAGGAGTTCATCCTCGATCTCACGACCGGCGAGTCGAAGCGGATCTCGAGCGGCAAGGGACGCACGACGTGCGGCTATTTCCGCTATCCGCAGGGCGACAAGATTCTCTACGCGACGACCGAGACGGGAGGCGCGGAGTGTCCTCCGCCGCCCGATCACTCGCAGGGTTATGTCTGGGCCGTCTATCCGACGTACGACATCTGGGAAGCGAACCCCGATGGCTCCGGAATGCGCCGCCTCACGAACACCGAGGGCTACGACGCCGAGGCCACGTGGTGCCATAAGGGTGGGAAGTTCGTCTTCACATCCACGCGCGACGGCGATCTCGATCTCTATGAAATGGACGAGAGCGGAAAGGTCAAGAGGTTGACCAATACGCCGGGCTACGATGGCGGTGCGTTCTACAACGCGGATTGCACGGAGATCGTCTGGCGTGCCGGGCGGCCTACCGGACAGGCGCTCGACGACTATCGCGCACTGCTCGCGAAGAATCTCGTGAAGCCGACGACCATGGAGCTCTTCGTGATGAACGCCGACGGGACGAATCAGCGGCAGATCACGCACAACGGCGCGGCGAACTTCTGCCCGTACTTCACGCCGGATGGGAAGAAGATCATCTACGCCTCGAACGCCGGCGATCCGAAGGGGCGAGAGTTCAACATCTTCCTGATTCCGAGGGAAGGCGGCGAGGCGGAGCAGATCACGACCGCGCCGGGCTTCGATGGGTTCCCGATGTTCAGTCCCGATGGCAAGTGGCTCGTCTGGGCAAGCAATCGCGCGAACCCGGCGAGCCATGAGACGAACCTGTTTCTGGCCCGGTGGGAGTAAGTGTCCTACACCGCCCCGCAAGCGATCGCGTACACGGCGCCGAATCCCATCTCCCGCCACCCGATCTTCTTCGCGGGCGGCACGGGATGCGTCAGTCCATACAGCGCGCGCACGAGCAATGCGGTCAGCATGAACACTGCGACGAAGTGGCCGAGGATCGCGGCGATCATCATGGCGGCGACGTGCATCGCGAGCGGCGCGATGTTCGACGCCGTCCTGCCATGCGCGCGCACGAGCAGCGTGCGGACATAGATGACCGCGGGCAGTCCGCGCAGGATCACGAGCGTCATCAGCACGAACGCAACACGCAGCGAGAGTCCGCCGGCGATCGCGATCGCGGCGGCGCTGCTCGCCATCGCGATGGGGCCGGTGATTTCGGGCAGCAACTCGCGACTCTTGTTGCGCGCGTCGTACACGAGGTTCACGATCGCCAGCGGCGCCACGACGGCATACGGAATCGCGATGCGCCAGCCTCCGAAGACGATCGCGGCGGCGAGCGCGACGAAGGCAGCGGTGCCGTATGAGATCGCGAACATCGTGCACCAGCGCGTGCGTGGGTAGACGCGGCGCTTGAGGGCATCCTGCAGCGCGAGCTTCAGCGGCTGGCGTGTGAGGAACGCGCAGATCGCCGCGGCGCAGAGCAAAACGCCGCACCACGAGGGCGCGGCGATCATCGCCAGAATCAGAGGCTCGAAGAGAAAGCCCCAGCCACCATGCTCGGTGGGAAGAGCAAGAGGCCGCAGAGCAACGTGTACGACAGGCGCACACGCGGTCGCACTCATTGCTGATCCTCGAGCTCCACTGCACGGGGGAAGTGGACGTTGTTCTCCAGATGAATGTGCTTGTGCAGGTCCTGCTCGAGCTCCATCAGCCGCTCATACAGCGCGCGGAAGCTGAGGCATGCGTCATCCGGTAACTGATAGTCATTCGTCGCCTTTCGCAGATCGAGGAGCAGACCGCCGACGGCATCGTGCTCGATCATCATCATGCGCACGGGATTGCGAACGGTGCCGAAGCAGTTCGGTGCTTGCTCTCCGCGCTCCAGTGCCGCAACGTACGGGAAGAGCACCATCTCCTCCTTCATCATGTGCGGCCCGAGGTCGTTGACGAGTGCGACGACGATTTCGCGGACGCGCAGGACTTCAGGATGCGATGGGCCGTGACGCATCGCCACTTTGTCCGCGAGCACGGTGATCGTCTCCATCGCCTGACGCGTGAACACATGGTGCGTGTCGACGATGTAATCCTGCAGCGTGATGAGCGGCTCCGACGACCAGTCGCGTGAATCGTCCGTGACCGGCGTCGCGCCGATCTCGCGCATCAACTGTTCCATCGTGACGCCCGCGTCCTTACACGCATCCGCGACGGAGCGCTGGCCGTGACAGCAGTAGTCGATTCTCCATTTCTCCAGCACTGCGATTGCGTGCGGAACTTCCATTGCGAGCTCACCGATTGATTTCGTGTTCGTATCCATGGGCAGCAGTTTGCTGCGCAAGGCGGAGGTGGGCCATGACATCGGTCATACGTTTCGGCAGGGCGCAGACAGCAGACAGCAGGTTTGAATGCCCTGCTGCCTGCTGCCTGCTGTCTGCTGCCTGCTAGACTCCCCCCATGCCGATCGAAGCCCCGATTCCATTCGACGCGATCCCGCTTCTTTCCGCGCTCAGGAAGGACGATCGCGAGGCACTCGCGCCTTTGTGCCGCATCCGCGGGTTCGAGAAGGGTGAAACGATCTTTCAGGAAGGGGAGCCGGCGGATCGGATCTACTTCGTGCACATCGGCCGCGTGAAGATCGTCAAGGCCGCCGGTGGCCGTGACGTGATCCTCGAGATTCTCGGACCCGGCGAGCCGGTGGGAGCCGTTGCAGTGTTCGAGCGCCGTCCATTTCCCGCAAGCGCGATCGCGCTCGAGCCGTCCGGAATTCTCTCGATTCCCGAACGTGAGTTCTTCGCGCTCGTCGAGAGCCGCACCGAGATGATGCGGCATCTCCTCGCAGGTCTCACGTACCGCTTGATGATGGTCAACAAGCGGATCGCTGATCTCACCGGGTCCGCTGAGCATCGCGCGGCGCGGCTCTTTCTCACGCTCGGCGAGCGCGTGGGGATCCCTCGCGGAACCGCGACGTTCATCCCGCTTCCGCTCTCGCGTCAGGAGATCGCCGATCTGATCGGCACGACCCTGGAAACAGCGATTCGTCTGATGAGCCGCTGGCAGAAAGATGGCCTCGTCGAGACGGAGAAGAGCGGATTTCTCATTCCGGGTGTCGATACGCTGAAGTCGATGACGTCTGAGTAAGGAGGCAGCCATGGCCGATCCGATTCCTGCCGGGTATCACACAGTGACGCCCTACATGCGCGTGGTTCGCGCTTCCGAGTTCATCGACTTTCTCGTCGAGGCATTCGGTGCGAAGGAGACGCATCGCTCGCTTGGTCCCGATGGCTCAATCGCGCACGCGGACGTGATCATCGGCGACTCGCACGTGATGCTGACGGGAGCGGGCGAGCACTTTCCTGCGATTCCCGGCTCTGTGTTTCTCTACGTGCACGATATCGACGCGACCTACCAGAAAGCGCTGGCTGCAGGTGCGACGTCCATGATGGAACCATCCGACCAGTTCTACGGCGATCGCACTGCGGGAGTGCGCGATCCCTTCGGCAACGATTGGTGGATCGGAACACACATCGAGGATGTGTCCGCCGAGGAGTTGCACAAGCGGCATCAGGAGGCGATGAAGAAGCGGCACAAGATGTAGGACGGGCAACGCGCGACGTACCGTCACACCTCCCTGCGTCGCACATCACAGCATCTCGTTTCACCTGCGAGCGATGCTGTCGGCATCATGCTGGTAACCGAAGAGAAGACTGCGATTGAAGCCGCAAGTGTGTTGTTCGCATCCGTCGGGGAAGTGCTGTTTTGCGCCGCAGCGGATGGTCGCTTGATCTATGCACCCGACGCCTATCGCGAGCTTCGCGGCCGCACCGTCTTCGAAGCGCTCGGTGTCGCCGTCGATCTGGCGATGAAAGGGGAGCATCGCGAGACGTTGCACACGATGGTGCAGACGGTTCGCGGTCCGCGTCCGGGCACGATCACGATTGCTCCCTTCGAATCAGAAGACGAGATCGGCATCGCGGGAATTCGGTACGTGCTGGCATTCAAGCCCGAGGAGATTTCCGGCGAGGCCGATCGAATCCGGCTTGCGCTCGAAGCGCACCGCTGGCGCCGCGAAGAAGCAGCGCGCGCACTCGGCATCTCTCGCGCGACGCTCTGGCGCAAGATGCGCGAGTACGGGTTGCTCTAGTGGCGTAGCAGACAGCAGACAGCAGACAGCAGGCAGCCGACAGCAGGAGGCGCGGCGACAACTCTTCTGCCGTCTGCTGCCCGCTGTCTGCTGCCTGCTCGACGCGATCAGCGCTGCATCGAGCCTGCCATCGACGTTACGACGCCGCACGCGATGCGCGCCCCTGCGTTACCGGAAGGCTGCGTCGTCAGATCGTCCGGACTCGCGTGAAGCACGACCGCGTGTCCGATGACCGAAGTCGTTCCCGCTGCGACGGTCACCGAGTGCGTCATGAACGTCGCGTGGACTTCTCCTTTGTCATCGGCGGTGACATTGCCGAAGTCGCCGGAATGATGCGATGCAGCGTCGGGCGCCGCATGCGGCATGCTCGTCGGATTGAAATGTCCGCCCGCGGCCTTTGCGTCATCCGCGCAGCTGTTGCCTTCGTGAATGTGGAAGCCATGCACACCCGGCGGCACATTCTTGAGGTCGATGGTGACCTCGGTCCCGTCGGTGCCCATATCCTGGAAGCGCACCGTGCCGGTAGCAGTCTGCCCGGTGGTCGGCGCAAGCGTCGCCATCGCCATCGGACCATTCTTCGCGTGCGCGCACGACATTGCTGCGAGACAGACGAGGGTAAGGAGTACGAGTTTCTTCATAAATCCAACGATAACAGATGGGGTCAGGTCGAAAGTCGAAAGATCCTTCCACTATATGTAGAGTCAGACGCCTGCTTCCTCTCCGATGACCCGATGCCTCAGGTCTCGATCGACCAAGTTTGGTGGGAACTTTCTTCAATCAGTAGAGGAAAGTTTCGATTTTCGACCTGACCCCATCTTTTACTGGGACCAGGAGGCGATCGTTCTTCCCACTGCCCCGATCCATGAACTCGCCAGGTTCTGGTAGTACAGCGTCGCGGCCTTTCCGATTGCATCCGCCAGCGACGGATAGGGCGATACCACACCCGCCAGCTCGCCCACCTTCATCTTCTTCTTGCGCGCCTGCACGATCTGCGCGATCAGCGTCGACGCATTCGCGCACAGCGCATGCGCGCCGAGGATCCGGCCCTTGTCGTCGCAGACGAATTTGAGGAAGCCTTTGTCGGTCCGATCGACGACGGCGCGGTCGACATCGTTCATCTCGACTTTGTAGATCCGCACGCGATCGCCGATCGCGTCGCGCGCCTCCTGCTCCGTCATCCCGATATGGCCGATCTCGGGATCGGTATAGAGCGCCCACGGGATGTCGTCGTACGAGATCGCGGACTTCCCGGGGAAGAGGATGTTGCGCACGAGTTTCACTGCTTCGTGCGCCGCGACATGCGTGAACTGCAGCCCGCCGCTGATGTCGCCGGCCGCCCAGATGCGCGGCACGGACGTCTGCAGATATTTGTCGGCGACCACGAACGACCGCTCCGTTTTCACTCCGATCTCCTCGAGCCCGAGGCCTTCGATGTTTCCTCGGCGGCCGGAGGCGACGAAGATCTCGTCGACCGTAAGTTCCTGCGGTTCGCCATGCTTGTTCTCGATCCGCGCGATCTTTTTTCCGCCCTCGACGCGCACAGACTTCACGCCCCAGCCGGTAAGCAGCTTCACACCTTCATCGCTGAGTGTCTTTCGCACGCGCGCGATGACCTCCGCGTCTTCCTTGTTGATGATCTCGTCCGCCATCTCGACGACCGTGACCTCGCAGCCGAAGCGGCGGAACATCTGCGCGAACTCGATTCCGATCGCGCCCCCGCCGAGGATCAGCAGCGCCGCGGGGAACTCGTTGCGATCGAGGAAGCTCGCGTGGTCGATGAACGCCGCATCCGCCAGGCCTTCGACCGGTGGCACCGCCGTGCGAGCTCCGGTTGCGATGACGATGTCCTTGCCGCGCAGCAGCCTTCCATCAATCTCGACCTGATCGCGCGTGACGAACTTGGCGTTGCCGAAAATGACCTCGATGCCGAGCGCGCGGAACTTCTCGGGATCATCGTGATGCTCGATGCGATGCCGCTCGGCGCGCATCGACTCCATGATCGAGCGCGGAGAGATCTTCGGCTCATGGCGCTCCAGTCCGTAGGCCGCGGCGTTGCGCATTTGATGTGCGAGTCGTGCGCTGGCAACGAGAGCCTTCGTCGGAACGCAGCCGGTCCAGAGACAGTCGCCGCCGAGTGCGTGCTTCTCGATGAGTGCCACGCGGCGCCCGAGGCGCGCGCAGCCGGAAGCGGTGACGAGTCCCGCGGTGCCGCCGCCGATGATGATGATGTCGAAGTTATCCATCGTTCCTCTTTCCGTCCATGCTGAGCGAAGCGAAGCATCAACCAAGGCGCCGCGATGCTCTGACCGACGAGCACTCCGCAAGGCGACTGCACCGTGGCGCCTTGGTTGACCCTTCGCTTCGCTCAGGGTGA
>JACXTT010000144.1_pt1 | contig 108289 bp, 84 predicted proteins | sample 9270951 | NCBI WGS metagenome assembly JACXTT01 (sample SAMN15532306, study PRJNA645909) | rock metagenome | isolation source: weathered quartz diorite | place: Puerto Rico | collected 2017-06-21 | reverse complement strand
AGGGATACCCAGAAGAATATCCCGAAACCATGAAAATCCGCTTCGATGAGGTCCTTCCCGTATGGAACTATCGTGCCAATTCCGCCAAATGCGACAGTTAATAAAATTCGTGTGCTAAGACGTCGCGGGGCGCCGGCGCTTTCTTTCCCTATAATTCCTGCACGTATTTCCAGCGCGGCATCGACGCCCACCAAGTCGTGTTCCGTTCGCGAGGATTCCATGGCGCTCGATCGATTGCAGTGTCCGGCATGCAAGGCAGTCATGAAGATGAAGACCGCGGTGCCGGCGGGGACGCCGGTCAAGTGCGTCAAGTGCAAGAAACCGTTCAAGGCAGCCGCCGTGGCGTCGGCGCCCAAAGAAACCCCGTCAGACGATGGGCTTGCCTTTGACACCAACGCCGGCGAGAGTGCGCCCCAGCGCGCCGGCGCCGGGAAGAAGTCGGGCGCGTCCAAGGTGATGATTCTGCTCGGATGCGCCGTCTTGCTGGTGTTCGGCATCTGCGCCGGGGGCGGAGTCGGCGGCTATTTCTGGTTCTTTCACCCAACGACCCCGGACACGAAGATCGCCAAGGGAAAGACCAAGAAAGACGCGGAGCCGAAAGACCCGGGCAAGAAGGACGACGCCAAGGACAAGGAAAAGAAGACGGTCAAAGACAAGACAGGAGAAAAGAAGCCGCCCGTTCCGGCGCCTCTCGTGTGGAAGGAGTACGAATATGGTTACATGGGTTTGGCGGCCTTGTTTCCGAGTCTGCCTTTGCAAAAGCCGGCACAACTGACGTACTCAGACAACGACATCCATATCGAGGTGAAAGTTGCCAATCAAGTAAACCCAAAGCTCGATCCGGAGATCGCCGTCGCGGAAGAGCATGCCAAGAAACTGGCCCAAGGGGCGGCCGTGACCAAGAAGAATGTCCCCTTCAAGGACGGACAGATCGTGGAGATGACGTTCGAGGGCCCGGTCTTCGGCCGGCAGTATCAGTACAAATACTGGGTATTGCAGCCCAATCAACGCATCTACCACATCATCGCGGGCGCGTCGCGCAGCGAGCCGACCCGCCTGGCGGAGGTCGAGAAGTTCCTCAGCTCGATTCGCTTTCTTGCCCACGACCCGACGGACTTCGAGGTCAGCTACGTTCGGTTGCTTGCGCCGCCACCAACGGAGCGCGCACTGGCACATCGCGGGCCCAAAATCTCACCCGACGGCAGATTTGTCATCTTCACGACCGCCCAAGCGAGTTTCCCTTTTCGGCTCGACCTTCAGAAGAACAATCTCGAAGCGTTGGGGAAAGATTCCTTCATCGGTAAGGGCACCTCGTGGGGGTGGTCGGTCAATTCCAAGGGACAGGTCTGGGTGTACGAGGACCCCATGTGGCTTTATACGCCAGAGGGAGGGAAGCCGCTCCTTCCCAAGGGCACGCGGTACTTGGCATTTGCATCGGAACACGCTCTGGCCGTGACACTCGATGCCGGCAAACTGAATGTACACCATTTCGAAACCGGCGCGAAGGTCCAGCTCCAGAGCAAACTGGCCGCCAGCGACAAGTCGACTATCGTGACCTCGCCGGACGGCGCCCTGCTGGCCGTCTCCTGGCCTCATCCCGATTATCCCACGAACTTCCCGACGCTGACCGTCCACAAGACAGCCGACGGCAGCATCGTTCACACGATCGACGACCTGTCCGAACCCAAGTTCGGATTCACCGCCGACAGCAAGCATCTGATCTTCACCCACCTCGACCATTTCCACGTCCGTTCGCTCGCGGCCGGTAAGGACGTATTCCGTTACCTCGCCACGGACACCAAGGACATTCTGAAGATTCTCCCGTTCAAGCGCGAATCCAGTTTTGTGTGTCTGCGCCCCGGCCATTACCAGGGGCACGACTTGCAAACGGGCGCCGTCTTCTTCCGTGCCGGGACCGGCTTGCCGAGTGATGAGTTGAGACTTATCTCTCACGACGGCAAGTTCACGCTCCAGCGCGTGCAATTCACGGCCCAACTCCATCCCATCGGCGCTAGCGGAGAACTCAAGATTCCGTTTCCGAAACAGCAGGCAGTGAGTAACAATGTGTGCCAGTTCGTGAGCGATCGGCAGTTCATCGTGGGAGGCGAAGGTTACGGCTACCATCTGTTCGAGATCGCGCCGAAGAAAGCGAACTAGCAAGGGGGTTCCGGGGACACCATACTTATCTCGCCGCTTCGCCCGGCTTAGGGCCGCCGATCTGATACGTAGGTAGTGGGTCAGTTCGTGGCGACAAGATTCCGATCTTGCCGTAGATGGCGGGAATCATCGGCAAGATCGGAATCTTGCCGCCACGAAACGGGCAAACTGACCCACTACCGATACGTAGCCTTTCATCCCGTCGCCGGAAACCGCACCCGGAACACCGCCCCCTTGAACGGCTCCGATTCGATCGCCAGGGTTGCGCCGTGGTGCTGCAAGATCATCCGCACGAACGATAGGCCCAGGCCCATGCCGGAGCTCATGCCGGCGTAGAGGGCGTTGTTGCGTTTGGTCGAGAAGTGCGGCTCCGTGCAGTGGGCGCGGGTCTCGGGCGACATGCCGATGCCGTTGTCGTGAACTTCGAGGATCGGCTGGCCGGCCTCGACGCGGGTGCGGATCAGGACGCGGCCCTTCCAGCCGGCGGCGGCGATGAGGGCCTGGCGCTGCATCTCGTCGAGCGGGCCTTTGCTGGACGCGCCGTCGGGGCGGGCTTGCTTGCGCAGATGATTGCGCATCTCGCTGATGGCGTCGCGGGCGTTGAAGAGGAAGTTCTCCAGCGTTTGCTGAAGGTGCGAGCGATCGCCGCTGACGTAGAGGGGCGCTAGGTTTCCCCCCCTCACCCCCGGCCCCTCTCCCCCCGAGTACAGGGGGAGAGGGGAGGAAGCGAGGAGCCCCTCTCCAGGGGGCAGAGGGGAGGAAGACAGGTCGATTTCGATCAGCATCTTCCACTTGCTTTCGGCTTGTTCCGACCACGTCTTGTGCAGATCATGGACGAGCGCGTTCAGGTCGATCTGCACCTGCTCGAACTGGTTCGGATCGCGCTGCACCGTCTGCAAGATTTCCTGCAAGCGCTCGGTGACGGTGCCGAGCGTTTGCTGGACCTCTTGCAACATGCGCGCCTCATCCTCGGGGGACGGGTGCTGTTCGAGACAGCGGCGCAACAGGTCGTTGGGGCGCACGAGCAGGTTCTTGATGTTGTGGGCGTATGATTTCGCCATGATGCCGATGGAGTGGAACATCTGGCTCTTCAGCTCCAGGGCCTGGCGCTCGGCTTCCTGCTTTTCACTTTCGGCTTCCTGGCGGCGCAGCTCTTCCTGGAGCTGGCTGCGCTCGGCTTCCTCCTGCTTGCGTTCGGCTTCCTGGCGACGCAGCTCCCCTTCGAGATGCTTCTGCGTCGATTCCCGGATCTGCTGCTCGGCCTGGAGGCGCAGCCGTTCGCGGGCGGTCTCGCGGCGCTGCAGGATGATCATCCACACCACGGCGAGGAAGGTGAAGAAGAGCACCCAGATGTTGATGAGCCGGCGCTTGGCGTCGTCCTCGCGTTCCTTGAACTGTTTTTGATTGTAGGCGTGGAGCTGGTATTGCACGTGGACCTTGACGCCCTCGTCGCGGAAGATCTCGTAGCCGTCGAGCGCGCGGAACTGATTGGGGTGGCGCGGGTTCTCCGAGTCCCAGGCGATCGGGGCGAAGTCGAGGCTCGGATCGTATTTCTTCTTGAGTTCGTCATCGAAGCGGACCTCGAGGCGATAAATGACGGGGAAGAGCGGCAGCTGGCCCGGATAAATCTTGGTCGGCGGCAGGCAGAGCGATTGCAGCATCTCCTTGATCTCGGCCCGCTTTTGGCCATGCTCGAAGAGGATGGCGGCGCCGCCGTCGGGGCTGTCGGCGAGCTGCTTGCTGCTCGACTCGGATTTTTGCAAGAACTTGCGCAACAACTCGGCGAGGCTGCGCGAGCCGACGCGGGCCTCGCGCACCCATTCCTGGATCGCTTGCTCGTCGTACATCGCCTCGCCTTGCCGCCAGTAGGTCAGGGGTTCGCGCAGGAGATAGAAGACGAGGGCGCCCAGGAGCAGCGGGGCGAGCATTGGCCAGGCGCGCTGAAGCCAGGTTCGCCAGTTCGACCGGGGCAGCACGATGCGTCATCCTCCTAGCGAGTCTGATTGTACTTGACGTGGAAGGGTTCCTTGCCCACGAGCCGCCAGGCGTCGCCGTTGGTGTTCGGCGACATCGTCCAGACGCCGATCTTGCTCGTGAGATCGGGGCGGTCGTCGATGAAGTTCGGCTTGACCCAGACGATGTGCTCGCCGGTGTCCTTGCGGCGGTCGCCGAACCTGGAGAAGAATCGGCGCGGCGGCGGTTGCAGGTCGTGAACCAGGGTGTTGCAGACGCGCGGGGCCTCCGCGCCGGCCTGCTCGGGCGGCGGTTGACGCCAGGCCGTCGCGTTGAGCCGTTCGCGCACCTTCACCGGATCGCCGAGCAACCGGCCGTTATCGCAGGCGGCGTACAAGAGCGATTCGAACAGATCGCGATAGAGGAGAACGTCGTGCGTGCCGGTGCTGGTGCGCTGCGGAAAGGCGTCGGCGAAATCGGCTTGCTCGTCTTTCCTGTCGGAGAAGCCGGCGGCGCGGTCGATCGGGTTGCGGTGGGCGAAGAAGACCAGCGAGTAGGGCACGTCGGAAACGTTCCACAGCACGTCATGGTCGCGGAACACGGAGTTGAAGGAGATCGCGTCGCCGTTGAGGATGACGAGATTGCGCGCGTCCTGCGGCGAGCGCTGGTAAAGGTTGATCAGGAAGCGGCGCATGCGCACCGTCTGCGTCGGCAGCACCAGAAACGAGCGCGGCGGAATCGGCGTCTTGCTGGAGACGAACGTGCCGACGGCGGCCTGCTCCTCCGGCGCCGGGCGAAAGAAGTCGCCGACGGCGTGCTGGATGCCTCCCTCGTCGAAGAATTCGCCGTTCGGGTAACGCTTGCGAAATTCATTCATGAACAGCAAGGTGAGGTCCTTGGAGTAGCGCTCGTCCTGCCAGTAGAACGCGTACATGGCTTGCCGATTGGCGGCCTCGGCGGGCTGGTTGACCCAGAGGTTGGGCGTCTGCTGCACGAATTTCAAGAGGGCCTCCACGATGCGCTGATTGGTGAAGGAGAAGCGAAAACTGCGCTTGGGATATTCCTCGATCAGCTTCCGGTCCTCGTCGGAGTTCTCGGCGGTGGCGGTCGTGATGAGGAACACGGGGCCGGCGGCTTCCGCGTCGGGATATGATTCCTGCAAGGCGCGGGCGAGCGCGACGGCGCGGTCGCTGGTGCCGCCGCCGATGACCGCGAGCGGCGGGCGGTTGCGGGCATGGAGCTTGTCGATCCAGGAAGCCGCGCTGTGCTCGCCGCTGATCTTGTACCAGCGCAGCCGCAATTTCGGACGCGGCGTATTGGCGAACGACAGGACGATCTCCGGCACGGCGGCGGTCAAGGGGGGAAAGGCGTCGTCGAGCTGGAGGCGCAGGGCGGGGAGCGACGGGTTGAGGCGGGGCCAATCTTGCTCGATCAGCTTGAGGGCGGTGACGAGCCGGCCCCAGTCGTCGGTGCTGGTCGCCGGCTCGATAAGGGCGATTTCCTGGTCGCCGTCGTCGAGCGAGCGGACCTGCGATTCGTTGCGATCGCCCCAGACTCCGAGCCAGCGCATGGTCTGATAGACCGCCACGCCGAGGATAACGAGCAAGATGGCCGACAGGGCGAAGCGGAAGAGACGCATGGGTTATGCAAGCCTCAGGGTGAGGTACTCCGAACCCTGGGGTTCGGCGCACCTCACCCCCAGGGCTTCTCTGCGCAAGTCACTCAATCGACATAGACGAACTCATTCAAACACATCAAGATTTGACAGAAGTCCGCCAGGGCTGATGCCCGGCGCTGGTTTTCCGGATAGGTCGGCATCTGCGTGCGGATGAACGACAGGCCGTCGTCCAACTCGTCGCGGCTCGGCTGGCGCGCCAGGGCAATCTGGTAGCCGGCGCGGACGGCGTCCTCGAGCGGCGTCATTGCTTCGGGCGCGATGCGTTTGGCAAACCCGCGGGCCGCCTGACGCACCTGCGGGTTGTTCAGCATGTGCAAGGCCTGCGGCGCGATCGTCGTCGTCGGTCGTTCGGCCATGCCGCTCAACGCCTCGGGGGCGTCGAAGATCACCATCATCGGCACCAGCTTCGAGCGCTTGACGGTAAAGTAGATGCTGCGGCGTTTGCTTTTCTCGTCGAGCGTGCCGGGGCCGAACAGCTTCGGATCGAGTTCGCCGCCGACGGCGAGGATGGTGTCGCGAATGATCTCGGCTTCGAGCCGGCGCGACGGCTGCCGCCAGTAGAGTTTGTTGTCGCGATCGAGCTTGACCTTGGCCTGATCGACGTGCGTGTCTTGCTGATAGACGGCGCTGGTCATGATGAGCTTGTGGATCGGCTTCAAGCGCCAGCCGTTCTTGATCAGCTCGTTCGCCAGGTAATCGAGCAACTCGGGATGTGTGGGCCGTTCGCCGCGGACGCCAAAATCGCTGGGAGTGGTGACGAGGCCGCGGCCCAGGTGATGCTGCCAGAGGCGGTTGACCATGACGCGCGCGAGCAGATGGCCGGCGCCGTGATCGACGTCGGTGATCCACTCGGCAAACGCGCGGCGCTGATACGAGGTGCGCCAGCCGGGCGGCGGCTTGATCTGCCAGCGCGTGGCGGCGTCGCTTGACGGCATCAGCACTTGCAGGAAGCCCTGCGTGGCGATGCCCTCCTTGTTGGCGGGATCGCCGCGGCGCAGGAATTGCGTGTCGGGCAGGAAGTCCTCGCCCTGGGTGTGGAGCCGAACCGCCGGCAGGCCCTCGGTGGCGACGAGGGCCTTGACCTTGGTCGGCTGCGGGGCTTTGGCCAGGTGCGCGAGCCGCTTGGCGTCGAGAGCGCGCCATTCCGGATCGAACGTCCGCGCCCAGGCGAGCAGCTTTGCAGTCTGTTCCTGCGTGCGCTTTGCCGCGGGAACCTCGATGATTTTGTGCATGTCGAATGGGACGCCCGGCGCCGTCAGTTCCGGCGTCTTGGCGTAGCCGCTTACCGACAGACGCAGCCGACTGATGTTGTGGCCGTCGTTGTTGTTGAAGCTCAGGGTAAAGCGGAGCAGCGTGCCTTCTTTTGGGAAGAACGCGGGCTCATCGAGGTCGAAGGTCGCCGCGTGGTCCTTGCCGAACTGGGGATCGATGGCCCAGGCCGACTTCGGGTCCTTGTCGATGGCGGCCTCGATCGGCAACCCCTTTTGTTCGAAGGTTGCCCGCGGGTTCTTGAGCGGCACGACCGTCCACGTCTGTGTGGCGTCCCAGGGACCGACCGCGAGCGAAAAATCGCTGAGTGCGAAATTGCCGTTGCCGGCGCGACCCGGTCCGCCCTTGACTAGCGACGGATGCGACAACGCTTCCAGGCGAATCGATCGGACCGGCACGTGCGTGCCGACCGTGATGGTGTAGGTCTCGAACTTCGGATTCTTGCCGCTGGCCAGGATCGAACCGTCGTCTTGCAACGTCAACGTCGAACCGTTTTTTGATTTGTTGTCTATCACAATGGGATACAGCCAGGGAATACGATCGTTGGCCGGCACGACCGCATCGAGCATCGGCGTCAAAGCCTGCTCGCGTTTCTTGAGCGCGTCAAGGAACGGCGCATGCTCGCGGTCAAACGCTTCCTTCGCTTTCACGTAAGCCGCACCGTCGAGCGTCAGCTCCATCTCGCTGCGCACCGTGGTCGTGAACGTCGCCAGCATCCGGTAGTAATCGCGCTGCGGGATCGGGTCGTACTTGTGATCGTGGCAGCGGGCGCAGCCGACCGACAGGCCGAGGAACGCGGTGCTGATGGTGTTGAGCTTGTCGTCCATCTCGTCGTAGCGGTGCTTCTCGACCTCGCTCTTGGTAATCTGCGTCGAGTGAACGCCGGCCGCCAGGAAGCCGGTCGCCTTGACGGCGAGGTGGTTGTTCGGCTCGTACTCGTCGCCGGCGATCTGCCATTTGACGAACTTGTCGTAGGGCAAATCCTGGTTGAGCGCCTCGATGACGAAATCGCGATAGTGATAGGCGGTGGGCCGATCGTAATCGTGCTCGAAGCCATGGCTCTCGCCGAAGCGCGCCAGGTCGAGCCAGTGCCGGCCCCAGCGTTCGCCATAGTGCGGGCTAGCGAGCAGCTTGTCGATGACCTTGGCGAATGCTACTTGCGGCGCAGCAGTCGCACCGTCTTTCAGGAACGCATCCACATCCTCCGGCGACGGCGGCAGGCCAATCAGATCGAAGTACGCCCGGCGGATCAACTGCTGCTTCGCGGCGATGGCGTTCGGCGCGATCTTGGCGTTCTCCAGCATCGCCAGGATAAAGCGATCAAGCGGCGTCTTGCACCACGCGGCATCCTTCACGGCGGGCGGCTCGTTCTTCGTCAACGGCTCGAATGCCCACCACTGCTTCGCGCTCGCGGGCAACACACGTTCCGTCCACGATCTTCCCTTGAGCTTCGAGGCGACCAGCGGATTGTCGTAAGGCGCGCCGAGGTCGATCCACTCGATGATCCTGGCGATGGCCGCGTCCGGCAGCTTGCCGCTCTCGAACGGCATGTGCGGTTCCTTGGCGTGCGTGATGAGCTTGACAAGCTGGCTTTCCTTGCTTTTGCCCGGCACGACCGAGTTGCCGATCTGGCCCCCCTTGAGGAGCCCTTCGCGGTCGCTGAGATCGAAGTCAGACTCGATCTTCTTGCCGCCGTGGCAGCGCAGGCACTTGGTTTCGAAGATCGGCTTGACGTGCTTCTTGAAGACGTCAAGGCCCTTGACCATCTTGGCGACATGATCGGGATCGATCGGCTCGGTGGCCTTCTTGGTTTGCCCGGTGGTGACCGAGATGGCGGCGACGAAAGCGAGTCCGGTAGTCAGGATAGTTAAGCGTTTCATGCTATATAGGATACTCGACGGAAGTGGACGTGGTCAAAGGAAATTGCGCGAAGCAGGAGTTCTGCTATAATCATCAACAGTTTGGAAGGAGAAGATCATGATTGTGGCTGAAAAACGCACTGCCCGAAAAAAGAAGGCCTTGCCGCCCTTGGAAAACGGCGACCATCTGGATCAAAAGACGTTTCACGAGCGTTATGAGGCCATGCCGCCAAACGTGCGCGCGGAGTTGATTGGAGGGATTGTTTTCATGTCGTCCCCGATGAAACGCCGACACGGGCGTCACGGTTTGCGCCTTTCGCAGTGGCTTGCCGGATATGAAGATGCCACCCCCGGAACGGAAGCCCTCGAAGGAGTCACCGGCATTCTTGATCGCGATAGTGAGTTGCAACCGGATGGCTGTCTTTTGATTCCTCCCGAATGCGGCGGGCAAACGTGGGAAGACGAAAAGGGCTATGTCAATGGCGCGCCCGAATGGGTCGGCGAAGTGAGCGACAGTACGGAGTCGATTGATCGAAACCGGAAAAAGCTCGATTATGAGAAGGCAGGCGTGCGCGAATATATGATAGTTGCCGTTCGGTCCCGGCGAGTGTATTGGTTCGCACGACGACGCGGCAAGTTCAGGGAATTGGCTCCCGACACAAACCGCATCTTTCGCTCGGAGGTTTTCCCGGGCCTTTGGCTCGATTCGACGGCCTTCCTGAAACGGGACGGAAATCGAGTGCTGGCGATCTTGGGCAAGGGCCTGGCATCGCCGGAGCATGCGGCATTCGTCGCGAAACTGGCCGCCACGAAGTCGTAAACGTCATTTCTCCATCGCCCACAGCAACAGCGCCTTCTGGGCGTGCATGCGATTGCCGGCTTGCGGGAACGCCACGGACTGCGGGCCGTCGAGCACGTCGTCGGTGATCTCCTCGCCGCGATGGGCCGGCAGGCAGTGCATCACCTTGGCGCGCTGAGGGGCCGCCTTCAGCAAGTCCGCGTTGACCTGGTACGCCTCGAAATGCCTGCCGCGTTCCACGGCCTCCGCTTCCTGGCCCATGCTCGCCCATACGTCCGTGTAGATCACGTCGGCTTCGGCGACGGCTTGCCGTGGGTCTTCGATCTCCTCGAGTTTGCCGCGAACGTTCGTCTGGTAGATATCCAGGAACGGCTGGTCGAATCGATATCCTTCGGGTGCGGACAGGATGAAGCGGACGCCGACCTTGCCGCTGGCGATGGCGAGCGAGCGGGCGACGTTGTTGCCGTCGCCGATGAAGGCGATGGTTTTGCCTTTGAAATCGCCGCAGTGTTCGCGCATAGTGAGCAGATCGCCGAGCGCCTGGCATGGATGATAATAGTCGGAGAGCCCATTGATGATCGGCTTGGTAGCGCAGCCGGCGAACTCGACGACGTTTTCGTGCTGGAAGGTGCGCAGGACGACAGCATCGACGAACTCGCACAGAGTGCGGGCGATGTCGGGCAGGCTCTCGCGTTTCCCCAGGCCGGCGTCGGGACCGTTGAGAAAGATTGCCGTGCCGCCGAGTTGGGCCATGCCGGCCTGAAAACTGACGCGAGTTCGTAACGAAGGCTTCTCGAAGATCATGCCGAGCACTTTCCCTTGCAGGCGCGGCTTGTGCTTTCCCTTGAGATGGGCCTTCTTGAGGCGGATTGCATCCTTGAGGAACTTGAGGATCTGGTCACCGTCCCAGTCGAGCAGGTCGATGAAGTGGTTCATGGCAAATCTCCACAACTAACCCCGTGCGCCAGCGAGGGGATAGCAAAATGCCTCGGGGTTTCCGATCTTGTTGCAAGGGATTTCGTCATCCCCTCGCGCGCGCTCGGGGTTAGTGAGCGATTGACAGCAACACGCTTTCCAGGATATCGCAGCCTGCTTGCAGCGCATCGTCGGGCAAGTTCAGCGCCGGCAATAACCGCAGCACGTTGCCATGCGTACAGTTGATGAGGAGCTGTCGTTTCAGGCATTCATCGACGATCGGCGTGCCGTCGATCGACAGCTCGACGCCGATCATCGTTCCTTTGATGCGAATCTCCTGGATCAACGGGCAGCGCGGACGCAACGCTTCGAAGCAAGCCCTGAAGGCGTCGGCGATCAGGGCGGCACGGGGCAACAACTCGTCCTTCTCGATCGTCTCGACGGTTGCCAGGGCAGCCGCGCAGGCAATTGGGTTGCCGCCGAACGTCGCGGCGTGTGTGCCGGGAACAAGCTTCTCCGCATACTTGCGCTTCGCCAGCAGGCCGCCACAGGCGATGCCCCCCGCCAGGGCTTTCGCCAGGGTGATGGCGTCCGGCTCGACGCCGAAGTTCTGGAAGGCGTACCAGGTTCCTGTTCGGCCCATGCCGGTCTGAACCTCGTCGAAGATCAGCATCATGCCGTGCTTGTCGCACAGCTCGCGCAAGCCTTCGAGGTATCCGCGCGGCGGCAGATTGACGCCGCCTTCGCCCTGGATGGGCTCGATCAGGATAGCACAGGTCTCGCCGTCCACTGCCTTGATTGCCGCGTCGAGATCCCCGAACGGCGCGTAGCTGAAGCCGGCGAGCATTGGCTCGACGCCCTGATGGTACTTCGGCTGAGCCGTCGCGCTGAGCGCACCGAAGGTTCGACCATGGAAGCTGTTGAGCATGGTGATGATCTTGTAGCGTCCGTTCGCCTTGCCGTTCAAACGCGCGAGTTTGATGGCCGCCTCGTTCGCCTCGGCGCCGCTGTTGCAGAAGAAGCATTGGGCGTCGAGGCGGCTGCGCTCGACCAGGGCCTTGGCGAGCAGCCCTTGCGGTTCATGTACCAGGTGTTCGGCACGTGAATGAGCTTGCCAACCTGTTCGCGCACGGCGGCGGTAACGCGCGGCGGGCAATGGCCGAGGAGGTTGCAGCCCCAGCCGGGGAAGAAGTCGAGGTAGCGTTTGCCCTCGGCGTCCCAGACGTGGGAGCCGTCTCCGCGCACCAGGCAAACCGGATAGCGCCGGTAGTTGCCGATGACGTACTTGTCGAAGATGGCGATGGTATCAACGCTGGTCATAATTTACGTCCTCCGCTTGCGGCTTAGCGCTCGCAGGGCGCCCTGCGCGCGCTAAGCCGCAAGCGGCTATAGTGTGATCTCGGTGCCGACGCCGCGGTCGGTATAGATCTCGAGCAAGAGCGAATGCCGCAGCCGCCCGTCGATGATGTGGGTCTTCCTGACGCCGGCGCGCAGGCTGTCGAAGCACGCTTCGACCTTCGGGATCATGCCTTCATCGATGACCTTCTGCTGAATCAACTCCTGGCAGCGGTGAACGTTGAGGCTCGTCAGCAGCGATTCGGGTTTGCTGCGGTCCGCGAGAATCCCCGGCGTATCGGTCAGCAGTACCAGTTTCTCGGCCTTGAGCAGGCCGGCGACCGCAGCGGCGGCGGTGTCGGCGTTGACGTTGAGCCAGCCGCCGGCGTCGTCGAGCGCGACCGATGGGATCAACGGTATTATGCCCGCTTCACTCAAGTCAAGCAGGAGGTTGGCATCGATGCGGGTGACGTGGCCGACGCGGCCCAGGTCGATCGGCTGTCCGTCTGGACCGGGGAGCGTAAGCTTGTTGCCGTAGAGAAACTGTAACGAGCCCAGATGCGGGCCCATGGCCCGGCCGCCGAGCGCACGCACCTGCGTTTCGAGGTTGGCGTTGATCTCCTTGAGGAGAACGCGCACGACGATCGCCAACGTCTCATCGTCCGTGTAGCGCCGGCCGAGGACCTTGCGCGGCTTCAGGCCCGAATCGGCCATGGCGCGGTCGATCGGCTTGCCGCCGCCGTGAATCACGATCGGGCGCAGGCCGACGGTCGCCATGAAGATGACGTCTTGCAAGGTGGCCTTGAGCGCGTCAGCTTCCTCCATCGCGCTGCCGCCCAGTTTAATGACGATCAGGCGATTGCGGAATTGCCGAATATAACTGAGCGCTTCGATAAGCGTTTCGGCCTTGCGTATGGCATGGTCCATGCGGGTACGCACCAACCTTCCAGTGAAAATGCGCCAGGTGCGCAGCAAAAGATTGAATATAGGCGGATGAGATAAATCGTCAATTCGTGGATGAGAGATTTCCTTGTTTTGCGCCCACTCGGCGCCGTGCGAACGCTGAACGTAAACGGGAATCACTTCTTCAACTTCCGCGCCGCCGCCTCGACATTCGGATCGCCCCAGCGCGTGCCTGCCCTGCCCTGCGGCGGCCTGGCGTTGCCTTCGTAAACTGGCAAGCCGGCGGTCGGTGCGTTCGTATAAAGCAGCACGCCGTTGCCGTCCACGGCGCGCAGCTCGTCGCCGACTCTGACCGCTAGCACAGGCCGGCGATGCGTCAGTTTTACCACGATATGCTTCGCAGAGTTGATTTCGACGCTGTCCACCTTCTCAACCCAGTGATGCTTGGCGAAACCGGTGCGCAGCATCACGGGCAACTCGGCCTCGAGAATACTGAATTGCCGCGGCAAATGCGCTTCGAATCGCACTTCATCGAGAAAGTCTTGCTTTTTCATGCCGACGGGCGGATCGCATTCAATGTCCGAAAAATCGGCGCGATAGCGATCGCTGCCGCGCAGTTGCTCAAGCCCCCAACGGCCAGCCCAGATCACGGCGCCCAGGAATAGTGCGACGAAAAGCAGCAGGAGCGTGCATTTCAGCAGCCAGGTTTGACGCCAGGTTGATTTCTCGGGAGACGGTTTCGGCGGCATCTTCACCACACGGATATGGCCAGTTCGAGTTCGAGATGGAAACGGTCCTGAACGCGGGTGCGGACCAGGTCGACGAGCCGCAACACGTCACGAGTGGTCGCGCCGGCCTCGACGACGATGTAATTCGCGTTGCGTTCGCTGACCGTGGCGGCGCCGACTTTCGTGCCGACCAGGCCGGTCTGCTCGATCAGCGCCGCGGCATTGAGTCCCGGCGGGTTCTTGAAGATGCGCGCGGCCGATTCGTAACTGAACGGCTGACTCGCCTTGTACTGAATCCACGACTTGCGTAAACGCTTGACAATCGATTCGGGGCGCTCGCGTTCGAGCTCGAACTCAGCAGAGAGAAGGACCGGATCGTCGAGGATGGTGCCGGTCGAGGTGAAACGGAGATCGTCATGCTCACGCATCTGTACGCAGGCCTGGCTGTCAAGGACCTCGACGCGACGCACGAACTGCCCAATGTCGGAGGTGCGATCGCCGGCGTTGAGGAGCAGCGCCCCGCCGATGGTGCCGGGGAGGCCGACGAGCGTTTCGAGACCGGCCAGGCCATGATGCGTCGCGTGCGCGATCGCGGCCGACAGGGTGACGCCGCAACCGGCTTTAAGGCGAGTGCCGTCGGTGGTGATCTGCGTGAAGGCGGGGGAAGCGAGGCGCAGAATGATGCCCTTGACGCCTTCGTCGTGGACGAGGACATTGCCGCCGCTGCCGAGGATGCGCCAGCGCAGGTGCCGATCATTGCAGCGCTTGATGACGGCGATCAATTCGTCGAGCGAGCGCGGCAGGATCAAGATGTCGGCCGGCCCGCCGATCTTCAGCTGGGTGAACGGAGCGAGCGGGGCGTTGGTCTGAATGAAGTCGCCAAAGCCCTTCAATTCCGCGAGCACGTTCTTTGACGCCATGCGTATCTCCTTGGCCGGCCGCACCCGGCAGTACCGCTGTGTTTTTATTATAAAGACAGGGCCGGCATTGTTTAGCCCCGCTTCGACATTGCCGCTGCCCAGCCGGCTAGCGCCAAAGGGAGGCAACCGCCATGTTTCAGGTATCGCGCGAACTTCGCTTCTGCTACGGCCATCGCCTCCTGAATTACGACGGGAAGTGCCGGCATCTGCACGGACACAACGGCCGAGCCGTCATTACGCTCGAAGCCGATCGGCTCGACGCGCTCGGTATGGTCGTCGATTTCTCCGCCATCAAGCGCGTCGTCAGCGGCTGGATCGACGCCAATCTCGACCATCGCATGATTCTGCACCGGGACGATCCTGTCCTGCCGACGCTCAAGCAGCAAGGCGAGCCGTACTTCCTGATGGACGTGAACCCGACCGCCGAGAACCTCGCGAAGCTGATTTTCGACTTCGCCCTGTCGCAAGGCTTTCCCGTCGTGGAAGTGAAGTTGTGGGAAACCCAGGATTCCTGTGCCGTGTATCGTCCCAGGAAATGAGCCGGACCCGAGGCAGGTGAATATTTCGTGATTTCGCGTATTTCCACCTTGACAATGATTGCGCGGAAATTGTAGGATAAGAAAGTGGAGCAGCCCAATCCACCACCAATCTGATGAAGTTTGGAACGATAGCGAAAACATGTCCTTGGTTTGATTGCCAAGCAGTTGTCTGAAACAGAAGTGCCACATATCACGGAGCGATTCGCACGGGCCATTGTCTCGAAAGAGGATCTTTTCCAATCGATTTCCAAGTGCCGAACCTTCCGGGAGCGTCGCATTGTTCCTAGCCCCCCTGGGACTTGCACGCTTCCGGAACTTTTTTTGCATTTCGCGTGTTTTCCAAGGTTTCAGCATAATCTCGTGTGATGGTTTGCAGCGGTTTGTCGCCGATTGTTGCGGTTTGCTGCACCGGATTTTGCAGCGCGCCGAACTTGGCTGCATTCTCGAAGTCCGATTCCATCGCCATGAGGTAGTGGGCGTCGGTGATTGCGGCGTCCATTCTCGGCACGGTTGCCCGCACAATTGAGCGGCGTCTCGATCGGGTAGAACGCTTCGGCCGCGATGGCGCGCTCCACCGAACGGACCAGATCGCCGAATCGGCCCAAATCGCTTTCGGTCCGGATCGCTTCGACGTGCTGGACCTTCGGCGTCTTTGTTTTTACGAGCACCAGGAACCTAAACGATGCCGACTCGTCGAAGTTGTGCTTCACGGCGTTGCTGTATGCGGTGGCCTGGAGCGACATGTCGGCTTCGGCGGCTGACATGCTGCGGCCGGCTGTCTTGAAGTCCGTGATCGTCCGTCCCAACGGCTCTCTTACCAGCAGGTCAATGATCGACATGAGCGGCTTGTCGAGCACCTCGCCATCGCTCGTCACGATGGGCGACATGAATGTCTCCTCCACCGCGACGATGTTCTGCGGCGGCGGCTCTTGCAAGTAGACCCCGATAAGCGTGCCGCCCTGTTCGAGTATTTCGTCCCTGTTGTCGCCGGCGGCGTAGCGGATGAGGTCGCGGGCCTCGCGTTCGATCCAAGTTTTCAGAAAGGTGCCGAGCACGGTTTCGCGGTCACATGGCTTGCCGGCCTGGATGCTGCGGTGGTACGTCGCGAGGGCTTCGTGCACCGCCGTCGTCGGTGCCGGCGTGCCGTTGCCGTGATTGTTCGTCGGCGCCGGTGCGGGACTCGGGCGTACTTCGTCTCGCTGGCCGATCGCGTCTTCCGACTGGTCGCGATCGATCTCCTGGGCCAGGGCTTCTTCCGCCAAGCCGAAGAGTTCCTTGATCCGGCCCAAGACGCCGTCGTGATCGTCCGGCGTCGCCGGGATTTCGCCCTCGACGCTGACGCCGTAGCCGATCGAGTTGTAATCGCGGGTGATTTTTCTATTGAGGGTGACGACGGCCTTGAGCATGATTGGCTCCTTGATGATTAGAATTGAGGTTTCGTTGCAGGGTGTGTACCCGGCTCGGTAAGGTGGGGCGGTGGCAGGTTGGATCGAACGTGCGTCGGTGTGTCGGACCGCAGTACGCGAGATTCGACGGTACCCCAACGTCTGCTTTGACGTCAAGCAGCCGAGGTATGGGCCGAATGCGGTAATGCCGCAGGTACGGCTCTGCGCGGGGGGGCCCCCAACAGTGGTCTCTACCGAGACCACCGTGCGCATTCATGACAGAAACTCGTGTGGTTGGCAATCGCCTTTGGTCCAATTACCGAGTAGATTTGATCCACTTGCCTCTATTGAATCACACGATAGGATACGCCTGATTCGTTCACCGGGATCAAGTCACGCGTGTGCTTCCAGTACTTAGGTCCGTGGTTTCAAGGGGCGCTAGTTGATCGAATCACGAGAGAGGTATTTGGTGTTTCATGCCACGCCCAGCGACAACTCCAGAGCCGCCTGCGCGAAAGGACTCAAGGTATGTGCCGCCGGTGGTCTCGTTACCCAAGGGTGGCGGAGCCATCAAAGGCATGGGCGAAAAGTTCGCAGCGAATCCCGTAACCGGCACGGGATCCCTGATTATCCCAGTTCCCCTAAGCCCTGGCCGCTCCGGTTTCACGCCGACGCTCGCACTCGCCTACGACTCCGGCGCCGGCAATGGGCCATACGGATTCGGCTGGACCGTCAGCTATCCATCCATCTCGCGGCGCACCGATCGCGGTTTGCCACGCTATCGGGATGATCTGGATTCCGACGTCTTTCTGCTTTCGGGTTCCGACGATCTCGTTCCCGAAGTCCATTCGGATGGCTCCCGCTTCGAACAGGAGCGCCTTGGATATCGCGTTCGTTGTTACCGACCACGAATTGAAGGCCTGTTCGCACGCATCGAGTGCTGGACCAGTATTGCCGACCCGGCGGACACGTTCTGGCGCTCCATCTCGCGCGACAACATCACCACCTTCTACGGCAAGGATTCTGCCAGTCGAATCTGTGATCCAGGCGATCCGGGCCGGATCTTCTCCTGGCTGCTTTGCGAGACCTATGACGACAAGGGAAACGCCGCTGTCTACGAGTATGTCGCCGAGGATGGTCGCAATGTGGACGCGCGCATGGCAAGCGAAGCCAACCGCACCGCCGCTAGCCGATCAGCAAACCGCTACTTGAAGCGCGTGAAATATGCGAACCGCACGTCGAGACTCGTGAACGCCGACCTGACGCAATCGGTATGGCACTTCGAGCTGGTCATGGACTATGGCGACCACGAAGGCGACGCCCCAGGCGTCGACGCGACGGCAAGCTGGCCGGTCCGACCGGATCCGTTCTCCAGCTACCGCGCCGGCTTCGAGGTGCGGACCTACCGGCGCTGCCGGCGTTTCCTCATGTTCCATCGCTTTGACGAGCTAGGGCCCGAGCCAAGGCTCGTGCGCGCGCTCACACTGGACTATGACGACTTTATTTATCCGCCGGGGGCCGACACGCGCTCGGAGCTCGAACACGCCGGCAGCACGCGCATTGGGTCCTTTCTGCGCCGCGCGACAGTCACCGGCTATGCCGACAACGGCCTGGCGCGATCGATGCCTCCGCTCGAATTGTCCTACTCCCGACCGCACGTCAGTGACGAATGTCGCACGCTGGACCCGGCCAGTGTCGCCAATCTGCCCGCCGGCGTGGACGGTTTCCGGCATCAGTGGCTCGATCTGAACAGCGAAGGAATTCCGGGGATCCTCAGTGAACAGGGAGATGCGTGGTGGTACAAGCCGAACCTCGGGCAAGGTCAGTTTGGCCCTCAGGTTCTTGTTGCAACCAGGCCGGCCATGGGATTGGAAGGCCGCACGCATTTTCTCGATCTCGCCGGCGACGGGACTCTCGACCTGGTTCAGTTCCATCGCCCGAGTGCCGGCTTCTACGAGCGCGACGCCAATACCTGGGATTCCTTTACACCCTTCACGAGCCAGCTCAACGTCGAATGGGATGACCCGAACCTGCGCCTCGTTGATCTCACCGGGGATGGGCACGCCGATGTGCTGATCACCGAGGACGACACTATTTGCTGGCATCCGTCGCTGGCGGAGGCCGGCTTCGGCCCGCGCGACACTTTGCGCATGCCTGTTCAAGAGGGCCTCGGCCCCAGGTTTGTCTTCAACGACACCACCGAGACCATCTTCCTGGCGGACATGACCGGCGACGGGCTTGCGGACCTGGTGCGCGTCCGCAACGGCGAGATTTGCTACTGGCCCAGCCTGGGGTATGGCCGCTTCGGCGGCAAGATCGTCATGGACGATTCCCCCGTGTTTGACGCCCCTGAGCTGTTCGAGCCGCATCGCATCCGCCTGGCCGACATTGATGGCTCGGGCACGGTGGACATCATCTATCTCGCGGCGGATGGAGTTCGGCTCTACTTCAACCGTACGGGCAACGGCTGGAGCAAGCCGTTCGCATTGGGCGGTTTTCCTTCCATCGACAATGTTGCCGATGTCACCGTCGCCGACCTGCTCGGCAATGGGACCGCGTGTCTTGTCTGGTCCACGCCGCTGCCCGCCCATATCGGCGCGCCGTTGCAGTACCTGGACCTGATGGGGGGCCAGAAGCCGCACCTGCTTGTCGGCGTCGAGAACAACCTCGGCGCACGCACGCGGATTCAATACGCCACATCTACTAAATTTTACCTGGAGGATCGCGAAGCCGACCGGCCGTGGCTCACGCGTTTGCCGTTCCCGGTCCACGTTGTCGAGCGGACCGAAATCTTTGACGACATCAGCCGCAATCGCTTTACGACGCGCTTCGCGTACCGTCATGGCTACTTCGACGGCGTCGAACGAGAGTTTCGCGGCTTCGGCATGGTGGAACAGTTCGATACGGAGGAACTCGCAAGTCTCAACGCCGATCAACAGCTCGGGCCAGCGAGCAATATCGACGCCGCCTCGCACGTTCCGCCTACGCTCACGCGGTCGTGGTTCCATACGGGCGTCCATGTAGACGACGCACACGTCTCGAACTTCCACGCAGGCTTCCTGGATCAGGAAGACGCCGGCGAGTACTATCGCGAACACGGATTGACGGATGAGCAGGCACGACGCCTTCTGCTCGACGACTCTTTGCTCCCGCCTGGTCTGACTGCGGAGGAGTCCCGTGAGGCATGTCGCGCTCTGAAAGGGGCACTGCTACGGCAAGAAACATACGCTCTGGACGGCACCGCCAGGGAGCCCCACCCGTATGCGGTTACCGAGCAAAGCTACGCGGTGAGGCTCGTGCAGCCGATGGGGGCCAATCCGCACGCCGTCTTCTTGGTGCAGCCGCGCGAGTCGCTCACCTATCACTATGAGCGCGTGCCGAGCGATCCGCGCGTGACACACGTGTTGACGTTGGAAGTCGACGCGTTTGGCAACGTCCTGAAGTCGGCGACTCTGGCCTACGGCCGACGTGAGCCGGACGCTAGTCTCCAACCGGGCGATCAAAGCAAACAGGCCGAGCTGCACATCGTCTATGCCGAGAACGCAGTCACCAATTCGATCGAGAGCGACGATGCCCATTTGACACCGCTGCCATGCGAGTCGCGAACCTACGAGGTCACTGGCCTGAACCAGTCCTGGGGCCGACTCCGTTTCACCTTCGACGAAGTCCTTAGCACCGTTGCCAGCGCCGAAAAAATCGCTTACGAACAACTTGCGAAGGCCGGTAGTGTCCAGAAGCGGTTGATCGGGCATGAACGCACGCTCTTTCGCCGCAACGACCTGACCGGTGTGTTGCCACTTGGTCAGCTCGAATCGTTGGCCATCCCGTTCGAGAGCTTCCAGCTGGCGTTGACGCCCGGGCTGATTGCGATTGTCTTCGGCACTAAAGTCACCGACGCGATGCTGGCCGAGAATGGGGGCTACGTTCACAGCGAAGAAGACGATTGCTGGTGGGTCCCGTCGGGCCAGGTCTTTTTCTCGATTGCCGCCGATGAAGCGGCGATTACCGAGCTCACGCTAGCCCGCCAGCATTTCTTCATGCCGCGCCGCTACCGAGACCCATTCGGGCACGATACGCTCGTTAGGTATGAATACGATCTGCTCCCCCTGGAACTGGAAGATGCGCTCGGAAACCGGACGACGGCGGGAGATCGCGATGACACGCTTCCTACCGATCATCCCGATCGCATCAGGAGCCGAAACGACTTCCGCGTCTTGCAGCCACGGCTGTTGACGGACCCGAACGGCAATCGCACGGCGATGAGTTTCGACGCGCTCGGTATGGTCGTGGGCGGTGCCGCCATGGGCAAAGCGAATGACGTCGCCAGGCAAGGGGACCTGCTCGACGATTTCGAGCCCGATCTGGCCGACGACGTGATCGCGGCGCACCTGGCCGATCCCCTCGCCGATCCACAGGCCATCCTGGTGCGGACCACAACGCGGTTCATCTACGACCTGTTTGCCTATGCGCGATCCAAGGACCAGGTCCAGCCGGCGCCGGCCGTGGTATACATGCTGGCACGGGAAACCCATGACGCGGATCTTGGTGAAGGCACTCAGACCAAGGTTCAGCACAGCTTCTCGTACTCCGACGGCTTTGGCCGCGAGATGCAGAAGAAAATTCAGGCGGAGCCTGGGCCGGCGCCTCTTCGCCACAGCGACGGAAAAATTCTCCTGGACACGGACGGCCAACCGCTACTGGGCTCTGGGCACGGCCCGCGCTGGGTCGGCAGCGGCTGGACTATCTTCAACAACAAGGGTAAACCGGTTCGGCAATTCGAGCCGTTCTTTTCCGACACCCATCACTGTGAGTTCGACGTGCGCGTCGGCGTCAGCCCAATCGTTTTTTACGACCCGGCGGAGCGCGTCATCGGCGCCGTGCATCCGGACCACACCTGGGAAAAAGTCGTGTTTGACGCCTGGCGTCGCGAGACCTGGGACGGCAACGACACGGTGCTGATCGAAGATCCGTCGGCTGATTTCGACGTTGGAGCTTTCTTCCAGCGTTTGCCGGCAAACGACTATTCGCCGACCTGGCACGCGCGACGCGCTGCCGGGGATCTAGGTGCGGCCGAGCAAGATGCCGCGACCAAGACCGCGGCACATGCCCGCACGCCAGCAATCGCGCACGCCGATTCGCTCGGACGCACGTTCCAGGCCATCGCGCACAATCGCTTCGAGCGCAACGGCGCCATTGTCGAGGAGCACTATCGGGCGCGTATCACCTTCGACATCGAAGGGAACCAGCGCGAAGTCTACGACGCCAATGACCGCATGGTCGTGCACTACGATTATGACCTGCTTGGCAACCGCATCCACCGGGCCAGCATGGAAGCCGGTGAACGCTGGACGCTTGCGAATGTCGCCGGCAATGCGATTGCCGCATGGGACAGCCGACAGCATCAGTTCCGCACCGCCTACGATCCGTTGCAACGCCCCACGGAAACCTACTTGCGCCCTGATCTCGGCCCGGAGCTGCTGATCGGACGCACGATCTACGGCGAAAATCAGCCCGACGCCGCGGCCCGGAATCAGCGCGGCAAGGCGGTGCGGCATTTCGATCAGGCGGGCGTCGTCGTCACCGAGGACTATGACTTCAAGGGAAACTTGCTCGCCACGGGGAGGCAGCTGGCGCGCGAATACAAACAGCCCCTCGATTGGTCCCGCGACATGCCGCTGGAGCCGGAAGTCCACGTCGGCAGCAGCCGATTCGATGCACTCAACCGGCCGATCGCGGTCACCACGCCGGACGGCAGCGAATATGTTCCGACGTTCAATGAAGCCAACCTGTTGGAAACCGTGAACGTACGCCTGCGCGGCGCGCCGGCCGCGACTGCGTTCGTCGCCGACATCGACTACAACGCCAAGGGCCAGCGCGTTCTAATCGAGTACGGCAACGGCGTGCGAACCGAGTCCGATCACGATCCGCTGACCTTCCGCCTGCGCAATCTCAAAACCACGCGTGCCGCCGACCATGCCCTGCTGCAAGATCTGACTTACACCCACGATCCAGCCGGCAACATCACGCACATCGACGACGCCGCCCAGGAGACACTCTTCTTCAATAACGCCGTCGTGACGCCCAGCAACGACTACGCCTACGACGCAATCTACCGACTGATCCGGGCCGAAGGACGCGAACACATCGGCCAGGCGTCGCAGCCGCAGACGACCTGGAACGATGGATTTCGCACGCACCTGCCCCACCCCGGCGACGGCCAGACCATGCGCCGCTACGTCGAGCGGTACGACTACGACGCGGTCGGCAACTTCCTGCGCATACTCCATCAGGCGCCCAACGGCAACTGGACCAGGACCTACGCCTACAACGAACCAAGCCTGCTCGAACCCGGCGCGATGAGCAATCGCCTGAGCAACACCACCATCGGCGACGGCGTCACAGAACCGTACACGCACGACGCGCACGGCAACATGACCGCGATGCCGCACCTGACGCTGATGCAGTGGGATTTCGCGGACCAGCTCCAGGCAACCTCCCGGCAGATCGTGAACGACGGCACGCCGGAAACCACCTACTACGTGTACGATGCCGGCGGTCAGCGCGCACGCAAGGTCACCGAACGGCAAAACGGCACGCGCAAGAGCGAACGCCGCTACCTCGGCGGCTTCGAAATCTACCGCGAGTATGCGGGTGACGGCGTCACCATCACGCTGGAGCGCGAGACGCTGCACGTCATGGACGACAAGGAGCGCATCGCCCTGGTGGAAACGCGCATACAAGGAAACGACGGTTCGCCGGCTCAACTGGTGCGCTATCAGATGAGCAACCACCTCGGCTCAAGTACGCTGGAGCTCGACGATGCGGGGCAGATCATCTCCTACGAGGAATACTACCCCTACGGCAGCACCGCAAATCAGGCCGTGCGCAGCCAGACGGAGGCGGATAAGCGCTGCAGGTATTCAGGGATGGAAAAGGACGAAGAGACAGGCTTCACGTACCATGGCGCACGATACTACGCGCCTTGGATGGGGAGGTGGATGGCCCCGGATCCGAGCGGATTGGTTGAGGGGACCAATCTGTATTGGTACGTTCGGGCAAATCCCGCAATCCTCATTGACCCAACGGGACAGGATGGAACCCCCGGTCCCGCGTATCAGGCTGCCCAGGATTTCCTGAAGATGCTGGGCGTAGGCGAACCGGCCGCTGTGGCACCCGCCGCTGTAGCGCCTGCCGCCATCGCGCCTGCCGTTGCGGCCCCGACTGTGGCTGGGGCATCCAGCGCGTTACCTATGGCCGGTACCGTGGCACCCACGGTGGCCGGCGGGATGGGGGCCATTGGAATTGTAGGAGTAGTTGGGGCAGGTGCTGCAATTCTAGGTACGGGTGCGCTCCAACATTTCAGAATGAACAGCATAAGTCAGTATGGAAACCCATGGGGTTTACACGGTGGATCCCGCGGGCTTCCCTTGGCGGGTGGTGGTCCTTATCCGTTGCCGCTGCCCTACAGGAAGCCGGAGCCAACGCCAGAACCGCAGCCGGCGCCGCAGCCTGCTCCACCACAAGTTCCCAAAGGGAAGCAAGATCCGAAAACAGAGCCGGGGCCTAAACCAAAGCCAACTTCGCCGCCAAAGCGTGATCCCAAGCCGGAGAATAGGAGAAGGCGCAAGGAGTTCGAGATCCATCATATTGCAGGGCATCAGAACAAATACTCTGCCCAGTTCGCAGCCATTTTTGCGAATGCTACCCTCCCCGGGCAACCAACCCTGGGACTTGATGATCCGGTGAATCTTGTTCCCGTCAAAGGGCATAAAGGGCCGCACGGCGATCCGTATTCCAAGATCATTGCGAAAAGACTGTCAGGTGCTGTTGCAGGTCTGAAACCTCACACCTCGGAGTACCACGCAGCGCTATTGGCGGAACTTGGTGACCTTCGACTGGAGGTAAATGATCCCAAGAGCCCGCTGTACAAGATGGTCAGAACCCCAAGCTGGCCGGAAGGTGACGAAGTGAACAAGATGTCCCCGCACAGCATCGACAAGGAATTGCAATCGATTGGCAATGCTGGGAGGTGGGAGAGCTTTATTGACTACAGCATTGTAATCCATGAATAGGCATCTACGGTGGAGACGAAGCGAACCTAGAATTCAGATTTGGAAATCTACAGACGTGCCCGACGCTGACAGCATTACGAATCGTAGTTCGCATTGAAACAAAGGAAATGGTCATGATTCTGCGCCTTTCTACGAGTCCGCTCTCCTTTGCCACTCGCGGCGACGACGTCGCCCAGCTCCAGCGTGCGTTGCAATCGCTCGGCCGAGATGTTCCCGCGGACGAGCGCAATGACCGAGTCATGGGCCCCGGCACTGTCGCGGTCGTGAAGGCGCTGCAGGCTGATCTTGGTGTCCCGGCCACCGGCGTCGTGGACGCCGTCGCCGTGCGCGCCATCAATGAGCGGCTCGCCAAATTCGCCACCGATCCGCGCGTCGTCCGCGGAACCGTTGTGGACGCCAACGGCAATCCGTATGCCGACGGCTTCGTGCAGGCGTTCGCCCTGGCGCCGGCCGGTGAACAGGTGGTCGGCAAGTCGCCGCTCAACGCGGCTGACGGCTCCTACGCCATTACATATCAGCCGCCCACCGCGGGTAATGGCCGCGTCGATTTGCGCGTCGCCGTGCTGAAAGGCGCCGGCGTCGTGGACACGAATCCCGCCGGCACGAGCATCCTCACGAACGCGGGGCCGCTGGAGGTGGTCGATTTTGTCGTCAGCGCCGTTGGGAAGCAGCCGCTCAGTGAATTTGAGCTGATGCTCGCCGATCTCAAGCCGCTCCTGGGCTCGCGCAAGCTGGCCGACCTGTTGGAAGACGCGACCCATCGGGACATCAGTCTGTTGGCTGCCCAGAGCGGGTATTCGTCCGAGCAAGTTGCCGCTCTGGTGCTGGCACACAAGCTCGAGCAAGGTACCGGCGTTCCGGCGGCAGTCTATTACGGCCTGGTTCGGCAGCAGATGCCCGCGGACCGCACGGCGCTGCTGCGGGTGCATCCGGACGTGCGGCGCACTGCCTTGCGTGCAGCGGTTGCGCAACAACTGGTCCCCGCGGCACTCGTGGGGAAGAAGATTGAGGACTATCTTGAAGGCATCACACCAGCCGCGCCGGCGAGTGAGCTTGGCCCGCTGCTGGGGCGAATCCTCAACGCCAGCGATCTTAATAAGTTTGTCGGGCAATTCACCGCCAGCAGCCAGGACGTCGCCGGCTTCTGGAAGAAGGTCGCCGCGGACCCTACCTGGGCGAATCGCGCCGCTGAGCTCAAATTCACGGTCCAGCTCGCGGCCTTGACCAACAACCATCTCCCCCTGGTCAATAAGCTCAAGGCCAGGCCTGACATCAAGCAAGCTTCCGACCTGGCGCACCTGACCGAAGCGGATTGGATTGGCTTGATTCAGTCGCAAGAGGTCGGTTTGCCGACGGAAACACCCGGCACCAGCGCGAACGAAAAGACGCAGAACTACGCGAGGCAAATCATCGCCCAGGTGGAGGCCGCCTTCCCAGCACTTTTCCTGGCCGAGCGCCTGGGGCCATCACGTGTGGCGAGTTTTCTAAAAAGCCAACCGGCATATGATTTTCACACAACGTATCCTGCGCGCTTCTTCAAGGAGAACCCCGCCGCCGCGAACGCCCTGAGTGAGGACGACCGGCGGCAACTGTTGGCACTGCACCGGATGCACCGCCTGACCGGGAATGCCGCCGAGGCCATCGGACTTGCAAAAAAAGGCGTCGGGTCGGCGGCCCAGGTCGCACGCCTGGGCCGAGCGGCATTTGCGGAGAGCCACAACGACATCCTGACACCGGATCGGGCGGTCGCCGTTTACGAGCAGGCCTTGCGCACCAGCGCCCAGGCATTGGCGCTCTACGGCGAGCATGCAAGCGGCTTCAATCGTACATCCATGCACGCCTTGCCAAGGCTCGACTCCGCGGCGCAAGCCGCTCATGCGGTGGATTCCATTCCAGACTGGGAAACGCTTTTCGGCGCGTTCGATTTGTGCGCGTGCAGCGAGTGTGCGTCGGTGCATGGGCCGGCGGCGTATCTCGTCGACCTTTTGCAGTTTCTTGGCGATCGGGGAGCTCGGATTGCGCTGTTCGCGCGTCGGCCCGATCTGGGCGAAATCGAGCTCAGTTGCGCAAACACGAACACGCCAATGCCCTTGATAGATCTTGCCAACGAAGCGCTGGAAGACGCCGTGGCGCCGCCGGCGCCGTTCGCGCCATTCACGCTCACTGGGTCTCTCGAAGCAGACCTTGGGCAGGCAACGGCGACGTCGGCCCTGGGCGCCGCCTTTACGCCCGCGCTACGCCCCGGCGCGCGTGTGGAGGTGCTGGCGGCCGGGACGCGCTGGCGCGTCTGGGATGAGCCGTACGCCTATTCCGTGGTTAAGGATGCCGCCGGTCTCAAGGTCTCCACACGCAGTCGGCAGACGTCCGGTACGCCCGAGGATCGCCACGCTACGCCGCAATATCGCAATGCGGCGGCGTACGACATTCTCTCCCAGGCGGTGTATCCGTGGACGTTGCCGTTTGACTTGCCGGCGGAGGAGATGAGTGCTTGCCTGGCGCTGAAGAGTCTCTCGCGTGCCGACCTGATCGCAGCTTTGCGACCGGCGCCGGAGCCGTTCGATCCCGGCGCGCCGGTGCCGGTTCAATTGGCAGCCGAGCGGCTTGGCCTTACCGACACGGAGCGCAAGATCATCGTCGGCGCGCTACCGCGTCAGCCTGAAGATTTTTGGGGCGGCGCGGCCAGCACGATCCTAACCACCGTGCAGGAACTGCTAGATCGGGCCGGCCTTGCCTACGCGGACTTGGAGGCGCTGCTCGCGACCTGGTTCATCAATCCGAGCGGTGCAGTCGCCATCACCGCCAAGGACGGCGCTCCGGTTGCAACCTGCGACACGACCAGGCTGCAGATCCTTAGCTTGACCAGCGAGGTGCTGGATCGACTCCATCGCTTCGTTCGTTTGTGGCGCAAGCTCGGCTGGACCATCTCCGAGGTGGATCAGTCGCTCCGTGCATTCGCTCCGGCCGAGAACCCGCCGGCGCTTACCAATCCTTTTTTGGTTTGGCTCGATCACCTCAGTCTGGTCCGGTCCGCTTTGAGCATCTCGGTAGCTCAGACGCTCGCGTTGTGGAAGCGGATGGATGTGTCGGGCCCGCGATCGCTTTATCGGAGCCTGTTCTACAATCCCGCGGTCTTCATGCCGTGGGACGAAGCCTTTCGGCTCAATGCCGACGAGACGGACCTACTACACACGGACGAGCTGGTGAACCATACGGCCGCGCTGCAGGCAGTGCTCCTGCTGAATCCCGCGAGCTTCGCCATTCTCGCGGGCAGAACCAACGGCAAGCTCACGCTTGACAATCTTTCGTTCTTGTATCGGCATGCGCTCCTGGCCCGACAACTTGCGTTACCGGTTCAAGACCTCGTCACAGCCATCGATCTGACCGGCATCGATCCGTTCGCTGCGGACAAGACTCAGGACACGCAGAGATTTCTCGATGTCGTTCGGGCGCTTCGGCGCTCAGGTTTCGGCATACGGCAGCTCGACTATCTGCTGCGGCATCGGTTCAATTCGGAAGCAGCGTTTGTGCCAACCGAAGCGAGCTTAGCGCAAACACTCACCGACATTCGCACGGCGCTTTTCAAAGTGGACGCGGCAACCGACGCGGATCAGGCCGCACAGGAGCATAGCGCGATCGTGGACCGCCTGGCGTCGGCACTGACGCTGCCGGCCGACGTGACCAGCACCCTGCTCACGCGGATATCGCACTTTGGCGCGACAACCCTGGTGCGATTGCAAGCGCTGTCGGCGATTCCGGACAGCACCCTGCCGCTGTCGCGTGGAAACGCCCAGGCTCAATTCGAGTCGCTCGAAAAACTGCTGAAAGTCGCTGCGGTGCTCCAAATGGTCCAGTTACCCGCCAGCCGGCTCGACTGGCTATTTCGCGAATGTCCCTGGCTGGAGACGGCCCCCGACGTTCCCGCAACAAGTGTCCCATTGACGAACTGGTATGCACTCGTTCAACTGCGGCTTTTGCGCCTGGACCTTGGCCTGAGCGATGCCGCCGTTGAGGCAGTGCTTAGCGCCGTGGATGTTGTTGCCACAGCCACGGATCCACCGTCTCAGCTTGCCGCCAAGCGCGGCTTTGCGGATGCGCTTGGGACCTGGCAAGGCTGGGCGCCGGACGCTTTGCAAACGCTCCTCGGCAAGTCGGATGATCTGGCCGACGCGGGATTGCTCAATGCGCGAATACCCGCAGCATTTCGCGGCCTTGATCTAATTCTGCGGTTGCACCGGGCCATGGACCTGCTCAAGTGGCTCGGCGTGACCGCTGCGCTTGCCGGCACCTGGTGTGAAGCGTCCGTGACCGCCGCCGATGCCGCGGCTATCCGCGGCGCCGTCAAAGCCAGCTATCAGGAGGACGCTTGGCTACAGGTCGTGACGCCCGTGCAAGACGCGCTGCGCGACAAGCAACGTCTGGCTCTGACGAGCTACCTCACCGCTCGACCGACGACCGGGGCAGCGGGGCTAGTCAAGGCAAATGCGGACGACCTGTTCTCCTACTTCCTGATCGACGTGGAGATGACTTCTTGCCAACTCACGTCCCGAATCAAACAGGCGATCGCGTCGGTGCAGCTCTTCGCGCAGCGCTGCTTGCTTGGCCTCGAACCCAGCGTTCAAACCACGGACACCCAGTGGCAGCAATGGCAGTGGATGAAGAGCTTTCGAGTCTGGGAGGCGAACCGAAAGGTGTGGCTCTACCCCGAAAACTGGCTCGAACCGGAGCTGCGCGACGACAAGACGCCATTTTTCACGGACCTGGAGAACGAGTTGCTGCAGTCCGACCTCGATGATGCCGGCGCCGAGCAAGCGTTGCGCCACTACCTCGACAAGTTGGACGAAGTCGCGCGTCTTGAGATTGTGGGCGTGTACGAGGACGACGAAGACCATACCTTGCACGTGTTTGGCAGAACGCACCACACGCCGCATGCCTACTACTACCGCCGCCGTCAAGGCGCAACATCATTTTGGACGCCGTGGGAAAAGCTGGATCTCGATATCGAAGGCGATCATCTGATCCCGGTTGTGTGGAACCGAAGGCCCATGGTGATTTGGCCGATATTCACTGAGAAGACGACCCCCAAAGACGTGGAAATGCCCAAGCCGGGCAACACACTCAAGTCGGGAGACCCGTATTGGGAGATTCAGCTGGCCTGGAGCGAGTATCAAGATGGCCGCTGGTCGGCCAAAAACCTGTCGGAACCGGTGACGTTTGCCGCCTATCCGGGCAATGACGCCGTGCAATTCGACGGTCAGGTCGTCCCAGCGCCGCCCCTGTCAGTTGCTTTTCTAGCCAGGCGCGGCAATGATGCCGGCAGTGATCCGCCCCCGCCCGGCAACAACAACGGCGGGGGCGGGGATGAAGGACCGCTCCACCGAAGCGCCAATTCATCCGCAGCCACGCCACGCCTCGTCTCCAAGGAACTCATCGTCTTCAAGGCGCTCTTCTTTGGCGATACCCTGGTCGTGCGTGGTTTCTTGCGACGTGATTTCCGTGCGGCGCCAAGCCTGGGCGACACTCAAATAGCCTGCCCCATTGGGGACTTTCAGTTTGTCGGCTGCCGCAAGCTAATTCAAACGGTGCATTACGGCGCCATGGCGCGGCGGAATTTTCCTCTCGCGCCGAAGGGAACCAAGTTCGATCGCATGGGCTTCACGCAAGCCGCTTCAGGTCTCGTGATGTTCGATGGCCAGTTTCCCACCAGCCCGGTCATCGTCGTCCCCACGGCACCAAATGATTCGGCCTCCATTGCCGGCGATCCGTCAGCCACCGTGAACGCCAAGATCGACCTTCCTGTGCTGAAGCAGACAGCATCTCCCGTTCAGCTCCTGGCGCCGCACCAGGATTTGCAGTTTATCGGCGATCGCCCGTTTTTCTTCATGGACAGCATGCGGACCTTCATGGTCACTTCGACCGGCAGCTCCGGCAAGTTGAGCCGTCCCGATCTGGGCGACTGGGTCAATGCCAATCTCGGGACCGCCTGGCGGGCGGGCTACTTCCCGCCTGATCCGGCCGGTCCGAGCGGCACCAACGTCGAACCGGCGGCCGCGCCCCCGAGCGTACTCGTTCCAGGTCCCGCGGGCACGCGCATCGCCAGGAAGATGGTCCCTGTCACCACGACGCAGGCAGTCGCGCGGCGAACGCTGCTGCCCATCTTCTGGAGCACGCGTACCTATCGCTTCGCGAATTTCCATCATCCGTACGTTTGCGACTTTGAAAAAGCACTGGCAAAAGACGGTGTGCCTGGCCTGCTCTCCTTCGATGCACAAAGCCGGCGGGGTGCGCCGTTTGCGAACCTTTACCAGCCCGAAGCACGCGTGCAGCAGGAATATCCCATTGACGAGGTCGATTTCCAATCGGGCGGGGCGTACGAATGCTATAACTGGGAGCTGTTTTTCCACATCCCGCTCCTGATTGCCAACCGCCTGCGGGGCAATCAGCGGTTTCAAGAAGCCCAGCGCTGGTTCCAATTCATCTTCGATCCAACCGGGGCCTCGGGTGGGACGGTACCCCAGCGATATTGGCGCACCAGGCCGTTTCATGACCGCCTGGACGCGGACTACGCAGCGGAATCGGTCAAGGCGATCGAGGAAATGATCGCTGGCGGCCCTCCCGACGCCTGGAAGGTCGCGGTTGACATCTGGCGAAACAATCCTTTTCGTCCCCATGCCGTCGCCCGGCTGCGCGCGTCCGCCTATCAGAAAAACGTGGTCATGAAGTACCTCGATAATCTGATCGGCTGGGCTGACCAGCTTTTCCGCCGGGACACGCTGGAAGCGATCAATGAGGCAACGCAACATTACGTCCTGGCGGCGGAGCTTCTGGGCCGGCGTCCTGAGATCATCGAGCGCAATTTGGCAGCGCCCGTTGAGACCTTCAACACCATAGAACCTCGATTGGGCATACTCGGAAACGCGCTGGAGCAGATCGAATTCCTGGTGGGCCCAGCAGATTCAGCGGACGCGCCGGCGACGACTGGACCCGCGCCTAGTCTGCCGACGAACGGCGTGCTTTATTTCTGCGTTCCGGAAAATGCCACGTTGCAGGGCTACTGGGATACCGTCGCGGACCGACTATTCAAGATTCGCCATTGCATGAACATCGAGGGGCAGGTTCGGCAGCTGCCGCTCTTTGAGCCGCCGATCGATCCGGCGCTGCTGGTGCGCGCCCAGGCGACGGGCATGAGCCTCGGCGCGGTCTTGAGCGATATCAGCGCTAGGTTGCCGAACTATCGCTTTGCCGTCATGGTGCAAAAGACCAACGAGCTTGTTGCCGAGGTGCGCAACCTTGGCGCCGCACTCTTGTCGGCCCTGGAGAAGGGCGACGCCGAGGCGCTGTCCACGCTGCGCTCTGGACAGGAGGTGCGGCTCCTGCAGGCCGTGCGCGCCGTCCGCGCCAAGCAGGTCGATGAAGCAAACGCGAACATTGAATCGCTGCAGAGAGCCCGCGACCTGGCCCAGGCTCGAAAGGACTACTATGACGGCCTGGATTACACTAATGAGAAGGAAGCAGCGGCCTTGGTCCTGGCCGAGCTGTCGCAGGTTTACCTTGTTACCAAAGCGGCCTCCGATCTCATTGCGGTTCCACTCAGCCTTCTGCCGGACGCGAAGGCGGGTTCGCCGACGACCATTGGCGTCACCTTCGGCGGCTCACAGTTAAATGCCAGCAATAGCGCGCTTGGCAGTTTCTTGAGAACGCTTGCTGAGATCACTAGCGCCAGTGCGAGCCAGACGGGTACGCTTGGCTCCTACGACCGCCGGCAGGATGAATGGAAGCACCAGGCCAATCTCGCGACCATCGAGCTGAAGCAGATCGACCAGCAACTTGCCGGCGCCAAGATTCGTCTGGCCATCGCCGAGCAGGAATTGCGCAACCATGAGCAGCAAAGCGACGACGCACGCGCGGTCGATCAGCTCCTGCGTGACAAATTCACGAATCAGGACCTGTTCCAGTGGACTATAGGCCAGGTCTCCGGTCTCTACTTTCAGAGCTACCAGCTCGCCTACGACTTGGCGAAACGATCGGAGCTCTGCATGCAGCACGAGCTCGGGCTTGAAGGCGAAACCAGCTTCATCAAGTTTGGTTACTGGGATTCGCTCAGGAAAGGCCTGCTCGCCGGCGATCATCTGGCGTTCGACCTGAAACGACTCGAGGCCGCATATCTCGACCGTAATGTGCGCGAGTACGAATTGACCAAGCACATCTCGCTCGTATCTCTGGCGCCGGAACAGTTTCTTGCTTTGAAAGAATCGGGCACGTGCGAGTTCGAGGTTCCCGAATGGCTCTTTGATCTCGACACCCCAGGCCACTACCGGCGCCGCATCAAGATGGCGAGTGTGACGATCCCCTGTGTCACCGGCCCGTATACGAGCATTCATTGCAAGCTGCAGTTGCTGAAACACTCGTATCGCCGCTCCACCGATGTGACGATGGGCTACGAACGCCGGACGAGTGACGATCCGTCCAGTCCCGACCCACGGTTCATCGACGATCCACGTGTGCTGGAATCGGTCGTCACCAGCACCGCGCAGAACGATGCGGGACTCTTCGAACCCATCTTGCGCGATGAGCGGTATCTTCCTTTCGAAGGCGCGGGGGCCGTCAGTCGCTGGCGGCTGGAGCTACCGACCCAGTTCAGGTTATTCAATTTCGACACCATTTCGGACGTGATCCTGCACCTGCGCTACACCGCCGCGGACGGCGGCGCGACTCTGGGCACCGCCGCCGGCGCCGCCGGCGCCGCATTTCTGAAGCGGACAGACACACAACCGCTGTTTCGTCTTTTCAGCCTCCGTCACGAGTTCCCGTCCGAATGGCGGCGGTTTGCACTATCCTCGGCGACCGGGGTCCGTGCCATCTCGGTCGATTTGGCTGTTTCGCGATTTCCGTATTTCGTGCAAGGGCGCAATCTCAACATCACTTTGGCGAAGGCAATCGCCATCCCTGGCGCCATCGGCTCAATTCAGATTGGCATCGCCCCGGGACCAGAATCGCCCGAACTAACGCAAGACATTTGGACCGGGCAGAGCGGAACGGGAACTTGGACGATAGCAACGAGCACCACGGTAACAGCAATCGACGATATCCTGGTCGTCATTGGATATAGCGTAAACTAGAGCTGATGTGTCGCCACGTTGCGCATACTCGGCTGCCACTGGATTTGGACTTCTTGGTCGGCACCGGGTATTTTTCACGTGTTAGGTTTAGCCCTCCTCAGTCGTAGCCATGTTCAGTGTGACCCGAAGCCGACGTACGATTCCATGCCGATTCGCCGGACCATCTGCCGCCATCACACATGTACGTCACTGCCTGTTAACATTAGAGGAATCACCATGACTAATGGCTGTCCCATCATCGCCGCATTGGCCGGCATCCTCGTGGGTGTCGCTGGGCTCGGATGGTCAGCCGGCCCAACGTGGGCTCAGGGAGCAACCTTTGTCGCGCCGGCACCGAATCGATCCGATGAGCCGTTCACGGAGAAGGTATCCCTCCCGCGTGCCGCGGAGTTTCTGGACAATGCCGCATTGGCCTGGCTCAAGGCGAAAAAATGTGCGAGCTGTCACACGACCTATCCCTACATGATCGCGCGCCGCATGGTGGATGGCGAGGACTCGCCGGCGTTCACGCAAATGCGAAAGTACTTGCAGGATCGGGTTGACGCCTGGGACAAGGGGGGCAAAAACGCCGGCCTGCTCGAGGGGACCGAGGGCGTCACCGAAGTCGTTGCGATCGCGGCGACGCTCTCGATCGTTGACAAGGGACATTTCGAACCGTTCGGCCAAACGCTCAAGGCGCTCGACCGCATGTGGTCGCTGCAACAAAAGGACGGCTCGTGGACCTGGAACAAGCATCGCTTGCCGCCCCAGGAGTACGATGATTATTATGGGGCGGTCTACGCGGCCGTCGGAGTTAGCTATGCGCCGCACAAGTATCGGGCGGGCGGTTATGCCAAAATCGACGCCGTCAAGCAAAACGTGGCCCGGATGACGGACTATCTCAGGAAGAATCCGGCGCCCAACCTGCATCACCGGACATTTCTTCTCTGGGCCTCGATGCGCCTCGACGGCCTGATGTCGCCGGACGAACGCGCCGCTACGGTAAAGCAATTGCTGGCGCTGCAGCGCAAGGACGGCGGCTGGAACCTGCCGTCGCTGGGGGACTGGAAACGATTGAACGGCGAAGCGAACGACAAGGATGCGCCGAGCGACGGCTACGCGACTGGGCTCGTGCTTTTCGTCCTGCGCGAAGCGGGGGTGCCCAAGCAAGCCGCCGCCATTCGCCGCGGGGTCCGCTGGCTCGAGAGCAATCAGCGTGCCTCGGGCCGATGGTTCACTCGTTCGGTGAACGCCGATCGGGCCCACTATAACACCGTCGCAGGCACCGCCTATGCCGTCATGGCCCTCAAAGCCTGCAACATCGAGGAGCCGACGACGATCCTCGTCAGCCCGAACGCGCGCAACAAGGACATGTGCGTGGCCATCAGCCCCGATGGCAGCACCGTCGCGGCCGTCACGTTGGAAGGGCGCCTCCTCGTTTACAACATCGCCAGTCGGCGACTGATCGCGGAACTCAGCGGGAATCGGGCCTTTCTGCGCTTCAGCCCTGACGGCGCGACGCTCGCAGCCCCCGGCGGGGTGGTTGACCGAAGCTCCGGCGTGAAGGTCTGGAACACGAAAACCTGGGCCGAGGAAAAAACAGTCCGCGAGCATCCCTGGAAACTCGGGACGTTCACCTTTACTCCTCAGCACTGGGACATCGGCCTGTCTCGGAAATTCCACGTCAAGATTTCGGACCAGGTCTACCAGCATAATCTCGTCGCCGCGTCGCCCGATGGCCGTTTGATCGCCGTTGCCGAAATGCAGTACGGCGGCGCTGAGCCTCCGTCCAAGCGGTTGCGCGTTTGGACCAACCCGGAAGGCCGCAGTGTTCTCAGTATCCCCTCCCAGGATAGCGGCGTCGATGCAATCGCCTGGAGTCCCGACGGCAAGATTCTCGCGACCATGGGACTGCACCGCCTCTGGAAAGACGCTGGAGCCGGCAAGCCGCGCGAATACCTTCGCTCCGAAGGCCAACTCCGTCTGATCGCGCTCGACGGCAAGGCGAAAGAAATCATCATCCCGTATCACGCCAGCCACGGCGTTCATCTCCAATTCAGCCCGGACGAGAAAACGTTGATCACTGGCCATGCCCACGAAGGCGCCGTGTTCTGGAACCTTCGCAATGGCCTCGACAAGCTGACGGAATACGCTCGATACCCCGACCGCCGGCCCGCCTGCACTACCGGCATCGCCTTGACGCCCGACGGCAAGTTCCTGGCCATCGCTGACACCAGTAACTTCATCCGTGTCCATGACGTCGGGGCTGTCCTCGCCCAGCAGCAGCCCAAGAAGAATTACCAGCTCGAGGTGATAGCCAAGAACTCCATCGTTGACGACGAATTGACGCTAGGCCCCATCCGCCTGGAACGCACGGGCGAACAAATGGTGATCCGCAGCGACAAGGAATTGGCGGCGCACACGGCCAAGGCGCGTAAGAACCCGGCCGACGCGCTTCCAGACAACGCGGACTTCCGCAAAGAAATCCACGCCGACCTGCTCAAGCATCTGAATTTGACCGCCATCGATTGGGACAGGCACATGCTCGTGGTTATCGGCGGCGGCCGATTCCGCTACCAGAAGGAGGTACAGTTCCGATCTTTCACCATCACGGACGACGGCTTGACGGTCGCCTGGCAACTCAACGACCTCGGCCGGCCTGACATCGTCACCACGCCGAGAAGCCTCGCGCTCATCGAACGCTTCGACGGTCCCGTCCGCTTCGATCCCCGCGAACTCAAGTGACCCAGACTGGAAGCGCTCGCAGGCTGCTTCACTTCAAAAAACGCCAACGATGCGTCAAGGTCGTCACGTGCTGGCCCGGTGTGTACAACCGACATGGGCTTCGTCGCTGCGGCGCCCTATCCATATATTCCAGAAGGCAACATCCCCGAATCCACAGGACTTACGAGGATATCTCATGTCTAGGCCATGGGCGACATTCTTAATCTTCACGATCTTGTCCACGGAAACAGCTAGCGCGCAACCGGTGCGTAAGTTTGATGACCCCGGTTCGCCCCCCTTCAAGGTGTTGAAAACCGGCGAGAACCCGCCGCTGGATGTGGACGGCAATTATGTAATTGGCCCCGAATACACACCCGCCCCTGAACGCAAGGTGGTCGAGGGCGTTCCACAGGGGAAGGTGAAACAGTTCACCATCGATTCGAAGGAGACCAAGCTCTTCAACCCAGGAATTGCCCGCAAGGTCTTCGGCAAGGTAGATCCAAAGAACCCCAAGACGCTGATCGTCGAGACTCACAACATCGACTACAAGCGTCAGATTACCGTTTACATCCCTGCTCAGTATAAGGCGGGTAGCGGAGCGCCGTTCATGATCTGCCACGATGGTCCCACCGGCAAACCAAACATGGCGCTGCCGCAAATACTCGACAACTTGATCGCACAGAAGCGTGTGCCGCCGCTCATCGCCATTTTTGTCGCCAACGGCGGCGGCGATGCCCAGGGGCACGAGCGCGGCAAGGAATATGACACGATGTCCGGGATGTTCGCGGATTACATCGAAGCCGAGATCCTGCCGCGCGTGGAGAAGAACTGTGAGGTCAAGCTGACCAAAGACCCCGACGGCCGCGCGGCCATGGGCAACAGCTCCGGCGGATCGGCCGCACTCATCATGGCCTGGTATCGCCCGAATCTTTACCAGCGCGTGCTGACCACGTCCGGAACATTCGTGAACCAGCAATGGCCCTTCAATCCCGAGACGCCCGGCGGCGCCTGGGACTTTCACGAAACGCTCATTCCGAGTAGTGCCAAGAAACCCCTCCGCATTTTCATCTCCGTGGGAGACCGCGATCTATTGAACCCCAACGTCATGCGCGACGGCATGCACGACTGGGTCGAGGCCAACAACCGCATGGCCAAGGTGCTGAAAGCCAAGGGCTATGAGTACCAGTATCTTTTCTGCCGCAACGCCGGCCACAGCATTGGCAATGCCCAGGCGCAGTTTCTACCTCACGCCATCGAATGGGTGTGGCGCGGATATGCGCTCAAGTAGACACCCAGGTTGCCGTCATCCAGCGCGGCGTGTTGTCGAGACTTAGCCGCCGAATCCTGGCTTCGAAAAAAGCAGTGTGCTTTAAGCTCCGACCGGTTTCACACCTTCCGCCGGGGCCGATACGGGGGAGGCAGCCACGGTCACAGTTGGCGGGGTCGGCGCTGGGTTGAAACGACTGTAGACCTTGTAACCAGCCCAGATCAGCAACGCCCACGGCAAGATGACGCTGGCCCCGATGATGATCAGCATTACGCTGGTGGCCAGAATCTGGAAGCTCCGGTAAAAGCCGGTCCGCAAATAGGATCCGAAGCCCTCGTCGCTCGGCACAATCGGATTCGGCCCGATGATTTCGACCTTGATGCGCGCGATGGCCAGATCGTTGTCGGGCGCGGTGGGAAAGCGCTCCTCCTCCTGACCGATGAGCTTGACGCCGACTTCCTTGAATTGCCGCAGGAGGACATCCTTGGACTTCAAGGGAACGTCGAATTCGAGGGTGGCCGCCGTCTCGCCGCTGGGACGAAATTGGGTCCGCGAATCGACCAGGCGTCCCTGCACCGCGGCGGCGCGCTCCTTCAGCTTCATGGCCGCCTCGTCCACTGTCTGCACCTCGAGCTTCAGGTCAGTCTTTTCACGCGGCTGAATATTGGCCGTGCTGACGAGCGTCACATAATAGCCGAACTTGCGCTCGCTTGCCAGTTCCGTGTTCCGGGTCTGCGTGTTGTGGCGCGACAGGAGCGGGCCGGCTTCCTCCAGGGCCTTGTCGAGCGTTTCCTTCGTTTCCTTGTCCGCGGTCAGAATGGTGAAATCGATGATGGCGCTGATGTTCCGCTTGTCATTCTCGTCGAGGTTGGTGTCGCGCACTTGCCCCTTGGCCCTGGCAATCGCGTCGTGCAGCTTTTGATAGGCCACGGGGACATTGGCGGCTGCAATGCGCAGGGTGGCGCTTTGACGAGGCTTCACGTTGGCCAGATTGTAGAAACTCAGCTCGAGACGGGCATCCTGTTCCTTGGGCTTGACGGCTTCGGTCGGCTTGCCGGCGCTGCCGCGTGCTTCCTGCTGAAACTGTGACTCATCCTGCGATAGGATGCCGAGCTTCTTCACGATGTCGCGGAAGGTGTCCTTGGTCGCGGGAGGTACCTCGGCGTGCAAGATGGCTTCGACCTGCCCGGCCGCGTGCTGCTTCACTTCGGAGCGCACGATACGCCCCTTGGCGTCGAACACCGCCTTCTCGGCGCTGCGATGCGCCTGCTTGACGTCATCTACCTCGAGGCGCATGGTGACATTCTCGGCGGCGATCAGCGTAAACTGCGCCTTCGGCTCGCGCTCGGACAGGGAAATCGTCAGCGTGCTCAGCGACACTTGGTTGGCGTAGTAGCGCAGCTCCCCCTCCATCTTCTCGATCTTGGTCCGCCATTCGCCGAGGGCATTCTCGGCGACGATCAGGTCCTTGATCTCCCCCTTGCCGGTCTTGATGATGTTGAGGAGCCGTTCTTCCATGGTCCGGGCCGCCTTGAGCGCGCTCTCGGTGTCGGTGAATTGCTTGGTCACGTCCTGGCTGTTGAGACGCTCCGTTTTCAATTCGCCGATCTTGCCCAGGTCGCGGTCCAGATCGAGGATGAACTGGTCGAGAAATTGCGGCGGCATGCGCACCACCATGTAGCCCTGGATCTTGCCGCTCTTCATTTGTGCGCTCTTGGAGTCGGCGACGAACGCCCCCTTGATCTGAACGATGAGGCGCGTGATGGTATTCACCGCGACCTTGTAGGAATCGATCTCGAAATCCATCTCGCCGGTGCGGATGATCTTGCGATTGGAATCGATCGGCTCCTGCTCGATCACCGGATTCTCGATCTTGGTGGGAGAGCCGTGATCGGCGCCCCCCTCTTTTTTCGGCGGCAATGGGTCTTTGCGCGGTCCTTCCTTTGGGGTGAAATAGTCACCCTTCTTGTCGAAGCGGTCGGGAGCCATCGTCTTCTCTGGATATTGGTAACCGTGTGGCTCGCTGGTCGTCTTCTCAGCGTAGGTCCTCCTTGGTTCGGCGGTCGGAGTCGGAGTCGTCGTCCTTTCGTAGTAGATTTTCCCCGGTCTGCCGGTCGTTTGTTCCAGTTTGGTTTGGTCCTTGGCGTCGTTGCGCGCGCCGCTGGGCGCGTGGGCTTCTCGGACGCGAGTCAGTGCAGGTAGAAGATCGCGCGGAGAGAAATTCAAATCGCCGGACGATATCTGGGCGATCACCCCGATGACGCCGAAAAAAAGGACGCTCCCCGCGACGACGGCGATGCGCGTCCTGAGCGATGGCGCTTTCTTTTGAGGCGGGCGCGGCATGATTGCGGTCGTGGACACGTCGCCGTTGGAGTGGTTGTTGTCGGAGTAGTGGGTCATGGCGGGCTCCTCGATGACATCAGCTTTGCCGCAACACCGAGGGCGTGCGCGACACTGCTAACATGGAATAGGATTCCGATCTTGTCATTACGAACGGATCGGTATTCAATCCAACATCGGATTACGCTGGCTGAACGAAGAGCAGACCACACCCGGGTCGGCCCGAGGGGTCTGCACTATTGATACGCTGCGTGCGGCGAAATTGCTCAGAGAATCTGAAAAATCCCGCCATTCCCTTCCTTCAGTTCGTGAAGGTTCACGGCGAAGGCGCGCGGTTTTCGTCCAATGCGCCCTTATTTCAGAGCTTTTTCAACAAACGCAAACAGCGCCGCCGTCGCCGCGTCGTCCGCTTTGCCGAGATCGGCGTTGATCTTGGTGTGGGTCGTCTCTTTCGCCCCGAATAGCGTGACGGGGACATCGGCGGCTTTCAGCACGTTGCCCAGGCGTAGGGCCTGCGCGGTGACGTCGGGGTGGCCGGCGACGTACAGGAGGAAAAACGGTGGAATGCCCTTGTTCTTGCCGACGTGCGTCACCGCGGAAAAGGCCTTGTGTTTTTCCGGGTCGTTGCCGAACTTGATGCGATGGCCGAACTTTGGCAGCGGCAAGCCGTGCAAACGCTGGCGCACCTCCGCAACCTCGATCATGGCCGGGATGTCGTAGGTGTCGCCATCGACGGGGACGCATCCCTTGATGATGGCAAACGACAGCCCCTCTTCCTTCAAATAGCGTTCATCAGTGCAAAGGAGCGCGGCAAGCTGGGCGCCGGCGGAATGGCCCATGATCAGCAACCGCTTCGGATTGCCGCCGTGCTCGGCGATATGGTCATGGACCCAGCGGACGGACTTCGCGACGTCGCGCGTCAGCGTCTCCATGTCCACCTTGGGCAGAAGGCGGTAGTTGACGGAAACAAGGATGAAGCCTTTCCCGTTGAACACTTTCGGCTTGTCATACATTTCGGCTTTATCGCCTGCCTGCCAGCCGCCGCCGTGAATCCAGACGACCACGGGAAGGTTCTTGGCGTTGGTCGGCGAATACACATCGAGGGTCTGAAGCTTGTCCGCATTCTTGGTGTAGGGGATGTCGCGTTTGATTTCTTGAGCATGGGCCGAGGTCAGGACCGCGCCGGCAACGAGTAGACCAATGAAATACTTCATAATGTCGCTCCGTAGGAATATCGGAACTTTGCCATTCACAGGTTACAGATAGCCGTTCTCAATGGCGAGCCCGCTTGAGCTTGTGCAGGTGAAAGGCGTTGAAGCTGAGGAAAAGCCTTGCAATGCGGACCTATCAGGCTCGTATGATAAGCAATACCGAACTTCGAGGCCTTGAGTCGCCATGAACCGAATCCCCACTGTCGGGTGATTGGTTCTACTTCGTCCGCGGGAGAAAACAGCTATGACTGATCCCACACCGCCCACCAAGAACGAATTGAAAGATGCCTTCAAGGCCTTCAAGAAACGCCTCAAGCTCACCCAGCTGGACGAGGATTCGAAACTGACCCGGCGGCCAACCACGAGCGGCCAGTCGTCGGCCATCGTGGCCATTGTGCCACCGAACCAGTTTGGGAAAGCCGTCTGGGACGAACTGGTGAAGCAGGGGAAGCTCAAGAAGGCCGGACAGGGGATGTATGAGTTGGTAGAGTGGTGGACTTTGTAGATCTCCACTGTCGTCGAGCCTGCACAGCGGCGCGGACGCCTTCGAGTGGCAGATCATTGGCGAGAGCAAACGGCGGCTTGACGGCCAGAGCCCCAGTGCAACGAATTCTTCGTCGCTAACCATTCACTGCCCAGGACGTTGCGACGATTCGTTGCACGCACAGTCAGACACCCCGCTGCGTGCAACGGAATCCTCTCACTTCCCCGGATTGGGCGCGGCTACTGACATTGCAGTTTCCTGAATTTCCCGCGCCGGAGTTGGCGGCGCCATCTTCAACAACCAGGGCCCCATCCTCAACATTACCAACTTCGCGGATTTCCCGTGTTCTGGCTGGATGTTCGCTATCTCTCTGGGACAAGTACGCTTCCGGAACTTCTGTTGCGCTTCGCGGCCACCCAATGCCACTTCCCCAAGGAAACCAAGAATTGACACATGACCGTTGACAATTGGAGGAGCGGACCTCTTCCATTTGCAATTGGAAATTGTCATTTGTCATTATTTCTTCACTCAGCTGCTTGACCTTCGCGTCTACTCTGCGACAATTCACCATGCCCGCTTCAGTCCCACCCCAAGGAGCCTGCCAATGCCGCGCATGTCCCGAATTCTGTTCGTTTTGCTCGCCGCGTTTGCGACCGTCGGTCTGATCAGCACCGGCTTCGATGTTGCCGCCAAGGATAAGAAGAAGGAAGAAAAGAAGGACGACAAGAAGGATCCGAAGAAGGAAGAGAAGATCGAAAAGAAGGAGCCGTTCAAGGCCGACCCAGCCGCGCAGGAGTTCAAGCCCGACGAAAAGGAGAAATCGTCGTGGGTCTACGCCGTCGCCTTCGGCGCCGATGGCAAGACGGTGGCGGCAACTTATCGCAATAATTCCGTCCGCATCTGGGACCTGGCGTCCAAGCAAGCGCAGATCATCAAGGGCCCCGAGGTCAAGGGGCTCGGCGATTTCAAGAGCCTCATCTATGCCAACGATCAAGTGTTCGTCGGCACCGGCAAGCTCAACAAGATCAAGGAAAAAGACAAGGACAAATTCGTTCGCGAAGGTGAGATCAAGGTCTGGGACGCCAAGACCGGCAAGCCGGGCAAATCGATCGTCGGGCATTCCCTCAACGTCGAAGCCCTGGCGACCTCCAAGGACGGCAAGTTCATCGCCAGCGCCTCGGACGACAGCACCGTCAAGATCTGGGACCTCGCCAAGGGGGCTGAGACCCAGACCATCAAGGGACACACCGACACCGTCACCAGCGTCAGCTTCAGCCCGGACGCCAAGCAAGTTGTCACCACCAGCAAGGACAAGACCTTGCGCGTCTGGGACATCGCCGGCGCCAAGGAAATCGCCAGCTTCAAGGTCGAGCACGAAGTTGAAGTCAAGGACCCCAAGGCGAAGGACCCCAAGGCGCCTGGAAAAAAGGTGAAGGAAGCCGGACGAGAGTTCACCAACGCGGTCTTCACCAGCGACGGCAAGAAGGTCATCGCCGGCAACCTCGACGGCGTCATCAAGATCTACGACGTCGATGCCAAGAAGGAAGTGCAAGAACTCAAAGCTCACGAAGGCGTTTGGGCCCTCGCCCTCAGCCCCGACGGCGCCAAGTTCGCCAGCGGCGGGTACGACGGCGCCATCAAGATCTGGAACGTCGCCGACGGCAAGGCGGTCAAGACAATCAAGGCTCACGCCGACCTCGTCAAGGCCGAGCCCGTCACCGTCACCACGGTCAGCTTCAGCCCCAACGGCGAATGGCTCGCCTCGGGCAGCATCGACGGCACCGTGAAGATCTGGAGCGTGAAGTAATCCCGGCTCTTCGTTTAGCGCTCGCGCGGCGCCATGCGGGCGCTAAACGAATACCGGCCGTGTCGCCAGCGCCTTGCGAATGATCGCCAGCACCTCCTCGCGCTCCTTCCCGGCAATCGGCAACCGCGGCGCCCGCGTCACCTCGCTGCCATATCCGCACTCCGCCGCCGCCAGCTTGATGTACTGCACCAGCTTGACGTGCGTATCGAGGTGCAACAGCGGCGTGTACCAGCGGTAAATCTTCAGCGCCTCCGCATAGTTGCCGGCCGTCGCCAGGTCCCACAGCCGTTTCGTCTCGTGCGGAAACGCGTTCACCAATCCCGACACCCAGCCGACCGAACCGAGCAGGACGCTTTCGAGCACCAGATCATCGACGCCGCTGAACAGAATGTAGCGATCGCCGCAGCAATTCTTGATGTCGGTGATGCGGCGCACGTTGTCGGACGATTCCTTGATCGCGACCAGCGTCTTCTCGTCGGCCAGGTCCGCGAACATCGCCGGCGTGATATCGACGCCGTAGGCAGGCGGGTTGTTGTAAACGAGAATCGGCAAATCGGTCGCCCGCGCTACGGTGCGGAAATGCGTCATCGTCTCGCGCGCGTCGGCCTTGTAGATCATCGCCGGCAGCACCATCAGGCCATCGACGCCAATCCTTTTCGCGTCCGAGGCAAATCGGCACGCCAGCCGCGTCGTCGTCTCGGCAACGCCGGTCAACACGGGAATGCGCCGCCGCACCTGCTCGATGGTCGCCTTGAGCACGTCGAGTTTCTCGGCGTACTCGAGCGTGGTGTTCTCGCCGACGGAGCCGAGCATGATGATGCCGTGCATGCCGGCGGCGAGCATCTTCTCGACGTGCTGCATCGTCGCGGAGATGTTGAGCGATTGATCGGCGTTGAACTGCGTCGTGGACGCGGGATAGATGCCGTGCCAGGAAATGGTCATGATTGATTTCCACTCAAGCCCGCACGTGAGCGCAGCGAACGTGCGTGGGTGATGAACGCTCCGATCCTGCAGGTTCGCTGCGCTCACCTGCGGGCTTGAATGAAATCATTTCGTCTCTACCGTCACCGCCAGCACGATCGGCGCCGACGGGTCCGGCCCCTTCACGAACTCGATCGCCGTCAGCGCCGCATCGCGGCCCGGCGTCACGCTCAGATAACGCATCTGCTGGCTGCGCATCGAAAACGCGAATTCCGATTTCGGCACCTCGACCTTGCGAATGTAGTCGGCGAAGTGGACGCCGTTCTTTAGGGCATGGTCCTCGGTCTTGCCGTCGGCGTAGTGTAGCCGGACGATCAGCGTCACGGCTTCGTCCTTGCTGTACGGATAGCCCCAGCCGCTGACGCCCGAGAGCAGGTGAATCGTCCGTGCCGGCAAGTTGCAATCCAGCTTCGCCTTCTTGGGCATCGTCTTGGCCACGTCGCCGTTCGGGCTGTAGAGCATGATCACGTTGGGTTTGAGGTCGCCGACCGGTTCGACGAAGTGGAACGGCACCCCCTTCACCGTGCGCGGCGACCAGTCGGGCAGGATGAGCCGTTCGCCGGGCGAGTCCTTCTTGTAGAACATGCCCTGCGTGCTGACGATGGTGGCGGCCTTGTCGAGCGCCAGCGGCACGAATTTGCCGCGCGCGGTCAGGAATTCGAGCAGGTCGATCAACTCCTCTTGCTTGAGCGTCTTCTCGAAGCCGTCGGGCATCAGCGATTTGGTGGAGGCGATGATCGCATCGATGTCGTCGCGCTCGATGACGAGCTTCTTGGCCTGCGTATCGACCAACTCGATCGTCGTCTTCGTTTCCGATGCCAACATGCCTGTAATCACGAGTCCCTTCTTGGTCTCGACGCTATACATGCGGAAGTTTCCCTCGACCGATCGGCTCGGATCGAGGATGTCGATGAGTAAGTGTTCCTTCGTGTGCGCCGCGACGCCGGAGAGATCGGGCCCGATCTTCGCCCCTTCACCCGAATGCGTGTGGCAGATGGCGCAGTTCTTCTTGAATACCGCCTTGCCGGAGGCGACATCGCCGGTTTTTTTGAGCAGCGGCAAGAACTCCTCGACGACCTTCTGCCGATCGGCGTTCGGCAACCCGCCGCCCTTGGCCAGGATCGCCTTGGCGCGGGCCGCGATCTTCGCGTCAGGATGCGCCGCCAGGGCCTGCTTCTGATCGAGCGGCAGCTCGCTGAGTGTCATCTTGCCCTTTTCGACGGCGTCGAGAAATTGCCGCGTCGATTCGGGCCGGCTCAGGAGGATGCGCAAGGCTGTCGAGCGCGCTTGCGGCGTGAAGATCGGCATGCGCATCAAGAGCAGTGGGCCGACGGAGCCATTGGCGCCGACCGCTTCGAGAATGCCGACGCTGAACTGCGGCGACGAGCGCGGCGTGATCAGATCGAGCAGCTTTTCCGCCAACTTCGCGTCGTCCGGCTGCAAATCGAGCAGTTGCTGGGCTGAGCCGAGACGCGCGGCGTCGCTCTGCTTTTCGTCGGCAGCCGTCTTCAGCAAAGCCACGGTGATCTCGCCGACCTGCTTGTCGAACGCGGTGACGTTCATCAGCTTGGCAAGGCGGATCACTTTCCCTTTGCTTGCCGCGGGAACCTTGAGGAATACGTCCTTCAAGGCGCTGGCGACTTGCTCGGCATCCTTGAATTCGCGGGACTTGGACATGCCCTTGAGCGTGCCGTCCAGCACCGCGTCGATGTAATCCGGATGCGCTTTCGGCAGCGACGCCAGCAGCTTGTCAATCCGGCTATCCTTGGTTGCGGCGTAATGAGCCGCAACAGTGCGGACGATGTCGAGATAGGCGGGGTCGGGTGATTTGTCGCCTGCTTCGCCTTGCAGAAAGGACTGCGGGTCGGCGGCGGCGGCCATCGTCAGGCCGTCGCGCAGGAAACGGTCGGCAAGGTTCCGCCTGTCCTGGGCGGCTGCCCGCAGGACGCGCGCGGTTCTGCCGCTGTGGCTAGGAAGCTCGGCGAGGGTCAGCAGTGTTGCGAGACGCACGTGCGGATCGTCGTCTTCCAGCAGCGAAACCTGCGTGATCAACTCATCGGCTATCCCGTCGTCGCGCGGCATGGCCAGGATCGTGTTGCGGCGCACGCCAGCCGACTTATGTCTAATCCCGTTGAGCACCGCGGCTGTCTCCTTGTCGGCAGCGAGCGCCTCCTTGATCGCTCCCAACGCGCGCAACGTCCAGACTGCGTGCATGGCGTCGGCGTTCAATCCGGCTTCATCGACGGAAGGATCGGCAAGCAACTTGAAGAGCGCGGGCACCACATCCTTCTTGCCGCGTTCAATCAACAACCGCTGCGCATGCTTCCGCCAGAAGAGATTGTCGCTCTTCAGCGCCGCCACCAACTCTTCCGGCTTGGCGTCTTTGAGGTTCAGCAACCGGGGCCTTACGGCCCTCGGCTCGCCTTCGCCCTTCATCACCAGCCGATAGATGCGGCCATGCGTCTTGTCGCGCAGCGGCGTTTCGTAGGCATTGCCCTTACCGTTCTTGAAGCCGGGGGGCGTCGGGTTGTGCTGGACGATGTAGTTGTACCAGTCGATGATCCAGACGTTGCCGTCCGGCCCGACCTCGGCCATGATCGGGGCGCTCCATTCATCGTCGCTGGCCAGCAGGTTCCACGAGTTCTTCGCGCTGAAGTTGGTCCCCTTCTTGTCGAGTACGAAAGTGGCGACGAGATGCCCGGTCGGCTCGGTCACGAAGGCGACGCGGTTCCAGTATTCCTTCGGATAGGTGCGCGCGGTGTAAAGCGCATGCCCAGCGGCTGCGGTGAAGCCGCCGTGGTAATCGACCTGCCGAACCTTGTCGGTGATCGGGTAGAACTGGTTGCTTTCGGCGATGGTCGGCAGAACGCTTGCCGACATGCCGCGCACTTTCTCGTAGTAGCGATTCGGGATCGGCATGAAGACGCTGGGGTTGCCGTTGGCGGTGGAGCCGAAGAGGAGGCCTTCCTCGCTGAAGCCGACGCCCCAGGAGTTGTTGCTGGTCGAGCGCAGGAATTCGAGTTTGCTTACCGAAACCGTCGCTAACGCTTCCGGCTCGTTTCGTTTGCCATCGAGCTTGAAGCGGAAGAAGCCCTGGCTGAACTTGTGCTTCTCGCCGGCGACGGTGCCGTTGAAGCCGGAGTAGCCGACGATGCCGTAGATCCAGTTGTCGAAGCCGTAGTGGAGGTTGCTCGGCCCGGCGTGGGTGTCGCCGGCGCCCCAGCCGCTGAAGAGGATCTTGCGTTCATCGCACACGTCATCGCCCTTGCTGGAGCGAAGGAAAAGGGTGTGCGGCGCTTGCGTCACGACGATGCCGCCGTTGGCGAACACGAAGCTGGTTGGAATCGACAGCTTGTCGGCGAAGACGGTGAACTTGTCGGCGACGCCGGTCCCCTTGGTGTCCTCGCAAATGACGATGCGGTCGTTGCCTTCGCCGCGGTTATTCGGATAATCGACCGACTCCGCGATCCACAGCCGGCCACGCTCGTCCCAGTTCATGCAGATGGGCCGTTTGATCTGCGGCTCCGACACGAACAGCTTCAGCTCGAAGTCGGTCGGGTGGACGAAGTGCCTCATCGACTCGGCCGGTTCGAGCGGCAGTTGCATCTTCGTCGGCGCAATCGTGGCCCCGAACTTCGGCGGATAGAACGGGATCTTCGCGTCCTTGTACGCGAACGGCTTGAGGCCCTTGGCAATCTTGGTCATGTCGGGCTTGTCGCGAAACCCCGCAGGTTCGCTGCGCTCACCTGCGGGCTTGGCATTGACGGCCCAGCGGATGCCGCGTTCGACGAGGTCGTGAAAGCCCGCGTTGGTCCAGGTGCGTTCGTCGTGCCCCCATGCCGTGTAGAAGACGCGTCCCTTGCCCTGCGTGCGGACCCAGGTCCACGGCTCCTTGCCGCGATATTCGAGGACGGTGCGGCCCTTCTCGTTGTGCTTCGTGTGGACGTAGGTCTCATCAAGGCTCTCGAAGCCGGCAAAGCCCTTCGTGATCGGATGGGCCGGTTCCGCGATCGTCGTGCGCACAGTGCCGATCCCATGTGACTTGAATTGCGCGCCGACCAGATCGACGTACTTCTGCGAATTGAGGAAGCAATACGACGCACAGTGCAGCGGGATGAAGCCCTTGCCCGACTCGACGTATTCGAGCAGGGCCATCTCCTGGTCCGGGGCGATCTTGGTGAGGTTCGCGTAAATGAGCAGGCCGTCGTAGCGCGCCAGCGTCTTGGCGTTGAGCGCCTCGGCGGTGTCGGTGTAGGTCAGCTCGATGCCGCGCTTTTCGAAGACGGGCCGCAACTGACGATAGCGCTCGTTGGGCTTGTGATGCCCGTTGTCGCCGAGGAAGAGTATCTTGATCGTCGGCGTCTGGGCCAACAATGAAGACGGAAACGCGAGCAGCGCAAATACGAGAAAATAAGTACGCATGAAAGCATCCTCAAAAGCAGCATGGACGTGTCGGCTATTGTAACAATCCGCGCCGCGATTGTTTAGCATTTACGCTCCGCCTGTGTTATCATGACACCCATGCTGATCACGTTGACCTGCATCTGCGGCCACCAACATCCCATCCCGAATGCGACGCCGGGCGATAAGTTCAGCTGCAATCGCTGTGGCAACGCGCTGACGGTCCCGGCGCTGGGCATTGTCGCAACGGCGAAGACGAAAGCGAAGGCGGCCGTCAAGCCGATCGAAGCGACATCGTCGCGCAAGCTCGGAATCGTGCTGCTTGCTACCGGCGTGCTCGTCTTGCTCGCAGCAGGAGGCGGCTGGCTGGTCTGGTCGTTGAGGCGCGCGAAGCCGAACGAGATGCCGCAAGTCGCTGCGAAGACGGACCCCGAACAGCGCGCACGCTCAAAGATCGAGTCGCCGCCGATCGAACGAAAGCGGCCCGAGCCGGAGAAGAAGCAAGACCCCGCGGTGATTGAGCCGACGGCTGTAGAGCCGAAGAAGCCGGTTATCGAGCCGGTGCAGCCGATCGACGCGCCGAAGCCGGTGATGGAGCCGATCGCCCAGGTCGGCGAGCTGCCCAATCCGTTCTTGTTGCCGATCAAGCAGGACCCGCCAGCGAAGATCGTCGCGAAGAAGCCGGTGAACGTGATCGAGCCGCTCAAGCTGGTGTGGAAGCTGAAGGAAGACGACACCTTTTTCCAGGAGCTGATGGTCACGCAGAAGCCGACCTTCAAGGTGCAGGGGATCGCGATCGTGTCGCTGCTCCAGTATCACATCGTCTCGCGCTTCACCGTGAAAAAGGTGAATGATGACGGCTCCCTGCTCGTCGAGCAGAAGATCGAATCGGCCAAGCTGGTGCAGGCCGACGAGTTGACCAGGCCGATCGTGGAAGGCGCCGTCGCCAAGATGCCGGGCACAGCGTTCATGCTGCACCTGGGCTCGAAGATGGATGTGACCAAGCTCGAAGGCAATATCGGCGGGCCAAAAATGGCGCACGTCGCCGGCGGCATGGGCATGCAGATGGCGTCGCTGCTCGACCGCGACGGCTGGATGGAACTCGCGCAGGCGACTTTCTTCCAGGTGGACAAGCCGCTCAAGGTGAAGGACCGCTGGTCGAAGCCGTTGACGCACAACTGGGGTTCGCTCGGCTCCTGGTCGGGGCAGATTATCTATGTCTACTTCGGCAAGCAGGACAACGTTCACAAGGTCGGCTACAGCTTGAATCTCGCTTACAAGGCCCCCGGCGCCGGCGCGGCCGGCATGTTGAAGATCAACGGCGCGACCTTCCAGCCGCCGCAAGCGGAGGGGATGCTCCTCTTCGATGCCGCCAAGGGCAAGGTGGTCGCCGCCGAGGAACGCTTCCGCGTGCGCGGGTTGCTCAATGTCAACCTGCTCGGATCGAACACGCCGATCGAGATCGAAGAGGACCAGCATTTTTTGATACGCATTCACGAGAAACGGGAAGGTGTGAAATGACGTTACTAGCCCGCAGCGCAAGCAAGGAGATGCCGCCGAAACCCTTGCTTGCGCTGCGGGCTGGTGCAATTCTCGCAGCGGTACTTCTGACTGCGCCTGCCGTTGCCGCCCAGCTCGCCGCACAGCGCTGCCCCAAGCCCGCCGAGTTCGCGCTCGTCTTCTCGCACGGCTACTCCACCGACAAGATGCCCGCCGAGGACGAGCGTTTCGAGGACCTGCTCAAGAAAATCAAGGACGCCGGCTCCAACGTCATTCATTGCCCCTACACCGACAAACGTCTGGCCCTGTGCAAGAAGCACGGCGTCAAGATGATGATCGATCTGCTCATCGACGATCATCACGTCTACAAGAATCCCAAGGGGGCTCAGGTCCTGTGCGAGAAGCTGCACAAGAATCCCGACGTCTGGGGCTACAACATATGGAACGACCCGTTCGGCAAAAGCGCCGATGGCCGGGTGCGCGATATCAACAACGTCCGCACCTGGGACCCGACCCATCCCGCCTTCTGCGGCACCTATCGCACCGTCGGCATGAAGGGGCTGCACAATCCCGATGTCTTCGGCTACTACGACTTCCACTGGAAGCGCGGCACCGCTCAGCACTTCCCGCACCTGCTCGCCTACTCCAACTGGGCCAAGGAGCGGAACGCCGTCTTCTATACCTGGCTCTCCTGCACCTCCGGCCAACCCGGCAAGGGGAACTTCAACCGCAGCCTCTACTCCGCCAACACCGGCATCGCCTGCGGGCTCAAGGGGATCATCTGGTTCCTTGGCGATGACATGATGAACCGCAAGACGCAAGAATGGACCGAGATCGGCCGCGACATCATCAAGGTGCAAAAGGAAATCGCTCCGCTGAGCAAAGAACTGATGAAGCTCGGCCAGCCGTCGGCGCTCTACTCGACGCCGATCACGAAGACAATGAACAACGACCCGATCAAGGACGCGAAAGAGCCGGTCTTGCCGCCGGGGCTCAACGGCCGCGCGCTTCCCAAGGATTTCTGGCTGCAACCCACCAGCGGCGAGTTCGTGCTCGGCGTGTTTCAGGACGAGCAGAAGCGCGCTTGCATCTTCGTCGCCAATAACAATGCTTATGTCGAGCAGAAAGTTGTGTTGAAGGTGAACCGACCTGGCGGCGTGTTCCTGTTTCAGCGTTCAAAGGGACAATGGGAAGCGCAAAAGTTGGACGATGGCGCCGTGCAGATTACGCTGGCACCCGGCGGCGGCGAGTTGTTTCGGTTCGACAAGTGATGTTCAGTCTTCGTTTAGCGCCCGCGCGGCGCCATGCGGGCGCTAAACGAAATCCGTTTACGGAAACACGATCTCGCGCACCATCTCCAGATCGCGCGAGCCCATGCGCTGCACCTGTTGCGGCACCACCGAGAACGTCGCGATCAACTGCTCCCCCTGTGGGCTCACGATCAGGTAGAAGTACTGTACCGTGCGCACGCCGTCGAGCGAACCCGACGCAGCAACCCGGTAGACGGTGTGCTGCCCCTTCGGCGTATTCTTGAGCTGTTCGCGGCTGATCTCCTTTTCCTCGGCCCAGCCGGGCGTCTTGGCCATGTCGTCGGCGAATTTTTCCAGCGCGATCACGTTTGTCACATCGATCTTCTTCCACGCCGTGATCGTCGCTTGCGCGATGAAGTCGCCGCGCTCGATGTGCCGCATCACAAGTTGGGCGCTGTCCTCGGGGCTGGTGACGTGCCAGTCGCGGGCATGGCTCAGCTCGAAGCGTTTCTTCGCGTCCTGATGGTGGAGGTTCGTCAGGCTCGCGGGAGGCGTGGCGCCTTCGGGGACCTTGACGAGAGCGAACTTGTTCAACTCCTCCGGCTCCTCGATCGGCGTGCGCGTCAGCTTGATGCTTACCTCGGCGACCAGGGCAGGGGTGATCGGTCCTTGCAGGCGCTTGTCGTTTTCCTTCCATTCGAGGGCGACGATGCGTTGCTGCTTGATGTCGAAGTCGAAGCGGGCATTGATCTCCATCTCGACCTGGGCGCCAAGGTTGATGCCTGCGGCCTTGCCGGCGACCTTGCAGGCGGCGATGTTCCCCTTGACCGCTTCGAGCGTGCCTTCGAGCTTCTGCTCGGTGACGCCGTCGAGTTCGCACAAGGCGAGGACGACGTTGTTGGGAATCGCCCACGATTTGCCGACCTCGATGGTCTTGCCGGGGACGAGTCCGGCCAGCGCCATGGTGTCGAAATGTTCGGTTAGCTCCATCTCCTCGCGCGTCAGCGCGCCTTTCGGGCTGAAGCTGACGATCTGGCCGTTGACGCGCTGCGTGACCAGGAAGCGGCGGTCGGCCCGCAGCGAGCGCTTCGACGAGTCGAGGTTGTTGAAGATAACCGTGCCGTCGGCGGCGGTGTAGAAGCGTCCGACCTTGCCGGCCACGCTGCCGTTGACCTCCAGGAAGCGTTCCATGAAAACGTGCTTGGCCTGGGCCTTGTGAGGATAGCTCATGTCCTTGCCGTCTTGCTTGACGGTGATCTTGCCGTCGAGCTCCATGGTCAACTCGTTACGCAGGCAGCGGTCGGCCAGCGGTGCTTCGGTAAGATCGACGGTCTGGGCGTGCAGCAAGCTCGGTGCCACGAGCGAGGCGAGCACGCAGATCATGAGACGGCGAGACAACATGGGGAGGTCCTCCGTGATAATCTAGTTTACCGCTGGCGGCTTCGCGTTCGCGTCCGCCTTCGGTGGATCACGCGAGCGCTAAGCCGCAAGCGGCAGAACGGGGTCTACTTCTTCTCTGGCGCCGGGATCGACACCGGGGCGAGCGGCGTGGGCATCGGAACCGTGATCGCCGGCCCTGTCGGCGTCGCTGGCGTCGTGGGCGGCGCCGGCAGCGCGGACGCATCGATCGGCCCTGGCTTCGGGGCCGCAGGCACAACCACCGGCACCGGCGGCGGACCGCTGAATTGCGGTCCCGCGCCTTGCAGCGCCGACGTCGGCGACAGTACTGTCGCCGATGGCTGGCCTGTATTGTCCAGCACCACGTAGGGGTTCGCCCGCTGACGCATGCGTGCGAATTCTTCCGGTATCCGCTGCGCCACGCGCAGTTCGAACATCTCCTGGTACAACTGCGTGCGCACCTCGTCGAAGCGCATTGTAATGTTGGCCGGCAGGTGCTTCTCGCACAGCAAGATCACGTAGCTGCCGTCCGCCATCGTCATCAGGTTGCTGACCTCGCCGTCTTTCAGGCGGAACGCGGCCTCTTCGAGATCCTTGTCGCCGAAATGCTTGTGAATCGGCGGCACGCGCCCCTCTTCCTGGGCCAGGTTCGGAATGAACTGCTTGCGGGCTGCTTCCAGGAAGAATGCGCGTCCCTTGCGGGCATCCTCCCACACCTGCTGCGCGACGCGGGCGTTGCCCTTTTCGCACACGATCATGCGACACTCGACCCTGGGGCCGTAGCGGGCCTCGAAGCCTTCATGCAGATCCTTATCCGTGATCTTGACGCTGGAGCGGACGAGCTTCTCCATCATGATCTTGGGACGGATCACGTCTTCTTTCCATTCGTAGAGTGTCTTGCCGAAGCGGCGCAGGATGCTGTTGACGAATTCCTTCTCGGTGATCTGCGTGCCGAAGCTCCGGAGATCCTTCTGGAAGCGTTCTTCCACCTCGGCGTTGGTGGCGCTGATGTTGACCTTGGCGCATTCCATCTCGACGATCTTGCGGTTGAGCATGAACTCGAGGCGATCGGAGCCGAAGCGGTCGATGAGGTATTCGCCGAGTTCCTCGCGGCTGACTTTGATCTCTTTGTTGTAGAGGTAGGCGACAACGCGATTGCCGTAGTCCCCCTTCGATGCCTTCTTGAGAAGGTCTGAGGGATCGGTCGATTCGGCGCCGACTTGCTGCTGCCGGCGGCCCCAGCAAAACGAGCCGACGCCGACGCCGACGAGGATCGCCAGCATGAGCAATTTGCGCAGCAGCGCCGGATGGGCTTGCAGCTTCACCAGCCAACCTGCCTTCGCGTCCGTGGCCGACGGCGGCGCGGACGGGGCGGGCGCAGGGGTTTGCACGTTCGTGGGACCGTTCTGCATGACCTCTCTCCTCCCGGTTTGGCCCGGAATGGGTACCTGATTTTGCCAAGCGAATGGGCTATAGCGAGACTGGTTGGCAGAAATCAAGAGGAATTGGCACGTGTCTGCCGCTTGCGGTTTAGCGTGCGCGAAACTGCAAGCGGATTCAATTCGCCGGTTTCGCGGTCGCCGCCGGGTCGGCCTTGGCCCCCCACAGCGCTTGATACGGGCCGCGCAGCCACGGCGGGATCGCTTTCTCGATTTGCGCTTGCCGGGTCTCGCCGACATAGACCTGATCGAAAGGCAACAAGCGCATGTTGGTGCGGTGATCGTGCTTGAGGACGATGGCGTGCAAATCGACGTGGAAAACCTCGGGCCGATGGTTGTCGCCGAGGTGGGGGCGCAGGACGTAAACGTCTTTCGGCTCCGCGCCGCGGGTGATGCCGCCGACACGCTGCAACAGATCGAGCACGGTCTCCTGACCGCGATAGGGGACGCTGCGCTGCCAGCCGATCACTTCGCCGAACAAAAGGATGTGCTGGCTGCGAAACTCGGCGACACGGACTTGTACGCTTTCCGAGTTTGCGCCGGTCTCCTCGGCGATCAGCTTGATGATTTCGAGGGTCGTCCTTCCCTCGATGCGTAACTTGCCGTAATCGCCCAGATCGATGCGGCCATCGGGAGCGATCTCATACCGGCCGCTGAACTCGGGCCGCTGCGGCGCCGCGAGTTCGACGACATCGGGACAGCCGACCCGATAACGCTCGGCGACGCCTTCCTGCCGCTGGGCCGACGGCTGGGCCATCAGGTTCTTCTCGACGGCGGCGCGGTCCTTGACGCAGCCCGGCGCGCAGAGCAACATCGGCACCGCCAGCGCGAGCGCGGCGGTCGGTGTTTTCCAGGATGACCAGCGTTTGCCAGTCTTCATAGATTCTCTATGTCCCGATATGATTCGAGCCGATTGGACCTATTGATTCTTCATCGGCGTCGAACGGGATCGACCGTGAGGATTTGTCGTAGGGGCAAGCTGCCAGCTTGCCCACGCAGCATCCGTAGGGCGTTGTAAACCGGCGGACAAGCTGGCAGCTTGTCCCTACGAGAATACGTTAGATGGCCATCACCAGCGACCTGATCGTCAGTGTCTCCGGTATCCGCGGCATCATCGGCGCGGGACTCTCGCCCGCCGATGCCCTGGCGTTTGCGCAAGCGCTTGGCACCTATCTCAAGGGGGGCCGTGTCGTGCTGGCGCGCGACTCGCGCCCCAGCGGCGCCATGCTGCGCCATGCCGTCATCGCGGGGCTAGAATCGTGCGGCTGTGACGTTCACGATCTCGGCATCGTGCCGACGCCCAGCTGCGGTCTGGCCGTGCGCCAACTCGAAGCTGCCGGCGGCATCCAGATCACCGCGAGCCACAATCCCGCGCCGTGGAACGGCCTGAAATTATTCGGCCCCGACGGCGCTGTCCTGTCCGCGGCCAAGGGGATGGAGGTCAAGCAGCTATTCGATGCGAGAACGATTGCACTCGTACCGCACGACAAGCTCGGCGACCTGCGCGAATGCCAGAACGCCGAGGATTGGCATCGCGAGCGCGTGCTGCAACTGGTCGATGTGACGCGCATCCGCTCGCGCGGGTTCCGCGTCCTGCTCGACGCCAACGGCGGCGCCGGCGGGCCACTTGGCAAGGCGCTGCTCGACTCGCTGCAAGCCGAGCACGTCCTGCACGGCGGCCATCCCGACGGCAACTTCACGCACCCGCCGGAACCGCTCGCCGAGAACTTGACGGCGATCCTGCCGCTCGTGCCACAGTATCAAGCCAACGCCGGCTTCGTGCTCGATCCCGACGCCGATCGGCTCGCCATCATCGATGAGAATGGCCGTTACCTCGGCGAGGAGCTGACCGTCGCCCTCGCGGCGATGTGCCGATTGCAGCAGCAGCGCGGGCCGATCGTCATCAACATGTCCAGCTCGCGCGTCAGCGAGGACATCGCCAAGCACTTCGGCGTCGCCTGCCATCGCGCCGCGGTCGGCGAGGCGAATGTCGTCGAGAAAATGCGTGCTGTCGAGGCGGTCTTCGGCGGCGAAGGCAACGGCGGCGTCATCGACCCGCGCGTCGGCTGGGTCCGCGATCCCTTCATCGGCATGGGCCTGGTACTGCAACTCCTCGCCGACACGGGCAAGAAGCTCAGCGAGATCGTCGCGGAGTTACCGAGCTACACGATCGTCAAGGACAAGTACACCGCCTCGCGCGACTTGTTGCCGAAGCTGAATGCAGCCTTGGCGGCGCGTTGGCCCGAAGCGATACCGAACCATCTCGACGGCCTGCGTTTGGATTGGCCCGACCGGTGGGTCCACGTGCGCCCCAGCAACACGGAGCCGATCGTCCGCGTCATCGCCGAGGCGCCGCAAGCGGCGGATGCGCAAAAGTTATGCAAAGAAGTGGGGGCGTTGTTGAAGTAGCGTCATCCGAAAAACGCGGCGGGGTGTTGCCGCATATCGGCCAGCACCGCCAGCACTTCACCATCGGGGATCGACTCGAACCCGCCGCGCTCATGTTTCTTGGCCACGACACATTCATTGGCGCCCGCCCAGACGGCAAGGTGCGGTTTCTTCAATGCCGGCGGATAGTCGCACAGGTGAAAGTCGCCGCCCAGAATCTCGCGCAAAGCCTGGATCTGAATGCGCACTCGCTCGGTCTTGTCGAGATACTCCAGAGTCAGCACCTCGATCCGGGGCTCGGCGTTCTTCGGAGCGAAAAGCACCTTGATGACGTCGCGCGACATCCACTTGCTCAAATCTTTCGCCGGCGCCGGTTTCGCGGGCGTCGGCGGATCGGCCGTCACCGGCTTCGAGCTGCCTGGGCAGATCTTGCGCTTTTCGATCGTACCGTAGTGGGGAGCAATTGTCCGCGCGGGGCCGCTCGACTTCACCTCGACGAGTTGCTGGCATACCGGGCAGCGCGCGACAGTCCCGCCGCGGATCAACTCGGCCGATTCGTCCCCGGCGGCGCGCTGCGCCGCGCCGACGAAGCCGATGTCCTTGCCGCAATACTCGCAGACCAACATGCGGCCGGGCACCTGGTCCATTTCGAGGGTTTGTCCACAGTGCGGACAGAAGGGATACATTGCGTGCCTCCGCTGTTATTTTCAGCGCTCATTTGACTCGACGGCTACAATAGAAACAAAGGCCCAGATGCGAAAGGGGAGTCCTTATGCAATTGCTGCAATCCGAGCGTGAATTGCGCGACCGCTTCCTTCAGGCGATGGTCGAGGCGACGTTTCCGCTGCAAGCCGGGCACGATCAAGAGGTGACGCTGCAAGCGTTGATCCGCGCCGCCGAGATGCTAAAGGAGCGCTTCGAGCACGAGTTGGACGAGCTGCGGCAGGAAGCGGATTGATGCAAGCCGAGCAGTCACTTCAAGTACTTCTTGTCGTACTGCTTGCTCTGGCCGGGCGCGATGGTGATCCACTTCCAGTCGTCCGTCTTCAAGAGTCGGGCGAGGTAAACGATCTGCCCGACATGATAGGCGGCATGGGTGATCGCGCGATCGATCGCCTGCATCACCGTGTGCTTCTCGCCGCGGATGGACACTTCCATGAGCCAATCCTTTTCTTCAATAACAGCAAGCGATTGAAAGAGCGCCGCCCAACCTTCTTCCCAGGCAGCGAGCAGCCGTTCACGCAGATCGTCGGGGCCGATGACGAACTCGGCGTCGCGATCGCGCCCGGGCTTGTCGCCGTCGCTGGTGAGAAAATCGGTCCAACGCGAGAGCAAGTTGCCGGCCAGGTGCTTGACGATGGCGGCGACGCTGTTGGAATGCGCGGCGGGCTTTTTGAAGAAGGCGCCGTCGTCGAGCTGGGCGATTGCCTGCTCGGCCATGGCCTTGTGCTTGTGACACGTGAAGACGATATCGTCGCGATAGGCTTGCCACGGGGACATACTGAATTCTCCCTCGGGCGTTAGCGATCGATTTCTCCCATCACGATATCGATGGAGCCGATGATCGCGGGAATGTCGGCGATCAGGCAGCCCTCGCAGATCTTGCCGGCGAGGGCGAGGTTGGCCATGCTGGAGGAGCGGGCGCGGACGCGCAGGGGGATCTGGGCTTTCGCGGGGCTGCCGACGACGTAGAAGCCCATCTGGCCGCGCGGGCATTCGGTTTCGGCATACGCTTCGCCGGCCGGCAGGTGCTTCGGTAGTTCGATGCGGTGCGAGCCGGCGGCGGTCTTGTATTTCTCCAGTCCCTGGCGAATGATCTTGATGCTCTGGACAACTTCGAGCATGCGCACCATGTAACGGTACCAGCAATCCCCCAGAACCGCTTCCGGCGGCGTCATGATGAGCGGCGGGATGACCGCTTCGAAATCGTATGTCTCATAACCGCAGTACGGCTCGATCTTGCGCAGGTCCCACGCCACGTCCCCCTTGGAGCGGTCGAGGGAGCCGCGCAGCATCGGTCCGGAGCAGCCGTACTGAATCGCCAGCTCCTTGGAGCAGACGCCGATGTTGGCCGTGCGATTGATGAAGATGTGGTTCGTCGTCAGCAGCGTGTGATATTCCGGAATGCGCGGCTCGAAGTAATCGAGGAACTGCGTGCAGTGATCGATCCAGCCGTCGGGCAGATCGTCGTGAACGCCGCCGACGGTGATGTAACTATAGGTGAGGCGTGCGCCGCAGACTTCCTCGAAGAGATCGAGGATCATCTCGCGTTCCCGGAAGGCGTAGAGGAAGGGGCTGAAGGTGCCGAGATCGAGGCCGTAGGTCCCCATGGCGACGAGGTGGCTGGCGATACGGTTGAGTTCGCAGACGATAACCCGGATGACGTTGGCCTTCTCGGGGATCTTCATGGCGCACAGCTTCTCGATGGCGAGCGAGTAGCCGAGGTTCATGTTCATGCCGGCGAGGTAGTCCATGCGGTCCGTGTAGGGGATGTACTGGATCGGCAGCACGTTCTCGCCAATTTTCTCGGCACAGCGGTGCAGGTAGCCTAGGTGCGGCACTACCTCGGAGACGATCTCGCCGTCGGTGCGCAGGACAAGACGCAGCACGCCATGCGTCGAGGGATGCTGCGGCCCCATGTTGACGAGCATCTCGTCGGTGCGGACGTCGAATTCGACGATGGTTTGATCGTGCGGTAGGAGGGATGCGGTTGCCATATTCATCCTATTTCGAGCGTTTCTGATTCCGTTTGCTTTGTGCGGACTTACCAGCGGCCTTCGTTGATTCGCGAGCTTCGAGTTTCTTGATGAAATCAAGCGTCGCCTTGTCCGTCACAGGTCTGTCGATGCCTGCGTCGCGTTCCGGAGTCTTACCCTTTTCGAGCATTGCGATAATTTCTTTGTCTGTAACTTGCGCATCAATGTAGTTACTGGTATGGCAGTGCTTCTGCGTCTTTACGGGCGATAGGTAGTCTTTGTGCCCCGGCGGCGTGCTGCCGGAACACCCACCCTCCTGAGGATCGTCGTCATTGTCATCCCAATCGAAGTCGCCGGACGGCGAATAACACCAATGCACGCCTTTGTGCCCTTTTGCTCCTTGGCATTGTCCAGACAAGAATACTCTCTCGGAGCACTGCGGCTTCCACTCGCGTCGAAGCCAGTACCCCTTTCCATTTGTGTAATAGCAAACGTGTGCGCCGCTTCTGATCTCACAACTCCGCTCCTTCTGGTGCTCCCACTCCTTCCGCTTTCGAGAACGCCACAATCATCTCGTTCACGATTTCAACTTGCGGCCTCCAATGCTTGGGAGAGTGCGACCACCATTGAAATCGCCAGGACGACGAAAGATCGCCGAAGACTGCCAGTTCGAAAACCGCTCCATCAGCTCCACCGCAACTACTCAGATCCGGTGCGATCGGCATTGTAAGTCCAATGATCCTGTGGAAAAAGGCCGCCAAACAGTCGGATTCGATTGGCAACACATCGTAGCCGACTACCTTCGGATCATACGTGGAATCGGGACCAAGCACGCGCGGCCGAAATAATCGCCACCCTTCCAGTCCTTGTCGCACGTCCCATACAAATGCCTGTTCGAAGGATGAATAGACGATCAACTGAATCCGTCGGATTCCAATCCCCCGCGCATGGACGTCACTGGTCGCGGGGCGTGGCTCATTGCAGATTCGCTCCCAAAGCGCCTCTTCCTCCTTTTGCAACATGAGTTCGCGCTTTGCGATTGCCCATAATGCCCTCATTACACTTGCGGCGCACCTGGGTGCTTCACGGCGTTACGCCATCCTCGGCCGGCTCGGCAAACAAGTCGCTCAAGGGAAGGCGAAATCCTGGGAGCACCGTTCCGCCGTCGAGTGTGTCGGTCAACGTCAGCACCTGAATTTGCGTTGGCGCCGTACATACGTGAATCTTGCTCTGCGACGGATACACGACCCAAACCAGCTCCACGCCTGCCTTGAAGTATTCGTCAATCTTCTGCTCCAACTCTTCCACGCTGTCGGTCGGGCTGACCACTTCCGTCGTCAAATTGGGCACAACATTCCAAGCATTATCGGTGCGTGGCACGGAGCGGGCTTTCGGCCAGCGCTGATAGGACACGAACGAGACATCGGGGCGACGGTCGCGATTCACCGGGGGAGGCAAGTGGAACAGCCCTTCGGAAACGGCGCGTCCAAGATGTTTGGAGTCAGCGAAAGGGGCCAGATAACGAAACAATATCGATGCGAGCAGGACAGAGTAAATTGCCATTGGGGGCCACCCCACGGGTTTGCCGTCAATCACTTCGTAAATATCGTCGGCACAAGCCGGCAGTGCAACGGTGCTCATGGATTTCCTCCGCGACGGGCGTTAGCGTCCCCTGATGCCATGATACTCCAGCGGGAACTCGTAATCTTTGCGCAGCGGATGGCCAACCCAATCGTCGGCCAGCAGGATGCGGCGCAGATCGGGATGGCCGACGAACATCACGCCCGCCAGGTCGAACGCCTCGCGCTCGTGCCAGTTGGCGGCGGGCCAGACATTGACCAGCGACGGCGTCTCCGGCAACTCGCCCGGCTTGTTGTCCTTCCAGCGCGGCAGCGGCACCTTCACCACGAAGCGGTGCTTGTGCGTAAAGCTCGACAGGTGATAGACGACTTCCAGGTGCGGCTCAAAGCCGGCCTTCGGCGCCTTCTTTGTATCGAGTTCGAGATAATCGACGCCAGAAATGCAGTTGAGCATGTCGAACTTGAGCCGCGCATGATCGCGCAGGAGCGTCATCACGGCGACGAGGTTGGCCGGTTCGACGACGACGAACGGATCGATGACGTCGGCCTTCTTGTCCTTGATCTTGGCGCCGCACTCGGAATCGAGGACGGCGATGATTTCGGTTGCGGTCATGCTTTGGCTGCCTTCTTTCTCGTCGGCTTCTTCGTTTGCTTTCGGGACGCCAACCAACGCTTCAGGGAAACAGCGCTTTCGCCGCTGGCACGTCCAGCTAGCAGGCCCTCGACTCCAATATGCTCGTCAAGGTCGGGCCACTCGATGGCATATCCGCCGCCCAGCAGCCGCCAGTTCCGGCGTTCCGCTTTCGTTGCGTTCAACAGTCGTGGATACCATACCAGTGGAATCAACACTTGACGCCCATCGGCCAGTTCGACGTCGAGCTGGTCCACCGACACGTGCACTTTCACGGCGACCGGCTCATTTTCAAGCACCAAAGTAGTCATGCCATGCCTCGACAAGTTGGTCGCGAAACGGTTCGATCAGCTTTGCTATCTATTTCAACTCGGGTTCCTTGAAGCCAATGTTCTTCGCTAGCGACACCGGTTGAAGCCAGTACTTTGCAATCGCCCTGTCGCGCTTGACGTGAATGTGCGGCGGTTCCGAATGATCCGAACTGAAGAACACAAACGCTTACGGTCCATGTCGCAGAACGGTCGGCATGTTGTCATTCCGCATCACGCTTTCGTCGGCGCCGCCTTCTCCTTGGTCATCTTCGCATACGCGATCTGCTTCTCCAGCGCCTTGATCGGATCGGCGTCCTCCAGTTCCGGCGGCAACTGGACGTAGCCGGTGCGGGCCGGAATCGGCAGGTCGATCGCCTGGCCCTTCGTCAGGTATCTCATGCCGCGCACCTTGTCCTGGATGCGCATCAGGCCTTCCATCAACGCTTCCGGGCGCGGCGGGCAGCCGGGGACGTAGACATCGACCGGAACCACGAGATCAACGCCCTTGACGACGTTGTAGCCGTACTTGTAATAGGGTCCGCCGCCACAGGTGCAGGCCCCCATGGCGATGACGAACTTTGGGTCGGGCATCTGGTTGTAGAGACGGCGCACCCGCGACGCCATCTTCATGTTGACGGTGCCGGCGACGACCATCAGGTCCGCTTGCCGGGGCGTGGCGCGGAACGCGCCGGCGCCGAAACGATCCAGGTCGTAGCGCGGGCCGCCGACCGCCATCATCTCGATGGCGCAGCACGCCAGCCCGAACGTCATTGGCCACATGCTCGACTCGCGCGCCCAGGCGATGCCCTGCTCGAGCGTGGTGGTGATAACGCTCTCTTCGAAACGGCCTTCGAGCCAACCCATGATTGTTGCTCCTCGTAAATCCCAACGGCTCGCCCGCCGCGGCGGACTCCCATCGGGCTTGAAATTACACGCTGACTTTCTCCTGTTCGACTGGATTTTCCGGCGCCAACGTCGGCTCCTCATGATGAGCATAGGCGCGGACCCAGTTGATGTCGCCGCGCCGCCAGACGTAGGCGAAGCCGACCATGAGGACGCCGAAGAACACGATGATGTCCCAGAAAACAATCTGGGCCCAGGTCGCGGCTTCGGCGGGCCGAATCGGCACGACCTCCTGCTCATTGGTCGATTCGTTCTTCTTGGTGAGCCTCAGCCTTTCGTTGGTCGCTTTTGAGACCCCCGACGGCAACAGCTCTTCGGAAAGTTTCTTGCGCTTCGCCTCGACAACGGCGACGTGTGCTTTCTCCGACGCCGAAAGTTGGTCCATCGGGCGCTCCTCGACGGGGAGATTCGCCAGCTGATTCGCCTTGCCGAACACGGTTGCCCACGGGAAGAAAAATGCGACTTCGACGTCGAAGATGACGAACAGGAGGGCGACCACATAGAAACGCAGATCGAATTGGATCCACGCGCTGCCGACGGTCGGCTCGCCGCACTCGTAGATGGTGAGCTTCTCCGCGTCCGGCTTGTTGGGCCGAATGAAGCTGCCCATCATCAGGTGCGCGAATAGGAACACGACGCCGAGGACGGTGAAGACGAGCAGGAAGAAGACCAGCGTGGCAACCGGATCGTTGGGAGTGGGGACCATAGGTTCTTATCCGTTAAGAATTTTCTCTGCCAGTTTCTGCCGCCCCGAGAATCCCGAGTTGAGTTCGTGCCAGTGGGCGATGTCCGGCTCACCCAGCTTCCAGCACAGGTAGACTTCCTTGCCGTCGCGCAGATGGCGAAAGTCGACCAGGCCGGTGTAGTAATCCTTGAGTTCGACACCGAGCTTTTCGAGTTCTTGTTCATACTCGCGCATCTTGTCCTGGCCGCCTTCGAATTCCGCCAGCAGCTGCTGAACCTCTTCCTGATGCGCCTGATCGAGCCCCTGGGTTTTTTGCAGGCGGACCACGCGTTCGTACCGGTCGCGCAACTCGTTGGCGAGCGTGGTGATGTCACGCAGGATGACCCGCAACAGAGGCAGCATCGCATTAGCCTCGTCGAGGGTATAGGTCTTCTTTCGCTTCTTCGGACGGGAGGTTGCGTTCATGGCATTATCCATTCTGCTGCTTGCGGCTTAGCGCTCGCGGGGCGAGTTAATTGCTTTCGTGTACTTCTAGCGAGCGCAAAGCCGCTAGCGGCTCAGGTAGTCGGCGTCGGCGCTGGGGGCGGCGCGGCTGCAGGTGTTTTTGGCGGCGGCGGCGGATCGGGCGGCTTCGTCCAGACTGGCTCCACCACCAGCTTCGAGGCGGCAATTGCTGTCGGGTTCAAGGTTGCGGCGCCCCAGGCGACTTCGACCGGCAGCTTGGCGAAATCGACGATGCAGCCGTCGCGCGTGTAACAGCTCTGATCGTGGGTCGAGCCCATGAAGATGCAATCGACCGGGCACGGATCGACGCACAAAGCGCAAAACATGCACTTCGTGTAATCGATCTTGAAGCCGTTGACGCGGAAGCCCTTGCCGACCGGGTTCTTGACCTTGTCGATGTAGATGCAATCGACGGGGCAGGCGCGGGCGCACTTGTCGCAGCCGATGCAGGTCGTCAGGTCGAACTTGTGAAACCCGCGATAGCGAGGCTTCACCGGCACCGGCAGCTCGGGATACTCGAAATGCTGCGTGAACGCCTTGCGTTTGTACGTTTGCAGGAAGTACCAGAAGGTGATCCACATGCCCTGGGCGACGGTGTGGATTGCCACCTTGATGTTGCGGAGCCAGGCTAGCATGCGCGGTCTCGCTTGGGGTTCGTCGGCGGATCAAGAGCCTAGCTTCTTTATAGAGATGTGTGAAATGGCAAGCAAGCCCGCAGGCGAATGAAGTGAGCCTGCGGGCTCTGCTACCGCGCAGGTTCTTTGCGCTCACCTGCGGGCTTGGCGGCGTCAATCCTTCACGCGGATGTTCTTGACCTCCAGGGCCCCGAACTCGGCGCGCAGCACGAACGTGGTGGCCTTCCCCTTCGCACTGCTCGTGCGGGCCGTCTCGCCGTTGATCTTGTGGATGATCTTGTCCCCCTCGGCAATCAGCTCGAAGGTGGACCATTCGCCTTCCTTCGCTGTCTTGTTTTCCTTGTTGCCCGGGATGATGTCGAACTTGGTGCCGCGGAACAGGATGTCGTTGTTGCACTTCGGGCCGGGCTTGAAGTCGAACTTGAAGTGAACGTCCTTGGCATATTCCTTGGTGGTCTCGATGTAGCGATCGCCCTTCACCGCGGGATCGTAGATGAGGATGCCTTTTTCGACCTTGAATCGGCCATCGAAAGCTTCGGTCTTGCCGGTCAAAGGTTCCTTCTTGCCGCGGGGCTGCCAGCCGTCGAGGTTCTTGCCGTTGAAGATCAGCGTGAAGCCCGGTTCGAGCTTGAACTCGCCGGCAACGACGCGCGGGATCGGCAGCAGCGACACGGCCAGGCCGCACAGGAGCAGGGCATAGAAGAGACTTCGCATGGTAGCACCTCGTAGGGAATGGGGTGAAGGCGGGATACGTTTCTGGGGGGTCGAGATATTGTATGAAAGCCCGTGCCGAGTTTACGCGGATTCATTCCATTCATCTCGCCACACCCACGCCAAATGAAAAGCATGAGATGCATGAACGGAAAATACGAAGTATAACCGTCGCCGAAATCCGTGGCACAATGGTTGTCGTAAAGAACTTTTTAGTAATAGGTTACGATCATTTCACATTTTTTTTCATATTGCGAGTGGACGCAGAGTTTAACTTCGTTATACTTTGGTAATACGTTGTATTATTATACTTTGTTCCAGCGAGGTGCACCTATGAAATTCTCACGACGAACGGGCTTTACCTTGATCGAGTTGCTGGTGGTGATCGCCATCATCGCAGTCCTCATCGGCATGTTGGTGCCGGCGGTGCAGAAGGTTCGCGAGTCGGCCGCCCGGATGCAGTGTGCGAATAACCTCAAGCAGATCGGTGTCGCGCTGCATTCGTATCACTCGCGCATGAAGTGCTTTCCGCCGGGCTACACCGACAGCAACACCAATCCGAATTCCGATGCAAGCTTTGACGTCGGACCGGGCTGGGGCTGGGCGTCCTACTTGCTGAACGACCTGGAGCAGAGCGCGGTCCAGAGCCGCATCAATTTCAGCCAGAACGTCGGGGTCAATTCGGTGTGTCAAACCGCGCTGCCGGTATTCATCTGCCCGTCCGACGCCTACTTGCCGACCTTCACCGTCTACAACACGTCGATCGTCGTTGCCCAGGGCAACTACGTCGCCTCGAACGGCGTCCGCGAGACCAGCTTCTTCCAAGGCAACAATAACGGGGCCTTCCTGCGCAACAAGAACTTCCGCGTCGCCGACATCACCGACGGCCTCAGCAATACCCTGTTCATCGGCGAGCGCAACACCGGCCATTCCAAGACCACCTGGACCGGCGCCGTCCCCGGCGGGCTGGTCACCGCGGATCAGTCGCCCAACCCGATCGCCAATGCCGAGTACGCGTCGGCCCTGGTCCTGGCGCACGGCAGCAGCGTACACCTGCCGAACGATCTCTCGGTTTGGGACGCCGACATCTTCTACAGCAAGCACAGCGCCGGCGTCAACTTCCTGCTCGGCGACGGCTCGGTGCGGATCATCACCAGCACCATCAGCGGCTCGGTGTACGAAAACCTGTTAGGCCGCAACGACGGCGTGCCGGTCGGCGATTTCTAGTAGTGCCGCTTGCGGCTTAGCGTCCGCAAGGTTCCATGCGGACGCTAAGCCGCAAGCGGTTGCAGTGGAGTCAGGAATGCGTGGGATCATCCGGCGGGGGATGTTGATTTTTTGCCCCTGTTGCAGTCTGCTCCTTGTCACGGGCTGTGGCAAATCGACCGCCTACTGGGCGGAGCAGACGAAGGCGGACGATCCCGCGACGCGTCTGAGTGCCGTTCATCAGTTGCAAGAAAAGGTCAGCGAGAGCGCGACGGTCGTCCCCGTGTTGATTGAATGCTTGCAGGACAAGAATACCTACGTGCGCCGCGACGCCGCGCGGGCGCTTGGCATGTTCGGCGTCGAGGGGAAGGACGCCGTCGCTCCATTGGTCGCCCGCTTGCGCGATGAGGAGCCAAGCGTGCGAAAGGCGGCGGGGCAAAGCTTGAAGCAAATCGATCTCACCGCGGCGGCGAAAGCGGGGGTGCCCTAGATAGTTGCCATCTAGCGCAACCGCTTGCGGCGTAGCATTCGCAGGCGATACGCGAATGCCATGCCGCAAGTGGCGAACGGACGAACGCCGTTTACTCATTCGACTTCTGCATTTCTTCCTTGCGTATCACCTCCGCCAGCAGTTTTTTGACCTGCTTGATGTCCGGCTCCTGCACGCCTTCGCGGCGCCAGTAGCGGCGTTCGAGGGCGTCGAGGACATGTTCCCACATCGCCCGCGTCGGTTCGAGGCCGCGTGTCCACTCGCCGCGGCGCTGCAGCTTCCAGCGAAACTTCCACTCGCCCGCGAACCGCTCGGCGCACAGGTAGCGGCGCTGGCCGGTGTCCGGATCGATGTCGTGCCATTTGATTTCCATGCGCCATGTCTTACGGAATAAGAAGGGGGCAGGTTGGCAACCTGCCCCAGAATCGTCGCGCCCGGAGATCCCCGCATCGGACGGACGACGAATCAATCCGGAGGAGGCGGTGGTGGCGGCGGGGGCGGCGGTGGAGGTGGAGGAGGAGGTGGGGGTGGGGGTGGGGGCGGCGGTGGAGGTGGCGGCGGGGGCGGCGGCGGCGGAACCGGTTGCAAGATCGTGTCCGCGGCCGTCGCCGTCGCGATCACGATATTGACGTCGCGCCGCACCGGCTGGCGCAGCACATCGTCCCAGCTCGGCGCCCCGGTGCCACGGCGGTACGGTGGCGCGCCGAAGTGAATCGCCAGGCCGCCCGAAACGGTCGTGTGGAAGAGCTGATCGCGTTGACCGACGAAATGCAGCGAGATGCGGTCCGTCAGTTGCGCCTCGAGTCGCGCGGGCACGCCGTTGGCGACGCCGATCCGCTCGGCCGAGTAGGTGTAGAAGCCGGCATAAGCGCGCACGGCATAACGTTCAAGGAACGGCAGCCGGCAGCCGACTTCGAAGTCGGCGCCGCCGAGCGCCGCCTCAATGGTTTGCACACGCTGGAAGATGAGGTTGTTGTTGACGATGACACCAAGATTGACGGTGCCGGTGTCGCCCACGACGCGATGCGCCGGTCCGACGATGAGGTAGCCGTTGCCGCGAAACTCCCACTTTCGGCCCAGGACTTCGACGCCGGCGCCGAGCTGCTGGTAGTAGTGGAAGTCGGTCTTGCGGGCGTCATAGAAAGCGTTGACGCCGAGGACGTGATCGAGGCGTGGGCTGTACCAGCGGTAGCCGCCGCCGACGTTGTATTCCCAGCGATTTTCGTGATCGTAGTTGACGCCGCGCACATCGACGAAGAACAAGGAGCGATTGTCCTGCAGAACGGGAATCATGGCATCGAGCATGGTATACCCGCGCGTGTAGCCGACGCCGCTGCCGACGTCGGCGCGCACGCTGAGTCGGCCGCGGAACGGATCGACCGGGGCCAGATCCTGGGGAGCGAGGACCGCGGGGGCCTCGACCAGGTCCTTTTTTTGCGCGACGGGAATGCCGGTTACGACCTTCGACGGATCGGGCGGAACGGGCGCCGGCGGCTTCGGCAGCGCCGGGTCGGGTTCGAATTCGAGCCTGGCGCCTCTTGGCTGCGCTCCCGCGGGAAGCGCCAGGGCCAGACTGACGACCAAGGTGAGTAGTCCCGTCAAGATGCTTCGAGCGTACACGTTCGACTCCTTCGAGCGAGGAAGTTCAGGATAGTACGCTCAACATCGGAATAGCAACGATAGGATGAAGAGCGGATTGTTCATGACTTTCCGCTCGAGCGCTCGGCGCATTCGTCAGCACCCGCAGTATCTGCACAGTGTCCCGATTTTTTCGGCAGGTCCTGTCGGTGTGGCTTCAGTGAGCCCCGCGCAGCCGATCGAGGAACTCGCGAAAATCGGGCGGCGGCGGCATCTCCCAGTGCATCGCTTCCTCGGTGAGCGGATGCGTGAAGCCGAGTTCCGCGGCGTGCAGCATCAGCCGTGGGGCGCCGCTCGCATCCGGGATCGGCTCCCCCGTCGCCCGGCGATTGTAGACGCGCTCGCCGCACACCGGATGTCCGAGTTCCGCGAGGTGAATGCGAATCTGATGCGTGCGTCCCGTCTCCAGCCGGCACGACAGCAGCGTGTAGCCCGTGAGCGATTCCTCGACGCTGAGGTGCGTGACCGCTTCCTTGCCGGTGTTGCGCAAGGTCGTGCTGCCGCGCCGGCCGTCGCCGCGATCGCGCACCAGCGTGCTGCGGATCGTTTGCGCGGTGACGATGCCGTGCACCACGGTGAGATAACGGCGCGCGACGGTGTGCTTGCGGAATTGCCTGCCGAGGCCACGCTCGGCTTCGACGGTGCGGGCGAACACGACGAGTCCGCTGGTCTCCTTGTCGAGCCGCTGCACGATGCGCAAGCGCGGCCGCGGGTCGTGCTGCTTGCGCGGCAAGTTCATGCCGATCTGCCGCATGACGAGGTCGTCGAGCGTCAGAACGAGCAGGCGACGATCTTCGAGCCAATCGCGTTCGGCGGGATGGCGCACGGTGCTGATGCCGGCAGGCTTCTCGATAACGACGAGGTGTTCGTCGATGTAACGGATGGGAATCTGATCGATGAACGATGGCGGCGCCGGCGCGGCGTGGGCAAGGATCTCGACGGTGTCGCCTTGCTTCAGGCGGCGTGCATCGTCGAGCCAGACTTCGCCGTTGATCTTGACGCGGCGCGCTTCGACGTGCTTGCGCACCTGCGTCCAGCTTTGGCCGGGCAGCATGACGCGCAAGACGGCGGCGACGGTCTTGCCGGCGTGGTCGGCGGGGACGGGGAAAGGTTGAACTGGTGAAGATGGCATACGTCGTCGATTCTCTTATCCATGTTCATCCGTGTCCATCTGTGGTTTCGCTTTTCGACCCGGCTTCGCTTGCCGCCGCTGCGACGCGCGTCCAGGCCGATAGCCGCCTGTCTGTGAAGGCATCGCATGGACGTAATCGCCCGCTTGATCCATGCGCGCCTTCAGCGCCTCCTTCGGCGGTTGAGCGGGGATCAAGCAGTCGCAACCGGCGCCGATCAGGTCGGACCGGCCCGCTTCGAGCAAGGCCTTGCGCACCTCGAAGTAATTCTCCGGCTTGAAGAATTGCAGCAAGGCTCGCTGCAACTTACGGTCGCGCAGGTTGCGGGCGATGTAGACCTCTTGTTTCGAGAACGGGTCGATGCCGGTGTAGTACATGCAGGTCGCAACATCGAACGGGGCCGGGATGAAGTCTTGCACCTGGTCGGGGCGATAGCCGTTGCGCTTGAGGAAAATCGCCAGGTCGATCATCGCGTGCAGGTCGCTGCCGGGATGGCTGGCGATATAGTAGGGTACAATGAACTGCTTCGGCTTGCCGGCTTGTTGCGACGCCTTCTTGAATTCCTTGGCGAAGCCCTCGAAGTTGACGTTGCGCGGCTTCTTCATCATGTCGAGCACGTGCGGGTCGGTGTGCTCCGGGGCGACCTTGAGATGGCCGCCGACGTGATGGGATGCGAGCTCCTTGAGATAGTCGGGCGAGAGCTGGGCGATGTCCATGCGAATGCCGGAAGCGACGAGGACCTTGCGGACGCCGGGCTCGCTGCGGGCGCGTTTCATCAGGTCGATGAGCGGACCATGATCGGTGCCAAGCAATTTGCAGATCGATGGGTGGACGCATGAAAGGCGTTTGCACTTGGCCTCGACTTCGGGGCGCGTGCAGCGCATCTGATACATGTTCGCGGTCGGGCCGCCGATGTCGCTGATGACCCCCTTGAAATCGGGGTCGGCCACGAGGCTGCGGACTTCGCTCAAGATCGATTCCTGCGAGCGTGACTGGATAGTGCGCCCCTGGTGCGTCGTGATCGAGCAGAACGTGCAGCCGCCGAAGCAGCCGCGCATGATCGTCACGGAATCCTTGATCATCTCGAACGCCGGGATTGGCTCCTTATAAGAGGGATGCTGCCGGCGTGTGTACGGCAAGTCGTAAATCGCGTCCATCTCGGCTTCACTGATCGGCAACGGCGGCGGCGTGACGACGATGGCCTGGCGATCGTGATACTGCACCAGCGTTTTGGCATTGAACGGGCTGGTGTTGATGTGGATGATCCGCGTTGCTTCGACGAACTGGAGTTTGTCGGATTTGACGTCGTCGAACGAAGGGAGAATTGCCGCTTGCGGGGTAGCAAGATTTGCTACGCCGCAAGCGGCCGATTCCTTCGCGCCCAAAACATACGCGATGCCGCGCATGTCGCGCAGATCCCGCACTGTTTTCCCCGCCGCGAAGCGCCTGGCGATCTCAACAATGGCGTGCTCACCCATGCCGTAGACGAGCAGGTCGGCTTTCGCATCCAGCAAGATCGAGCGTTTGACGGTGTCGGACCAGTAATCATAATGCGCCAATCGGCGCAGCGACGCCTCGACGCCGCCGGCGATGATCGGCACGCCGGAAAAGGCTTCGCGGGCGCGCTGGCAGTAGGCGAGGGTCGCGCGGTTTGGGCGGAGGCCGATCTTGCCGCCGGGGGAGTAGGCGTCGTCGTTGCGGACTTTCTTGTTGGCGGTGTAGTGATTGATCATCGAGTCCATGTTGCCGGCGCTGATCGCGAAGAACAGCCGCGGCCTACCGAACTGCCGCCACGGCTGGCACGAATGCCAATCGGGCTGGCTAAGCATGGCGACGCGAAACCCGGCCTGTTCGAGGACGCGGTGCAGGATCGCCATGGCAAAGCTGGGATGATCGATGTACGCATCGCCGGTGACGAACACGACATCGACGGCGTCCCACCCGCGTGCGTCCATCTCGCGCCGCGACATCGGCGCGAGTGCTCCCCTCTCCCCCCCGGAAGAGAGGGGTCGGGGGCGAGGGGGTGGCGCGTCGCTCGCAAGTGGCAACGGCAGCCGGCCAGTATCGCTCACAGGTAACGCCATTGCGCCATTATAACTGCAATCGAGCCAACGGACCTTGAAATTAGCCGAACGGCCACTGTGCCGACGTGGGGATTCGTCGCGCGCATCCATAGACACCCCCCCCGATGAGATGAAATGTGATCCGTTTCGGCCTGAATTGAGGCGGGAATTTCACCGTTAGCAGAATTGTTTTTGCTGCTGCTGACCTTGACTCGGCGGCTCATTGGTCCCAGCCCGGATCTGGTTTGCCGTCGTTGGGATCGATGAGCTGCCGCAGGATGGTGTCGCCGATCTTGTCGCGTCGAATATGTCGGATTTCGCCACTCACGGTGGCTACGAGCAATGCCTCTTCTGGAATGGGCAGCGGTTGATCCGGCCGAATTGACATATCTCCCGGCTTCATCCAAAGAACGGCCGCTGCCGCTTCTGCGAAGAGCAAGGTTCGATCCGCTCCGTCCTTGACATCTTGCAATGATCGTGGTTCGTTCTTTGGAAACAGCGTGTCGGGACCAGTGAAGATTTGGAATCGCGCTAGGGTTGTTGAACCTGTGTCGTCTAATCTTGGAGAAACATAGATTAGCGGCATTTGATCTTGCACATGTTTGTGCCTTGGATGGTCCCAACTTTTCGTTGTGTCGAATTCTCGGAAAAACGTACTCGATTCAATGTATGGGATAATCTCCACACGCCAGCTCAATTCCACTTCTTGCGCGATGCCGTCCGCGCGACGAATCATTTTCGGTGTAGGAAATCGCTTGTTGACGTCGTGATAAGAATGAAAGCAAAGACCAATTTGCTTCATGTTGTTGATTGCATGGGTTCGGCGCTCGGCTTCCCTTACCTTTTGAACGGCTGGAATCAGCAAGCCTGCACACGTCAGGACGATGACGACAACAATAATCGTTGGCAGCCAACTCCTGAAGAGGTGCGGCGCGTCCTTACGTATCGACGGTGCCGGCCAGTGTGGCGGCTCCCCTTCGCGGATCGCCCCATCGCTCGCAGCCGGCTGCGTCACCTTCGCTTGCTCTGCGTGCTCCGGCTTCGCGATCGCTGACGCCGCCCGGCAACGCGGGCATTCGCCGCCTTGCATCGGCTGGCCGCAGGTTGGGCAGGTGATTTTCGGCATCGCGATACTCCGCGCGGGAGGGACCAAGTCCAATCATGATTGTACCAACCCACCCAAGCTCGGTAGTTCCAAAATCTTGAGGAGACGGCATTGAACGCAAGGCGTTTGCCCCGAAGGGGCTCGATACTAAGGCCCAGGGCAGAGCGGAGCACCAACGGTGCGTAGCGCCGCCCTGGGTTTATGGCATAGGCCCAACAAAGCCCTGAAAGGGCGAAAGTGAAGGAATCCAAGGTTGCGCCCCTTCGGGGCTTGGCCAGGTGTGAGGCTCGCTTACCCAGGGCGGCGCTGCGCCGCGTTGCGGCTCCGCTCTGCCCTGGGCTCTATTATCTTGCCCCTTCGGGGTAAATACCATTCATCACATCTGCACGATGGACAATTTTGGAACTACTGAAGCTTGATAAAACGGGTTCCATCGCATTCCAAATCGCCGTGTGTGAAATGGCAGCGATTTTCAGAGCCGCGCACGGAGCGTACGCGGCTCTGAGTGTTGCATAGGTGTATCTGGATGCGAAACAGTACATCAGTGTGCCGCTCGATGCGACTTATCAACAGACGTATCGCGGTGTGCTGGAGTTCTGGCGCAACGTCACCGATCGAAATCCACCGGCAGCACGTTGCCGTCGCGCGGATCGATCGCCAGGCGCAGCGTCGCGTCGCTCGTTCTGGGGCGTTCGAACATGCGTACCGAGCCGTCCGCCATGGCCGCGAGGAAGCGGTCTTTCGGCAACGGCAGGTCGCCCGGCCCAACGATCATGTCAGCCGGCTTCGACCACGTCACCGGGGCCAGCGCCTCCGCGAATTGAAAGGTGTTCGAGGTGCCGTCGGTGATATCGAACATACGCGGACTCGTCTGCGGGGTGGGATACAGCGTGTTCGCCCCGGTGAAGAACTGAAACGCCGTCTTCGACTGGTCTGCTTCGAGCCGCGTGAGATTGCCGTACTGCATCGGCATGCGGTTCACGAACGGCATGTTGTTCGGGTGGTCCCAGCCATTGGTCTGGTCGAAGCCATTGAACATCGGCGCCTGTTCGATGTAGGGGAGGATCGCGACGCGCCAGCTCAGGTCCATCGGTTTTTGGCCCAGCTGATCGAACATTTGCGGGCTCGGCAGCTTCCGGTTCACGTCGTGATAGGCGTGAATGCCAAGAGCGATCTGCTTCATGTTGTTGATGGTCTGCGTCCGCGCCGCCGCCTCGCGGACTTTTTGCACGGCGGGGACCAGCAGGGCGACCAGGACCGCGACGACGCCGATCGCCGCGCAGCCGGTGACGCCCAGGACGATCAGCACGATCATGCCGACGCTCATGCCGGTGGCCACGGCGGCGCCGGTGTTGTCGCCGTCGCGGCGGCGCGGGCGGCGGACGTCGTTCGCGTCATCGCGATCGCGATCATCGGACGTCTTGCCCGCAGCGACGTGCTCCGGCGTCGTGATGGCGTCCGGTGTCGGCGTCGGCGCGGCGCCCACGCCGGGGTCCGCGGTGATGGCGTCCGCCGGCGCAGCGTCGCTCGACGGAATCTTGGTTCGCAAGCCGCACGCGGGGCAGACGGTCGTCTTACCGGCGTGTTCCTCGGCTGCTTGCATTTTGGTGTTGCAGGACGGGCATTCGAAGATCAGCATCGGCCACTCCCTTTCGGCAAAGATTCACTCGCGATCCCAGCCGGCCGGAAGCGGCTGGCCATCGGTCGGATTGATGAGCATGCGCAGCACGTCGTCATTGGCATTCTTGCGATTCACGACCCTTGCCGTGGCGTCCGCCATCGCCGCAAGGAATTTTCCCTCGGGCAACGGCAGCGGCCCATTGGCGATCGCCATGTCGTCCTGTTTCGCCCACGCCACGGGCGCCGCCGCCTCCGCGAACAAGAACACGTTGGACGTGCCGTCGGTGATATGTACCAACATCTTTTTGGACAGCGGCTCGGGGAACAGGGTGTTTGGACCGGTGAAGTATTGGGTTTTCGTCAGCGACCCTGTTCCGTATGGCGACGGCATCGGGATCTGGTTCGGATGATTCTTGGGCCCATCCCAATCCTGGGTCTTGTCGTACTTCGCGAACAAGGCTTGCTGTTCCAGATAGGGCAAGATGGACACGCGCCAGCTCAAGTCGGCTGCCTTGCCGCCGGGATTTTGCGGCTGCATGCGCGGGCTCGGCAGCAGCTTGTGTGCATCGTGAAAGCTGTGACAGGCCAGCGCGATTTGCTTGGCGTTGTTGATCTTCTGGACGCGATCTTGCGCGCCGATGGATTTCTGGAGGGCGGGAACCATCAAGGCGAAGCCAATGGGTATGGCGAAGATGCACAGGCAGCAGGCGGCGACGCCGCCGACGATAGCGAGGATCATGCCGAGGCCGATGCCCGCCGCCGCGCCGGCGCCCGCCGCCGCCCCGATGGCCGCGTCGGAACCGCCCGACCGCTTCTTCGGCTTCGGCTTGATTTCCGCGTCGCCGTCATCGTCATCATCGTCGTCATCGCGCTTGGCCTGGCGGGCGCCGGGCAGCATGCCGTAGGCCGAGTAGTGCGGCAGCGCGGCGGCGCTGGTCGCGGACGCCGGGCATCGTCCGCACTCCCGGCAGAGGAGCGGGCCCTGGGTGGGCTGGGCCGCGGCTTCCAGTCTTGCCTTGCAGAACGGGCAGTCGAGATTCAGCATGGGACGCTCCAGAAGGGGGGTGCGACTTCTCGAACCGACGATACGGCGCCGCAACAGCGAAATTCTACAGATCGGCACTGAATTGAAAACGCGCGCCGGCGCAAAAAAAAGGAACGCCGTCCGATCCTGGTGGATCGAACGGCGTTTGCGGTGTGGCTTCGATCCCAGGGGTGCATTGCGCTCACCCCCTGGGCTTGAGGAGTTACTTGATGATCTTGCTGACGTCAGCGACGACCTTGGTGATGGCGGCGTCGTTAAGATCGCCCTTGCGGAAACTGTGGTTGGCCTTCACCTCGAACTCGGTGTAGAGGAGCACCGTCACGTCGGCGTCCTTGGCGATGTTGTACGCCTTCGGGCCGGCGGGGTTGTCGATCGACAGGATCAGCTTGGTCAGCTTCTGGTCGCCGGCCAGTTTCTCGAGCGCCTTGTCGAGGCCGTCCTTGTCGCTGCAGAAGACAGCATAGCTGCCCATGTCCTTGCCGGCGTTCTTGACGGTGGCGGCGTCGAGTTGCTTGAGGAGTTTGGCGACGGCGGGGGTGGCTTCGCGGGCGAAGACGACCGCGACCGGGTTGCCGCCGTTGGCGCAATAGAGGCACGCCTTCTTGCCGGCGTCTTTGCCGGTGACGTTGAGCGGATGGAACGGGCCGGGAACATCCTGCCCAGCTTGCGGACCGGACTTGAGCGCCCCGCCGGCATACACACCCGTCACGAGCGCGGCCGCGCCGACGAACAGCAACGCATAAACAGCTTTACGCAACATGCAAGATTCCTCCGAAAAAAAGAGTTGGATCCAGTCTTATCGGGCTATCATAAGGATACATTATGACAAGTCGGGCCGCGTTTGTCGAGGGAGCAAGGGGCGGCGGCGGCGAAGATGAACCTGATACGCGACATCCGTATAATAATTCCTCGCCCTACTTTCGACGCGAATCGACCGACCGTTATTCATTCATACCCAAGGAGAGCAGCGCATGGCCGCCAAAACCACTTGCCCCGTGACTCGCCAACAATTCAAGGACAAGGCCAAGCCGGTCGAGGTCGTGATCGACGGCAACAAGATGATGGCGCTCAATCGCGAGTTCTCCACCGGCTCGTTCGGCTGGAACATCAGCAACAAGATGACGCTGATGGTCGGCGACACGGCAGTCACGGTGCAAGTCGGCTTGAATTTGACGGTAGTGGGATCGAAGGAATTGCCGAAGGAGTGACTTCGTTTAGCGGTCGCCGGGCGCCGCGTGAGCGCTTGACGTGAACAAGAATCTATGCCTCCGCGGCGGCATGATCGGCGGCGTGCTGCAATACGGTCAGGCGGACGATGTCGGCGAGGCCTTCATCGTCGATGCGATCGAAGAAGCCGCCCGGGCTGACCCAGGAGCGTTCGCGAAAGCTGCGCTCGGGCCAGTCTTGCGCCACCGACGTCACCTTCATCACGAAGACGATGACGTGATATTTCTGCCCTTCTTTTTCGTAGAAGAAACTGCCGATCGGCTCGCGTTCGAGGGCGCCGGCCAAGCCTGCTTCTTCCCAGGCCTCTTGCAAGGCGGTCTCGCCCGCGGTTTGGCCCGGATCGATCCAGCCCTTGGGAATCACCCAGCGTTTCCCGTTGCGTGAGGTGATCAGGCAGACGCGTCCGCGGCGAAGAGGAAGAGCGGCTGCCTGGCGAATACACCCATCGATGAGTTGCATCGTTGCATTCTCGTGAGGAAGGATATCAACAATCCATTACCACTATAGTGCAACATGGGACACCTGTAAGTCAAGGACACTTCGCCAAATCGCGGCAAACTTCGCGGGACCTTCTTGGGTTGCCAATAGGTCCTACACGCGATCTTCCCACGCGCCTGCCGGGGGCTCATCCGAGTCATACCATGCCCAGATCGGGTGGGCCCGTTGACAATCGAGGCAGGCGGCGACCTCGAAACGTTGGCCGCAGCCGGGGCACTCCCCCTGATGGGCAAAGGTGTCAAACCTGGCCCGGCACACGTCGCACTGCCAGTACGGCCCTTTGGGCGGATGTGCTTCGCACGACGGACACGTGGCGCCTGGATGCCGCGGCGCGGACTCCAGTTGCGCCAGGAAGCGCGCTTGCCGAAAGCCCGCCCAGCAGCGCAGGGCCGAGAACGCGGCGATCACGCCGAACCACCATTCACCCAGCGCCAGCGCCAGCACGATGAAACCTGCCACGCCGATCATGCCGATGACGCAAACGATCATGAGACTGGTAGCTCGACCAATGACGAACCAGAGCAGCGCTTGCAGTATCTGCCCGCCGTCGAGTGGGTAGATCGGCAGCATGTTGAAGATCAACAGCATTAGATTCATGGCCATGAGCGCGAACAGGAAGTGGTCGGCATCGTGATTTGCCTCCTTCAGTCCCTCAGCGCCGGCGTAGATGTAGGCGCCGACGGTGAACGGCACCAGCACGAGATTGACGAGTGGGCCGGCCGCGATGCTCCACAGCACGGCGCCGGGCCGCGCCGGCGGCTGGACGAACGCGATGCCGCCCAGCGGCCACAGCACGACTTCGTCCGCGCGCCCACCGACCTGCCGGCACGCCAGCGCATGGCCGAACTCGTGCAGCAGCACGATGCCGAACAACGACACGTACTCCAGGGCATTCCAGACCCAAAGATCGTAGTAGCTGGTGCGAAATTGCAGCTCGAGATAGGCGACGACCAGCCAGGCCCAGTGAACGTAAACGGTGATGCCCGCAACCGCGAAGATGCGAAACGAACCGGCGAGCGACGAGCCATTTTGCGGCGGGGGCATCAAGCACCTTCCCACGCTCCGCGGCGAAGCCTTGGAGTAGCCTCGGTTGTCACTTGGCCCGCTTCCACTCGAAGATCATGTAGCCGGCTTCCTTGCGAAATCCGTCGGGCCGAATTTTCTCGTCGAGGGCGAAGCAACTCTTGCGCGTGTCGCCGTCGATCTGGTAGATGCCCAGCAACTTGCCTTCGCCCGGTTTCTTCAGGACGGCATCGATCGTCTTGAGCTTCTTGGTCGGGTCGACGGTGAACGTCCCTTCGATGGAGACATTGTCCTTCTCCTTGATGGTGAACTTGTTGCCCTCGACGACCATGAAGACGTGCTTGATCATCTCCGCCGCGAACGGCTTGCCATCGTGATCCTGCCCGCCGACGCACGCCCATTTGCCCTGGAAGAGCTTGATCTCTTTCTTGACCGCTTCCTCCGACGGCTGGACGGCGAAGCAACTGCCGGCACACAGCAACAGCAAGACGGCTCGTAACATGGGAACCTCCCGTTTGCCGCTTGCGGCTTAGCGCCCGCGCGGCGCCGCGCGTGCGCTAAGCCGCAAGCGGCGAAAGTGTTTACTTGACGCTTCGCCATTCCATGGTCATGAATTCTTTTTCCTTGCTGAAGTCCTTGGGCCGATCCTTGCCGGGCTTGGCGAAGCACGACTTGCGCGTGTCGCCGGTGACGACGTAGATGCCGCGCATGACATTGTCCTTGGCATCGCCGAAGTAGACGTCGATGGTCTTGGGCTTCTTGGTGGGATCGACGGTGAAGGTCGCCTTGATGGTGAGGCTTCCCGTCTTCATGGTAAACTTGTCGCCATCGACCTCCAGGCTCGTCAGTTGAAACTCGGCATCGGTCGGGACGGTGCCGTCGAACCCTTGGCCGCCGATCGCCTCCCACTTGCCCTGGAAGAGTTTGAGTTCCTTCTTGACGGCATCATCAGAAGGCTGAGCGGCGAGGGAGGTTGCGAGGAACAGCAGAAGGAAAGTGGCTCGGTGCATGGGGGGCCTCCATTCGTGACAACGCACGAAGTTATTGGCGTCGCTTTCGACGGCCGGTAACATTAAATTACCATCTTTACGGAGAAGTCAATCATGCTTTCCGAAAGGGAGATCAAGTAAGCGTTGCGAGCGAGGCCGTCATCCATTCATCGGATTCCAAGTCCATCCTCCCACGGCAAATGCCGATCCCGTCCTATGCCAAAAATAAAGGGTTAGCAGAAGTTGAACAGCAGAAATCGCAAACACCAGAACGCTTGGGCGGCGGAGGTAGTGAAGCGCAAGCAAGCCGCAGACCACGTGGGCGCCCGCAAGAATGTTGACGATTGCCATGAGGAAATTGGAGAGTCGCGGCTCATCGTCCACCTTGTGCATGGTGGGTCTTTGTGGCGGCGGCATGATTCCCCAATCAATCATGCCCATAAATCCAACGGAAACTATGCCGATGCGCACCATTGCAACTCCCTTTGTGACAACTGGTTACGTGTTCTCATGGATCCAATCGGGCAATCGTTGTGCCGCATACGTCGAGTTGACGGCGGTCCTTTGTGCCATTCTTTGCGGTGTTTCACGAATCATATTGATGATCCATTACTCATGTTTTAGACGCCAGCAGTTCGGGCAACGGTCAACTGGGCGTCCCGGCCAATTTTGACAGCGTGTCAGAACGACGCGCACAAGCTCAAACTGTGGCAAGAAACTGAAAAGGAAGTTAATCAGTCCGCAGATCGGGTGCCTTTTCTGCCTCCAGGCGTCCCCGACGAGTCCGAGGAACAAAGCATCGCAATCGAATCCATCGTGTCTGAATCGTCTGGCCATCAGCATTGCAGAACGTAACCCGGAACCTATGATTCGATGGCTGCTTCACTTGTATCCTGATGAGGAACCGGTCCGTCTCGCCGGGTTTTATTTCATGCACAAAATCCGCGACATGCTTCTGATAATTCGCTCCGTTCGTTTCGAGTTCCACATGGTACTTCGCACTTGGAGGACGCGGAAGACCTCGTCGGTTCTTGTTAAAGATGTAAACTACCGCACGAAAGCGAACGGCGTACTTCTGCTTTGTCGATGATTCGGCAAAGCTAATCTCCCCAATGACAGTGCCAACCTCCTCTTGAAATGGCCCGACAGCGCGTTTGATGGCTTCGTCGCGCTCGCCCCATGTCATCACCGATTCAGTGCCATCTTCAGCCTTCACCTTAACGTTTTCGGTATCGCCGCCGACATTGTTCAGCAGCCTGTTCAGCTCATCGATATTCACTCCACGCTCGGCGAACGCACCGTCGATTTGGATCTCTTCTTGATCTTCCAGTATCCCGATACTGACCTCAAAAGGGTAGACATCAGGAAAACCAACAGGAGCGGGAACGTTGCCCGGAAACAACTCAAATCGAACAACAACATCTTCTAGATGGGTAGGACCCTCGTTCACAAGCCAGAACGAACCCGCAAACGATTGCTGGAGGTCATCTTTAACTACGATAACGGGCGTTGGGTCAGGGCGGCTTTCTTCTACGTCGAAAACAGCCTCAGACAGCAGGAACGTAACCTGCGTCCGGTTCAGCAATGTGAAATCTAATGCCGGCAGTTTCCAATCGAACGGACAATATGTTGGCGTAATGTAACGCAACGGTTCAATTGGGCCACCGGCGGCCAGCTTGTCTAGGTATGGCATGACCGGCCGAATCTCAATCTCGTCACCCGCCTGCTCAGCGAGGTAAGTCATCCTAGTATCGTCCATACCGGGCCAATATCCCGGTGAGTCATTATAAGGACACACATGAACGAAGAGATCAGCGGGGAAATCAGCCAGCTTGATTTCTGCCTGTACGATCTTGGCGATCGCTTCGAGTTTTTCCGTACTCAGTGCGTCAATGATTTTGATGAGGCCCTTGGTGTCGATAACGTCGCTGTCCGGCACAAAAGATAACCCGGCAGGCACCTTAACGCTTTCGTAAGAACCCTGCCCCTTGCCAACGACAATGACCTGCATCTTGCCATATGTGTTCGCAAGATTGCGCTTGTGGTACATATCGAGCGTCGTTTGAACCTTGTCGCTGCTCTTGTCCGCAGTAATCTGAAACGATCGCTTATTGGTTTCGTCGCCCAAGTCGATGGCCGGGAAGTTCGCTTGAATCCGATCTAGCACCAGCAGCTTCAAGTCATAGACTTCATTCAGCAATCGGCAGAAGAACTCGTGGGAAATCGTGTTCCCATCGAGCAAATGAATCGCACCGCGCACCTCGCACAGGGTAGCAAGCCACGATATCCGCTCGGTTATTATCTTTAGTGCATCTTCACGCTTTAGCGCCATGCCACACCCTGCCACGGGAGGGGCCTATAAGAAGTAGCCCGAAAAATCGCCGCCTTCCATAGCCGCGATTATACAGAAGAATGAGCGCCGCGGCAGTGCTCCAGCACCATCACATCGCTCGCGCACGGCATAAATTCAGATGAATTTGGCAGCCCTGCAATCAACATCGGGTCTGGTGTCAGCATCGAAAGGTACTTCCTCACCGCCTCGAAGAATTTCGATAAAATAAACTTCAGAGTTTTCGCGATCTCACAATAAACCGGCACGGGAGGGCCAATCGTGGCAACTATTTCCAAGCAGGAAGCCGTAGATCGGCTCACCGGAGCCGTCAGAACGGCTCGTCCTGACGATCTCGCCGAGATCCACAACGAACTTTTCCCTGAAACGCCCACCACCGAGAACAAGGCGAAGGAGAACCCGTCTGCGTTTGTTGAGAAAATTGTCGCGCACATCAACAACGGCCTTGAGGTCCAAGAGATCCTCGACCTCTGGAACGTCATCTTCCCAAAGCACCGAAGGGTCCGGTTCGACGAAGACGACGGCTTGATCCGTTACGACGACAAGATCGAACAAGTCGGACAGGTGGATTAGCAGAAACATTGCGGCTGCGAGCGATTGACACCTCGAAAGTCGGCCGCTGCCAAGGAGGATGATCGTGCCCGCCACAGCGCTGAACCATTTCCGCCAAGATGCTTCAAGGGCGAGGGCCATTGTCGCCCACGCCGAACCGCTCCCACGGACCACTCCGGCTGAGGATATGCTCCGCTCTGACCTGCTGCGGAGCGCCTGGATGTTTGCGGTGGGGGCAATGGATGCGTATTTTTGTGATGCCTACACGGACATCGTGGCCGCCACCATCATCTCAAAGAGCCGACAACCGGCGGCAAACCTTCCCGACTTTTTTTACGATATCAGATTTCCCATTCGGGCCATCCTTGAGCCTTACGCAAACAATGAAAATTGGCGCTGGCGAATGGCTGCCCGAAAAATGATGGAGCGGGAAAATGTGTTGAGCCTGCCCGCGGTCCAAACACTCTTCAACAAATTCTTTCGCAGGGGACACAAGCTCTTTCGGGACCGAATGGCCGACTGGATAGTTCATCCCGACGCGAAGAAGCGACTTTTCGGGACGACGGGTGCCGCCTTCAACGCGCTCGCTGCAAATCAGCGGGGGCAGGCGATTGAGGACGCCCAGGATCAGATGGAAGAGCGATACGGCGACCTTTTCCAGCGTCGCCACGACTGCATTCACAATTGCGACCGTCCCAAGGTTTCCCCACAGGCGCTGCCTCTTGGCGGGACTGTCTTCAAGGTGATTCAAGACGCCGAGTTTCTCGTTTGCCGCTGCGACGAACATATCAAGGCGGAGTTTCGGGAGTTTCTGTTGACAACCGGTTGCACCGCCGCGGTCGTGGCGCAAGCCGGCTATTAACCCGCGAGTGCACTTTTTACGGATTCGACGCAATTCTTTGTGCCATTCTTTGCGCTGGTAATGAATCATGTGCGCAAAGAATCGCCAGGGGTGGCCGAGATTTCGCGGAAATCACTGGGTCAGCGCACGGAGCGGAGAATTCGACGGCGCTTCATACCCATAAATCCAACGCCTACGATCCCAATTCTCACCATTGATAAGTCCTTATAAGGAATTACCTTACGGCGTGCCTCGCTGCAAGAAAGATCATTGGTTTGGGCCTGTTTGGGGGGCGATGAGACCTATCTTTGTGGCATTCCTGGTGCATTTTGCTGGATCACGTCCATGATACCTTACTTTGCTCGTTCTAACTAAGGTGCATCGGGAGGCAAGGCCAGCGGCGTGCTGCCCCGAATCCTCGGCTCGGCCGTGTTTGGTGCGTCGGTCGATCAGACTCTCGCCCGCGACGGCTGCCCCCTGGTGGGAGTTTGCCCGCCTGTGGCTCTACGCCAAGCTCCAGGGCGAAAAAAACTCCTCGACCGCGAATCTTCTAGCATTTTCGTGGCCAGCTCGCTAACATCATGATGCGAGTCTCAAAAAGAACTCGGAGTCCAAAACCTCGGTACGTAACGAGTGTTAACTGGACGAGATCGGCCACCCTGAGCTCAAGGTGGCCGATCGCTTTTCCTGCCTAGCATTTGCAACGGGCCAGGCGCCCTGTCCGGGCGGCGCGGGGTTACCGGCCGGACAGGCGGGCGATCTCGTCCGCTGTGAAGCAGTAAGGACAGAGCACGCCACGGTAGTTTGGGTCGGCCGGCGCTGGGAGCTTGTTCAGCGCTTCCATGTTGTTGACGTGCCGGTCGTCGCGGTCGCAAAACCGACAGCGCTCACGGATTGCCGTCTTGTGAATCGCCGACCGGCGGGCAAGCTGGTGCGGACGGTGCGGCTTGTGCCGCTTGTCGTACCAGTAGTGCCAGAGCCACCACCGGGCATACGGCGAGCGGCGATCGAACTTGTCCGTCACGTTGATGAAACCGTTGCGAATTTCCACCGGGTTGCCCGGCGGCCGCTCCACCGTGGCCACGACATTGAAGGACGTCTCGTAATAGTTCGAAGGGGCCCAGAGATCGATCGGGGCCAGCGCGCAGTCGGCGCCGCTGCCGCTCCAGACCTGGCCGGAAGCGACCGCGCGGTTGTCGCTGCCCCGCCGCACGTCGAAGCGGACGAGGAAGGTCGGGTCGACCCGCAGGAACTCGCTCTCCAGCGACACGGTCAGGAACCGCTGGCGGATGTTGATGGCGCCGGGCTGGATCAGGCCGGCGTCGCTGGCGGGCGGCGGCACGGTGGCGTCGAGTGAAGGGAAGACGCTGCCGTAAAAATGCACCAGGTCCTGCTCGAACCGCAGCGAGTCCAGCCCCAAAAGCACCCGGACCCCATCGAGACCGGGCAGGTCGAACAGCCCCGAGACGAAGCCCGTCGCGCCGACTAACGGCGGGGCGTGGCTGATGTCGTCGATCACTTCCTTGAAGTTGACGCCGAACATCGACGCGAGGGCGTTGAGCACGTCGAGCACTAGGGGCGCGTCGACCTCGACGTGCTGCGTCACGAAGTACTCGAGCGCGTGCGCGCTGACCCCCACCGTGACGTGGATGTCAGCCGTCATCGGGAACCAGCCCGGCAGCGGGTCGGGGGCGTCTACCCGGCCGGTAAGGTGCACGTCAAAGCCGGCACCCGCGCCCACGAAGTTGCCGCCGCTGCGAATCGTCACGGTGATCAATTTGTCGACATGCACGCTCGGGACCTGGGGAGCGAGGATCCGCAGGGCGAATTCAACGTTCGCATTGAAGTAGGCCAGCAGCCGTTGCGCGTCGATTAGGGCAATGATAGTCTGGGGGCTGAGCAGGCCCGGAATGGGTTCGGACCCGGTCGGGGGATCGATCTGGGCGAGGTCGCCCGTGGTGTCGCTGGTGAAAGGGGGGGGCGACCCCGTGTTGTCGATCGCGACGGCCAGCCAGCCATCGAGCGCACGGACGCCGCCGATCTTGCCATAAGGCAGGATGACAAGCCCGGTCGGACCCTGGAGGGACGCCGACAGTTCCGCGAGCGCCATCTGGTCGGTGGGCAAGGGGATCTGGAGCTTGTCGGCGATCGGCTCGCGGACGCGAGCGGCAAGCCAGTCGCGCAGCTCCGGGCCGAGTAATGCCTGGCGGAGGGACGGGTCCAGGGCGACGTCGGACCAGACGATATCAACCTGTCCGGCGGCAAGGGCGAACCCGCGCAAGTCGATGATCGCCTTGTCGAACGACAGCTTCTGGGTCACGCTGAGCGGAACGTCGACCGTGGCTTTCAGTTGCAACACGACGTCGGCGGCTGCCGAGCCCAGCCGGGCGGAGAAACGGGCGTGGCCGGTGACCTGCACGCTGACCCGGTCGGCCGGGGATGCCCGCAACAGGACCGTCGGCTTGTGGATGCGCACACCGCCGTCGAGCTTGAGCGTCCCAAGCGGCGTCGGCACGCTGAACAGTCCCGACAAGATCGCCGGCCGCCACAGGACCGCCCAAGCCGCGTCGATCATCGCGTCAACGACCGACTGCGGTACGAACGAAACCGCGGCGAATCCCCCGAGTGCGGACATGGCATTTCCCCCGCTCGGACGGTCTTGACCGTCGCAGCCCACTTTTTCCCACCGTCATCGCCGGTTTTCGACACACGGGTCAGTGGACCGGCTTGAGCGACTAGCATTCTATCACAATTTTGCATCTGGACCAAATACATGCGCACCTGAGGTGCGACGACAAGGCCGACGAGACAGCTGTTTTGAAGTCGTAACCGTGTCGCGACGGTTCCTACGGATGAATAGTCCTCGTCGGATTGTCAATCAGGGCGTCTTGAGAGACTTTTTGAGAAGGAAGTTTACCTGGTACGAAATCTTCAGAAGCGTGGAATCGCCCTGAAGACCGGCATAGATATGCAGCCGGACTCGGTTTGTGGAGTTGATCGACGCCGTTACCGTTTCCAACCCGATCGTGAATCCACCTTCTTCATCGGCCGTAATGGCACACAACGACAACCAGGTGGCATGGAGAAGCTCCGTATTCCCCTCCACGATTCCCAACCACCGATCGGCTTCGGCAAGCCGGTATTTCGTCTGAATGAACACATCCCAGTGTTGCGAACGCTGATCGGGCGTGTCCAATCCGCTTCCGTCTTTCCCGGAGAGGGCGATCCCGTTGAGTACGACCAGGCGATTAGCTTCCCCCGGCCCCGTGATCGGAACCTCAATGAATCGCTCATCAAGGATGTCATCCGTGTCCGTATCGAGATTCAGCTTGCCGTCGCTCATCTTATGGTCCCAGGCCTGTTGGCCGGCTGAGGGGTGATCACTTAGGCGGCCCTTTGACATTGATCAATGCCGTACGCGTCCTGCCGAGATACGACGCAGTGATCGTGGCTGTCAGCGTGTTGTTGTCGATGAGATTACCGGTCGGGGGAGAGAGAGGCTCATCGCTCATGGTCTTGCCAGGCTGGACCAAGAGGGACGGCTGCGGGACAGGCACAATCGATGAGCTGCTCATGATCTTGACCACGACTCCCGGATCGGGGGCGGGACCGTCCAATTCGACTCGGACTCGCCAGGTGGCGTGCGGGACGATATTGGCTGAAGGACCCCACTGTAGCTGCGTGGAACCTGGCGGAGGATTGGGATCGTTCGGGTCTCCGATGCCACCCAGAGGAATGTTGTCGCTCACCTGGATCGATTTGAGACCCACTTCGCGTGGAACGACAAGTACCGTAACCTGATATGAAAACGAGTTAAGGACCGAGTCGTCCCCCTGAACGCCGAGGTCCACGACCAGTTCAAGCTCGCCCTTTTCATCAACCTGGAGTGCAGTGACGTTGTCGAGCGCGAAGATGAGGTCCGACTCGGTGTTCGAGAGATTGGTCAAGCCGACAGTTGCAGTCCACTCGTCGTCCCGGGGTGGCTGCGCCACGGATCTGCCTAGTTTGATGATCACTGTTTCGTGTGTCACGGGAGCAGGGTCATCGTCGTCATCCGAAGGCAGTCGCGGGATTGCAATTCCCGTAAAAATGATCATGTGTCGGGGCGGTTCGCCCAGGAAAACATCAAGTGTCCGTGCGCTGGAGACTTGATTCGGATCGTGGACACTCAACATTGAGGTACCCAAGATAAGCCCCTTTTTGCTTAAGTGAGAATAATTCGGATTCGTTCAAATCTTCCGTAGCGTATGGGGCATATGCCCTGCCATGGGCAACTCCTCCACGCACATGACTGTCTTGTGTTGGCTGGTACTAATCTAGCAACACCGGGCCCTGATGCAACCCCTCGACGGTCGGGGCATAGGATTCTGGCGGCTTTTCGTCGCCGACTCTCGCCTACTTTAGGTGAGGGTGAAACCATCCCCTGCCGCACGGGGCCTTCGGCGCGAATCATTTGCGAAGGCTTTTATCCCGGGGCGCCCGGATTTGAACCGAATCTGCACACGTCCTTTGCCGCTCCTATACCGCATCGGTCACTTTGGCTTGGGTATCGTTTTGCGCGCGTAGGTCCGAAACACCGCCGCACCTTGCGGTTGTCCGTGCATCCCGTTCTTGGAACTGAGTAACATGCGGTTCGTATTTCCCAATCGAGGCGAAGGATTGGATCTCCAACCTCCTGAATCGTGTCCGATCATTGCAGGTGCGGCTCCCGCAATTTCCGGGGAATTCTTTGTGCCATTCTTTGTGTTGGTAATGAATCACGCGCACAAAGAATAGCCAGCCGCAGCCAAGAATTCACGGAAATCAAGGGGTTTCCTCGCGGAGCAGAGGATTCGGCGGCGCTTCATGCCCATGACGCTGATCGCGAGGGGGAAGAAGAAGCCGAGCGTGCACCACGCAATTGTGGAGTCGGTTCTTGAATGGTCTTCGTCTTGCGGTTGCATGGCGCACAGTCTCTTGTTTGAAGTCGCGTTCACGCATTTTTGCGCCCTCTCTTACGTCTATTCCTCGTCGTTCGGCTCCGGCACGAACTCGACTCCCGCATAGATTTCCGCCAACGGTAACACGATCTCGATCTCACTTAGTGGAATCGCGGCATCGAGCCCTTCGTAGACTTCGCGCACGAATCCGGCCTCCGTGCGGCGAAACACCGTGACCAGCGGTACGTCCTGTTCGACAAGCATGTACACGTTGAGCGCTGGAATCGTCAGGTAAGCGTCCTTTTTTTCTCCTTCATCGATCCGACGAGTTCGCCTGGAAAGAACCTCGGCAATTGCGGCAGGCTCATCTTGATAGGAGTCGTCGTCCGGATTGGGCCGACAGACGACCGACGCGTCAGGATAATAGAAACGTGTTTGCGTCGGCAAGCGGATGCGAATCTTGGTGTCCGAGTTGAAAGGCTGGCAAGATCGGCCGCGCAGCCGAGCGCCAAGCGCAGTGAGGGTATTGGTGGCAATTCGATTGTGAAGGTTCCGTGCGCCGGCCATCGCGTAGACTACGCCGCCGAGATACTCGTGCTTGATCGGCGATTCCAACTCGTTACCGAGGTAATCTTCAATGGACACCAGATTCCATTTCAGTGCGGCGCTCATGACTACTCTCAAGACCAGCTGAAAGATCACGCGTTGTAAGATATTATCCTACAGCTGGGTACGCAATTCAATTACTTCTGCCACACCCCCGCGCAGGTCTGCCCGGACGCCTCGTTATCAACCTCGTCTCACGGTGTCCCACGAAGGGCGGGCATCGTGAGACGCATGGGTCGAATCCGCATAATGGCCCAAGAAATTGCAAGGTCGGTTGGAGATACCCCCCTGGCGAGTTGGCAAACTGCAAAACACCTCGCCATAATTCGCTGAACGCAAAGGACTTTTGATCCGGGTCCAGTTTGCCAACTGGCGTGCCGGATCACTTCGCCCACACCGCCACGCGATTCTGGCGATACGCCTCGTTGCCCAGATGGGCCGCCGCCGCCGCGCTCACGCCGGCTGAGATCGGCGCGCTCGGCTGGCGCTGGTTGCGGATGGCGTCGATCCAGTTTTGCAGGTGCAGCAGTTCGCCGTCCGGGCTCGGGTAGAAGTCGCGGCCGCGCGGCAGCTTCGGGTCGAGGATTCGCTCTTCCGGCTTGTTCTTCGGGAACCTCGGCTCCGGGATCAGCTCGAAGCGGCCGCGGTCGATGTAGACGGTGCCTTCGGTCCCCATGAACTCGATCATCGCGCCTTGGCGGGCGTTGCAGAATGTCCCTTCGAAGTGCATCTGCAAGTTGTTGCGATAGTGCAGGAGCGTCTGGATAGTGTCGGGCGTTTGCCAAACGTCGCGGGCGGTGTTGAAGTCGCCGACGGTAACAGCTTTTTCGGGATGATCGACGTTGCAAATCCAGTGGGCGACGTCGAGCCAGTGGACCATCAGGTCGGTAAGGATGCCGTTGCCGAAATCCCAGAACCAGCGCCAGTTGCGGAACTTGTAATCGTCGAAGTCTTGCATCGGAGCGTTGCCGAGGAAGCGCTTCCAGTCGAGGCGTTTGACATCGACATTCTGCGGCCCACGGCGAACCCGGTCCGAGTTGCGGTTCCAGGTCATGCGCACCTTGTGGACAGTGCCGATGCGGCCCGCGTTGATGAGTTCTTTGGCGCGGACGATGTGCGGCATCGAGCGCTGCTGGGTGCCGATCTGCACGATCTTGCGATGCTTGGCGAGCGCCTGCGTGATCTCGGCCCCTTCGCGCATCTTGTGCGTGAGCGGCTTCTCGACGTAGACGTCCTTGCCGGCAGCCATCGCGTCAATCGTCATCGGCGTGTGCCAATGGTCCGGCGACGCAATCAGAACGGCGTGAACGTCCTTGCGATCGAGCAAGGCGCGATAATCGCGCGTCGTATACGCCTTCGCCTCCGCGAGCTTCTGCGCCAGTTCGAGGTTCGGCTCATAGACGTCGCACAGGGCCATCATGCGCGTATTGGGCACCTTGGCCAGCGCCGGCATCAGATGCCGACAGCGTCCGCCGGCGCCGATCAGGCCGATATTGATGCGCTGGTTGGCGCCGACCGGCTGCGCCGACGCGGGGAGCGCCAGCGCGGAGGTGGCGGCAACGGTGGCGGAGGTGGTGAGGAATTTGCGGCGGGAGAGGGACATGGTAACTCCTTGGGTAATACCGCTTGCGCCTTTGCGTTCGCACGTCGCCGCGTGAACGCTAAGCCTCAAGCGGTGGGGAAGCAATCACTCCTTGGCCGGCGACCACTCCATGCCGAGCAGCCGGCCGCCTTCGATGTCGGCGAAGAACGACCATGGCGTGCCGGCGTGGTCCTCGCGGAAGCCGCGCAGCCGCTTGGCCCGGTCCGCGGCGTAGTTCTTGGCCTTGGGCTCCGCGATGTGCAAGTTCGGATGAGAGGTGATCCGCCAGCCGGCGTCGCCGGGCCGCAGTTCGGGCAGGTCGTCCTTGCGGATTGTGCCCAGCGTGAAGTTGTATTCGTACAGGAAGATGAGGTTCGCCTCGAGCCGGCAGCGGGCGAAATCGAAGTTCAGCAGCCAGCGATTGCTCTTTTCCTGGCCGCGCACCTCCTCTGCCTTTTTCATGCGTTCGAGGATCTTCTCGAGCCGGAACATCGACATGCCGATCGGCTCCTGCTCCAGCAGCAGCCCCGCCTTGATCTTCGGCGTGATCGGTCCGCCGAGCAGGGCGACGCGCAATTCCAGCTTTTGCACCTCTTCCATCGCGGCCATCGCCTCGAAGATCACGGCGCGGTGCGGATGATCCTTGGCGTACTTCTCCTTGTCGGCGGCCCAGCGTTTGCGCTCCTTGTCGGCGGCAGGCGCATCGTCGGCCAGATAGGCGGCGAGCTTCTTCGTCGAGTATTTCGGCATCCCCTTGAGGTTGGCCGCCCCTTGATGGCGCGCGTGCAACGACGGTACCAACTCGATTTCGTCGCAGATGCGCCGGATCGTCTTGTCGTCGGCCATCTCGTCTTGCGCGAAGGCGGGCGCGGTGAACGCCAGCCACATACTTGCGATCAAGAAGGGTCGATTCATCGGCGGCTCCGTCGAAAGTGGACATGGCCCGTCTATTATCAGCGAAGGCTATAGGCCATGTCAAGCGCCGGCTGGCGGACTACATTATTACCAGCAATCTCCCCGCCGCCACCCGTTTTCGAGGAGCTTCCCATGAGACGCTGGATTACCGCTTTCGTGCTGGGCCTGGCCGCGACGCCGGTCGGCCTGGCGCAGGACGACGTTATCAAGATCGAAGTGACGCTCGACAAGAACAACCATCGCAACGCGCCGTTGTGCGTCCCGCTTAGCGTACCGAAAGCGTGGGCGAAGTTCGACGAGGTCGCGGTAGACATCATCACCGGCAAGGATCCGGGCAAGGCGGTTGGCCAGTTGACCGCGCCGGGCATCACCACGGAATCGATCAAGCCGGCGCAAGACGGCCTGGTCCGCCGCGATCTGCACGTAGTGCTGCCGGACGTGCCGGTGCTGGAACTGGTCGTCCACTTCAAAAAGGTGGACATGCAAGTCACGCGCTTCGCCTGGACCGAAAAGAAGGGCGAGTATCAAGAGCTGATCCTGACGCGCTCGGGGACGTTCACACCGTATCTGCGTTACATGAATCGCCCGTATGATACTTCCTCTGCCGACGCCCGCAACAAGTCGTACAAGGTTTTCCATCATCTTTACGACCCGGCCGGCAAATGCCTCGTCACCAACGGCGGCTTCGCGGACGACGGCGCGACCGACCCGAAGAAGCTCCTCTACCCGCACCATCGCGGCATCATGTACGGATTCAACAAATGCACCTACGGCCCCGACCTCAAGTTGCAGGCCGACACCTGGCACTGCCCGCCCGACGGTGACAAGAAGAAAGTCGCCAACGCCGCCCATGTCGCGCATGAAAGGACGCTCGACATCGAGGCGGGACCAATCCTTGGCCGGCATCGCGTCTTGCTCGGCTGGTACGGCGGCGGCGACAAGCCGTTCGCCCATGAGGAACGCGAGCTGACCGTCTACAACCTCAAAGGGGGCACACTCGTCGAGTTCGCCTCACGCCTCAAGACCGCCGGCGGCAAGATTCGCGTCGACGGCGATCCGCAACACGCCGGCTTCCAATTCCGCGCTCATAACGACGTTGCCGCCAAAACCAAGAGCAAGACCTATTACTTGCACCCCGACGGCAGCAAAGGCGACATGGGCAAGGAACGCAATTGGCCAGGCGACAAAGCAATGGTCGATCTGCCGTGGTACACCATGAGCTTTATGCTCGACGAGCAGCGCTATACGACGTGCTATCTCAACCATCCGAACAACCCGCAGGAAACGCGCTTCAGCGAGCGCGACTACGGGCGCTTCGGCGGCTACTTCCAGCGCGACATCACGGAGGAAACGCGGCTGGTCGTGAACTATCGCTTGTGGCTGCAAACGGGCGAGATGACGGCGGAGCAAGTGGAGACCTTGCGGACCGCATTCGCGGCGCCACCGAAGTGTGTGGTGAAATGAAAAGCCGCTTGCCGCCAGGCGCTCGCAGATGGAACTCGGGTGCAAGCGAGTCTATCGGCGAGCGCTAAGCCGCAAGCGGTAAAGAGGAATCGCTATTTCTTGGCGGGTGCAATGGCGAGCACTGGCCGCTGTCCGCCGAGTTCGGTCAGCACGCGCTGGGCAGCCTTGTGATTCTCCGAGCGGAAGTCGGCGCCGCGTGCTTGCATCTTTTGCTGCAATGCCGCCAGTTCCTTGCCTTCCACCGGTCGGCTGCGGACCAGGAAGTCGAACCGCTGCATCTCAGGCCACGGGGCGGCATTCTCCACTGGCATCATCACCGAGAAATCTTGCCGCAGGTAGGTCGTGTCGGCCCGCACCATCGGATCGCCGCTCGACTTCGCGTCGCCGTAAGCGTCCTTCGGCGAGGTCGGGAACGAACTGCCGGGGACCGGGATCACGCCGGGGACTTCCTGCTCGCCGCCGGTTTGGCTCGGCGGATGGCACAACAAGCAGTTGCGGTGGTGATTGATCTTGACCACCTCGCGCACCACGTGAACCACCTGACCGTTCACCTTCGTCTCGGCCGGATCGGTTGGGGCCGCTTCCTTCATGAACTCCTCCAGTTGCGGCAACAGGTCCTTGCGGTCGAGCATGATGATCGCCTGGGCCGAACGCTTGGCGACGATCGCCATGGGATAGCGGATGCCCTGCATCAGCACTTCAGTGACCTCGGAGGATCTCTCCTTCTGAGTGTCCTTCAGCGCCTTGATAGCGGCCATGCGAATGTCCCCTTCGGAGTCGAAGACGGCGGCGCGGGCGATGACGCGATTCGCGTCGGGGCGGTTCGACCGCTTGATGTTAGTCACTAGTTCGGCCCGCAGGGTCTTGGGCGCCGGTCCGAGGATCTGCGCTAGAGCAGCGATGCCATGATCGGTGTCGATGCCCTGGTTTTGCGTCTCGGAGAAGTAGGTGTTCCAGAAGGCCGGATGGCCGTTCGCATTGGTGTGCGAACTGCGGAAATCGCTCTCCATGCCGTCGCGCGCCGCCACAACCGACGACTGGAACGACTGGGCGCGGTTCATGTTGAGCCGGCAGGCGTCGCCCATGACGTACGGCAAGCCACGTAATTCGGCCCGGCGGTCCATGTTGGCCAGGACGAACGCGTCCTTGTTGCCCCCCGCGTTCGCATTACGAATTTGCTGCACGAGACTGTTGATGCGGCGCTTGCCTTCCTGCGGTTGAATCTTGGCAGGGAACGGCGTCTCCACGGCGACTTCCGGCACGTGCGCCAACTCATTGGGCGGCGGCGCGGCGGGACCAAGATCAGGCCCGGCGACCTTCTCCTTGGACCAAAGGCCGAAGCCCGCCAGCGCCAGGATGAGGACGAACAGCCCAGCGCCGATGGTCAAACCGGTGATCGACATCGGCGACAGTAGACGCTTGCGCGCCGCCTGCTGGGCGCGGAAGGGGACGCCGTACGAGGTCAGCCCAACCAGCGCTTTGCAGTCGGGACACTTCGTGGTCTTGATCGCCAGTGATTGATCTTTCAAAGGCAAAGAAGCGCAGGAGACGCAAAGAGTCGTGCCAGCCATGGTAACCTCCAGAGTCGGGAGGAATGTGGACACTATTACGATCCATGTCACTGACATTATTCCCGCATAATTGGCGGAAAGGCAACAGGAAAATCAACAATCTCGCAAGATAGGCAATCCACGCCACGTGTACAGACGTTACCAGCGTGGTTGCATTCTTACGCTAGGTGCTGCGTATTGAAGTAATACTCTTGCTTCACATCTGCAGCCGGCCAAACGTAGGCAGCGAGCTTTTCTGCGGCGCGCGTCGCCTCATCTTGCAGCGCGAAGATCATCGGTTGATACGCCTGGCCTTGAGCGCGTCGGCAGACGATCCAGACGAACTCCTCGGTGCGCAGCCAGATTTGCAGGCATTCGCGCTGTGCGTCGCCGAACGATTCCAGCGGATTGACAGCCTGCGCGACAGCCCCTTCGAGCGCCTTGACGAGCCGACGCGCGACGCTGACGGCTTCATCGCGCGTGAACAGGCAGAATTGCGGCGGCCGCTCGCGGTCGCCGTCCCAGCGTGCGGGGAGCAGGTCCCACTCCAGGGCGCGGGGCCGAACGATCACCAGCGTCTTCGTTCCCTGCGGAACGAGGATACCAATCGCGTTGGGGCCGGCGTGTTGCGCTTCGACGCGGATGAACATGTTCTTCGTCCGTATTCCGTAGGTTCGAGTAAGTACGCTTCTTGGCTACGGACTACGGACTACGGACTGCCTTCTTGAGTTGCTGCACCAGATTCTTCATGACAAACCCCTGTTCCGGACACACCTGCACCGTTACGCCGCGCTTTTGCAAGTTCTCCTGCACCAGCGGTCCGACGGCGGCGACCAGCGTCTTCGCCAATCCTTGCAGGAGCAGGGGCGTCGCGTGTCGTTCCTCGGCAACCTCGAAAAGGCGGTCGATCTGCGGCGAACTCGTGAAGACGATCGCGTCCACCTTGCCGGCGGCCATCTGCTGGAAAAGATGCCCAACGCGCTCGGAATCGCTGGCCGGGGCGTAGATGTATGGCTGCACGGTGATCGTCGTCGCGCCGGCGTCGCGCAGGTATTGCTCCAGCGGCGGATTTCTCTCGTTGTAAAGTTGCACGCCGACGGTCAAGCCTTGCAGCGACAGTGAGCGCAGCGACACGATCACGCCATCGGTCGTCGGCGTTTGCGCGCTCAGGGTCGGTGTCAGGCCGATCTCCTTTAGCGCCTTGGCCGGCTTCGGACCGCGCACCAAGCTGCGCGTCTTCGTCAATGCTGCGATGACGGTGTCGCGCCGGCCGTGCCGATCGGCACATGCGAGCAAGCGCCGCAAACCTTCGCCGGTCAGCAGGATCAACCAGTCGAACGCGCCGGCCTGCAATCGATCAAGCCAGGCGAGCACTGGCTTGTCGTCCGGCGCGTCGAGGATGCTGAGCATCGGGCAGCGCAGGGCGGTGGCGCCTTCCTTTTCGAGCATCTCCACGAGTTCTTCGAGCTGCCGGCCTTCGGCCAGCGCGATGGTGCGATTGACGAGTGGAAATGTCATGCGTTAGCCTCATCACAAATGGACCAGCGAACGTCTCCCAGAGCGAATCGGGCAACGGGACAAGGGGATAAAGTTCAGCTCAGAACCGTTCGCGCGACCAGAAAAAATGCTCCATGCTTATTGGACGATAACTTGGTCTTTTTCAGCAGCTGCGGGCAGAAGAACCGTGGCCACCCAAATCAAGACGATGCTGGAAAAAAGGACAACAGGCAAAAACCAGTTGTAATGAGGACCGCCATAAGTGAATTGGATGTGCGCCATCGGGATTACAAAAGTTACGACAACCAGAAATCCCCATAAACAGGCCCTCCAAAGTTGACTACTTTCCTGGAGATTGATCTCAATGATAATCAATCCAAACACACACGCATGGCATATGGCGAAAAAAATAGCGAAAAAAACGGTTATGAGTCGATTAAGAATCCAATAGTCGTCATCGTTTGCAGGCACGTATTTTTTTTCGGGGAAAGCCAGGAACCAATTATCCAGGAAGCTGTGGTCCTCAAGCAACTCCTTATGGGAAAAAATCGAACGGTGTGGGAGGGCGTGGTCCAACTTGGTTTTTTCATGCACTTCAATTATTTCGAAAAGCATGATTCGGGAATCAATGAGGCCGTCCAGATAGTAGCCGAAATTCAGCAATTGATAGCCAAGGATCAACGGCATCGTGAGGCGAAATAGCCTTACCGGGACGCCCAAACCGAATGTTCCAATATCAACCTCGCCAACGCGTTTTCGAATAATCAGCAGGCTCACCACGGAGAATACCGCGAGCCACTTCAGGTTGGTGGAAAAGGAATCCAGATCCCTTCGATACTCATCCAATCTCTTCCCAAGCAATTTTTCCACGAAATCATTGCCTTTTTCGCTAAGTTTCGCGGGTGCTTCGGCCGCCTTGTCACCCCTGCCGGAGAGTTCCAGCCTTGGCGGATAGCAGTACAGACAAACTGAAAATCCCGTTGCAAACAGCAGCAGGATTCCAGACACGATTGTTTCTGGCCGATGTCGGTAGAAGAGAAACTCGCTCATGAAAAAACCTGACTACGTGGGGGGCTCGACGCCAAAGTCCTTGATCGTGAATATCGGCATGAACGGGTACTTCGCCAACGCCGCGCGCGCCCCCTCCATGCGATCGACGATGCACACGACCGCGACAATGATGGCGCCGATTTTCTCGATCTCTTGAATCGCTTGCAGCACGGAGCCGCCGGTCGTCAGCACGTCGTCGAGAACGGCGACACGCATGCCCGCTTTCAGGACGCCTTCGACGCGCTCCTTGGCGCCGTGCTCCTTGGCGGCCTTGCGCACGAAGAAGCCTTCGAGCGGCTTGCCATGCATGGCGTAGCGCTGCGCCATGACGGCCGCCATCGGGATGGCGCCGACCTCCAGCCCGCCGGCGGCATCGATATTCAGGTCTTTCGTCATCTCCCACAGCACGTCGCTCAACAGATTGACAACCTCGCCATTGAAGATCGCCTTCTTGCTGTTGACGTAGTAGCTGCTCTTCTTGCCTGAGGCGAGGGTGAAAGCGCCGAAGGAAAAGGCGCGGGATTTGAAGGTTTGCAGGAGTTGGGTGCGTGGGTTCATATTCGTCAGTGGTTCGAGAGTTTTCAGAGCCCGAGCGCCAGCGAGGAGGCCTGTATTTCCCTCGCTGGCGCTCGGGCTTGGACCGGTCTTGCCAACATTCGCTATTCTATGCAACTTTCGGTTACATCACCTTAAGGCCTCGACACGACCGGCAAATTCGTTATGAACCTCTCCGCCCGTGGTCGATAAATACGACGATCACCCATAGTACGGAGACTATGCCATGGCCCGTTCCGCGCGCTCCTTGACCGAAACCCGTCGAGGTTCCTTCGTCACCTATTTCACGTTCGGCGTCGGCGTGCCGGCCGGCATTGCGTTGCTCTATCTCATCGAGCACGGCCCATGGCAGAACGCCACCATTCAACGCTACGTCCACCACGAGGCCGAGCAAGCGGTCGTCCTCTTCTTCTGCTGCTGCATGGCGGCCCTGTGTGCCAAGTTCCTGGCGTCGCTCAGCGAACGCTACGCGCAAGCCCAGCCACTGCTGCCGAGTTGGGACGGCAAGCCCGTCGCCCTCAGCGAGGTGACGCCGTTGCAACAATCGCTGTCACTTGCCGGCGTGGCCAACACCTACATCGGCCGGCGCGTGGCCAACATCCTCAACTTCGTCTCCAGCCGCGGCTCCGCCACCGACCTCGACGATCAGCTGCGCACGCTTTCCGACAACGATCAGATGGCCGTGGACGGCAGCTACGCCCTGACGCGCTTCCTCATCTGGGCCATGCCGATCCTTGGCTTCCTCGGCACCGTGCTCGGCATCACCGAGGCGATTTCCGGCATCAGCCCCGAACAGATGGAAAATGACCCCGGGGCCGTCTCCAACGGCCTGACCAAGGCCTTCGACGCCACCGCCCTTGCCCTGTCGCTCACGCTGCTGTCGATGTTCCTCAACTCGCTGCTCGAAAAGCTCGAACAAGGCTTGCTCGAGCGCGTCGATGACTACGTCGATGCGGAGCTGACGCATCGCTTCATCCGCACCAAAACCGAGACGGGCGACGCCGGCTCGATGCAGCAATTGATCGCTCTGTGGTCGGCGAGCATGGAGAAGGCCGAGCAACGCTGGACGCAAGCCGCTCCGCAACAGGAGAAGCTGACCGCCTCCTTGCAGCAAGCCCTCGAAGGGGCATTGAATCGCTTCGGCCAGCGCATTGTCGATACCGAGAAAAAGCTGCTCGATCGCCAGCATGCCGTCCTGGAAGGACTGGGCAAGCTGGCAGCGGCACTTAAGGAGTCGGGACGCGATCATCAGCTCGCCCTGGCCCGGCTCACCGATGCGATCGGCATGTCGGTCGAGATGATCTCGAAGGTACAGACGAACGAAGCGCAACTGGTCCGCCTGCAACAATCGCTGAGCGACAACCTGGCCCTCCTTGCGAATTCGACGACGTTTGAGCAGGCGGTCGAAAGCTTGACCGCGGCGATCCACCTGCTTACCACGCGCGTGCAGCCGGCCGGGCCGCGCGTGCTGCCGATGTCGAAGGAAGCGGCGTGAACTCCCTTTTCGTTTTGCATCCGCATGGCGCCTTGCGAGCGCCAAACGAAGAAATACTGATACTTGAATCCCATGCGACGACCACGCTCCAAATTGCAGGTCTCGACCTTCCCGTTCCTCGCCGTGCTCCTGTGCGCGATGGGATCGCTGATGCTATTGCTGTTCATCATGGACCGCCGGGCCAAGATCGCCGCCAGATATCGCGTCGCCGAGGAGCTGCAAACCCAGCAGGCGCGCACCAAGGCCGAGGAAGGCGCCCGCCAAGCCGAGTGGGACAAGGCCAAGCAGCAGTTGCACCTCACCTTGCAGCAGCAGCAAGACAAGTTGCTCGCCGAATCGACTGGCTATCAGCACAACCTGAGCGACGCCGGCGGCAAGCTGGCTCAGGTCCAGGCCCGGCACGGCGATCTCGAACAACGCGTCAAGGACGAAAGCGCCAAGATCGGCTTGCTGCACCTCGAAATCGAAAGCACGCGCGCCGGTTTGCAGCAGGCGGACAAGAAGGAGTCGATGACAAAGGCCGAGCTGCTCGAGGCCGCCAAGGAACTCGCGGAACTGGAGCGGGCGTTCCAGCAATTGCGTGCCCTGAAGGAACGTGAGAAACAGGTACATTCCGTCGTCCCCTATCGCGGCAAGCGCGGCGACCTGCGGCCGCCGATCTACGTCGAGTGCGTACGTGAAGGCGTGCTCTTCCATCCCGAAAAGGACCTGGTGCGCGGCAGGGATCTCATCGCCGATACGATGCGCGGCGAAGTCGAACGCCGTTTCGGTCCGCTCGCCCAGCAGAAGTCGACCAAGGACAAGTCCGGCGAGTCGAACGGGCCATACGTGTTGTTTCTGATTCGTCCGGACGGCATCGCCAGCTACTACAAGGCTCAGTCGGCGCTCAAGGGCTACCAGCTCGATTTCGGCTACGAGCTGGTCGATATGGGCTGGGTGCTCGATTTCACGGGCGAGAATCATGCGAAGATCGCGCCGCCGTCCCGGCCGCAGCTGCCGCTGAAATTCGAAGATACGCCGACGTTGCCGATCGTTGCGGGCGGCGAGCCATCCAAGGGGATGCCGATGATCGCGCCGCCGCTCTCGATGCTGTCGCCCGGCGGGAGTGGGGCGGGAGGCGGCAGCGGCAACGTCGGCACGGGTTATCCCTTGCTCGCCCCCCCGATGGGATTTGGCGGAGCGAGTGGCGGCAACGTCGGCGCGAGTAATCCACCCGTGGCGCCGACGACGGGATTCAGCGGCGCAGGAGGAGGTAGTGGAAACGTCGGGGGTGGAGATCCCTTATCCGCGCCTCCGACGGGATTTCCAAGTAATCCGCCGCCGGCCGGAATCGACATTGGCATCCCCAGCAAGAATCCGTCGTTCGTGCCGATCACGAAGACGCCGTCCACCTTTTCGACGCCCGCGACTGGGCCCGGTGGTGGCGGGACCGGCGGTGGCGGCAGTTCGACGCCGGACCTCAACCCGATCAAGACGCCAATCCCAGGCAACAGCGTTGTCGGCCAGCGTCCCACGACCAACACGCCGGGAACCTCCGGGGCGACCAAGGAATCTGGAGGTTCCGGGCCGCCCGGTACTCCGGGATCATCCGGATCGCCTGGCGATTCCCCCGGCAAATCATTCCCGACCTATGGCGGCGATCCCGGCAAGAAGCCGCCGCCGGTATCGCCACTCAGCAAGCTGCTGGGCAACAAGGATTTCGTCATCAGCATCGATTGTCGCACCGATGCCGTCACGGTCAACCCCAGCGGCTTGACCTACCGCTGGACGTCATCGAACCTCCTGGCGACGGACAAGGCGCTCGTTGACACGGTGACGAACCTGATCGCGCGCCGCCAAGCGTCAGTGCGCCCCGGCGAGCCGCCGTACCGCCCGCTGATCCGTTTCCAGGTATCGCCCGACGGTTTGCGCACCTACTACCACGTGTACCCGCTGCTCGAGCCACTGCGCGTGCCGATGACGCGCGAGAATGTGGGGGAATAGTCCGTCGGCCATGGGTCGGTAGCAGGAGATGGACTACGGACCACGGATTACGGACAAAGTATAATGTTTCGCCGCCGCAAACCGCTGAAGAACGAAGCGATTCACTTCAGTTTTGATGCGTTTCTCGACCTGGTGACCAACGTCGTCGGCATCATCATCCGACTGATTCTAGTCACTTGGGTCGGCGCGCGCTCGTACCATTCGTCCATGCAATGGCTCGAAATCGAAGCCGAGAAGCCGACCAAGACGGCGCCGAAAGTCACCGACGATCCGCTGCACCATCGCATCGAGCAGTCGAAGCGCGATCTCGACGAGGCCAAGACGCGCTTGCTGGCCCAGTTGCAGGAGCTGGCAGCGGTCGAAAACAAGTCGCAGTCCGCCGAAGCCGAGCTTTCGGCACTCATCCAGCGGCGCGATGAACTCGACGCCGAGCGCAAGGCGCTTACCGGCAAGGGGGCGCAGCGCGACGGCAAGGTTCAGCTCGCCAGCCTGACGGTCGATCAAGTGCGGCAGCGTTCGCGGAAACTGCTCGACGAGATCAAGCAGCTCGAGTCGGCGCCGTCGCAGAAGAAGCAATTGAAGTATCACGCCCCGGTAAGCCGGGCGGTGCGCAGCGAGGAGTTGTTCTTCGAGTGCAAGGCGGGGCGGGTGACGTACATCGATCTGCCGTCGTTCATGCAAGAGTACAAGCTGTCGCTGGATACCGTCGCGGACGAATTGAAGACGACCTGGCAGGTCGAACGGCGCACGCCGCCGGTGGGTCCTTATCGGCTGCGCTATATCGTGGAGCGCGAGCGCACGACGCTGGACTCCGGGCCGACGCCGGGTTCAGGCAGCTTTCGCTACGGCCTGTCTGCCTGGGAGGTGGAACCGATCACGCCGGAGCGCGGCGAGACGCTGGAGCAGGCCTTGCGCGCGAAGTCGGAGTTTCGCCAGCTCGTCGATCCGCTCGATGCGAACCTCACGGTGGTGACGTTCTGGGTCTATCCCGACAGCTTCGAGCTATTCCGCCACCTGCGCGATCATCTCTACGAGCGCGGCCTCGACATCGCCGGCCGGCCGTTGCCGACGGGCGCGCCGATCTCGGCATCGAAGCACGGGACGGCGTCGCGCGGGCAGTAGGTAGTCGTCTCAAAGCAGGTGAAATTTCTCAAGCAACTCTGTTAGCGAATGTGGATTTCGCACCGCCCAGACAACGGTACCGATGCCGACGATGAGAAACCAGTTGATCGGATCGCAAAGCATTCTGCAGACGATCTCGGAGCGAAGCTCCCATGCCGAAGTTTGATCCGCGTGCTGGTGCCACGACATTGCCAGGACAACTGCGGGCGACCTTTCACCGCTGACACCGGTCCAATACTTCTTGTAGCGAAGAATGGTCTTTTCGGTTCGGTAAGAAAAAATCATACAGACAACAAACGCGGCCAAAAGAAGGAGGCAGCCGGCAGCCAGGAGAAAGGAGGGCGGCTTGTCAAGTTTGCGGAATTCGGAAAGCGCAGCCAAAGCAGCCGCCAATAAAAAGGTGGTGAGGGCGGATCTCACGGTGCTGTAATGACGTGCCAGATCTCCTTGCTCCTTGTAAGCCGCTCGGAGCGAATCGAGTGCGTCTTTCTCTTGCATGTTGGGGTTCTCCTCAAAACGGGGCATGGATTTCGGGCAGTACTCGTGAAAAGCCGGGGCTATTTGCTTTCTGCCCTATTTCTTCGCATCACCGAACAGCAACTGCTGCGGTTGATTGGCGAACGTCGCGTTGCCGTTATCCGCGAAGGTAAACTGCCAAACGCGATCGAAGACGGCGCCTTCCCAGCGATTGGGGATTTGGTTCTTGAGCTTATCGCCATTCTTGGCCTTGTGGGCGACCGCCAAGGCAAGTTCGGGGATCTTGCCGTGATGCCAGGAGATGAGCACCGTCTTGCCGACATGATTCTCGTCGCCGAAGATCGCGTCCACGACGGCCTGATAGTCGTCATCCTTGTGCTTGTCGTGAATTTTCATGTCACCCAGGGCCCTGGCGAGCGGCGTTATGGTTTCGACGGGACGATTGCTGTGCTTGGTCGCCTTGGTGGCGTAGAGAAAATCGGGCGTCGCGAACGGGGCCGGCTTCGTTGGGAACGTCGGCGGAATCACGAACAAGGACGGCAAGGCGGCGGCGCGAGCGGCGCCGCGGCTGTTTAGGTGAATGTCGTTTTCGTCGTTGGCCTTCTCGCCGTGGCGGATGATCTGCACCAGCCGCGGATGCTTGCCTTTGGCGCCTGCCTCGCCGGCGGCACATTCCTGCCCGAACTCCACGGTTTGCAGCAGACCGTAAGACACGCCGAACAGCACGAAGAGCACCGTCAACAGAGCGTAACGGCCATAGCGATACCAGTTGTTCATGGATACTCCCGTCAACAGAGCGGCCTGTACAGCCTCGAACTGCTACAGATTACCAGGCAAAGCACGAAATGCCACAAATCTCTGGCGTCTTCGCGAGAATTCATGTAGACTTAACCCCAATTAAAGATTGAGGGGAGACCAACGTGATTAAATCTGGCGCCAGTCATTGCGCGGGGCCGTTGAATCGCCGCGAGTTCCTGCACGTCGGCGCCCTGACGCTCGGCGGCTTGACATTGCCGGACGTGTTGAAAGCGCGCGCAGCCGCGCAGACCGAGCGTACCGATACGTCCGTCATCCTCCTCTACCTAAGCGGCGGGGCGTCGCATCTCGAGACCTACGATCTCAAGCCAAACGCCCCGATTGAGTACCGCAGCGTCTTCGATCCGATCCGCACCAATGTGCCCGGCCTCGACGTGTGCGAATATTTGCCGCTGCACGCGCGGGTTGCTGACAAGTTTTCGCTGGTCCGCTCCGTTCGGCACACGATGACGAGCCATTCGGCCGGCGGCATCGAGATCTTCACCGGTAAGACGCCGTTGCGCCCCGACCCGACCAGCACCTCCTCGAGCGAACATCCCGACATCGGCGCCATTGCCAGCTGGCAGCGCGGCTACGGGCCCGACATCATGCCCCCTTATGTCGCGATTCCGGGGCGCATCTATATGCTCCGCCCCAGCTATCTCGGTGGTCATCACGGACCGCTCAACGCCAACGATCCGTCGCAGCCAGGTTATCGGCTCGCCAGCGCCAGCCTGCCTTACGGCGTCACCCTTGATCGCCTCAACGAACGGCAATCCCTGCGCGACCGCTTCGACCAGCTCCGCCGCGACATCGACGCCACCGGGCAGCTCGACGCCACCGACCGCTTCCGCGCCACCGCGTTGCAGATGCTGACCAGTCAGGGCGTCGCTCGCGCTTTCGACATCGGTCAGGAGAATCAATCCCTGCGCGACCGCTATGGCCGCAATCCGTGGGGCCAGGGCTGCCTGCTCGCGCGCCGCCTGGCGGAAGCGGGGACCGCGGTCACGACCGTCGTCATCAATACGCCCTTCAACGGCGAGGAATTCACCAACTGGGACGATCACATCCAGAACGCCATGCGCCCCGGCCATTTCGGCTACTACATGAGCGTCCGCTTGCCGTACTACGATCAGGCGTTAAGCGCGTTGATCGAGGACATCTACTTGCGCGGCCTCGACCGGAAGATCATGGTCGTGGCCATGGGCGAGTTCGGCCGCACGCCGCGGCTTAGCCACAACAGCCACGGCACCGGCCGCGACCACTGGCCCGACGCGATGACCGTCTTGATGTCCGGCGGCGGCCTGCGCATGGGGCAGGTTGTCGGCGCCACCAACTCGCGCGGCGAATACCCTGCCCAGCGGCCGCTGACGCCGAAAGACATCCTCGCCACCATTTACCGCCATCTCGGCATCGACGCCCGGCAAGTGCTGATCGACAACACCGGCCGGCCGCACCCGATCCTCAACGAAGGGGCGCCGATCGTGGAACTGTGATAGAATAAGTGTTGCCGGCCATGCCCCACCATCCTCCGCCGATCTCCGTTTTACCTGGACGCGACAACGTTGCGGATTCCCAATGGTCCAGCGATTCAAATTCAACCATTTCCTTGCCAACGCCGCGCCGATCCGTGTAGACTTGCCGGTGGAGAAAGGAAGCACCTTATGAAAATCCTGCGCAGCATTGGCTCGGTCGTCGTCGGCATCATCGTCTCTATCGTCGTCATCATCGCGGCCGAGAGCGCGAACTCGCTGCTGCACCCGCCGCCCGGCGAAGGGCCGTTCATGGAGCGTATCGACAAGCTGAAGGAAGACAAGCAAGCCATGAAAGAGTGGATCGACTCGCTGCCGCAGAGCGTCATGGCGGCGGTGCTCATGGGCTGGCAGGTCGGCGCCTTTCTCGGCGGGGCGGCAGCGGCTCTGCTGGCAGGTCGAGCCCGGCTCTTGCACGCAGGGTTCATCGGCGCCTGGGTGCTGGCCGGTACGATCATGAATCTGCTCAGCCTGAAACGGGAGATTGGCTACACGCTTCCCGACTGGATGCTTATTATCGCGCTGCTGCTGCCGCTGCCGGCGTCTCTGCTTGGAGGCAAACTGGTGGCGATTTTCATGCCTTCGCCCGCTTCACCTCTCTTGCCGGAGAGTAAACCATGACACGACTCCTGATAGTCGGCACGGCGCTTCTCCTGACGGCATCGCTGGCCCACGCCGACCCGCTCAAGGCCGGCGCCGCCCGCATCGATATCACGCCGCCGACCGGCTTTCCGATGTGGGGCTATGCTGCCCGCAAGGACTCGCCCAGCAAGGCCGTGCGCGATCCCTTGAGCGCACGCGCCGTCGTCCTGACCGTCGGCAAGAGCCAGATTGCGTTCGTCAGCCTCGACCTCGGCCGGGCGCCGACGCGCCAGAGCATGGCCAACATCCGCAAGCAGCTAAAGGACGACGTGCAGATCGACAACGTCTTCCTCGTCGCCACTCACACCCATCACGGCCCGGTGCTGGAACTCGACGATTGGCCGAGCAAAGAGAAGCCATACCTGCGCACGCTGGAAGAAAAGCTCGCCAAGGTTGTCGCCGAGGCGCACAGGAACCAGCAACCCGCGCGGCTCGGCATCAGCGCCCACGAGGTCCCGTTCAATCGCAACCGGCATTCCAAGCGCCCCGATCGGCCGCTCGACAAAGAGATGATCGTCATCCGCCTCGACGATGCCAAGGGGACGCCGATCGCGCACATCGTCAACTTCGCCGCTCATCCGACCATGCTCCCCTGGAGCTTGCACGAGTTCTCGCACGATTGGCCCGGCTTTTTCGCCCAGCACGTCGAAAAGGAACTCGGCGGCCAATGTCTCTTCTTGCAAGGAGCCGCCGGCGATCTATCGGCGAACCCGCAGGGCGAAGGGGGGCCAGAGAAGTTCGGCGTCGCGGTTGGCAAGTTCGTAGCCGAGAAGAGTAAGGCCATGAAATGCGATCTTGCGGAGCCGAAGAAGCTGCAAACGCGCGAGCGCGATTTCAAGTTCACCTCGCGCGTCGATATCAGCAACCCGCTGGTGTATGCCGCCTATGCGATTGCGTTCTTTCCGGGCATCGTCAACTTTTACGAACGCGAATATCGCGAAGGGGTCCGCCCGCACCTGACCACGGCAATGCTCGATGGCCGGATCGGCTTCGTCGGCGTCTCCGGCGAATTGTTCACGAGCCACGCGATCCAACTCAAGCGCCGGGCCAGGCTCGATCACCTTCTCGTCTTCGGCTACTGCAACGACTATCAGCAGTATTTCCCAACCATCGAAGCCGTCGCGGAAGGCGGCTACGGCGCCGACACCACGGTCAGCCCCATCGAGATCGGCGCCGGCGAACGGATGATGGACCAGGCACTGCTGGACTTGCTCGATTTGCAAGGCAAGATTCGCCAACCCAAGAAGTGATCGCTCATCCCCGTTTAGCGCCCGCGCGGGTGCTAGACGAATTCACTTGATCACGCGCACCTTCATATTACGAAACGCCACCGGCCCGTGGTCGGCTTGCAGCATCAGCGGGCCTTCGTGCATCTCGGCGTTGATCCAGCGATCGCCGGTCGGCGTCAGCAGTTCTTGCTTCTCGTGAATTACCTGCCCGTTCAGAACCGCCTTCAGAATCATGGCGTTCTTGATCTTCTTGCCGTCCTTGTCGAAACGCGGCGCCAGGAATGTCACCTCGAGCGTCTGCCATTCGCCCGGCGCCTTGCAGGCGTTGACTCTGGGGGCGATCCCCTTGTCAAGGTGGGTGTAGCGTCCCTTTTGAATCTCGGCCCGCGGATAGACGCCGCCGCAGTCTTCACCCGAGACTTCCTTTTTGCCAAAGCTGTCGTAGATCTGGATCTCGTAATGCCCGTGAAACTTGATGCCGGAGTTGGAGCCCTTGGGGATGTTGAATTCGAGATGGACTTCGATATCGGCGAACTTCTGCTTGGAGTATAGGTTGGCGGTCCGCCCCTTGACGCCGTTGTACCAGACGCCCTTGCCGTCCTTGGCGACGAGCTTCTTCGGGTTCTTCGGATCGAGCGCCACGCCGGCGACTTGCGTCCAATCGCCGTGCGGCCCCTTCCAGGCGGCCAGATCGTCGCCCATCAGGTCGAGCGATTCCGGCGGCGAGCCGAGCCCCGTAAGGGGCCGGGTTAGCGTGAGTCCAAACAGCGTCATCAAAGACACCGCAACGATTCCAATGGATAGTTGGCTTTTGTGCATGGTGTAGTCGTCTCAATTCCCGCTTGCGGCTTGGCGTTCGGATGGCGCCATGCGAACGCTAAGCCGCAAGCGGCGGGAGCTGAATGTTCACGATATTTACCGAAAAGCGAGCGCGGTGCAAGGCAAAAGTTGAAATTCCGCGGGTGTGAACGAACTTGCGCGATTTTCACTGGCGTTCGTCGGCGCCGCCATGTTAGAATCCATCCCGAACGTGTTTCAAGGACGAGCGCAATTCCTTAGCGCAAGGAGGCCGAAACTCCCATGTCGAACTTGACGCGCACCATTCTGTTCAAAGGAGTAACCCCATGGCTCATCGTCTGTCGCGCGGATTTCTCGCCACACTGTTTTTGCTTCTGGCCGTACAACTCGGCGCCGCTCAATCGCCAGGCCTGCCGCCGTTGCCTCCCGGCGTCGGCGATAAGCCAAAACCACCCGAACCCGCGCCTGCGGCCAAGGAGCTCTCTGCGCAAGAGATCGACGGCCTGATCGAGAAGGCGTTCGGCAAGGATAGCGCGGAGCTGAAACGGCCGATCCGCATGTGGCTTCCGGACATCGGCATGGCGATTGCCGCTGAGAAAGCCAGCGTTGCGCCGGGCGGTCTCGCCATTCGTTGCACGTCGGCCAGCCTCGGCTCGGCAGTGATCGCCAGCAAGGTGATCCACGGAGAGGAGATCGTGATTATCGTCGAAAAAAGAGTCACGGCGCCGGCTAATCCTTAACCAAGCGAAGGCATCATGCTTTCGCTGGGCTCGTTTTTGAAAAAAACTCGAAATCCTTGGCTTTCTGCGGCGTCTGATGAGGTAGCCACACCAATCATCAACACCAAC